>Ga0207426_1000871_pt1 | contig 31475 bp, 30 predicted proteins | sample AraplaMF_Cvi_mMS_FD_184265 | JGI IMG/M metagenome (GOLD analysis project Ga0207426, IMG submission 184265) | Arabidopsis root microbial communities from the University of North Carolina, USA - plate scrape MF_Cvi_mMS (SPAdes) (version 2) | ecosystem: Host-associated > Plants > Roots > Endosphere... | reverse complement strand
GGACCGCCCAGCTCCCGCGGCGTGCGCAGAGCGGCACCCGGCGGCATCGTCGCGGTCCTCCTCTGGCTGATCTCGTCCGCCGCCTTCGCCCTCTACGCCTCGTACGTCGGCACCTTCAACCGGCTCTACGGGTCGCTCGCGGGGCCAGTGGTGTTCTTGATCTGGCTGTGGTTCTCCCACCTGTCCCTGCTGTCCGGCGCCCAGTTCAACGTGGAGCTGGCACGGGCCGGGCGGGTGGTGCGGCCGCGGTCGGGGAGCTGAAGGCCGGGGGGGCGGCAGGCCGGTGGCTCAGCGGGCCCCGTGCACCGGCGCGATCTCCTCGATCCGGTGGGCCAGACCGAAGTCGAGATGGGTGATCCGGCCGCCGATGCTGTGCGTGTTGACCGAGACGGCGAGCCGGTTGTATCCCAGCGTCAGATCGGCGTGATGCCCCAACTCCTCCTGGATCTGCGCGATATGGATGACCATCGCGGCAGCCGGGAAATGCCCGTGAAAGGCATAGCCGCGGCACAGCATCCCGCCCTCGACGGACCAGCCGGGCAGCTCCGCGAGGCGGTCCTCGATCTCCTTGAAGGTGAGCGGTTCCAACGGAGCGTTCATGGCGCTCGCCTCTCGCCGTGCCGGCCGCGATGAGCCGGTTCCCGATACGCATGCCGACCGCGCCACCGTCCCTGCCGCGACGGCCGCGCTCCTTCCAGCCTGGCATGCCGACGGCCGTTTCGCGCACCCACGGCACGCCCCTCCCGTACGGCACACCCGCACCGGCCCCTCGGCTACCGTCCCTCCCATGACAACTGCTGCGGTGTCCTCACCGGAGACGACCACGGGAGCAGGCGTGGGCGCCCTCCTGCGCGAGTGGCGCGACCGGCGCCGGATCAGCCAACTGGAACTGGCGCTGCGTGCCGACTCCTCCGCCCGCCACATCAGCTTCATCGAGACCGGCCGCTCCCGCCCCAGCCAGGAGATGGTGCTCCGCCTCGCCGAACACCTCGACGTCCCCGTACGGGAACGCAACGCCCTGCTGATCGCGGCCGGCTACGCCCCGACCTTCCCGGAGACCCCTCTCGACGACCCGTCGATGGCCGCCCTGCGCTCCGGCATGGAACGCCTCCTGACCGGCTACGAGCCCTTCCCCGCCCTGGTGGTCGACGGGACCTACCACGTCCAGGCGGCGAACCGCGGCATCACCCTGCTGCTGGAAGGCGTCGCCCCCGACCTCCTCCGGCCCCCGCTCAACGCCATGCGCCTCACCCTGCACCCGGACGGCCTGGCCCCCCGCATCCGCAACTACCGGGAGTGGCGCGGCCATCTCCTCGCCCAGATGGAACGCCAGTTGGCCCTGCTGCGCTCCGCCCCCCTGCGCGCGCTCTACGACGAGGTGAGCGCCTACCCCTTCCCCCCGGGCGGCAACGAAACGGCGGCCTCCGGCGAACACGCCCCCTTCGCCCTGCCGATGATGATCGAGCACCACGGCACCGTGCTCTCCTTCATCTCGACCATCGCCACCTTCAACACCCCGATGGACGTCACCGTCTCCGAACTGGCCGTGGAGACCCTCCTGCCGGCCGATCCGGAGACGGCGGCGTACCTGCGGGGGCTGGATCTGTAGCAGCGGGGCGGCCGGGGGTGGCGGCGGTGCGCCGGTCCCCAGGGCCGGGGGCCGCGGCTCGGCTGCCGGTCCCGGCCGGCCGAGGCGTCCGCAGGCCGGCCCCGTCGTGCGGCTGCTCGGCTCAGACCGCGGGCACCCGGTCCAGGAACCCGCACACGGACCGGATCCGCCCGTCCTCCCCCAGCCGCACCACATCGAATCCGGCCACCGGCGCCGAGCCATCCGCCGCACTGACCAGCTCCCACCCGAACCGCGCGAGGTCGTGGTGCCCGTCCACACTCCCCGACTGCCGGAACACGAACCCGGGGAACTGCGCATGCGCCCCCGCGATGGCCGCCGCCAGCCCCGCGTGCCCCGCGACGTCGACCAGCGGATCGGTGTACGTCGCGCCCTCGCCGAAGGCCGCCGCAACCGCCTTGTCCAACGCCGCCTCCCCCGTCGCGTTCCACGCCTCGAAGTACCGCGCCACGGCCACCTCGTACCGCGCTCCCGCATCCGCTGCCTGCGACCCGACCTGCTGCTCGTGCTCCGTCATGGCGTACTCCCACTCCTGATGAGGTCCGAACGGCACTGCTGCCGCTCGCACCGGTTCACGGACCGGAGTGCGCCGGCCCGTGAACCGGTGCCTTCACCTTGCCGGGTGGTGCGGTGGGGGTCGATTACGCGGGAGGTAATGGCGGAAGGGGCCTGTGCTGCCTCCGTACAGGGACCTCGATGGACGCACCGTCCCGTCTACCGGGACGACGACAGGACCCGGACGACCTCGTTCAGTGGCTCCGGCGACGTGGCGAGCTCACCGACGAAGGGACACGTCAGTTCTGTGACGAGGAACAGGTTGGCGGCGACGAGGACGCTCACCGCCGCGACCATCCCGTAGTGCATCCAGGTCTGCTCGGTGCCGAAGATGACGGCAAACCCGAGGACCAGTCCGCTGTTCAGAAAGATCACCAGCCACAACGACAAGGGTGGGCCGGTGTTGGTGCGCGCCTGGAGCAGCCGAGCCGTTCGTGCACCGCTCAAATCCCTCAGGGACGCGAGCGAACTGGTGAGGAAAGCGCGCTGGATGTCGTTGCGCGGTTTGATCGCGTCGTACGTGCTGCTCAGGCGGTTCAGCGCGTTCTCGGCCTCGGGGGTGGTATGCCCGCCCGCCGCGCGCGGCCACTCGGCCGCCGCCGCGCGTCCGTAGTCCAAAAGGCTCTGCCGGATCCGCTCGCCCTCCGCCTTGCCGAACGCATGGAGACCTCCGGCCATCTGCACCGCAGCGGCGCCCTCGGTGCGCGTCGTCTGGTCCGCCGAGTTCACCTGGCCCCAGAGCGCGAGGACCAGGAAGCCGATGAAGAACCCGTAGACGACGGCGACAACGGGAAAGATGAAGTTTGCGATCTGGTTGTGCGCTCCCTGCTGGAGGCCGGGGAAACAGTGCCGGACACATGCCTGGACGACCGCCGTCCCGCCGGCGATGACCACGACGAGCCCGGCGAGCAGCAACCAGGGGGGAACGTTGATCACGAACCAACGGGCCACTGTTCCACGCTCCTGACGTACCCCGCCCCCGCCACCACCGACGCGGTGGCCAACGACCGCACCGGCCCGCGGACACGCCCGCTTCGCCCCTTCGGCGCCGGGACCGGTTTCCGGGCGGGCCTTCGGGCTCTGGAATCCTCAGGGGAGGACAGACGCACAGCCGCCCCCAACTGCCCTTCCACGAGCCGCCGTTGCTCGCCCGCTCGTCGTCGCGCGGTAGACGGGGAGCACGGTGACGACGACGAACAACCCGAAGACCGTGATCGCCGGCCGCGCTGATCGCTCGTCCCGGAGAGGGCACGATCGGACGCCGGCGACCGGGCAGCGAGCGACCCCGGGGGGCTTGTCCGAGTCCTGACGTGTGCCTGGCCCGGCTCAGGACGTGCACAGAACGTGGGGCGGCCTAGCCTGGGAGGTATTGCCGCGCTCGCCCCCGGTCCCTGCCGCTGGGCGGCACCCGGCGGCTGCGGCAACCGCGGCGGCCCGTGCCGAGCGGGCGGCCGGTGAGCAACGCCGACGAGAGGACAGGCCATGAGCACTCCGACCCCCGATGAAAACTCGCCCCCGAGCGAGGTCAACGGTTCGCAGGCCGCGGCGGAGGCCGAGGACACCCAGGCCGCCCTGATCGCGCTCGCGACCAGCGTGGCCCTGCTGCCGCAGGCGCCGCCGGCCGAGGGCGAGGGGGAGCGCCCCGAGGGCGCCATCTCACTGCCGGTGATCGAGCAGGACGGCAATCGCTATGTGCCCGTCTTCACGACCGAGGACGCGCTGCTGGCGGCGGGCGGAGACGTGGACACCGCGCTCCGTGTCCCGGTCGTCGACCTGGCCGCGAACTGGCCGGCGGACGATCTGTGGCTGGCGGTCGATCCGTCGAGCGAGGAGGGGCTGGCCCTTCCCCCGGACCTGGTGCGGGCACTGCCCGTGTTCAGCCAGCAGGGCGGCGCCGCCCCGCCGGGCGAGGCCGGTGCGTAGGCAGACGCAGGGGGCCTGACAGCGAAGGGCTACGGAGCCCAGGGCCGGACGGGCCCGGGAGCGGAGGGAGCCCACGCGGCACGAGGCAGCGGGACGTGCGGAGGGGCAGGGCGGGCAGCGCAGGCCCGGCGCCGCCCCGATGGTGTGCGCCGCCGCGTGCCAGGGGGGTGCGGGCACCCCCTTCAGGGTGCGGCAATCCCCCGGTCGGGTCGGGGGCGGACCGGCTGTCGGGGTGGGCGTGGCGGCTGAAGACTCGGCGGTATGACGACGAGTGTGGAGACCTCTTCCGCGGCCGCCGGTCCGGGAGCGGGCACCGGCAGTGATTTTGCGCGGCTGTCGCGGCGGATCGTGGCGGCGGGGCTGTTGAAGCGGCGGCCCGGGTACTACGCGGTGCGGCTGTCGGCGGTGAGTGCGGCGTTCGCCGGTGGCTGGGCGATGTTCTTCGTGCTGGGCGACAGTTGGTGGCAGCCGGCCGTGGCGGTGTTCCTGGCGTTCGTGTACGGGCAGATGGCGCTGGTCGCCCATGATGTGGCGCACAGGCAGGTGTTCCGCGGGCGGCGGCCGAGCGGGATCGCCGGTCGGCTGTTCGGCAATCTCGGGGTGGGGATGTCGTACGGCTGGTGGATGGACAAGCACACCCGGCACCACGCCAACCCCAACCATGAGGAGCTGGACCCGGATGTCGCGCCGGACATCCTGGTGTGGTCACCGGCCCAGGCACGGGCCGCCACGGGGCTGCCCCGCCTCGTCGGCCGGTATCAGGCGCAGCTGTTCTTCCCGTTGCTGACGCTGGAGGGGTTCAACCTGCGGGTGGCGAGCGTCCGGGCGCTGCGGTCGCCGACCATGAAGCACTGGGGCAGCGAGGCGGTGCTGCTGCTGGCGCACATCGGCCTGTACCTCGGCGCGCTGTTCCTGGTGCTGTCCCCCGGGAAGGCGCTGGTGTTCCTCCTCGTCCACCAGGCCCTCTTCGGTGTCTACCTGGGGTGCACGTTCGCGCCCAACCACAAGGGGATGCCGACGCTGACCGGGGACGCCCGGCCGGACTTCCTGCGCCGTCAGGTGCTGACCTCGCGCAATGTCCGGGGCGGTGCGCTGACCTGCTTCCTGCTCGGCGGGCTCAATCACCAGATCGAGCACCACCTCTTCCCCGGCATGCCGACGCCGCATCTGCGCCGGGCGCGGAAGATCGTGCGGGACTACTGCGCCGAGATCGGCGTCCCGTACCACGAGACGGGGCTGATCAGCTCGTACGCGGAGGCGTTGCGGCACTTGCGGCGGGCCGGGGAGCCGCTTCGTGGTCCGCGGGCCTAGGCAGCTCCGGGGCGGCCTCGGTCTCCGCCTGCCGCACCGTACGCCGGGCGGCCATGAAGGCGTAGACGAGGATGCCGACGAAGAGGAAGAGCACGCCCTGGTAGATCGCGGCGTATCCGGCGCCGGCGACGAGCCAGAAGGTGAAGCCGAAGGCGGTCAGGGCGAGGGTCAGGTCGCGGGCGAAGCGGGCGGGACGGACCTTGTCGCGGCGGCCGGTCAGCAGGAAGTAGACCTGGGCACCGGCGGCGAGGAGGTAGGGGACGGTCGCCGAGAAGGTGGTGATCAGCACCAGGATCTCGAAGACGCCGCCGGCGCCGGTGAGGTAGTTGAGCACCGTCAGGGCGCTGGCCAGCACCCCGGCGGCGAGGACGCCGAAGGTCGGGACGCCGCGCCGCTTGGTCAGGAAGGGCGCGGGGAACAGCCCGTCCTTGGCGGCGGCGTACGGGGACTGGGCGCTCATCAGGGTCCAGCCGTTGAGGGCGCCGACGATCGAGACGACGGCGGCGAGCGCGACGACCGTGCCGCCCCAGTGCCCGCCGAACATGGCGTTCACCGCGTCGGAGAACGGCGCCTTGGACTTCACCAGCTTGTCGTGGGCGACGGTGCCGAAGACGGCGACGGTGCCCAGGAGGTAGACCACGGCGGAGCCGATGGTGCCGAGGACGGTGGCCCGGCCGACGTTCCGCTCCGGGTCGCGGACCTCGCCCGCGCTCATCGCGGCGGACTCCACACCGACGTAGGAGTAGAGGAGGATCGCGGCGGCCGCGGACATCCCGCCGAGCGCGCTGCCGCCGCCCTCGTGGAACGAGCCGAGGTTGGACGGGTCGAAGAAGAACAGGCCGACGACGGCGATGAAGAGCAGCGGGACGAACTTGAGGACGGTGGAGACCGTCTGGACCAGGCCGACGTAGCGGGTCCCGGCGAAGTTGGCGAGGGCCGGCAGCCAGAGCGCACCGAGGGCGATCGCGAGGTCGGTGCCGCCGGACGGGTGGCCGGGCAGCAGGACGTGGACGTAGCCGACGATGGCGACCGCGAGTGCCGCGTTGCTGACCCAGGTCATGGTCCAGTACGACCAGGCGGAGAGGAAGCCGGCGAAGTCGCCGAACGCCTCGCGCGCGTAGACGTAGGGGCCTCCGGTGTCCGGGTGGCGCTCGGCGAGCCGCCCGAAGACCAGGGCGAGGGCGACGGCGCCGACGGTCAGTACGCCGAAGGCGACCAGGCTGACGGTGCCGAACGGGGCCACCGAGGCCGGCAGCAGGAAGATGCCGCCACCGATGATGTTGCCCATCACCAGGCAGGTGGCGGTTCCCAGTCCGAAGCGGCGGGTGTGCCGGTCGTTCATGACGTGGCGGGCCTCTCGTCGTGCGCTGTGCACCCGGGGTTACCGAGCAATGCACATGGTCGGGGATCGGCGGCGTCCGCCAAAATCAGCGGGTTTTGTCCTGCGGGGCGGGGGCCGCCGGTGAAAAACCTTCGGCCGGGGGCACCATGCGCCGCAGTTCGTCCTTGCAGAGCCCTGCAAAGGCCGCGGGGCCCCGGTGTGCGCGGCCCCCGCCCTCGGGGAGGGAGCCGGGGGTGGTGGTCAGCCGCCCGCGGGTGTGATGAGGCCGGCCAGTGCGCGGGACAGGGCGGTCAACGCCTCGGTGAGGTGCGGGAGTTCCAGCGGGTCCGGCGCGGTCAGGACGCGCTGCCGCAGTTCCGGCTCGGCACCGAGCAGGGCCTCGGCGCCGAGCCGGACCCGCAGGGTGCCGGGCGCGTCGCCGAAGCGGTGTCCGCCGCGCGCGCCCCATGGCGCCAGCTTCCGCTCCAGAGCTCGGGACTCCACGATCCCGCGGGCCGCCAGCGGCCGGCGCAGCGGTTCGAGATCGGCGTAGAGATGGCTGCCGGAGTGCGGCGGACGGCAGACGGCGCCGGCCTCGGTGACGGTGTGGTGGAGCGCGGCGGCGAGCGTGCCGTAGACCCGGGCCATGGCGGCCGTCCGCGTGCGCACCTCGTCGGGTTCGCCGAGCGCGTGGGCGACGGCGCAGCCGAGCGGGCCCGGGACCGGCACCGGGACGGCGGTGAGCGCGTCCAGCGCGGCGGCCCGGAGGACGGCTCCCCGGTCGGTGGCGGGGAAGCGGGCCATGGCGGCCGGCCAGGAGGCGGGCACCAGCGTGGCCCGCAGGTCGGTGAGCACCACGACCTCGCCGGGCAGCATCTCGGCGGGGCTCAGCATGACGGTGTCGTGCGGATCGTGCAGCAGATCGCGGCGCGTCTCGTCGCTGATGATCCACAGACCCTCCTCCGCCGCCGCTTCGCAGACCTCGTGCAGCTGCTCGGGCGCGGGGCAGGTGCCGGTCGGGTCGTCGGCGACGGACAGCACCAGGACGCGCGGGCTGTCGCCGTGCATCCGGGCCCTGCGGACGGTCTCCAGCAGCGCGAACGGGTCGGGCACCCCGCCCGACTCCGCCGGTACGGGCGCGAGGTGCACCGGCCGTCCGAGCAGCCGGGCGGGCGGGGCGTACCACTCGGAGCAGGGCCGCGGCAGCACCACCGTGCCGTCGGCCGCGGCGAACAGCGCGAGGAGCAGGGCCGGCGCCCCGGGGGCGACGAGGACGCGGTCGGGGGTGGTGCCCTGGCCGCGGCGTTCCCAGTAGCCGCAGGCGGCGGTGCGCAGCGGTGCGCCGCCGCCGGGGGGCTCGGCTTCGGTGCGGTCCGCGGCCGCGGCGAGGTGCGCGGCGAGTTCCGGGAGGACCGGCAGGCCCGCCGGCGGTTCCGGGTCCGGCTCCCGCTGCGGATCCGGCGCGGTCCGCTGCATCCGTACCTCCACTCCACGACGGCGGGTCGATCGTGGGGCCCAGGGGCGGCCCCGTCCACCTTGGCAGATCGCGGGGGTGGCGACGGGGCCGACACGTCAGCGGGGGGCGGGTCGGGCGGTCAATGCGCCGGGTGCCCGGGTGCCTCGTAGCGGTGCACCGTCACCGCCTCGCCGTCGCCCCAGTCCTGCCGTTCGGTGGCCCGGCGGATCCAGCCCCTCCGTTCGTAGAGGCCGATGGCCGCGGTGTCGGTGGCCTTCACCGCCAGTACGGGACGCACACCACGGGCCGCGGCACGGGTCTCGGCGGCGCGCAGCAGCCGGCCGCCGAGGCCCGTGCCGCGGGCGGCGGGTGCGACCCACAGCCGGCTGACCTCGTCCCCGCACAGCGCCGCATGGCCGACGAGGGCGCCGTCCGCCTCGGCGACCCAGGCCTCGGTCAGCCCGTCCGGGGTCAGCCAGCGGGCCGGGTCGTCCGGCCACCGGTGGGGGTAGCCGCTGTGGGCGTGCACCGCGGCGAGCAGCGCCACACAGGCGTCGAGGTCGGTGTCGCGCCGTTTCCTGATCATGCGGACAGCGAAGCACAGCCGGCCGGCGGGTGTCCGCCGGCCGTGCGCCCGGTGGTGCGCCGCGACACCGCGCGGCGGCCCGAGCTGTCCGTTCCTGCCTGTTGCGGGCAGTCTGGGGTACAAGGTGGCGCATGCGATCGCTACTGACCCATCTCGACCGGCGGACCTTCCACCAGATTGCCGCGCGCGAATGGCCCGGTGCGCAGCGGGTGCTGCCCCGGCTGACCCGCAGCGCCAACCACGGGCTGCTGTGGTTCGGCATCGCGGCCGGCGCGGCCGCGCTGGGCGGCCGGCCGATGCGCCGGGCCGCGCTGCGCGGGGTGGCCTCGCTGGCCGTGGCGTCGGCGACGGTGAACACCCTCGGCAAGCGCTCGGTGCGGCGCGAGCGCCCGCTGCTGGACGCGGTGCCGGTCATACGGCAGCTGCAACGCCAGCCCGTCACCTCCTCGTTCCCGTCCGGGCACGCGGCCTCGGCGGTGGCCTTCGCGACCGGTGTGGCCTTCGAGAACAAGTGGTGGGGGCTGGCGCTGGCACCGGTCGCCGCCTCGGTGGCGTTCTCCCGCGTCTATACGGGCGTGCACTATCCGGGTGATGTGCTGGCGGGTGCCGCGCTGGGAGCGGGCGCGGCGTTCGCCGTCCGCGGCTTCGCGCCGACCCGCGCCCAGCTGGCGCCGCCCGCCAGACCGCGCGCCGAGGCGCCCGCGCTGCCCGGCGGCCGGGGCCTGGTCGTGGTGGCGAACCAGGGCTCGGGGCAGCGCTCGGGCCCCCGCCCGGACCGGGCCGAGGAGGTGCACGGGGTACTGCCGCAGGCCGAGGTGACGCTGTGCGGCGGACCGGACGGCGAGCCGCTGGACAAGGCCCTCGAAGACGCCGCGGAGCGGGCCAGGACGCTGGGCGGTGCGCTGGGCGTGCTCGGCGGGGACGGCACCGTCAATGCCGCGGCGGAGGTCGCGCTGAGGCACGGGCTGCCACTCGCGGTGCTGCCCGGCGGCACCCTGAACCACTTCGCCTACGACCTCGGGATCGAGACCTGTGCCGAGGCGGCGCGTGCCGTGGAGTCCGGTGAGGCCGTCGCGGTGGACGTGGCGCGCTTCCGGGCGGGGCCGCATCCGGAGGCGCGGCACTTCCTCAACACCTTCTCGATCGGCGCGTACCCGGAGCTGGTGCGGATCCGCGAGCGGTGGGCGGGGAAGATCGGCGCCTGGCCCGCCGGGGTGCTCGCCGCGTGGGAGGTGCTGCGCACCGCCGAGCCGCTGACCGTACGGATCAATGGCGAACGGCGCGCGGTGTGGCTGCTGTTCGTCGGCAACTGCCAGTACCGCGGGCTGGGGTTCGCGCCGGTGCGCCGGCACGACCTGGCGGACGGGGTGCTGGATGTGCGGGTGGTGCACGGCGGCCGGCTGGCCCGCACCCGGCTGCTCGCCGCCGCCCTGACGGGTACGCCGCGCAGCTCTCCGGTGCTCGGTGAGGCGCGTCTGTCCCGGCTGCGGATCAGCGACCTCCCGAAGGGCACCACGCTGGCCTTCGACGGTGAAGTGGCCCCCGCTCCGGACCAGTTGACGCTGGAGAAGAAGAACGAGGCGCTGACGGTCTACCGCCTGCTGCCCGAATAGTGAGACCGCACTCTCATGATGCGAGATTGCGGCGTACGGTGTGAGCACCACGCCGCACGGCGGCCGCGCCCCGGGGGCGTGCGGCCGCCCGGGCGGTGGCCCGGGGCGCCGCGCGCCCGCCGGCCACCGCTCCCCCGCATGCGAAGGAGCCGGCCATGCCGCAGGAATCCGCCGTCTACACCCACGGCCACCACGAGTCCGTACTGCGTTCCCACACCTGGCGCACCGTCGCCAACTCGGCCGCCTACCTGCGTGATTCCCTGCGGCCGCACATGCACATCCTGGACGTCGGCTGCGGCCCCGGCACCATCACCGCCGACCTGGCGGCGCTGGTGCCGGACGGGCAGGTCACCGGCCTGGAGCAGGCACCGGACGTGCTCGGGCAGGCGCGCGCCACGGCCGCCGACCGGGGCCTGACGAACGTCCGCTTCGCGGTCGGTGACGTCCACGCACTGGACTTCCCGGATGACACCTTCTGCGTGGTGCACGCCCATCAGGTGCTGCAGCACGTCGGCGACCCCGTCCAGGCGCTGCGCGAGATGCGCCGGGTCACCCGGCCCGGCGGGATCGTCGCCGTCCGGGATTCGGACTACTCCGCCATGACCTGGTACCCGGAGGTCGACGGGATGGCCGACTGGCTGCGCCTGTACCTGCGGGTGGCCCGCGCCAACGGAGGCGAGCCGGACGCCGGGCGGCGGCTGCACGCCTGGGCGCGGCAGGCCGGCTTCGCCCCGGACGCGATCACCGCCACCGCCGGCACCTGGTGCTACCGCACCCCGCAGGAGCGCTCCTGGTGGAGCGAGCTGTGGGCGGACCGCACGGTCAACTCCTCCTATGCGCGCCTCGCGGTGGACGGCGGGCACGCCACGACCGAGCAGCTGGACCGGATCGCCCGGGCCTGGCGGGCGTGGGGCGCCGACGAGGACGGCTGGTTCGGCATCCTGCACGGCGAGGTCCTCTGCCGGGTCTGACACCCGGCCCCACCACCCGCGGCCCGATCCCTGCCAAGTGATCGCGTACCTGCGGGCCACCCAACTAGGGTTGCCCGTATGGACATTCTGGGGACCTCATTGCGGGTGTGCGTCGGCGATCTCGGTGCGGCGATCGGCGTCTACGAACGACTGACCGGCGCCGAGGCGATCCGCTTCCAGCGCGGCGGGGTGGCGGTCGCGGCCGTCGGGCCCTTCTTCCTGATGAGCGGCCCCGAGGCGGAGCTCTCGGTGCTGCGGAAGATCACGGCGACCATCGCCGTCAAGGACGTGGACGAGGCGGTGGCCGACCTGACGGCGGTCGGCGCCGAGATCATCGCCGGCCCCCTGCCGACTCCGATCGGTCGCAACCTGGTGGCCCGTCACCCGGACGGTTCCGTCTTCGAGTACGTCGACCGGCAGCAGGACGGGGAGGCCTAGGAGCCTCCCCGCCCGGGGCGCCGGCAGGCCGCCGTCAGGCCACCTCGAGGACGATCTTGCCGCGGGTCCGGCCGGCCATGCTCCGCCGGAACGCCTCGGCGGCCTCGGGGAGCGGGAGGGTCACCTCGACCGGCACGGTCAGCTTCCCGGCGTCCGCGAGGGCGCCGAGCGCGGTGAGGTCGGCGGTGTCCGGGCGCACCCACACCATGTGGCCGCCCTTGCCGGTGACCTCGGCGTCGGCGATGGACGCCACCCGGCCGCGGTCCTTGAGCAGCTCCTGCGAGACGTCCACGACGCCGCCGCCGACGAAGTCCACGGCCGCGTCGACGCCTTCGGGCGCCAGCGCCCGCACCCGGCCGGCGAGACCGTCGCCGTAGGTGACCGGCTCGGCGCCCAGGGACCGCAGGAAATCGTGGTTGCGCTCGCTGGCCGTGCCGATGACCCGGGCGCCCCGGGCCACCGCGATCTGGACGGCGAGCGAACCGACACCGCCCGCGGCGGCGTGCACCAGGACGGTCTCGCCCGCCGTCACGCCGACCCGCTTGAGCGACTGATAGGCCGTCAGCCCCGCGAGCGGGAGTCCGGCGGCCTCCTGCCAGCTGAGCGCGGCGGGCTTGCGCGCCAGGGTCCTGACCGGCGCGGCGACCAGCTCGGCGTAGGTGCCGTGCTGCACCTCGTCCTTGCGGACATAGCCGATGACCTCGTCGCCGACCGCGTATTCGGTGGCGTCCGCGCCCACCGCCTCGACCACGCCCGCCACGTCCCACCCGGGGATCAGCGGGAAGTGCCCGTCCATCATCGGGTCCAGATAGCCCGCGACGATCTTCCAGTCCACCGGGTTGATCCCGATCGCCTTGACCCGGATCAGGAAGGAGTCCGGGCCCACCTTCGGGTCGGGGTGGTCGGTGTATTCGAGGACCTCGGGGCCGCCGTAGCTCTTTGCGATGATTGCCTTCATGATCCGCCAGAACACGTGACGGCCCGCGCGCATTCCAGGGCCGTGGGCGATCACCGCAATGGCGTACGGCGGTCGCGGCCGGGGAGCGGGGAGGAACGCCCGGCCCGCGGGTCAGCCCGCCCGGGCCCCCAGGGCGCGCAGCAGGAACGGGAGGAGTTCGCGGATGGCCGCCTCGCCGGACGAGGGGCCGCCGGTCGTGCCGGGGTGTGCCGCGTCGGGGGTCAGGAAGAGGCGGCTGACCATCGAGCCGACGACCAGGTCGGCCAGCACATGGGCGTCCTGGATCGGGGGGATGTCGCCGCGGGCGACCGCGCTGCGCACCACGGCGGCGGCCCGGTCGCGCACCGGCTGGATGATCGCGGTGTCCAGGACGCGGGCCAGCGCCTCGTTGTGCGCGGACTCGCCGATCAGGACGTGCAGCAGCCGGCCGCCGGGGCCCTCCAGGGTCTCGGCCTTGTCGCGCAGCAGGGCGGCGAGGTCGCCTTCGAGGCTGCCGGTGTCCGGCTGGGGGCCGAGGTCGCTCGCCCAGCGGACGGCGGTGCCCACGACCAGGTCCTGCTTGGAGCGCCAGCGGCGGTAGAGGGTCGCGGTGGACACCCCGGCCCGCTTGGCGACCGCAGCCGTGGTCAGGCCGCCGTAGCCGCTCTCCTGGAGGACCGCGACGGTGGCCTCCAGCAGCGCCCGGTCACGTCCGGCGTCCCGCGGCCGGCCCCGGGCGGGCTGCCGCTCGTCGGGGGCGGACTGGTTGCTCTCGGTGCGTTCGGCCACGCCGGGAGTCTACCGGCAGACTTACGAAACGAAATGTTTTCGTTTCGTGTAACCTCGCCGGCATGGCACCGCAGACCTCCACCACCGACCTGGACGCCGCCGCCGTCGTCGACCGGCTCCGCCGCACCTTCGCCACCCGCCGCACGGCCGCACCGGACTGGCGGCGCGACCAGCTGACCGCCCTGCGCGGCCTGCTCACCGGCCACCGCGACGAGCTGCTCGCCGCGCTCGCCGCCGACCTCGGCAAGGGCCCCGAGGAGGCCTACCGCACCGAGATCGGCTTCACCCTCCACGAGATCGACCACACCCTGGCCCACCTCGACGACTGGCTGGCGCCCCGGCCCGCCGAACTGCCCGACCGGCTGCTCCCGGCGACCGCGCAGGTCGTCCGCGAACCGCTCGGCGTCGTGTTGGTGATCGCGCCCTGGAACTACCCGCTGCAGCTCGCGCTCGCCCCGCTCGTCGGCGCGCTGGCCGCGGGCAACTGCGCCGTCGTCAAGCCCAGCGAACTCGCCCCCGCGACCTCGGCCGCCCTCGCCCGGCTGCTGCCGCGCCACCTGGACCGCGAGGCGGTGACCGTCGTCGAGGGCGCGGTGGCGGAGACCACCGCCCTGCTGGCCGAGCGCTTCGACCACGTCTTCTACACCGGCAACGGCACCGTCGGCCGGATCGTGATGGCCGCCGCCGCACGCCATCTGACCCCGGTCACCCTGGAGTTGGGCGGCAAGAGCCCGGTCGTCCTGGACCCGGGCACCGACCTGGCGGCGGCGGCCCGGCGGATCGTGACCGGCAAGTTCCTCAACGCCGGCCAGACCTGTGTGGCGCCCGACTACGTCCTGGCGATCGGCGACACCGCCCGTGCCGTCGAACCGCACCTCGCCGAGGCGGTGCACGAGGTCTACGGCGCCGATCCGTCCGGCGCCGACGAGTACGGACGGATCGTCAACGAGCGGCACTTCGACCGGCTGACCGCCCTCCTCGGCAGCGGCCGCACCGTCATCGGCGGCACCCACGACCGCGCCACGCGCTATCTCGCGCCCACCGTCCTGGCCGAGGTGTCCCCCGACGCACCGGTGATGCAGGAGGAGATCTTCGGCCCGATCCTGCCGATCGTGCCGGTGCCCGACCTGGACGCGGCGATCGCCTTCGTCAACGGGCGCGACAAGCCGCTGGCGCTCTACGCGTTCACCCCGTCCGAGGCCACCAAGCACCGGCTGCTGACCGAGACCTCCTCGGGCGCGCTCACCTTCGGGCTGCCGGTCGCCCATCTCACCGCGCCCGACCTGCCGTTCGGCGGGGTCGGCGAGAGCGGGACGGGGCGCTACCACGGCGAGTACTCCTTCGACACCTTCAGCCACAGCAAGGCGGTGCTCGACAAGCCGCTGGGGTGACGGCGGGCGGCGCCGTGCCGCCCGCCCCGCCCGCCGGCTACACCGGCCGCATCCGGTAGTCGTAGCGCTCCGGCAGCGGATGCCCCGTCCGGGCCTCGGCGCGGACCTGTGCGGTGACCGGCCCGCCGCCGGCGACCAGCCGCTCGGCGATGGCGTACCAGGTGTCGGCGAGCACCTCGTCGCCCTCCCGCAGGCCGGCGATCTCGAAGCCGGCGTCGAAGATCTCCCGGGCCGCTTCCGGCTGCCCCTGGGCGAGCAGCACCTGAGCGGTCAGCAGCCGGAGGCGGCCGTCGGCCGGATCGGTCCGCGGCAGTCCCGCCAGCAGCCGCGCCGCCGCATCGGCCCGGCCGGCCGCGAGCAGCGCGGGCACCGCCTCCCGGACGAGAGCGGGCAGCACGGCCTGCCGGTCCCCGGCGGCCGGCCCGTGCTCCGGGGCCGTCCGCGCCGCTTCGTCGCAGGCCTGCAGATAGCGGTCGGCGGCGCGCCCGGTCTCGCCCGCCTCCGCCTCGGCAACGGCCAGGCAGTACAGCGGCAGTGCGCCGGCACCGTGCCCGAGCGCACGCTCCCAGCTGCGGACGGCCTGGGCACGGTCGCCGGCGTGCCACTGGGCGAGCCCCAGGTGGTAGTCGGTGGTCGCGCCCGACGGGGCGGATTCCAGCAGATCGCGCCAGGCCGGCCCGACCAGCGCCGTTCCGGGCACCGGGCGGGCGGCCGGCAGTTCCCCGGTGCTGAGCAGCGTCAGCCAGGGCTGCTGCTCCTCGCCCAGCGTGGCGGCGTCGAACGGTGTACCGGGCAGGTCCAGGCCCGCGCGGGCGGTCTCCAGCGCGCCCCAGCCGGAGCCGGTGGCCAGCGACTCCTTCGGTTCCTGGTCGGCGTACGGCAGCCAGGCGGCGTGGGCGGCGTCGACGTCCGCGCGCGGCAGGGCGGCTGCCAGCCGGGACGCGACCTCCTCGCGGGCCGCGTCCCAGTCCGTGCCGTGCACCGCCGCGGGATCGGCGGCCAGCGGCCCGTACGCCTCCAGCCAGGTGAACTCCCCGCCGGCGTCCAGCGGCAGCTGTTCCAGTTGGGTACGGGCCAGTCCGGCCTGGATCTCGGCGTAGCCGCCGGTGCCCGGCTCGGTGAGCCACTGCTGCCAGCGCCGGCCGCCCCGGCCGGCGCCCCACAGGAAGAGCTTGCGGCCGCGCAGGGTGTCGGTGGAGGTCTGCACCAGGCCGCGGCCGCCGGCGTCGAGGGCGGCGATCCAGCGGCGCGCGTCGTCGGGCACGTCGTAGAAGTAGTCGGCGGGGAACTCGCTGCGCAGCGGGTAGGTCCGGTCGACGCCGCCGTCCTCGGGCACCGGGACGCGGCGCAGGCTGCGTGCGTAGCCGAAGTGCCAGGCCGCGTCGGCGGGGGCCAGCACGCGGGTGCGCTCGTCCTCGGGAACGGCGGTGTTGGACCACCAGTAGACGGGGACCGTGTGGTGGTGCGGATTGCGGATCCGTACGCCCACGTGCAGGAAGTCGGAGCCGTCGGGCAGCCACAGGTCCACCTGGAAGGGCAGGTCGCGCAGCCGCTCCCACTCCCACAGCCGCAGCATCTCCCCGCCGTCCGGCGCCGGGACACGGGCGGCGTGCAGCGGGGCGCAGGAGAGGGTGGTGTGGCCGGGGGCGCCGATGTTCCATTCGATGCCGCCGGAGAACCAGGCGCCGTTGAGGGCGAAGGCGGCGGGCTGCCAGACCGGGTTGCGGTAGAGCAGTTCCCGGCCGGTGGGCTTGTGGTGCAGGGAGTGCACCCGGCCGCCGAGGCCCGGCAGGACGGTGGCGCGCAGCCGGTCGTTCTCGATGACCAGCGCGTCGAGATCGGTGGACCGGCGGGTGCGGCCGTAGCCGTCGCGCATCCGGGCCGGCAGCAGCGAGCGCAGCGGGGCGGCGCCGATCTGCCGTGCCATGTCGGCGGGCAGGCCGGCGTCCCGGGGGATCTCGATCCGGTGGAGGTCCTGGCCGCCGCGCAGGGCGGGGAGGGGGTTGTCGGGGCCGAGGGGGGCTGCGGGGAGGGTCAGGGTGGTGCGTCGCACTCTCGTGGCCACGGCTGCCTCGCAATGCTGGACCGGGCCGCCTCGGCTGCGGCGGCCTCCTGTTGACCATGGAACCGCGTGCCTGCCGCTCTGCACAGGGCTGCCGGCCGCCGGGTGAGGTCAGGGTTGCGCAAAGAGGTCCTCAAGGAGACCCGCGAGCAGCGCCGCGCCGGTGCCTTCGGGGTCGCGGTCCGGGTCGTAGATGGTGACGTTGATGCCGGCACAGCGCGGCGAGGCGGCCAACGGGCCCAGCAGCGCGCGGAGTTCCTCGGTGAGCAGGCCGCCCGGGTCGGGGCTGTCGACGGCCGGCATGACGGACGGGTCGAGGACGTCCGCGTCGAGGTGGATCCAGAAGCCGTCGAGCGGTGCGTGCGCGAAGTCGGTGAGGACGTCGCGGGCGACGGCCTGCGGGCCGCGCCGCCGGATCTCGCCGACCGGGACGTGGCCGATGCCGAGGGCGGTCAACTCCGCCCGGTCCTCGTCCGCGTCGCGCAGGCCCAGTGCGCGCAGGTCCTCGTCGCGGACGTACGGCCGCAGCCCCTCGATGTCGGTGAGATCCGCCTGCCCGCGCCCGGTGATCTGGGCCAGCCCCTCGCCGGCCGCGGCGCCGAGCGGACCGGAGACCGCCGTGTTGCCCGGGTGCCGGAAGTCGCCGTGGCCGTCGAGGTAGGCCACGCCGTACCGCCCCAGCCGGCGCAGCGCGAGCACCACCCCGAGCAGAATGCTGCAGTCCCCGCCCAGCACCACCGGGAAGTCACCGCCGCCGACGTGCTCCTCGACGCGCGTGGCGAGCTTGCCCGTATAGGCGGCGAGGGCGGCGGCGTTGAAGTCCCCGTCGCCCTCCCGCCACTCCCCCAGGTCGTAGCGGGGCGGCACCACCACACCGCCCTCCAGCGCGCCCAGCCGCCGCAGCAGGCCCTGTTCGCGCAGTGCGCCCGCGAGCTTGTAGCAGCCGGGGACGGTGCCGGGCGCGGGCGGCCGCAGTCCCAGGTTGGAGGGGGCATCGATCAGTACGGTCCGGCGCATACCGGGATCGTCACACAGGTGCACGGAAAATGGGGAGGCCCCGGAAGATCCGCTGACATAGCCTGTCCGCCCGGCCCACCGGCGATCGGCAGAACGGACCACGACCCCATGGCGACCCAGCACACCTACCGCGTCATCGTCCGCGGCAAGTGGGACGGCCTCACACCCCAGTCCCGGGCCGACCTGCTCGCCGGGGCGGACGGCGACGCTCTGGCGCAGCTGCGGTTCACGCCCGAGGGCAGCCTGGCGTACGACAGGGCGCTGCACTCCTTCAGCTACCGCTTCGTCATCGTCTCGGACGCGGCGGACGGCGAGGAGATGGCGGCCGCGCTCGCCGAGGACAAGGCGGAGCGCGCGCTGCGGGCCGCCGGCCTCGGCTACCGGGAACTGCGGTCCACGGTCACCGACATGGACGCCATGAAGATCAACCGCAAGTCCCGCTGAGGCGCCCGGGCCGCGGCCGCGCCTCCCGAACCGGCCGGCTACGCGCCGGCGTCCGGCTCGGTGAAGCGCAGCCGGTTCCCGAACGGGTCGGTCAGCGTGAGCGAGGTACCGGTCTCGTCCTGCTCCAGGCCGGGCCGCAGATACGGATAGCCCTTGCCCGCCAGCTCGGTGTGGAGCGCGCGCACCCCGCTGAGCTCCGTGTGGAGCGTGGAGCCGGGGGTCGCGTCGCCGTGGTGCTCCGACAGGTGCAGCACGAGGTCACCGCGCGAGACCTGGGTGTAGAGCGGCATACCGGGCTCGAAACGGTGCTCCCAGTCGACCGTGCAGCCGAGGTAGTCGAGGTAGAACTCATGGGCCTTGGCCACGTCGAAGATCCGGAAGACCGGCACGGTGCGGTGGAAGACGATGTCCATGGCGGACAGGGAATCACACGGCTTCCCCGGCGACCATCTCGGCGGTGATCGCCCAGCGTTCGTGGTCGCGCCAGGCGCCGTCGATGAACAGGAAGTCGGGGGAGAACCCCTCCAGCCGGAACCCGGCCCGCTTGACCAGGGCGATCGACCGCTCGTTGGCCGGCTGGACATTGACCTCCAGCCGGTGCAGCCCCATCTCCCCGAAGGCATGGTGCAGGACGAGCCGCAGCCCCTCGCTCATCAGCCCCCGCCCGGCGGCGTGCGCGAAGGCGCCGTAGCCGATCGCGCCGCAGCGGAACGCGCCGTGCACGATGTTGTTGATGGTGAGGAAGCCGGCGATCCGGCCGTCGGCGAGCTCGCAGATCAAGAAGCCCTCGCGCGGCGGCTCCTGGAGCCGGTGCAGATAGGCGTCGTAGGCGGCGTCCTCGGCCGGCGGGAACAGCCAGGGCCGGTGCAGCCCGGCGCTCTCCCGCGCCAGCGCGGTGAACTCGTCCCGGTCGGCGGCGGTGAAGTGCCGGATGCCCACCCGCGGGCCGCGTGCGAGGTAGCGGTCGTTGATCGTCACCGGAGGATCGTACGGAGGGTACGGGCGGCGGGCCAGCGGTTTCGGGATGCTGCCGCGGGAGGGTGGGGGCGACGACGTCACCTCGGTGCCCCCGGGCGGCCCGCCGGCTTCACCGGTCGCGCGCGGCCGCACCAGCACCTGCCCCGTCCCGCGGCCGCGTCCCCCTGCTCGCACGACGGCCCGCCCCTCCCCGCCGCACCGGCGGGTCCGTGGCGCGGCGGCCCCGCCCGGGTCACGCCCGCGCGGCCTCCCGCGCCCCCGCGCTCGGTGCGGCGAGCGCCAGCCGGCGGTGGCAGCGGCGCAGCAGCATGCGGGCGAGGAAGGGGTGGAAGCGGCGCACGACGGCGAAGTAGAGGCGGCCGGTGGTGCGGTGGAGGCGGACGACAGTGCCCAGCGTGACGTGGCCGTCGGCGACCTGGACCGAGGCACGGAAGTCCAGGTGGCGGGCGTCCTTGCCGAGCAGGATCTCGTGGTCCGTGCGCGCGACGACGGGGAAGCCCGGCCGGCCGAACACGCCCTGCCAGGCCTCCGGCTCCTGCGGCATGCCGGGCCGCAGCTCCATCTGCCAGGCGTCCTGGAAGTCCGTGCGCGGGAAGGCGCCGTGCGCCAGGCGGGCCGTGGCGGGGAGGGGGACGGCCCGGGGACGGTCCCACAGCAGCCGGTGGAGCAGGCGGACGCGGGCGGAGCGGCGGACCGGGGCCGGGCAGCGGCCGGTGGCGGACCGCTCGATGTTGTCGAAGGCCTCCTCCACGACGGCGCCGTGCAGGAGGCGGACTCCCAGTGCCCACCGCAGGGCCGCGGCGGGCGAGGGCCGGCTCTCCAGGACGTGCTCCACCCGGCAGCTGTCGGGCCCCAGCGGCCGGACGCGGAACTCGTGCCACCCGGCGTCGCCCGAGGTGAAGCCGAAGCGGACGCGGCGGCCCGGCTCGTAGGCGGTGACGCGGTAGCGGACGAAGGCGTGCCCACCGTCGGCGCCGACGCCCAGCGGGCGGTCGAAGCGCATCGGCGGCCAGGCGGGGGTGGGGAAGAGCGGGTCGCCCTCGCCCCGGCCGAGGCGGTCGAGGAGGGCCCCGACCGTCTCCGCCGGGGCGCGGACCTCACGGGCGTGGACGTCGCGGATGGCACGCACAGGACACCTCCATACGGTGGCGTATGTATATCCGTACGGTACCGTATGGATATGGCTCCACCACGGGCGAAGACACCCCGCGACAGCGGTCCACGGCAGCGGCTCACCGCTCGGGACTGGGCCGACGCCGCCCTGGCGGCCATGGGTGAGGGCGGGCTCGCGGCGGTGGCCGTGGAGCCGCTGGCCGCCCGCCTGGGCGCCACCAAGGGCAGCTTCTACTGGCACTTCGCCAACCGGAACGCGCTGATCGAGGCCGCGCTGGCGCGCTGGGAGGAGGTCGGCACGGAGGCGGTGATCACCGAGGTGGAGGCCGTACCCGACCCCGGCGAGCGGCTGCGGCGACTGCTCCTGCGGGCGACGAACTGGTCCGCCGCCGACCCCCGGGACGCCTCGCTGCTGGCGAGCGCCGCGCATCCGCCGGTGGCCGCCGCGCTCGCCCGGGTGACCGCCCGGCGCCTGGGCTACATCGCCGCGCTCTTCACGGCCATGGGCTTTCCCGAGGAGGAGGCGCGACACCGCGGCCTGCTCGCCTACACCGCCTACCTCGGGCACGCCCAGCTCGGCCACGCCGTACCGCAGAGCCTGCCCGACGGCGCCGCGCGCGAGCGCTATGTGGACGTGGTGATCGAGACCCTCGTACGGCCCTGAACGGAGGTGAAGGTTCCGAAAATGAGCGAACCTGAACGAAGTTGGCCGAACTGCGCGTAGACGTGCCCGGCTTCCGCGGCATGAGGTGAGATCGGCGCGCCGAACACGGCGTGCTTGAGCAGGGTCATCGCACACCCGAGCAGCTCGCCCCGCTCGCGCTCCTCGTACGGGAGGAATTCCGTGACCGAAGCCGTCTCCTACTTCCAGGACCGCACCTGTCCCTACCATCCGCCCGCTGGCTACCAGCCGCTGCGCGAGACCGGACCGCTGACCCACGTCGCGCTCTATGACGGCCGAAAGGTGTGGGCGGTAACCGGCCACAGCGAGGCCCGGGCCCTGCTGAGCGACCAGCGGCTCTCCTCCGACCGGCAGAACCCCGCCTTCCCGATGCCGATGGAGCGTTTCATGGCGGCCCGCGAGGTCCGCACCCCGCTGCTCGGGGTCGACGACCCGGAGCACAACACCCAGCGGCGGATGCTGATCCCCAGCTTCAGCATGAAACGGATCGCCGCGCTGCGGCCGGACATCCACCGCATCGTCGACGAGCTCCTCGACCGGATGCTGGCCGAGGGCCCGCCGGCCGAGCTGGTCTCCGCGTTCGCGCTGCCGGTCCCCTCGATGGTGATCTGCTCGCTGCTCGGCGTCCCGTACTCCGACCACGAGTTCTTCGAGGGCCGATCCAGCCGTCTCCTGCGCAGCCGTACCGCCGATGAGGCGAGGGACGCCCGGGCCGAGCTGGAGGACTACTTCACCGAGCTGATCGCCCACAAGGAGAAGCACCCGGCCGACGGGCTGCTCGACGAGCTGATCACGGACCGGCTGCGGACCGGCGACCTCTCCCACGAGGACCTGGTCGGGCTCGCCATGATCATGCTGGTGGCCGGCCATGAGACCACCGCCAACATGATCTCGCTCGGCACCTTCACCCTGCTCGAACACCCCGAGCAGCTCGCACAGCTGAAGGCCGAGGAGGGCCTGATGCCGGCCGCGGTCGAGGAGCTGCTGCGGTTCCTGTCCATCGCGGACGGCATGCTGCGGGTGGCGACGGAGGACATCGAGATCGGCGGGCAGCTCATCCGCGCCGACGACGGCGTGCTGTTCCCCACCTCGCTGATCAACCGGGACGAGGCCGTCTACGCGTCGCCGGACGAGCTGGACCTCGGCCGTTCCGCCCGCCACCACGTGGCGTTCGGCTTCGGGATCCACCAGTGCCTGGGCCAGAACCTCGCCCGCGCGGAGATGGAGATCGCGCTGCGCTCGCTGTTCACCCGGATTCCCGAGCTGCGCCTCGCGGTTCCGGCGGCCGAGGTTCCCTTCAAGCCCGGCGACACCCTGCAAGGAATGATCGAACTTCCGCTGGCCTGGTAGTGGCCACGACGGCGGACGAACGAAAGGGGTCCGGGATGCGGATCACCATCGACACCGACATCTGTATCGGCGCCGGCCAGTGCGCCCTGACCGCACCGGGGGTGTTCACCCAGGACGACGACGGTTTCAGCGCCCTGCTGCCCGGACGCGAGGACGGCGCGGGCGATCCGCTGGTGCGCGAGGCCGCCCGCGCCTGTCCCGTGCAGGCCATCACGGTCACGGAGGACTGAGCCACCACCCTCGCGGACGGCCCGGCCGGCGCGCGCGGCTCCCGGCGCCGCGGCGCGCCCGGCCCGTTTGCGCTCGCCCGCCTTCCCCACGACATCCACCCCGTCCGCTACCGCAACACCCCCTGCACGACGGGCAGTTCGAGCACACCGGGGTTCCCGGGCGCCGCGCCGACCGTCACCGGCTTCACCCCTCGATTGCCCGCATAGGCGTCGTCGCTCGCGGCGAGGACGAGCCGCAGCCGGTGCCCCGGCTCGTACCGGTGCACGAGGCCCGGGAGTTCCACGGTGAACCTCCGGGTCACATCGGGCACCCGGGCCGGGGCCACCAACCGGTGCACCAGCGTCTTCCCGCCGTCCGGCGCGATGTCGTAGAGCTTGGCGAAGAGCACCAGCTTGTCGGCCGCGTCCGGGGAGCGCTGCGCCCGCTCGGCCTGCGGCGAGGAGACCTTCAGCGTCACCCTGGGCGCCCCCACCACGTCCACCGGCCCGCCCGCCACCGGCTTCGAGGTCCAGTCCAGGTAGGTGCCCCGGGCGTCGTACGGCGCGGCGTCCGGCAGGCCGAGCAGCCCGGTCAGCGACGTCTCGGAGTGGCTGGTGGGCGTGCGCAGGTTGCGGTACTCCCGGCTGCCGCGCACCACCTCGCCGCGGGTCCCGACGAGCTTGCCGTCCCCGGACAGGTACAGCCGCCGGCTGCCTCCCGCCGGGAAGACGGGCGAGGCGGCATAGGCGGAGCCGGCGGTCACCCAGTCCCGGTAGTAGGCGAAGGCCGGGCCGGTGCCGGTCGCCGTCCGCCGGTGCAGATACCGGTCGAACCACGCGAGGATCCGCCGTCCGACATAGCTGGCGTCCAGGTTCCCCTGGGCCAGGGAGAGTTCCCCCGGCGCGGGCTTCCTCATCCCGCCGCTGTGGCCCCAGGACTGCCAGATCATCTTCGCCGGGGTGCCCTGTGCGGCCAGGGTCCGGTAGGTGGCGGCGGCCTCGTTCAGGTTGAACAGGGTGTCGTCCTCGCCCTGGACGAGCAGCGTGGGCGCCTTGACCGAGGACAGGTACGACACCGGGGAGACGCTGCGCGCGTACGCGAGCACCTCCCGGGTCCGCGCGGCCGGGTATCTGCCGGAGTCCAGCAGCCGCTTGGTGTCGCAGGCCCGCGCGACGAAGTGCAGACAGCCGGCGCCGCCGGTGCGCGACGGGTCGAGGTTCGGGTGCAGCAGCCCCTGCGCCTCGCCGATCAGGAAGAACCCGCCCGTCCACTGCCACTTGTACGCACCGGGCAGCGGTCCGCCGACGCCGTGCGTACGGCCCGCGTTGTCGGGGGCGAGGGAGTAGGCGAGGTCGTGCCAGGTGATGAGCGGGACCAGGGCGTCGATGCGGTGGTCGACGGCGGCGGTGGCCAGTTGGACCGCCCCGCCGTAGGACCCGCCGATCATGCCGACCCGCGGATCGCCCGGCCCGTCCTTGGCGACGTAGTCGATCCGCGTCCCGTCGTCGGCGGTACGGGTACCGGCCAGCAGGTCGACCAGACCGCCGGCCGCCCGGCCGTCGATCCGGGGGTCGTCGAGGGAGATCGGGCAGCCGGTCCGGCCGAAGCCGAGCCCGGAGTAGGCCAGCGCCACATAACCGCGGGCCGCGAGGGCCTTGGCGAGGGCGTCGGTGGAACCGTCCGCCTTGTCGCCGCCGAAGCCGTTGGTGGTCAGCACGGCGGGCGCCGGGTGCGCGGTGCCGGCACCCGCCGGGCGGTAGACGTCCGCGTCGACGGTGCAGGTGCGGTCTCCGGCCCTGACGGTGACCTTCAGCGCGGTGACGGTGTACGGGCCGGCGGCGGCGACCGCGGGGGCGGTCGTCGTGAGCGGGGCGAGAAGGGCGGAGCCGGCCAGCAGGGCGAGGGAGATGCGGAGGGCGGGTCGGGACCCGCCTCGGGACACCTTGCGCACGAAGACCTCCACACACGTCGTACCAACCAGTCGGTACCGGCGCGCTCATGCTGTGGCACCCGTCAGGGGATGTCAACGGACCCGCCGCGCGCCGCCGTTCGGACGTGCGTTCAGTGTCGCCCCCCGGCGCCGCGGTTCACCGGGGGATGGCAAATGGGCCCGTACGGTTGACTTTTGATGCTTCGTCAGTCCAGTCCGGCTGCGGACTCATACGGTCGCCGGCACCTCGAACGTCAGTGTCCCGGCCGTCGCGTCCAGCTCCGCGGGGACGCCCAGCGGCAGGGTCAGCGCAACGTCGCCGTGGCCGAAGCCGAACTCCTCGGCCACCGGCACCCCGAGCCCGGCCAGGCGGTCCACCAGCACCGCCCGCACCTGGTCGTAGGGACCGCAGCGGGCCCAGGAGCCGAGCACGATCCCGGCGACACCGTCCAGCCGGCCGGCGCGCAGGAGTTGGGTGAGCGCACGGTCGAGGCGGTACGGCGGCTCCCCGACGTCCTCCAGCAGCAGGAGCCCGCCCGCCGCGTCCCGCCTGGCCCCCACGGTGCCCACCTCGGTGGCGAGCATGGTCAGGCAGCCGCCGGAGGTGACCCCGCGGGCCCGGCCGGGCACCAGCGGGCGGGCGGACGGCGAGGTCAGGGTCCGCACGCTCTCCGGCGCGAAGAGGGTGCGCCGCAGATGCTCGCGGGTGGCCTCGTCCTTGAGGAAGACCTCACCCGCAACGGCCGGGCCGTGCAGGGTGGACACCCCGGCACGCACCGCGAACGCCTCGTGCAGCACCGTCACATCGCTGAAGCCGACCAGCGGCTTGGGGTCCGCGGCCCGGATGGCGTCCCAGTCCAGCAGGTCGACCATCCGCTGGGCGCCGTAGCCGCCCCGGGCCGCGAACACCGCCTTGACGGACGGGTCGCACCACGCCTCCTGGAGATCGCGGGCCCGCTGCTCGTCGGCGGCGGCCAGATAGCGCAGGGTGGGGTGGGTGTCCCTGGCGTGGGGCGCGGCGACCGGGTCGAGGTCCCAGCCGCGCAGTACGTCCAGCCCGCCGTCGAGCCGCTCCGGCGCGAGGGGGCCGCTGGGCGCCACCACCGCCACCCGGTCGCCGGGCCGCAGCCGCGGCGGCCTGACCGGCAACGCCGGCGTCATCCGCGCAGCTCCAGCGCCGGGACATCGGTCCGGTCGAGGCCGAAGGTCCGGGAGTAGAGGGAGAGTTCGGCCTCCACGGCGCGCACGATGGTGTCCGCCCGGCGGAAGCCGTGCCCCTCCCCGGCGAAGGCGAGGTAGGCGTGCGGTATGCCCCGCCCGGCGACCGCGGCGAGGAAACGCTCGCACTGCGCGGGCGGGCAGATCACGTCGTCCAGGCCCTGGAGCAGCAGGAACGGTGCGGCGATCCGGTCCGCGCGGTGCAGCGGCGAGCGCTCGCGGTAGCGGTCGGGCACCTCCGCGAGCGGGCCGACCAGCGACTCCAGGTACCGCGACTCGAAGTCGTGGGTCTCGTCGGTGGCCCAGCCGGTCAGGTCGAGGATCGGGTAGCTGATGGTGCCGCAGGCGTAGAGGTCGGTGGCGGTCAGCGAGGCGGCGGCGGTCCAGCCGCCGGCGCTGCCGCCGCGGATGGCCAGCCGTGCGCGGTCGGCGGTGCCCTCGTCGGCCAGGCTCCGGGCGACGGCCGCGCAGTCCTCGACGTCCACCACGCCCCACTGGCCGCGCAGCCGCTCGCGGTACTCCCGTCCGTAGCCGGTCGAGCCGCCGTAGTTGACCTCGGCGACGCCGATGCCCCGGGAGGTGAAGTAGGCGATCTCCAGGTCGAGCACCATGGGGGCGTGGCCGGTGGGGCCGCCGTGCGCCCACACCACGAAGGGCGGCAGCTCGCCGTCGGGGGCGACGTGGTCGGGGCTGTGCGGCGGGTAGATGTGGGCGTGGATGTCCCGCCCGTCGGGGCCGGTGAAGGTACGGCTCCGCGGACGGGGGTAGTAGGCCGGGTCCAGGACGTCGGCATGCCGGCAGGCGATCACCCGGGCGCGCCCGGTGCAGGTGTCCAGCTCGACGATCTCGTACGAGCTGTGCGGGCCGGCGGCGATGCCGAGGACGCGGCTGCCGTGCGCGGCGAGGCTGGGCGCCCACTCCGTCCACGGTCCCGCGGAGTCGACGAGGTCGCCGCTCACCGGGTCGAGGATGCCCAGGGCGGTGGAGCCGCGGCCGTGGATCACCGCGAGGGTGCCGTTCTCCAGGGGCAGGAACCAGCGCTGGCCGACGTTCCACAGCGGCCCGCCGAACTCCTCCTGCCGGGAGGGGCACAGGCCGCGGCCCGCCGCCGGGCCGCCGCCGTCCGCATCGGGGTCGAGGCGCTGCACCTCCCACCAGCCGCCGGCGTCCGAGACGTAGAGCAGCGAGCCGTCGGCCGCCCACTCGACCTGGGCGACGGACTCGCCGGCCGCGCCACCGTCCGCCGCGCCGGTGCCGAGGTCGCCGGCCAGCGGCCGGATGTCCTCGAATGCGCCCTCGCCGGTGATCCGGGCCCCCATCACCAGCGTGCCGTCCCAGGGCATCAGGGGGTGGTCCCAGGCGATCCAGGCGGCCCGCCGGCCGTCCGGCGAGATCCGCGGCCCGGTCACGAAGCGGTGCCGGTCGTCGCTCAACTCCCTGATGCGGTCGCGGTGTTCAGCGGCCGAGCCGTCGAGCGGCACGGCGGCGATCACCCTGCGCACATCGGTCGGCCGGTCGCCCGTGAACTCCTCCAGGACGCACCACACCTCGCCGAGCTCCGGGCGCAGCACCGGATCGACCCAGCGCAGTCCGGCACCGACGCCGGACAGCGGGGTGAGCGGGCGCGGGGCGTCGCCGCTGTCCGGCGTGCAGACGTACAGCCGCTGGTCGGCGAAGTTGCTGAAGACGACGAGCGGTCCGTGCTCGGTGACCGTGCCGGCCCAGGGCTGGCCGCCGTACTCCACCACCCGGCTGCGGACGTTCCAGGGCGCGGGCAGCACCGACTCCCCGGTGCCGTCCGGCCGCAGGCGGAGCAGCGCCCGCCGGCCGCCCTCGGCGGGCCGCGGCTCCGTCCACCACACCTCGTCGCCGACCACCCCGACGAAGCCGGGCCGGCCGTCGTGCGCGGCGACCGCCCGGGCCTCGATCGGGGACGTCCAGGCGCCGTAGGGAGCCGTGGTCACCATGTGCAGTTCCTCTCCTCCACCGGCCGGGCAGCTGCCGGCCGGTCAGACGGTGCGCAGGAAGTGGTCGAGCACCCGGACACCGAAGTGCAGTCCCTCGACCGGCACACGCTCGTCCACGCCGTGGAAGAGCGCCTGGTAGTCGAATCCCTCGGGCAGTTTGAGCGGCGAGAAACCATAGCCGGTGATGCCCAGCCGGGAGAACTGTTTGGCGTCCGTGCCGCCGGACATGCAGTACGGCACGACATGGCCGTCCGGGTCGAAGCGCTCGATCGCGGCACGCATCGCGGCGTACGCCGGGGCGTCGACCGGGGCCTGCAGCGCGACCTCACGGTGGTCGTACTCCCAGCTCACGTCGGGTCCCGTGAGCTGGTCCAGGGTGGTGCGGAACTCCTCCTCGCCCCCGGGGACCACCCGGCCGTCCACCTGGGCGACGGCGGCTCCCGGGATCACGTTGACCTTGTAACCGGCCGACAGCATCGTCGGGTTGGCGCTGTTGCGGACCGTGGGCTCGACCAGCTTGGCGGCCGGGCCGAGCGCGCCGAGCAGCGCGTCGACGTCGAAGTCCGGCGAGGAGACGTCCGCCTCGACGCCGTGCAGCGCGGCGAGTTCGCTCAGCGCCGCCCGCACCGTCGGGGTGAGGCGGACCGGCCATTCGTACGCGCCGATCCGGGCCACGGCCGCGGCCAGCCGGCTGACGGCGTTCTCGCGGTTCACCTTCGAGCCGTGCCCCGCCCGGCCCCTGGCGGTCAGCTTCAGCCAGGCCGTGCCGCGCTCCCCCGCCGCGACCGGGTAGAGCCGCCGCCCGCCGCCCGCGTGGAAGGTGAAGGCCCCGGACTCGCTGATGCCCTCGGTACAGCCCTCGAAGAGCCCGGCGTGCCGGTCGGCCAGGAAACCGGAGCCGTCCTCGGCGCTGGCCTCCTCGTCGGCGGTGAAGGCCAGCACGATGTCGCGCCGCGGCCGCACCCCGCTGCGGGCCCACTCCCGTACGACGGCGAGCACCATCGCGTCCATGTTCTTCATGTCGATGGCACCCCGGCCCCAGACCACGCCGTCGCGGACCTCGCCGGAGAAGGGGTGCACGCTCCAGTCGGCGGGCTCGGCGGGGACCACGTCGAGATGGCCGTGGACCAGCAGGGCGTCGGCTCCGGGGTCGGTGCCCTCGATACGGGCGACCACGTTCGTCCGGCCCCTGCTGCGCTCCAGCAGCGTCGGCGCCGTCCCGGCGTCGGCCAGCCGCTCGGCGACGTACTCGGCGGCCGGCCGCTCGCGGCAGGCGCCGTCACCGGCGTTGCCGGTGTCGATCCGGATCAGCTCGGAGGTGAACCGCACCACCTCGTCGAGCGCCTGCTGACCGACGCCGCCGGTCCGCCCGGCCACCGGGTCCCCGGCTCCTTCGCGCTCAGCCATATTGCTCCTCCACGGCGGACGACACGACCGTCGTGACGGCCTTGAAGCACCGGATCGCCTCGTACATGTCCCCACTGGTATACGCAACGCGGCGCTCCCCCGTTCGCTCCACGCCGGGAACGCAGGTCGCCGCACCCACCAGATGCTCGGCGTCGAACTCCAACTCGACCCGGAACGGCCCGCCCCGGGTCGGTTCATGACGCACCGCCAGCGCCGCACCCTTGCGGGCCGCGGCCCGGATCCCGGCCGCCGTACGGGCCGGCGGCCGGCACACCGCCGCATAGCGCGACACATAGTCCTTGACCGCCACGGCGGGTGCCTGCGGGGCGTAGCCCAGCGCGTCCTGGCAGGTGCGGTCGTCGCCGGTGACCAGCACCACCGGGACCCCGTACTCGGCGACCACAAGGGAGTTCAGATAGCCCTCGCTCGCGCGGATGCCGTCGACCCAGACGCCGGTGACGGTGTTGGCGAGGTAGGTGTGAGCCAGGACACCTTCGGTGCCCGCCCCCGTGTGGTAGCCGACGAAGGCGATGCCGTCGACATCGCCGTGCTGCACACCCTCGACCATGCTGAGCGATTTGTGTCGCCCGGTGAGCATCTGCGCCCGTTCGTCGAGCTGTTCCAGCAGCAGGTTGCGCATCGTCGAGTGCGCCTCGTTGACCAGGACGTCCTCGGCCCCGCCGTCGAAGAATCCGGCGATCGCCGCGTTCACGTCGGAGGTGAACATCCGGCGGCAGCGCTCCCATTGGGGGGTGCCGGGGAGCACATCGGCAGGCCATGTCACGCCGGTGGCGCCCTCCATGTCCGCGGAGATGAGGATCTTCACATTCACCAGTCCTATCGCAGGTAGGAGGCGGTACGCACGATTCCTGACATCACTCGTTCACATCGCGTTCGGAGGGCCCGAACAGCTCACCAGCCTAACCAGCGCCTCCGGGGCTGACACCCCGTCCAGGACGTTCCGGGGCGGCCGCGTTGGCGGCGGCATCACGATTTCTTCGTCTCAGCAACACGATTCCTTCCAAGCGGAACCTGGGGGTACGCTCTTGTGGCGCCGCATCTCGCACAGTTTCTGTCGCAAAGTGGAAGAGCTTCCGACGGAATCCGTAAGGACTTCCGAACGAGTTCTGTCAGCTGCCGACGGCACGTGCCAGGTGAGGTAGAACAGGCCGGACCAGCTTCCCACGCGATGAAACAGAGGCAGAATGGTGAGCGAAGCCCTCAATGACGCCTTACCGCAATGCGGCATCCGGGCCGACAGCGAAGACGACCAACTCGCGATCCTGACCGAACTGATCGCGCAAACACTTTGCGATCGCAACCCAGGCTTCCGGGAAGTCATCGAGCGAGGGGGCCATCAGCAGGTCACCCGCCTGATCGAGGAGGTACTACGCCGCGGCCGGCCGCTGCCCGACAAGGTGCGCGCGATCATGCTGCGCACCAACACCGACATCCACCTCGTGGCGTCCGCACTGGGCGACTGTCTGGTCAGCGCGCCGGACGAAGCGCCCGGACTGCTGATCCCCGCCCAGCTCGCCGACGGCAAGAGCGGACGGGCCCGGCTGAAGGGCGTATTGCGGCACCGCGCCGCGGTGGTCGGCCATGCCGTGCCGGCGCACGAGGCGGCCGCGTCCGCGCGCTCGGCGTCCCGACTGCTGGACCTGGCGTCCCCGCAGGACGGGCCGGAGGCCGGCGTGATGTTCGTCGACGACCATCTCTCCGCCCTCCTGCTCCTCCAGGACGAATCGCTCTCCCGCACCCTGATCGCCCGCCACCTGAGCCCCTTGGCGGGACTGACACCGGAGCGGTGCGAGCGACTCGAAGCCACCCTGCTGGCCTGGCTCGGCGGCATGGGGGCACCGGAGGTGGCCAAGGCGCTCAGCATCCACCCGCAGACGGTGCGCTACCGGATGCGCCAGCTCGAGAAGCTCTTCGGGTCCCGCCTCCGCGATCCCCGGACCCGCTTCGAGATCGAGATGGCACTCCGCAGCCGCCAGCTGATGGCCGGGGCGCGCCGGCGCCGGGCGGCCGCCACCCGGCGCCCCCGCGCCGTCGGCAAGGCCCGCAAGGCCCTGCCCCGCCCCTGAAAACGACCCCTGACCACCCCGTCCCACCCCGTCCCACCCCGCGAAGCCACCCCCTGACCACCTCCCGTCCACCCCCTGCACGCCACCCCCTG
>Ga0207426_1000870_pt1 | contig 31492 bp, 30 predicted proteins | sample AraplaMF_Cvi_mMS_FD_184265 | JGI IMG/M metagenome (GOLD analysis project Ga0207426, IMG submission 184265) | Arabidopsis root microbial communities from the University of North Carolina, USA - plate scrape MF_Cvi_mMS (SPAdes) (version 2) | ecosystem: Host-associated > Plants > Roots > Endosphere... | reverse complement strand
AACACCGGCAAGAACCGCATGCGATACTCGCTTCCCCCACATCCGGGGTTGACTGGAATTATTTTCTATATATGTGTCGTTTCGAGCGCGCAAAGAGAAAATTTTTTCTTCTCTTCTGCACCGCAACTATAGAAAATTCGCCTCCAAACGCAAAGTGGCAGAGATGCATCTTCTCAGGACCGATTCCGGTGCAGATGGACGGGACTCCCGCCCCGCCGTTTCCGAGCAAATTCCAGTCGGGCTGACCGCCCCCAGCATGGACCATCTCGACCAGCTCGAGGCGCAGAGCATCTACATCTTTCGCGAGGCCTTCGCCCGTCTGAAGAAGATCGCCCTGCTGTGGTCGCTCGGCAAGGACTCCAACGTCATGATCTGGCTGGCGCGCAAGGCGTTCTTCGGCCGGCTGCCGTTCCCGGCTCTCCATGTCGACACCGGCAAGAAGTTTCCGGAGATGTATCGCTTCCGCGATCATTACGGGAAGGAGTGGGATCTCGACCTGCGCGTCGAACCCTGCCCGCCCATCGATGCCGTCGACCCAACGCTGCCGCCGGCCGCCCGTTCCGCCGCGCGCAAGACGGAAGGGCTCAAGATGGCGCTCGCCAAATACGGCTTCGACGGCCTGATCGCCGGCATCCGCCGCGACGAGGAAGCGACCCGTGCCAAGGAGCGCGTGTTCTCGCCGCGCGGCCTGGAAGGCAATTGGGACGTGCGCGACCAGCCGCCGGAGTTCTGGGACCACTTCAACGCCTCCCCGCCGCAAGGCGCGCATCTGCGCATCCATCCGATCCTGCATTGGACCGAGGCCGACATCTGGGCCTACACCAAGCGCGAGAACATCCCGATCATCCCGCTCTATTTGTCGAAAGACGGCAAGCGCTATCGCTCGCTGGGCGATCAGGACATCACCAATCCCGTGAACTCGACCGCGTCGACCATCGACGAGATCCTGATCGAGCTCGAGCAGACCAAGGTGCCGGAGCGTGCAGGACGCGCGCTCGACCACGAGACCGAGGACGCTTTCGAGCGCCTCCGCGTCGCCGGCTATCTCTGATCTCAGGACTCGAGCGCGATATGAACATGATCGTTACCCCCTCTTCGTCCGCGACGCCCAACGGCACCACGCGACCGCAGGTCCGCATCGTCATCGTCGGCCATGTCGACCACGGCAAGTCCACGCTGGTCGGCCGCCTCCTGCATGAGACCGGCAGCCTGCCCGACGGCAAGCTGGAGATGCTGAAGGCGGTCAGCGCGCGGCGCGGCATGCCGTTCGAATGGTCGTTCCTGCTCGACGCGCTGCAGACCGAGCGTGACCAGGGCATCACCATCGACACCACGCAGATCCGCTTCCGCACCAATTCGCGCGACATCGTGCTGATCGACGCACCCGGCCATGCCGAATTCCTGCGCAACATGATCACCGGCGCCTCGCAGGCCGACGGCGCCGTGCTGATCATCGACGCGCTCGAAGGCGTGCGCGACCAGACCAGGCGGCACGGCTATCTGCTGCATCTGCTCGGCGTGAAGCAGGTCGCGGTCGTCGTCAACAAGATGGACCGCGTCGACTTCTCGGCCGAGCGCTTCAAGGAGATCAGCGACGAGATCTCCGCGCATCTCAACGGCCTCGGCGTGACGCCGACCGCCGTGATCCCGATCTCCGCACGCGACGGCGACGGCGTTGCCGAGCGCACCGACCGCATCCGCTGGTACAAGGGCCCGACAGTGGTCGAGGCGCTCGACCAGCTTGAGCCGGCGCGTCCGCTCGAAGCGCTGGCGCTGCGTTTGCCCGTGCAGGCGATCTACAAGTTCGACGACCGCCGCATCGTCGCAGGCCGCATCGAATCCGGCAGCCTGACCGCGGGCGACGAGATCGTGATCATGCCGGCCGGCAAGATCGCAAAGATCAAGACCGTCGAGAGCTGGCCGGTGACGCCGGTGGCGGGACGGCAGGGCGCGGGCCGCTCGGTCGGCATCACGCTCGACCGCGAATTGTTCATCGAGCGCGGCGACATCATCGCGCATGCGAGCGCCGCCCCGCGCGAGACGCGCCGGCTGCGTGCGCGTATCTTCTGGCTGCACGACAAGCCGCTCGCCAAGGGCGAACAGCTCCTGGTCCGCTGCGGACCGAAGGAAAGCCGCGCCACCGTCGTCGCCATCGAGAAGGCGGTCGATCCCGGCGAGCTCTCCAGCAGCGAGAACAAGGCGATCGGCCGCAACCATGTCGGCGAGATCGACATCTCCCTGTCGAACCCGATTGCCACCGATCCCTACACCGAGAACCCGCGCACCGGCCGCCTCGTGATCGAGGTCTCCGGGCGCATCGCCGGCGGCGGCCTCGTGCTGTCGGTCGATGCCGGCCAGCGTGCGGTGCCGGTCGACATCGTGCCGGTGGAATCGGCACTGCGGCCTGACGAGCGCTCGGCGCGCTATCAGCACAACGGCGCCGTGGTCTGGCTCACCGGCCTGCCGGCCTCCGGCAAGTCGACGCTGGCGAAGGCGCTGGAGCGGCGTCTCTTCACCAATGGCGGCTCGCCGATCCTGCTCGACGGCGACACGCTGCGCGCCGGCCTCAACGGCGATCTCGGTTTCTCCGCCACTGACCGCAGCGAGAACATCCGACGCCTCGCCGAAGTCGCGACGCACCTCGCCCGCAACGGCCATATCGCGATCGTCGCCGCCGTCTCGCCGGCGCGCGAGGACCGCGCCACCGCACGCCGCATCGCCGACACCGCGTTCCGCGAGATCCATGTCGCGACACCGGCCGAGGTGTGCGAGGAGCGCGATCCCAAAGGCCACTACAAGAAGGCGAGAGCCGGCGCGCTGGCCTCGTTCACCGGCATCGGCAACGACTACGAGCGGCCTGAGGCCGCCGAGCTCGTGATCGACACGTCGAAGCGGACGGTGGCCGAGGCCGCGGACGAGATCGAGCAGATGCTGAAGACCTCAGGCGTGCTGTTCGACGAAGCCTTGGACCTCGCCGCGAATATCTGAGGCGAGCTTCTTCTGCTCGCTCCGCTGCGTTCCCTCCCCCCTTGCGGGGGAGGGTTAGGGAGAGGGGTCCACACGGGGACTCTCTCCGTCAGTGCGCACTCCGCTCCTTCGAATTTCGACACACCTTTTCCTGGGCTACCCCTCTCCCCCGCCCTACCCCGCAAGGGGGGAGGGAGCGCAGTTTTGCGTGTGGCGCGAAGTTGGGCTCGATCGCTTGTAAAAAGCGTCACGCCCTCACCTCTTCTTGACATTTTGACAGACCTTTGGGGGTCTTCTCACCGGCCCGATTTTGAGGCTAATAGGTCCCGAAAGCCGCTCCCTGTGGGCGCATTTTGCTGCTGTCGGGTCAAAAGCAGCCAAAAACAGCCATTTCCAACAAGAAAGCCCATCATGAAACGCGTCGACGCCCACGGATTGAAGATCGCACCCGTCCTGTTTGACTTCATCGCCAAGGAAGCGGCCCCGAAAACGGGGATCGCGCCGGATGCGTTCTGGGCCGGGGTTGCAGGCATCATCAAGGACCTGGGGCCGAAGAACCGCGCGCTGCTGGCGGTGCGCGACACGCTGCAGGCCAAGATCGACGACTGGCACCGCGCCAACAAGGGCAAGGCGTTCGACCTCGCCGCCTACACCGCCTTCCTGAAGGAGATCGGTTATCTCGTTCCCGAGCCGGCGACGCAGAAGGTCGAGACCGCCAATGTGGACGAAGAGATCGGCAAGATCTGCGGCCCGCAGCTCGTCGTTCCCCTCACCAATGCGCGCTACGCGCTGAACGCGGCGAACGCGCGCTGGGGTTCGCTCTACGACGCCTTCTACGGCACCGATGCGATCCCGCAGGACCCGTCCGAGGGCGGCAAGGGTTACAACAAGGCGCGCGGCGACAAGGTGATCGCGAAAGCAAAAGCGTTCCTCGATACCGCCGTGCCGCTGGCGACCGGCAGCCACACCGACGTCACCGCCTATAGCGTCGTCGCGGGCCAGCTCGCGGTGAAGCTGAAGAGCGGCAACGCCACCGCACTGAAGAACGCCGCGCAGTTCGCGGGCTTCCAGGGCGATGCGACAGCGCCGAGCGCGGTGCTGCTCGTCAACAACGGCCTGCATGTCGAGGTGAAGATCGACCGCAGCAGCGCGATCGGCAAGGACGATCCGGCCGGCGTCGCCGACATGATCATGGAAGCCGCGGTCTCCACCATTCTGGACATGGAAGACTCGGTCGCCGCGGTCGATGCCGAAGACAAGGTGCTGGTCTACCGCAACACGCTCGGCCTGATGAACGGCACGCTGTCGGCCGATTTCGAGAAGGGCGGCAAGACGCTGACGCGTTCGCTCAATGCCGACCGCGTCTACAAGACGCCCGACGGCAAGGGCGAAGTGAAGCTGCACGGCCGCAGCCTGCTGCTGATGCGCAATTGCGGTCACCACATGTTCACCGACGCGGTGCTGGACGAGAAGGGCGAAGAAATTCCGGAAGGCCTGCTCGATGCCGCCGTATCCGGCCTGCTCGCCATCCACGACCTCAAGGGCAACTCGAAGGTCAAGAACAGCCGCACCGGCTCGGCCTATATCGTCAAGCCGAAGATGCACGGCCCGGACGAGGTGTCGCTGACCTGCGAGATCTTCGACCGCGTCGAGAAGATGCTGGGCCTGCCCGAGAACACGCTCAAGGTCGGCATCATGGACGAGGAGCGGCGCACCACCGTCAACCTCAAGGCCTGCATCCAGCGCGCCTCCAAGCGCATCATGTTCATCAACACCGGCTTCCTCGACCGCACCGGCGACGAGATCCACACCTCGATGGAAGCGGGTCCGATGATCCGCAAGAACGAGATGAAGGCGCAGGCCTGGATCAAGGCCTATGAGGACTGGAACGTCGACATGGGCCTGCTCGACGGCCTGCCCGGCCACGCCCAGATCGGCAAGGGTATGTGGGCCGCGCCCGACAAGATGGCGGACATGCTTCAGCAGAAGATCGGCCACCCGCAGGCCGGCGCCACCACGGCGTGGGTGCCCTCGCCGACCGCGGCCACGCTGCACGCGCTGCACTATCACCAGGTCAACGTCATCGCGCGCCAGCAGGAGCTGACCAAGGGCGGGCCGCGCGCAAAGCTCTCGGACATCCTCACCATTCCGGTGTCGAAGTCGAACTGGGCGCCTGACGACGTCAAGCAGGAGATCGACAACAACTGCCAGGGCATTCTCGGCTACGTCGTGCGCTGGATCGACCAGGGCGTCGGCTGCTCCAAGGTCCCCGACATCCACGATGTCGGCCTGATGGAAGACCGCGCGACCTTGCGCATCTCCAGCCAGCATCTCGCCAACTGGCTGCATCAGGGCGTGATCACGGAAGCGCAGGTGATGGAATCGCTCAAGCGCATGGCCGTCGTCGTCGACAAGCAGAACGCCGGCGATGCGATCTACAAGCCGATGGCCCCCGCCTTCGACGGCGTCGCCTTCAAGGCCGCCTGCGACCTCATTTTCAAGGGCCGTGAGCAGCCGAACGGCTACACCGAATACATCCTCACCGCCCGCCGCCGCGAGGCCAAGGCGGCCGGTTGAGTCTGGTCATTCGAACGTCAAAAGCCCCGGCGCAAGCCGGGGCTTTTTTGTTGGGCCGTAGCCGAATGGAGCGAGACATGTCGCGGGCGAAACGTCGCGGCACAGCGAGGAACGGCCGCCCACGCCTCGCGTTGTCGGGCCATCAGCAACGGGAGATGCACATGGACTGGAACCGCATCGAAGGAAACTGGAAGCAGTTCAAGGGATCGGCCAAGGAGAAGTGGGCCAAGCTCACCGACGACGACCTCACGCTGATCGAGGGACGCCGCGAGCAGCTCGAGGGCCGGATTCAGGAACGTTACGGCAAGGCCAAGGACCAGGTTCGTCAGGACGTCGACGACTGGCTGAAGTCGCTGCACTAGCGCAGCACGAACGAAGCCCCGGCGAAAGCCGGGGCTTTTTGTTACGCTCGTAGCCCGGATGCGCGAAGCGACATCCGGGACCTCTGTTGCGGCACCCGGATATCGCTGCGCGCATCCGGGCTACGATATTTTCGCTAGAACACCGCGAGATATTTCAGCAGCGACACGATGCCGATGATGATGACGATCACGCGCGCGATCTGCTTGGCGCGGCCGTCCATCGGCAGCATGTTGATCAGATAAAGAACGAGAATGATGACGAGGAAGGTGACGAGTACGCCAACCAGCATCGCGAAGCCCCCTTCTGGCAAGTTGCGAACGCTATCTTAACGCCCGTCTCGCGCGCTGGTTCCATCGTCGCAACCCACTGCAACTTCTAGTAAATACGTACTTCTACCGTACGGCGGGCTGCCTAAAACTTTACCCTTTTCCTTTCACATGCGGAAACCGTTTGGGCCTTGAAGCGCAAACGGCATGTGATTGCTGATTCTTGCAGGCCCCATCCTTTTCGCTCGTTGCCGGGGCGCCTTTGCGAACTTCGATTTGGGAATTGGGGGACCTCGATGCTGAACCGTCTGACCGTATCCGCACTGCTGAAAGCGGTGATCGCGATCACGTCGGCCTGCGTGGTGATTGCGCTCTCGCTCACCGCGTATGAGTCCTGGGACCGGTTGAGGACCGCCAGCCGCATCTCGCAGATCACGGATGCATCCGCCGACCTGTTCAAGGCGATGCACAATCTGCGCACCGACCGCTCGACCACCAACCGGCTGCTCAATTCGACCGAGCCGATGGACGCCGAGATCGAAAAATATCTGCGCGCGATCCGGGACGCCGAGATGCCGGCGATGGCACACGCGCTCGAGCTCCTGCCGGCGATGGCGTTTCCGCAATCTGCAACGCTGGTGCCGGAGTTCGCGCGGCTCTACAAAACGGCCAGCGAGCAGCAGAAGCAGTTCTGGGAGGACGTGGTCAAGCCGAAGGACCAGCGGCGCGCCAACCTGCCGAAGGACTACATGGAGACGACGCAGGGCCTGCTCGACACGCTCGACAAGCTCTCGAACGCCTTGGCCGCCACCGTCAACCACCAGGATCCGACGATCGACCAGCTGCTGTCGATCAAGCAGAACGCCTGGCTGCTGCGCAACACGGCAGGCGAAGCCTCGCTGATCATCTCGACCGGGCTCAACGCCGGCCGCGTCACGCCGGAGGCTCGCCTCGCCTACACCCAGTTCGTCGGCGGAACGGCCGCGATGTGGAAGGCGCTGGAATTGTCGACCTCGGGCATGCAGCTGCCGCAGGCGCTGTCGTCGGCCATGGCCGCGGCCAAGACCGCCTATTTCGATCCGCAATATCTGGCCCTTCGTGATCGCCTCGCCAACACGCTCGCCAATGGTGAGAAGGCCGAGTTGACCGCGAACCAGTGGACCCCCGTGACGGTGGGCCGCCTGTCGAGCGCGGTTGCCGTCGCCGAGACGGCGCTCGACGCCGCCAAGAGCCATACGCTGGAGCAGCGCAGTGCCGCGCTGCGCGCGCTGATCGTGCAGCTCGTGCTGCTCGCGCTCGCCATCGGACTTGCCGTCGGCGCGATCATGCTGGTCAGCCGCCGCGTGATCCGTCCGCTCAACACCATCCGCGACGCCATGCTCAAGGTCGCCGGCGGCGATCTCGCCGTCGACAGCGGCTATCTCGACCGTCAGGACGAGATCGGCGCGCTCGCCGGCGCGCTGGAGACCTTCAAGCAACAGGCGACCGACAAGCTCAAGATCGAGGCGCACGAGCGCGAGCGCAATGCCGGCGCTTCCGCACGCCAGCGCGCGATCGAGGGCTATGTCGGCGAATTCGAGGGCATGGTCCGCAAGACGCTCGGCGAGTTGAGCGAAGCCTCCGGCGCGATGCGCAAGACCTCGGGCGATCTGTCAGCGGTGTCGCGCCAGACCAACGACCGCGTGCAGGTCGCGGGCAAGGCCTCCAATGACGCCTCCATGAGCGTCGACAGCGTGGCCGCAGCCGCCGAAGAGCTCTCGGCTTCGATCAACGACATCAGCCAGCAGGCCGCCCACGCCGCCGGCATTGCCAGCCGCGCCGTCAACCAGGCCCGCGAGACCGACGGCACGGTTCAGGGGCTGGCACAATCGGCAGGCCGCATCGGCGAGGTCGTCGGGCTGATCAACACCATCGCGGCGCAGACCAACCTGCTCGCGCTCAACGCCACGATCGAGGCGGCGCGGGCCGGCGAGGCCGGACGCGGCTTCGCCGTGGTCGCATCCGAGGTGAAGTCGCTGGCCAGCCAGACCGCGAAGGCGACGGAGGAAATCTCCGGACAGATCGCCGACATCCAGAGAGTGGCGAGCGACGCCATCAACGCGATCCAGACCATCGGCGGCATCATCGGCGAGGTGAACGAGGTCGCAACCGCGATTGCCGCTGCCGTGCAGGAGCAGGGCGCGGCGACGCAGGAGATCACCCGCAGCACGCAATATGCGGCGCAGGGCACCAAGAACGTCTCGGACAACATCACCGGCGTCAAAGCCGATGCGGACGCTGCTGCTGCGGCCGCGGACAACGTGAAGAACGCCTCCGAGACGCTGGAGAGCCAGAGCCGCCAGCTCGGCCACGAGGTCAGCGACTTCCTCGGCAAGATCCGCGCGGCTTAGGGCTGCAGCCCCGCCGCACTCCGGTGTCGTCCCGGCGAAGGCCGGGACCCATACCGCGTGATCTGTCGATCTGGGACGGCAGCAGAACCAATAACGAACCTTCGCCAAACCACTCTCTGTGGGTATGGGTCCCGGCCTTCGCCGGGACGACGAGGGGCGGCGATGAGCCTCGATCACTCACGTTGTTCAGGCCGCCCGTAATTTTACGGCAGGAACACTGTCTAAGTTTTTACCCTTTTCGGGCCAAATGCACTCCAGACGCGTGCGCCAGGGCGCGCGCGTCTGCGCGCATCCCTTTGGTCGTTCGAAGTTCGTTGGGGGGCTGCCGTTGGGGCCACGAACTTCGAAACGCGTACCGGGGTGTCCGATGCTCAACCGCCTGACCGTATCCACGCTGCTCAAAGCGGTGATCCTCTCGACCGCGCTCGTCGTCGTCATCGGCTTCTCGATCAGCGCCTGGAGCTCGTGGGGCCGGCTTCAGCAGGCCAACCGGATCGTCGCGGTCTCTGCGGCCTCGGCTGAAGTGTTCAAGGCGATGGCCAACATCCGGGCCGACCGTTCGACCAGCAACCGCCAGCTCACCTCCGACGTCCCGATGGACAAGGACATCGAGAAATATATCCGCGACATCCGCGAGGCTCTGATGCCCGCGCTGGCGCGCACGCTCGAGATCCTCCCCACCACCGATCTCGTCCAGCGCGATACTTTCCTCTCCGAGCTCGGCACGCTGAACAAGACGCTACTCGCGGCGCAGGCCGAGTTCTGGATCGAGGCCCTCAAGCCACGCGCCGATCGTCGCGCGGGCCTTGCCAAGGAGTATGTCGCCACCGAGGATGCGCTGATGGCGCAGCTCGAGAAGCTCTCCGGCGCCCTCTCCGCCAGCGTCAACCACCAGGATGCGACCATCGACCAGCTCCTGACCATCAAGCAGATGGCTTGGCTGCTGCGCAATACCGCCGGCGAATCCTCACAGATCGTCGGCAACGCCCTCGGCAGCGGCAAGATCGCGCCCGAGGTGCAGCTCGCCTACACCAAATTCGTCGGCGGCACCGACGCCGCCTGGACCGCGATCGAGCTTGCCGCGGCGGGCATGCAGCTGCCGCCCGCGCTGGCCTCGGCGATCACCGAGACCAAGACGACCTATTTCGATCCGCAATACGCCGCGACGCGCGACGGCGTCATCACGACGATCGCCAAGGGCGAGAAACCGTCGATGACCGCCAACCAGTGGAGCCCCTATTCGGTGCCCCGCATGATGACCGCCGTGAGGCTCGCCGACGCGGCCCTGCAGGCCGCCAAGGACCATTCCGCCGCCCAGCGCGCGACGGCCGTGCAGTGGCTGATCATCAACACCGCCCTGCTCGGCGCCGCGATCGTCCTGACCGGCGCTTCCATGCTGGCGGTCAGCCGCCGCGTGATCACGCCGCTGCACCGGATTCGCGACGCCATGCTGAAGGTGGCCGGCGGCGACCTCGCGGTCGACAGCGGCTATCTCGACCGGCACGACGAGATCGGCTCGCTGGCGGGCGCGCTCGAGACGTTCAAGCAGCAGGCGATCGACAAGCTCAAGATCGAGGAACAGGAGCGCGAGCGCAACGCCGGCGCCGCCGCGCGCCAGCGCGCGATGGAGGCCTATGTCGGCGAGTTCGAGGGCGTGGTGCGCAAGTCGCTCGGAGAATTGAGCGAGGCCTCCGGCGAGATGCGCAAGACCTCGGGCGACCTGTCCGCGGTGTCGCGCCAGACCAACGAACGCGTCGAAATCGCCGGCAAGGCGTCCAACGACGCCTCCATGAGCGTCGACAGTGTGGCCGCGGCCGCCGAGGAGCTGTCTGCCTCGATCAACGACATCAGCCAGCAGGCCGCGCATGCCGCCGGCATCGCCAGCCGCGCCGTCAACCAGGCCCGCGAGACCGACGGCACCGTTCAGGGGCTGGCGCAATCCGCAGGACGCATCGGCGAGGTCGTTGGCCTGATCAACACGATCGCGGCGCAGACCAACCTGCTCGCGCTCAACGCCACGATCGAGGCGGCGCGCGCCGGCGAAGCCGGCCGCGGCTTCGCCGTGGTCGCATCCGAGGTGAAGTCCCTCGCCAGCCAGACCGCGAAGGCGACCGAAGAGATTTCCGAGCAGATCGCCGACATCCAGAAGGTCGCGGGCGATGCCATCAACGCGATCCAGGCCATCGGCGGCATCATCGGCGAGGTCAACGAAGTTGCCACCGCCATCGCCGCCGCCGTGCAGGAGCAGGGCGCGGCGACGCAGGAGATCACCCGCAGCACGCAATATGCGGCGCAGGGCACCAAGAACGTCTCGGACAACATCACCGGCGTGAAGGCCGATGCCGACACCGCAGCCGGCGCCGCGGACAACGTCAAGCAGGCCTCCGAGACGCTGGAGACGCAGAGCCGCCAGCTCGGCCAGCAGGTCAGCGACTTCCTGGGCAAGATCCGCGCGGCGTAGGGCTGCGGATTGGATAGAAAGCTGTAGTCGCTCCCTCGGTGTCGTCCCGGCGCAGGCCGGGACCCATAACCCCAGGGAGAAGTTGCGGCGCGAGCTGCCAACCACGAGTCATCGCCAAACCACGTCCTGTGGCTATGGGTCCCGGCCTGCGCCGGGACGACGGCGGTGATTTAGGCGCTGGCGGCGCCCGCAACTCGATACCGCCCCCCTACTCCTTCGCCACCACCGGGACCTGGCGGAATTTGGCGCGGACCGACTCCGGCAGCGGCGAGAAATTCACGGCGACGCCGCGGCGGTCATTGGCGCTGCGGTTCGCGACCACGAGGCCGTCGCTGCCGGCCACGATGTCCCCTTTGCGCAAGGTGGGGTCGTCTTCGACCTTCACCTGGGCGAGACCGGCCGGGTCCTTACCGTTGCAGGTGCAGCCCGCGACGATCTCGTTGCGATAGCGGAACGCGTTGGGCAGATCGGAATAGGATTTGCCCCTGTCCGTCGTGGCGTCGTCGATATTGCTGCCATAGACCAGCGAGGTCTCGGACGCCGGGCAGAAGCTCTTGCAGGACTGCGCCTTGCTCTCGGCATCATTGCCCTGCGCCGGGAAGTACCGGCCGTCACAGCCGCGCACGCAATAGGCGGTGCCACCGCCATAGGCGGCGCGCCGGGGCTGGTCATAGCGCGGCATGTCGTCATTGGGAAACGGGACGCGGATCTCCGGCGGCGGCCGCATCCGGAAGCCACCGAACAATTGCGAGAAGAAATCCTGCGCATGTGCCGGCGGCGTCAGGGCGAGGCCCAGCGATGCGACGGCGAGGAATGCCGCCGCGCCAGCCGGTTTGCTCATCGAACGTCTCTTCATATGGCCTCACTCAAACGCTTCAGTTCACGGCCGACGTCGCGACGTTCAACGCCTGCCGCCCCGAGGGCAGCGTCGTCACGGCCGGGCGCTTGCGTACGGGGTCGCCGCCCCTAGCCATCAGCGGCGCGTTCTTCGGCAGCACGACGACCTTGGCGCCGACATTGACGCGGCTGAACAGGTCGGTGACGTCCTCATTGGTCATGCGGATGCAGCCGGAGGACACGAACTTGCCGATGGTGGTGGGATCGTTGGTGCCGTGGATGCGGTATTCGCTCGATCCGAGATACATCGCGCGGGCGCCAAGCGGATTGCCGGGGCCGCCGGCGACGAAGCGCGGCAGATAGGGCTGGCGCGCGATCATCTCTGCCGGCGGATGCCAGTCCGGCCACTCCGCCTTCCGGCTGACGCTCTGCACGCCCGACCAGGTAAAGCCCTCGCGGCCGACGCCGACGCCGTAGCGGATCGCGCGGCCATTGCCGAGCACGTAATAGAGGTAAGTATTGCCGGTATCGATCACGATCGTCCCGGCCGGCTCGCCGCGGTCGAAGCTGACGATCTGCTTGCGCAGGCGGTCGGGCAGCTGGGCATCCTCATCGGCCGCCTGCGCCTCGTCGTTCACATAGCCGCGCGAATAGGTGGCCTGATCCTGCGGATAGGCCTGCGGCTGCATGGGGAGATAGCCGAGCGTTTGCGCGCTCGCGGCTCCGAACGGCAGGACAAGCAGTGCGGTGGCGAAGGCAAAGGCGGTGGTGGCGCGCGGCGAGAAGCGGCGGCGGACGGCAAGAAACGTTGTCATGTGCTGCCCCGTTGGATGGGCGCATCAGGGTGATGCGGCTTGCCAACAAACGCAGGCAGAGCGACTCAAGTTCCGCGCCATGTCGCTGCAACGACGTCACAGTCAAGCGAGCACAACTTCACGAAGCCGCGATGGAACCGCAGCGTTCCCTGAGCGTTTCACCACCCAGCAATGGGCGCGCGGAAGGCTTTCCGTGCGGGGAGAGATATTGTGCGCGTCCTTCCCGGTGAACGTTTGATGTCCGGCAGCGGCGAAGGCGATCCGCTCCCCGGCAGCACTGCCGAATTGCCCCCGGTCATCCGCCGCACCGAATTCGTCGCCTTCGCGCTTGCCGGCCTGCTTCTGATCGCCGTGGTCACGGTGCTCTATGTCGCACGGGCGTTCTTCCTTCCCGTCGTGATGGCCTTTGTCGTCGGCACCATGCTGTCGCCGGCAGCGACCTTCCTGGAAAACCGCAAGGTGCCGCGCGGGGTGGGCGCCGCCCTGATCGTGATTGCCGTGACCACGGTGGTCGCCTTCGTCGTCGCGCTGATCGCATCGCCCGTGATGGAATGGAGCTCGCGGCTGCCGGAGCTGGGCGCGCAGTTGAAGGACAAGCTCCATATATTCGACCGGCCGCTGGCGCTGTGGCAGGAACTTCAATTAATGGTCGGCGGCTCGGAAGGGCTACCGAGCTTCCAGCTGCCGAAATTCGAATGGGTGCAGCCGGCGCTTGAATTCCTGTCACCGACCTTCACCGAATTCCTGCTGTTCTTCGTCACCCTGATCCTGTTCATCGCAAGCTGGCGCGATCTACGGCGGGCGCTGATCATGACGTTCAGCGACCGCGATGCGCGACTGCGCACGCTGCGCATCCTCAACGAGATCGAGGTCCATCTCGGCAATTACCTGCTGACCGTCACGCTCATCAATGTCGGCGTCGGCGTCGCCACCGGCATCGTCTGCGCGCTCACCGGCATGCCCAATCCCGCCGGCCTCGGCGCGCTTGCGGCAACCCTCAACTTCATCCCGATCATCGGGCCGGTCGCGATGTTCGCCGTATTGGTCGTGGTCGGCCTCGTGGCCTTCCCGACGATCGGCGCCGGCCTGCTTGCCGCCATCGCGTTCGGCGGCATCACGTTCCTGGAGGGACATTTCGTCACGCCGATGATCATCGGCCGCCGCCTGGCGCTGAATGCGCTGGCGGTGCTGCTGGCATTGGCGTTCTGGACCTGGCTGTGGGGGCCGATGGGCGCGTTCCTGTCGTCGCCGCTGCTCATCGTCGGGCTGATCCTGAAGGAACATCTGTCGCCGGTGGATGGGCCGCAGCTGCCGCAGGCCTGAGGCGGTTTCCACAAACGGAACTTACCCCAACACGAAACGTTTTCCGGCTAGCTCAGCCGCCAACAATTCGGAGTCCCAGATGTCATCGAGTCAAACCGAAGCCGGGATGAGAGACTGGACCGACAAAGCCACCCGAGAACGCCTGGAGAAGGATGTAGCAGCCGTGAAAAGCGATATCGCCGCCCTCACCGATCAGATCACCGACGCACTCAACACCTTTGCCAATTCCACCAGCAAGCAGGCCCGGCGCGGCTATCGCCAGGCCCGCGAGAACATGGATTCGGCGATCGACGACATGTCGGAGCGCGGCAGCGCCATGATGGGCGCGGCGCAGGACGCCTATGGATCGATCGAGGAGACGCTGGAAGACGCGATCACACAGCGGCCGCTGGCGACCGTCGGGCTCGCGCTCGGCATCGGCTTCCTGATCGGCGCCGCCTGGCGGCGGTAAGGTCGCGGAACGGATCGAGAGGACGGCAGCGCGATTGCGCTGCCGGTACCGGCTTGTGGGGATCTGAGGAGCAAGGCCATGTTTCAGCGCATCATTGACGGGATCAGCGCATCCGCCGGCTCGACCGCGCGACTGACGTCCCTTGCCGCAGGCGCGGCCTTCGCGCTGTTCATCACGACCTGCTTCCTCTGCGCCGCGGCCTTCATCTCGGTTCTCGACAAATACGGTCCGGTGCAGGCCTGTCTCGCCGGTGCCGGCATCTTCTTCCTGCTGACGCTGACCGCGGCGGTGAGCTATTGGGCCTACAAGCGGCAATTGCGCAAGGAGGCTCTCATCGCTGCCGAGCGCGCCGCAAAATCCGCAGCGCACAGCATGCTCGCCGACCCCATGCTGCTCGCCACCGGGCTCCAGATCGTCCGCGCGATCGGGGTCAAGCGGCTGCTGCCGATCCTGGCGATCGGCGGCGTCGCGCTCGGCATCATGGCGAGCCGCGCGGGCGTTGCCGACGAGGCGTCGGCCGAACCTGCCGAATAGTCTCAGTCCCGCTTGCGCGGCTTCGCTCGCCTGGACGACGACCGTCCCAAGTTCTGTGCCCGCCCCCGCCGACACACCCGAGATCGATGATTGGGCCGCCGCGCCGCCCGTCACAACGATCAAAACAACCGAGCTGACGGCCCCCATGAGCCGCCAGCGCCCCACTTCCAAGACGCCCACTGCAACTTCCCCAACTTCCAACGACTGCACAATGCAGGTCGGAGCAGAAGCGTGCAGCACCGCCAGCTATCGGTGCCGGCCGCGCCCGCAGGCGGATTGTCGCCTTTGCAAAAGTTGCGTTTCGGGCAAATCAAACACGGACCGGCGAATGCCCTGGGATTCACAGCGCAATTTTGCGTCGGCCGGGACAATTAGCCCTCCGCTCACGCAAACGCTACTCGGATAGGCAGGCGGTTGCCGGTAAAAGCATCACCCTGATTCCCAAAGCTATTTTACTCATGAAACCGTCGGTCAAGGCGAACCTCGCCGCATTCCATCACGACGCCAGGCTGTATTTGACGCTCGGCATCGCCAACTGGTCGGTGTTCGTCGACCACATCCCGAACAACGTCGTCAACCTGCTGACGCTGCGCAATTTCGGCTTCAGCGGCGCCGCCGACCTGTTCGTGTTCGTGGTGGGCTACGGCGTCGCCATCATCCACGGCCGGATGGCGCTGGAGCGCGGCTACCTGGTCGCGGCAACCCGCATCTTCCGCCGCGTCTGGCGGCTCTATGCGGCCTATGTCGTGCTGTTCGTGATCTATATCGACACCATCGCCTACGTCGCCTCGCAATCGATGGCGCCCGAGATCATCCACGAATACAACATCTCCGGGATCCTCGAGCACCCGCTGCGCATCCTGGTCCGCGGCCTCGTGCTCCAGGAAGAGCCGCTGAACCTCGACCTGCTGCAATTGATGATCCCGCTGATGGCGTTCTTTCCGCTGGTGCTGTGGGGGCTGCTGCGACGGCCGAACGTGACGCTCGCCGCATCGGTCGCGCTGTACGTCGCGGCGCGCTGGTTCGATTGGAATTTCCGGGTCTATCCCGACCAGGACTGGACCTTCAATCCGCTGTGCTGGCAGATGCTGATGGTGCTGGGTGGCTGGTTCGCCGTCACGGGCGCACCGGGGCGCGCGCTGCACCGCATGCCCTGGCTGCGGATCCTCGCAGGCGCCTATCTCGTGTTCGGGATGGCCGTCACCCTGATGCGCCATTCGCCGGCGCTGTCCGCCTACCTGCCCGACTTTCTCCTCAACGGCATCGCGCCGACCGACAAGGAAAACCTCGCGCCCTATCGCGTGCTCCACTTCCTCGCGCTCGCGTTCATCGCCACCCATCTCATTCCGGCCGATCATCCCGGCCTGAGATGGAAACCGCTCCAGGCGGTGATCACATGCGGCGAGGAATGGCTCGCGGTGTTCTGCGTCGGCGTGTTCCTGTCCTTCGCCGGCCATCTCATCCTGATCACCGGGCCCAACCTCGTGGTGATGCAGATCGCGGTGAGCATCGTCGGCTTCGCCGCGATGACGGCCGTCGCCTATTACATCACCTGGTCGAAACGGCAGGACCTGCCTGCCGCCTTGCGGCAGCAGGCTTCGAGCTAAATCGCTGCGACAACAAAATCGTGCGATTCTGCTAGGCCGAAAGCAGCCGCTGCGCTATGCCGGGACTCTTGCGCAAGGAGACTGGCGTGGCGATGGCGAAGGGCGGGGGTGACGAGGCTGACAGCGCGCCGCGGCGCGGCCGGCCGAGGTCGATCGAGACCACCAACGCCATCCTCGAAAGCGCCTATGCGCTGATGGCCGCAACGGGCCTTGCCGCCACCACCATCGACGCGATCGCGCGCCACTCCAGCGTCTCCAAGATGACGATCTACAAATGGTGGCCGTCGCGGGAAGCGCTGCTGATCGACGCCTTTCTCCATCATGCCGCGCAGATGCTGCCGCTGCCGCCCGCGAGCTCCGGCACGCCGGCGGCGCGCGCGCGTCGCCACGCCGCGGCCTATGCCGAGGCGCTCCAGGGCGAGTTCGGCAAGGTCCAGCTCGCCGTCATCTCCGAATGCATCTCTAAGACCGGCTCGGCGGAACTGTTCTACGCCCGCTATCTGCAATTCCGCCGCGACGCGCTGGTGGACATGATCGCCGCGGGCCAGAAGGACGGCAGCATTCTCGCTGAGGGGCTCCCTGAGGATCTCTACGACGCGATCTATGGCAGCCTGTTCTATCGCTACGTCTTCGGCATCGCACCGATCACGCCAGGCTACGCGCGCAGCCTGGTCGATCTCGTCCTGCGGCCAAAGAGCTAGAGCACGATCCGGAACAGCGCGAAGCGGTTTTCCGAAGGGATCATGCGCGAGACGACAAGCTGCTACCGCACCGGCCGGACCGGCGCCGAGATCTTGTCGGTGCGGTCGCGTTCGGTCATATCGACCACCGTCTGCATCGGCGCCGTCAGTTCGTAGACGTAGGAGACGTCGGTGAAATAGCGCTTGGCGGTGCCGCCGAGCGCCTCGGGCGCGACGCGGTCGAGCAGGATCAGGCCGAAGTCGGAATCGGGCCGGCGCGTTGCCTCGCTGGTGTTGAATTCCTCCCAGCGGAAATGGAAGACCTCGTCGGGCTCCTCGCCCGTCACCGTCCAGTTGGCGGTGATGTGCGGATGCTTGCCGACCAGCGACAGGCCCTCGTCGGAATGCGAGGCGAGCTCGAAGAACAGCAGCGACAGGCTCTGCGCCGCACGCGCGCTGACCGCGATATCAGGGCCGGTGACGGCGATGCGGTCCGCATGCGGGATGGCGCGCGCCTCGAACAGGCCCTTGAGCTTGACGCCCTGCCACTGGCTCTCGCTGAGCAGCGACACCACGTTGGACATGGCGTGGATGCGGCCGATCAGGAGCTCACGCGCGACGTCGATGTCGGAGCCATGGCGCAAGGTGCGCGTCACGATCGACTGGATCACCGCCAGGATGTTCTTCACGCGATGGTTCAGCTCGTCGATGACCGCGGTCAGGCGGCGCTCGAAGCCGATCCTGACCTGGATTTCCCGGCTGAGCCTCAAGTTGTTGTAGGCGACATAGCCGAACAGGCCGCACACCATCGCGGTGATGGCAAAGCCGATCGCCGCCACGATGATCGCAGTCTGCTCGGCACGGCGCAGCGAGTTGGTCTTGGCATAATAACCGAGCTGCCAGTCACGGCCGCCGAAGCTCACCGTGCGTGTCGCCGACGGCGGCGGTCCATCCGCTCCTATGCGCGTGGAGACGATGCCCTGGTCGTTGGCGACGAGCTCGCCACCCTCCTTGCGGGGGTCCTTGAGTGCGACCGAGAACAACGACATGTCGTCATTGGTCAGCATCAGCGAGGCAAGCTCATAAGAAAATGTGACGAAGCCGGCCGGCTCGGTTGCCCCCTCGGGAATCACGGGGGCAGCCACGATGACGCCGATCGGGCCGTTGCCGCGCAGCAGCGGCACCGGGTCGGAGGCGACCGACCGCTTCTCGATCCGGGCCCGGGTGAGCATGGCGCTGCGCACGGGGTCCTGATCATAGCTGCGGCCGGGCAGCGCCTTGGTCTCGTCGCTGCGCGGCTCGAGGTCCAGCAGCACATCGATCGGCTGGGTGAGGCTCGCCGGATCGATCGGCTTGTCGCTGTAGTCGCGGATCTGCGGTCGCGGGAAGCCGGCGGCCGAGATCGCGGCCTGCGCCGCGGCGAGCTCGTTCGGCTGCAGCCGGGCGACCCAGCCGGCCACCACGAAATCGGTCTTGAACGCGTAGATCGCCGAGCGCAGCGGCTCCAGCATGTTGGGCTTGAGCACCGACGGCGTGCGGAACAGGCCTGAGGCGACACGCGCGAGCAGCTCGCGCTCGGTGAGCCGGTCCTGGACCAGGCTCGCATGGACGTCGATCGCACGCGCCAGCGCGATCCGGTCCAGCGCCAGCTCCTGGTCGTGGACGCGATAGGCGGCGAGCCCGGAGAGCAGCACTCCGAGCAGAGCGATGAAGCCGATGATGAAACCCAGCCGGACCACGCGACTACTCAGACGGACGCGGGAGGTCGGCAATAAACACGGAGCATATGAACGCCGCTCGAACGGCCATGTGCCGAAACAGGGTGAACCCCAATGGCGGAGATAATGGAGGAGGAGGCATCAGTACGCAACTTGGGTCGCCTGAAAAGCTTAATCCGCCCGGCCGGGGGTCCGGCCGGGGGCGGAGTTGCCCCGGGCACTGGAGGTATTCAATCGCCGTGTCCGAAATTTGTTCCGCCGCGGCAGCTCCGCCTCAGGCGTTAACGGCGAAAACCCCCTGCGCCAAGTCGTCGCGTCGGTCAGCCGGCCCGTTTCAGCCCGCCTTTGGCCTCGATGAAGCCGACGATGCGGTCGAGCCCCTCGCTCTTTTTCAGGTTGGTCATGACGAAGGGCCGCTCGCCGCGCATGCGCCTGGCGTCGGTGTCCATCTTCTCCAGGGAGGCGCCGACATGGGGCGCGAGGTCGATCTTGTTGATGACCAGCAGGTCGGAGCGGGTGATGCCCGGACCGCCCTTGGACGGGATCTTGTCGCCGGCGGCCACATCGATGACGTAGATGGTGAGGTCGGCGAGCTCCGGGGAAAAAGTGGCAGCGAGATTGTCGCCGCCGGACTCGATCAGCACGAGATCGAGGCCCGGGAATTTCGCGCGCATGTCCGCGACCGCAGCGAGGTTCATCGAAGCGTCCTCACGGATCGCAGTGTGCGGACAGCCGCCGGTCTCGACACCCGCGATGCGATCCGGCGTCAGCGAGCCCGAGCGCACCAGGAACTCCGCATCCCATTTGGTGTAGATGTCGTTGGTGATCGCGGCGATGTCATAGCGCTCGCGCATGGTCTTGCAGAGCAGGTCCATCAGCGCAGTCTTGCCTGACCCGACCGGGCCGCCGACACCGACACGCAAGGGGCCGTGAGATTTCGACATATCGCTCTTTCCTAACGTCGTCCCGGCGAAGGCCGGGACCCATACCGCGTGATCTCGCAATAAGGCATTCTGGCCGATACCGTGCACCACAATTGTCGACGGTGGTTATGGGTCCCGGCCTTCGCCGGGACGACACCGTGGCAACATCCCGCTCCACTCATGACCTGAACAGCCGCGTATATTGCGTCTCGTGCCGCAGGCTGGCGAGATCGGCGCGGAACGTGGCGCTGCCGAGATCGTCCAATACCGCATTCAGCGCGCGATGGGCGGTCGCCGCCACTGCCGCTTCGAGCCTCACCAGCACGCGCTGGCTGTCGGTCTGGCCGAGCGGAATGAGGCGGCTGGCGGCGGAAATCCAGTTCGAGACCAGCGCATGCAGGAAGGCGTGCAGCGTCGGCGCCAGCGGCACGCCATGCATCGCCGCGACCACGCCGACCGCGACGGGATAGACCAGTGGTGTCCGGCATGCCGCAACCATGGCATCCAAGCCTTCCTCATCCCACGCGGCGCGCGCGATGTCGATGAAGGCCCGCCCCTGCGAGGCCGTCTCCAGTTGCCGCTCGCGCGAGGGCACGAAGGCGGCCGCAAGCTCGGCGGCGTCCTTGAGAGCGGTCTCCTCGCCGGCTTCGGCGGCACGATAGGCGTGCACCAGAAAGGTCGCGTCGCAGAACCCGGAGCCGTCACTGAGCATCGCATCGAGCCAATCGGCGAGCGTAGCGACGTCCGTGATATCGCCAGCCTCGACCGCCCATTCGATCCCGCTGGAATAGGAGAAGCCGCCGACCGGAAACGCCGGCGACAGCCAGGTCATCAGCCGGTACAGCGCCGCCGCCTCGCGTTCGGCGAGGTCACCGGCACCGACAGGCTCATTTGTGGTCATGAGCATGCTTGTGGCCGTGGTGATGGTCGGGATGGTCGCAATGCTCGTCGTGGTGATGATGGTGGTCGTGTCCATGGTCATGCGCGGCATGATCATGGCCATGATGGTCGTGGCCGTGGTGATCGTGGCCATGATCGTGATGATGATGGCCGTGATCGTGGTGCGCGTGATCGTGGTGCGCATGGTCATCGTGGCCGTGCCCATGACCAGCATCGGCGTAAGCGCCGCCTTCGGGATCGAACGGCGCCTCGATCTCGACCACGCGCGCGCCGAGGCCCTTCACCATGGCCTCGATGACGTGGTCGCGGCGGATGCGCAAGGCCTTGGCCATGATCTGCGTCGGCAGATGGCGGTTGCCGAGATGCCAGCCGACGCGGATGAGGTGGTGCGGATCGCGGCCGCGGATCTCGAGCAGCGGCTCGGGCGCAGCAACGACTTCCACCAGCCTTCCATCCTCCAGCACCAACGCATCGCCGCCGCGCAGCGCGACGGCGTTCTCGAGGTCGAGCAGGAACTCCAGGCCCCGCGTCCCCGTCATCGCCATGCGGCGGCGGTGCCGATCGTCGAAATCGAGCACGACCGTGTCCGCCGGCGTCTCCGTGAAGCGGTGTTGTCCCTTAACCTGCGTCGCCCGGATCATTGGCTTGTGTCCTCAGAACTTCTCGACCTTGCCGTCGCTGATGATCTCGATCACCGTCGGCGCCGTCTTCATCTGCGCGGAATAGTCACGCCACACCTTCATGTGCGGCGCCCGGCCGTGAGCGTTGAGATCCTCGCGGGTCTCCCAGCGCTCGACCACGACATAGAGGTTCGGATTGTTGACGCTGACATTGCCGTCATAGGAGATACAGCCCTTCTCCTTGAGCGTCTCGACGGTGCAGGCCTTGTGCCCCCTGATGAAGTCGTCCTTGTTCTCCGGCTTCATCGGGGTGGTGGCGATGACATAGATCATGGGGTTGGTCCCTATTCTTATTGTTAACGAACGTCGACCTTCTCGGGCGTGATCACCTCGATCTTCGGCGGCGCCGTGAAGCATTTGACCGCGACGCGACCGAACGTCTTCATGTGCTCCATGCCACGATGCGGCACCAGCGCCTCGGCATTCTCCCACTGCTCGACGAACACCATCTTGCTGGGATCGGTGACGCTCTCATGCAGATCATAGGCGATATTGCCGGGCTCCTTGCGCGTCTCCTTGATGCAGGCGGTGGCGGCTGCAATGAATTCGGCGCGCGTCTCGGGCTTGATGGTCAAGGTGGCAACGACGTAGATCACGAAATCCTCCCGGCTTTTCTTCTCTGGGTTAGGTACCGGGCGGGACATTAGACCAGGCGGGACCGAACGCAAAACCGGAAAAGCCGCCCCCGGATCTGCGCCGGGGGCATGCATCGGGACGCTATTTCAGTACATGAAATATCGCTGCGCCATCGGCAGCACCTCGGCGGGCGCGCAGGTCAGGAGCTCGCCGTCCGCGCGGACCTCGTAGGTCTCCGGATCGACCTCGATGTTCGGCGTGGCGTCGTTGTGGACCATGCTCTTCTTGGAGATCTTGCCGCGGGTGTTCTGGACCGCATAGAGCTTCTTCTCGATGCCGAGTTTTCGCGCGAGACCGCCGGTGACGGCGGCCTTAGAGGTGAAGACCACGGAAGAGGCCGTGCGCGCCCGGCCGAACGCGCCGAACATCGGCTGGTAATGCACCGGCTGCGGCGTCGGGATCGAGGCGTTGGGATCGCCCATGGGCGCCGCGACGATCGTGCCGCCCTTGACGATGCAATCCGGCTTGACGCCGAAGAAAGCCGGCGACCACAGCACGAGGTCGGCCATCTTGCCCTTCTCGACCGAGCCGATCAGTTTCGACACGCCATGCGCGATCGCGGGGTTGATGGTGTACTTGGCGATGTAGCGCTTGACGCGGAAATTGTCGTTGTCCTTGCCCTTGTCCTGCGGCAGCGACCCGCGCTGTTTCTTCATCTTGTCCGCAGTCTGCCAGGTCCGGATGATGACCTCGCCGAGACGGCCCATGGCCTGCGAATCCGACGACATCATCGAGAGCGCGCCGAGATCGTGCAGGATGTCCTCGGCCGCGATGGTCTCCTTGCGGATGCGGCTCTCCGCGAACGCCAGATCTTCCGCGATCGAGGGATCGAGATGGTGGCACACCATCAGCATGTCCAGATGCTCGTCGATGGTGTTGCGCGTGAAGGGGCGCGTCGGGTTGGTCGAGGACGGCAGCACGTTCTTCAGTCCCGCGACCTTGATGATGTCAGGTGCATGGCCGCCGCCGGCACCTTCGGTGTGGAAGGCGTGGATAGTGCGGCCCTTGAACGCCTTGATCGTATCCTCGACGAAGCCGGACTCGTTCAGCGTGTCGGAATGCAGCATGACCTGCACGTCGTAGTCGTCGGCCACTGACAGGCAGTTGTCGATCGCGGCCGGCGTCGTACCCCAGTCCTCATGCAGCTTCAGTGCGCAGGCGCCGCCCTTGATCATCTCGACCAGCGCGGCCGGCCGCGAGGCGTTGCCCTTGCCGGAAATGCCGAGATTGACCGGGAAGGCGTCGAACGACTGGATCATCCGCCCCATGTGCCACGGCCCAGGCGTGCAGGTGGTGGCGAAGGTGCCGTGCGAGGGGCCGGTGCCGCCGCCCAGCATCGAGGTGACGCCGCTCATCAACGCGTGCTCGATCTGCTGCGGGCAGATGAAATGGATGTGGCTGTCGAAGCCGCCCGCGGTGAGGATTTTCCCTTCACCCGCGATCACATCCGTGCCGGGGCCGATGACGATGGTCACGCCCGGCTGGATGTCGGGATTGCCGGCCTTGCCGATCGCGGAGATCATGCCGTCCTTGATCGCGACGTCGGCTTTCACGATGCCCCAGTGATCGACGATCAGCGCATTGGTGATGACGGTGTCGGCCGCGCCCTGCTTGTTGGTCACCTGCGACTGCCCCATGCCGTCGCGGATCACCTTGCCGCCGCCGAACTTCACCTCCTCGCCATAGGTGGTGAAATCCTTCTCGACCTCGATGATGAGATCGGTGTCAGCGAGCCGCACCTTGTCGCCGGTGGTCGGGCCGAACATGTCGGCATAGACGGAACGCTTAATTTTGACGGACATCACAAGCCCCGTTTGCGTTTGAATGTTTTGATGGTGCTCACAGCGAAGCCCTCGCTGCTCTCACGGCATCGTCGAATTCTGTATCGAGCCACGGATTTCCGCCACGGCAGCCGGCGACGACCTGCTCGGCCCAGCCGGTGTAGTCGGCGAGATCGTCCCGCTCCGCAGTGGTCGGGTCGGTATGAACGCGGGCGCCGATATTGCTGATCTTGTCGGCGATCTTGATCAGTTTTGCGCCCGGCGATTTGTGCGGAGCGTCCTCGACCTGCTTCTGCCGCCGCGTTGCCTTCGGCAGGCTCATGTCGTCGGTACATTCGACGACGAGGGACGCGACACGCTCGGAGAATGTCTGCGCGAGTTCCTCGCGCGTGGTGTCGGTGTCTTCGATCGTATCGTGCAGCCAGCCGGCCGCGACCAACTCGGCATCGGCACCATCGGTCGCGACCGCGAGCAGGTTCGCAACCTCGGCGAGATGGTTGATGTAAGGCTCGTTCCCCCGCCCCTTGCGCGCCATCCCGTTGTGGCGGCGCGCGGCAAGGTCGGCAGCTTCCGAGACGAGACGGATTGGGGAGAGCATGGTCATCGCGCTCCCTCGATATGGTACGTGGCGTTGACATGGCGCCGCCACATCACATCGGTCAGCGCCCGGGGCTCACCCCTCTCCCCAACCCTCCCCCGCAAGGGGGGAGGGAGCCTGACCAGCATGCTCACCTGACAACCCATCACGTCTTCTCCGGAGTATCAGAATCAGAAGTGAGGGACGCACTGGCGGAAGGGTTCCCTCCCCCCTTGCGGGGGAGGGTTAGGGAGAGGGGTGCCGCTTGCTCTGCTGCTTCGAGAATAGAAAGAACAACTCCCTCGAGATTTTTCATCACATCTTCATTGGTGAAACGCAGCACGCGATACCCACGGGATGCGAACCATCGGTCGCGCCGTTCATCGTGACGGATGCGCTCTTCGAAATTGTGGCTTTCGCCATCGACCTCAACGATGAGTTTGCAGGAATGGGCGACGAAATCTGCGATGTAGTTGCCCAAGGGGGTCTGACGGCGAAAGGCTAGGCCCGCGAGTCGACCTGCCTTCAAGTGACGCCAGAGCAGCGTCTCCGCGCGCGTCATCGCGCGCCGCAATTGCGGGGCGCGAGTTCTTTGAAACTGAGAGACCTCGTCGTGTGGCATACCCCCCTCCCCAACCCTCCCCCGCAAGGGGGGAGGGAGCGAGACAGTTGCGCTCACCTCACTGTGGACTACTACTCTCATCTCGGCTTACGTCACAGCTTCCCCATCACGTCGCCGCGGAAGCCGTAGATCGTCTTCTTGCCGGCGAGCGCGACGAGTTGGACGTCGCGGGTCTGGCCGGGCTCGAAGCGGACGGCGGTGCCGGCGGCGATGTCGAGGCGCATGCCGCGGGCTTTCTTGCGGTCGAACTTCAGCGCCGGGTTGGTCTCGAAGAAATGGTAGTGCGAGCCGACCTGGATCGGGCGGTCGCCGGTGTTGGCCACCGTCAGCGTCACGGTCTTGCGGCCGGCATTGAGCTCGATCTCGCCGTCCTGGATGAAGAGTTCGCCGGGGATCATTTTATCCTCCTCGTCATTCCGGGGCTCGCGCAGCGAGAACCCGGAATCTCGAAACCAAAACCTCTGGATTCCGGGTTCGCCCTTTCGGGCGCCCCGGAATGACGAATTCAAAACTACCTGATCGGCTCGTGCACGGTGACGAGCTTGGTGCCATCCGGAAACGTCGCCTCGACCTGGATGTCGTGGATCATCTCCGGGATTCCAGGCATCACCTGGTCGCGGGTGAGCACCTGCGCGCCGGACTGCATCAGCTCGGCGACGGTGCGGCCGTCGCGCGCGCCTTCGAGGATGAAATCGGAGATGATCGCGATCGCCTCGGGATGGTTGAGCTTGACGCCGCGGTCCAGCCGCCGCCGCGCCACGATCGCCGCCATCGAAATCAGAAGCTTGTCCTTTTCGCGGGGAGACAGGTTCATGAAGAATCTCTTCCGTTCGTCACGTCAATTCAGCCAGTCAGTTCAGCCAGAGCCGCGGCAGCGCCGCGCCGGTGCGCGTCAGCACGGCCATCATGTCGGCGCGCAAACGCGCGGCATCTTGGGCACAGAACCGCGCCATTGCAAAGCCATTCCATGTGGAGATTCCGACCTCGCCGGAGAAAGACTCCGATGCCTCCCGGATACGCTCGACCAGTGCTTCGTCGCCGGGAACGATCAGGGCCGTGCCGATCGCCGCGCCGCCCTTGGTGACGGCCGATCGCGCGAGCTTGGCGCCGATATTGCCGTCGAGCCGGACGGTTTCCGCGAACACCAGCTTGCCGCCGCGTCGCATCCGCCAGCGGTCGACGAACTCGCCCTGCTCCATCCGCTCGCCCATGGCGGTGCGGCCGAATACGACAATTTCACAAAGCAGGAACGAGGCGCCCTCGTCGAGGTCGATGTCGAAGCGGCGATGGACCCGGGCGCGATCGAACAGGATGGTCTCCTGCGGCAACCAGGACAGATGCGCGCCCGCGCCGGCCGTCAGGGCGATATTGAGCTGCGCGGGCGCCCCGGGTGCGCGATAGACCTTTTCGGCGGCCGCCGTGGTCAGCGTCAGCCGCGCGCTCTCCGCCGCCGATATCTCGATATCGAAGCGATCGCCACCGGCGACACCGCCGGCCGTGTTCACGAACACGCCGGACAGGCCCTGGTCTTCCGGCGAAGGAAAGCGGACACGGAGCGAGCCGGATTCATGCAAGGTCCCGCGCCGCGTCACCCCATCGCGCGCATGCACGTCGAAGCGCACCGCGCCGCGGGCACGGTTCGCCTCGAACAGAGTTGACGTGGCTGATAGCTCGCTGCGCATCCGCCTCCCCAGCCGGTTGCGGCAAAATGAGGCTTACAGCGCCATCTGGCGGCTGATCTCGCCGGGATCGAGATTGGAGCGGTCGCAGGTGAACTTCACCGCGCCGCGGTCCATCACCGCGAAACTGTCGCCGAGTTCGCAGGCAAAGTCGAGATATTGTTCGACCAGCACGATGGCGATGTTGCCGAGGTTGCGCAAATAAGAGATGGCGCGGCCGATGTCCTTGATGATCGAGGGCTGGATGCCCTCGGTCGGCTCGTCGAGCAGGAGCAGCTTTGGCCGCATCACCAGCGCGCGGCCGATCGCGAGCTGCTGCTGCTGGCCGCCGGAGAGATCGCCGCCGCGCCGACCGAGCATGGACTGCAGCACCGGAAACAGCGAGAACACGTCGTCCGGAATGTGCCTGTCCTCGCGCTTGAGCGGACCGAAGCCGGTCTTGAGGTTCTCCTCGACCGTCAGCAGCGGAAAGATCTCGCGGCCCTGCGGCACGAAGCCGATACCCTTGCGGGCGCGCTCATAGGGCTTGAGGCCCGTGATGTCGCTGCCGTCGAGCACAATCGCGCCCGAGGAGATCGGGTACTGCCCGACCATGGCGCGCAGCAGCGAGGTCTTGCCGACGCCATTGCGCCCGAGCACGCAGGTCACCTTGCCGGGCTCGGCCGCGATCGAGACGCCGCGCAGCGCCTGCGCCGCGCCGTAGAACAGGTTGATGTCCTTGACCTCAAGCATCGCTCAGCGTCCCAGATAAACTTCGATGACCCGCTCGTTGGACGAGACCTGGTCGATGGTTCCTTCCGCCAGCACCGTGCCCTCGTGCAGGCAGGTGACCTTGACGCCAAGCTCGCGCACGAACGTCATGTCGTGCTCGACGACCATCACGGTGTGGGTCTTGTTGATCTCTTTCAGCAGCTCGGCGGTGAGATGCGTCTCGACGTCGGTCATCCCCGCGACGGGCTCGTCGACGAGGAGCAGCTTCGGGTCCTGGGCCAGCAGCATGCCGATCTCGAGCCATTGCTTCTGGCCGTGGCTGAGGCTGCCGGCCAGGCGATTGCGCGCCTCGGTGAGGCGGATCGTCTCCAGCACCTTATCGATACGCTCGGACTCGGCCTTGCTGCCGCGCCAGAACAGCGTGCCGCGGACCGAATGGTCGACGTTGAGCGCCAGCAGCAGATTGTCCTGCACCGTCTGGCTCTCGAACACGGTCGGCTTCTGGAATTTGCGGCCGATGCCGAGCTCGGCGATGCGGGTCTCATCCAGGCGCGTCAGGTCGGTGACGCCGTCGAACAGCACGGTGCCTTCGTCGGGCTTGGTCTTGCCGGTGATGATGTCCATCATCGTGGTCTTGCCGGCGCCGTTCGGGCCGATGATGGCGCGCATCTCGCCGGGCTCGAGCGTCAGCGACAGATTGTTGATGGCGTGGAAGCCGTCGAACGAGACGTGCACGCCATCCAGGTAGAGCATCGCTGAGGTCGCGCGGGTATCCATGACGTTCATGACCGCTTACTCCGCCATCTTCGGTTGGGTGACGCCGTCTTCGGCCGCAGCACTCGCCGAGGCGGCGGCGCGCTTCTCCTTCGACTGATCCCACCAGGCATTGAAGGTGCCGACGATGCCCTTCGGCAGCAGCAGCGTCACCAGGATGAACAGCGCGCCCAGCATGAACAGCCAGTACGGCGCCAGCATGCCCGAGGTGAAGAAGGTCTTGGCATAGTTGACGACGACGGCGCCGAGCGCAGCACCAACCAGCGTGCCGCGGCCGCCAACCGCGACCCAGATCACCGCCTCGATCGAATTGCCGGGCGCGAACTCACTGGGATTGATGATGCCGACCTGCGGCACGTAGAGCGCGCCTGCGACGCCGGCCATGCAGGCCGACACCGTGAACACGAACAGCTTGTAGGATTCGACGCGGTAGCCGAGGAAACGCGTGCGCGATTCCGCGTCACGCACGGCGATCAGCACCTTGCCGAGCTTGGAGGAGACGATGGCACGGCAGATCAGGAAGCCGACAATCAGCGCCAGGCAGCTCAGCGCGAACAACGCGGCACGCGTCCCCTCCGCCTGCACGTTGAAGCCGAGGATGTCCTTGAAGTCGGTCAAGCCGTTGTTGCCGCCAAAACCAAAGTCGTTGCGGAAGAAGGCGAGCAGCAGCGCATAGGTCATCGCCTGCGTGATGATCGACAGGTACACGCCGGTGACCCGGGAACGGAAGGCGAGCCAGCCGAAGCAGAAGGCGAGCAGGCCGGGCACGACCAGCACCATCAGCGCGGCGAACCAGAACATGTCGAAACCGTACCAGTACCAGGGCAGCTTCGAATAGTTCAGGAACACCATGAAGTCGGGCAGGATCGGGTTGCCGTAGACGCCGCGCGTGCCGATCTGCCGCATCAGGTACATGCCCATCGCGTAGCCGCCGAGCGCGAAGAAGGCGCCGTGGCCGAGCGAGAGGATGCCGCAATAGCCCCAGATCAAATCGATCGAGAGCGCCAGGATGGCGTAGCAGACATACTTGCCCCAGAGCGCGACCAGATAGGTCGGCACCTGCAGGAACGAGCCCGCGGGCAGCAGCAGGTTGGACAGCGGGATCAGAACGCCGATCGCGGCGACGACCAACAGGAAGATCGTCGCGCCGCGGTCCAGCGATCGCGTCAGCATGTGAGGGGTCATGCTTCCACCGCACGGCCCTTGAGCGCGAACAGGCCGCGCGGCCGCTTTTGAATGAACAGGATGATGAGGACGAGGATCGCGATCTTGCCGAGCACGGCGCCGGCGACCGGCTCCAGGAACTTGTTGGCGATGCCGAGCGTGAAGGCGCCGACCAGCGTGCCCCAGAGATTGCCGACCCCGCCGAACACCACGACCATGAAGCTGTCGATGATGTAGCTCTGGCCAAGATTGGGGCTGACATTGTCGATCTGCGACAGCGCCACGCCGGCGATGCCGGCGATGCCCGAACCGAGGCCGAAGGTCAGCGCGTCGACGCGCGAGGTGGCGATGCCCATCGAGGCCGCCATGCGGCGGTTCTGCGTCACCGCGCGCATCTCCAGGCCAAGCGCAGTGTAGCGCAGCATCGCGAGCAGGATCGCGAACACGGCAAGCGTGAAGACGAGGATCCAGAGCCGGTTATAGGTGATGGTGATCTGGCCGAGCTCGAACGCACCGCTCATCCAGGAGGGATTGCCGACCTCGCGGTTGGTCGGACCGAACATGGTGCGCACCGCCTGCTGCAGCACCAGCGACAGGCCCCAGGTCGCCAGCAGCGTCTCCAGCGGGCGGCCGTAGAGGAAGCGGATGATGCTGCGCTCGATCAGGACGCCGATGGCGCCGGCGACGAGGAAGGCGAGCGGTACGGCGATCAGCAGCGAATAGTCGAACAGGCCGGGATAGCGGGTGCGGATCACCTCCTGCACCACGAAGGTGGTGTAGGCGCCGATCATCACCATCTCGCCATGGGCCATGTTGATGACGCCCATCACGCCGAAGGTGATGGCAAGCCCGATCGCGGCAAGCAGCAGCACCGAGCCGAGCGAGAGACCGTACCAGGCGTTCTGCACCGTGGACCAGACCGCGAGCGAGGACTGGATCGAGCTGATTGCGCTGGCTGCAGCCTTGGTCACCGAGGCCGGCTGGTCACCCATGCCGGTGAGCAGCGCCATCGCTTCCTGGTCGCCGCGCGCCCTGAGGGTGGCGACGGCCTCGAGCTTCTCGACCTCCGTGGCATCGGACTTGAACAGCAGGATCGCGGCGCGGGCCTCGCCGAGCGCCGTCTTGACCGACTTGTTGGTTTCCTTGGCGAGCGCAGCGTCGACCGGCTCGAGCGCGGTCTCTTCGTGCGACTTGAACACGGATTGCGCGGCCTGCAGGCGCGTTCCGACGTCCGGCGACTGCAGCGTCAGGCTGCCGAGCGCGGCATCGACGCTGCGGCGCAGGCGGTTGTTGAGGCGGACCGCGCTCGCACTGTCGGGAACGCTGGCGACGGCCTCGCCGGTCGCGGCATCGATCGACTTGCCGTCGGCGCCGGTGACGTAAACCTTCTTGCTGTCGGAATCGGCCATGAGGCGGCCGTCCTGGAGCGCGCTGATGATCGGGAAGGCCAGCTTGTTGCCGCTGCTTGCGACCGCAGCGATCGCCTCTTCCGTGTCGGAAAAATCATCGTTGGCAAATTTGGCGACCGCATCCTCGAACGGGCCGGCGAAGGCCGGCAGTGCGAACGCGATCAGGAATAGCGAAAGAACAAACGTGCAGAGACGAGCGGAAAGATTGGTTGGCACTGTGGATCACCCCGGCAGAAATGGGGAGAAGGCGGCGGAATAGCCGCCTTCTCCCATCGTGCGATCGAATTCAGATCCGAATCAGGAGCCGGAGCCGAGGCACTTGTTGGTCTTGGTGTTGAAGTTGCCGCACTTCTTGCCGACCCAGTCGCCGATCAGGTCCTTGGAGCCGTCGAGCTCCTTCGACCAGGCATCGCCCGCGACAAGGCTCGGGGTCTTCCAGACCACGTCAAACTGGCCGTTGCCCTTGATCTCGCCGATGAACACCGGCTTGGTGATGTGGTGGTTCGGCAGCATCTTCGACACGCCGCCGGTCAGGTTCGGCGCCTCGATGCCGGGAAGCGCGTCGATCACCTTGTCCGGATCGGTCGACTTCACCTTCTCGACGGCCTTCACCCACATGTTGAAGCCGATCACGTGCGCTTCCATCG
>Ga0207426_1000869_pt1 | contig 31530 bp, 28 predicted proteins | sample AraplaMF_Cvi_mMS_FD_184265 | JGI IMG/M metagenome (GOLD analysis project Ga0207426, IMG submission 184265) | Arabidopsis root microbial communities from the University of North Carolina, USA - plate scrape MF_Cvi_mMS (SPAdes) (version 2) | ecosystem: Host-associated > Plants > Roots > Endosphere... | reverse complement strand
ACGCACTCGACGGCAACAAGACGGTCTGGGAGGAAATCTCCGGCGGCAACGACATCATCAAGCTCGGCAAGCATGAAGTGAACAGCCGTGCCTATTGCGGCGCCTTCAACTTCAAGGGCGGCGACCAGCAGCAGAAGGTCGGCACGCTTTCCGGCGGTCAGCGCAACCGCGTTCACCTTGCCAAGATGCTGAAGGCCGGCGGCAACGTCATCCTGCTCGACGAACCGACCAACGACCTCGATACGGAAACGTTGGCAGCACTCGAGGATGCGCTCGAAAACTTCGCCGGTTGCGCCGTCATCATCAGCCACGATCGCATGTTCCTCGACCGTCTGGCGACGCACATCCTCGCCTTTGAAGGCGACAGCCATGTCGAGTGGTTCGAAGGCAATTTCGAAGACTACGAAAAGGACAAGATGCGCCGTCTCGGTGTCGATTCGATCAATCCGCATCGGGTGACTTACAAGCGCCTGACGCGCTGATCACCCAATATCGCGTTGGAGACCTGGAAGCCCCGGTTCGCCGGGGCTTTTTTGCGCGCGTCGATGTCGTGATCCGAGCAGCTAATTTCGTGAACGGAGGGAATTGCGGCTTGCCACGCCCAATCGTTTCACATAAAGATATCTTTATATGTTGATTGGATCGAGTATGGGTGAGCCTATCAGACTTGGATTGGATGCATTGGTGGACGTCCTCAGGGCGGCCGGCGAGCCGACGCGTCTTCGCCTGCTGGCGCTCCTTGCAGCAGGGGACCTGACGGTCACCGATCTTACAGAAATCCTTGGCCAATCCCAACCACGCATCTCTCGCCACCTCAAGCTGCTTGGCGAAGCGGACCTCATCGACCGTTACCAGGAGGGCGCTTGGGCCTATTTCCGGCTTCGGCAGGATGGAAAGGCGGCCACGTTCGTGCGTAGCCTGCTGGCTCATGCCTCCGAGAACGATGCTGTGATCCTGCGTGACAGCGAACGGTTGGCGGCGGTCAAGCGCCAGCGGGCCGAGCGGGCACAGGCCTATTTCAGCCGCAATGCCGCCGAGTGGGACGAACTTCGCCGTCTGCATGCCGCTGACGAAGAGGTCGATGCCGCGGTCATTCGGCTGCTCGGCAGCCAGCCCATAGACTCGCTTCTCGACCTCGGCACCGGAACGGGTCGCATCCTCGAGCTTCTATCTGGCCTCTATCGCCGGGCGATCGGCGTCGACGCCAGCCGCGACATGCTGAGCGTGGCGCGCGCCAACCTCGACAAGTCAGGGATTACCAAGGCATCCGTCCGACACGCCGATATCCTGAACCTGCCGTTCGAGGCGCAGGATTTCGACGTGGTGACGATCCACCAGGTACTGCATTTCTTCGACCAGCCCGAGATCGCGATCGGCGAGGCAGCGCGCATGCTGCGGCCAGGCGGGCGGTTGGTCATCATCGATCTTGCCCCGCATGGGCTGGAGTATCTTCGCGACGAGCATGCGCATGTTCGCCTCGGCTTTTCGCATCAGTCGATGTCCGACTGGCTGCGCAAGGCTGGGCTGGATGTCGAGCAGGTCGTCGATCTTCATCCGGGTCATGAAAGCGGGCAGGGGCTCACCGTCACTGTCTGGCTTGCGCGCGACCCCCGGCGCCTTATGGCCTCCGCAGCGAGCGAAGGCGCCGAACCCATACTTGCCGGGAGATAATCATATGGCTTTGAACAGCGACGCGCGCCGCAAAATCGGCATTTCCTTCGAGTTCTTTCCGCCTAAGTCGGAAGAGATGGAAGGTCAGCTGTGGAATACGGTCACCGATCTGCAGGACTGGAATCCCGACTTCGTATCGGTGACCTATGGCGCCGGTGGCACCACCAAGGCGCCTACACTGGCGACTGTCTCACGGTTCCTTTCCGAAACCCCGCTCGCCACGGCGTCGCATCTCACCTGCGTCGGCGCGACGAAGGACGAAACGCATAGCGTCATCGACAGCTTCCGCAAGGTTGGCGTGAAGCATTTCGTGGCGCTGCGTGGCGATGCTCCGGGCGGCGTTGGCGCGCCCTATCAGCCGCATCCCGGCGGCTATGCGAATGCGGCGGCATTGGTTGCCGGTCTGCGTGAGATCGGCGATTTCGAGATTTCGGTGTCGGCCTACCCGGAAAAGCATCCGGAAAGCCGCGATACCACCGCCGACATCGAGATGCTGAAGCAGAAGGCGGATAACGGCGCGACCCGCGCGCTGACGCAGTTCTTCTTCGATAACGACAATTTCGAGCGCTACCTGGAAAAGGTGCGGGTTGCGGGCATCAAGATCCCGGTTGTGCCGGGCATCATGCCGATCCAGAACCTGACGCAGCTGAAGCGCTTCGCCGGTGCCTGCGGCACGGTCATCCCTGCATTTCTCGATGAACGCTTTGCAGGCTACGACGACAAGCCGGAAGAAAGAGCCAAGGTTGCCGCTGAGGTTGCCGCCGAACAGATCGAGGATCTGGCTCGCCGCGGGCTCACCGATTTCCACCTTTACACGATGAACCGGGCGCCGCTCGTTTCGGCCGTGCTGACCAATCTCGGCTTCACACGGGAAGGCGCCAGGAAGGCTGGCGCTGCCGCGTAGGCTGCTCCGTCAGTGACGACAAAAAGAAAAGCGCATCTCCTCGTGGGATGCGCTTTTCTGATTCATTGAACTGTTTCGCTACTCAGGAGTCTCGGTACTGTTCGCTTGCCTCGGCGTTCAGATGAAAAGCATTGTCAATACAAATGCAAACGCCGCGCTGACCAAAAGGACATTCAAGGATTGTGTAAGTCCCATGTCTGTCTCCTCGCGTTAACAGTTGCGATAATATGTCGTGATTGTGTCGCTTGGAAAGCGGATTTTATATTGCGCTGCGGCGAAAATGTCACATTGCGGCCGTGATGCTTTCTTTAATTTGTTGAAATCGCAAGATAAATCTCCGTGGAAAAATATTCACAGATTTTAACCGGCCGTTAAGGTCGGCGATCCAGCCTTCACACTTGCGGCAAGATGAAGGCTTTGCCTGAAGCGCCTGAAACCATGGAACAATCCCCGAAAATGAAAAGGCCGGGTGCGAAACCCGGCCTTAAAGTGCTCGCTTGAGGAAACGTGATCAGAGCGAGTTGAGGAGCGTCGGCGTTGCCCAGCCATCGGCGGGAATACCGAGACGCTGCTGCTCCTTCTGGATGGCGACGCGCGTGCCTGAACCAAGGATGCCGTCGACCTTGCCGACGTCGTGACCGAGCGTTCCGAGCTTGGTCTGCAGTTCCTTCATCTGGTCGTTGGAAAGTCCCTGTTCGGGCGTGCCCTTGAGATAGGTCTCAGCGCCGGCAAGGCGTGTCGCGAAATAGGCGGCCGAGGTCGTGTAGATGAACGACTTGTTCCATTCGAGATAGATCTGGAAATTCGGATAGGCAATGAAGGTCGGGCCAAGGCGACCCTGCGGCAGTATCAGGTCGCCATGCAGGTTGCCGAAGCTCGTGTTGCCATCGCGCGGCTTGACGCCAAGGGCGAACCACTCACCGGCCGTCAGTGGGCCACCGATACCGGATTTCTCCCAGGGGAGGTTCTCGGGAAGCGTGACTTCCTGGATCCACGGCTGGCCCTTCTGGAAGCCGAGATGCTGGATGAACTTGGCCGCAGTCAGAATGGCGTCGGGGCCGCTCTGCTTGAGGCGGACGTGACCATCGCCGTCGCCGTCCATGCCATAGGCGACTATGTCACGAGGCAGCATCTGGACCTGGCCGATCTCGCCGGCCCAGGCACCGGTGTTGGTTGCCGGGTCGAGGTCGCCATGCTGAACCATTTCGATGAGGGCGATCAGCTGCGGACGGAAAAGCTCCGGACGGCGGCAGTCGTGAGCCAGGGTCACGAGGGCGTTGCGGGTGTTGAAGTCGCCCTGTACGGCGCCGAAGTCGGTTTCCATCGCCCAGAAGGCGGTGATAACCCCTGCGGGTACACCAAATTCCTGCTCAGCACGGGCGAAGACATCTGCGTATTGCTTCATCTTCTGGCGGCCAATGTCGAGCCGGCCCTGGCTGACAGTGCGTTGCGAGAATTCCAGGAAAGTCTGCTTGAACACGCCCTGAGCGCGGTCGCGGCTCAAGACCTTCTGGTCGATCTGTGCGCCTTCCAGAGCCTTGTCAGCAGCTTCGGCCGATGCGCCCGCTGCGATGGCGTCGGCCTTTACGCCGGCCAAGAATTCGCTGAGGTCGCCGTCACATGCTACCGCCGGTGTCTGCGAAGCCGGGGCACTCGGTGCCGGCGTCTGCGCGGCTGCGCCGGTCGCCAGACCGGCAGCGAAAAGGAGTGCAAGTGCCGTGCGGCTTGCGGGCGAGACGTACATAGTTTCGATCCTCGTCATAAAATGGAATTTCCGTCGATTTCCCAAATGATTGTGACGGAAGCAAGAAAGACGAGGCGACGTTACTAAGAATTTGTGTCCTTTGATACAGCCGCTACCCAGTTGTGCCAATTCTGGGTCGATCCGGCAAAGACATTGATGTCCGTTGGACCCTTGATACCGGGGATGACGCCCGTCGACGTGTATTGCCAGAAGGCCCAACGGCGGTCGGCATAGGTGACTTCGGGATGCTTGGCGGTGGAGCGGACCCAGAAGTGGTAATTCTGGAAGTAGCCGACGAGATTGTCGCGGTGGAAGTCTACCGAGGTATAGATGATCGGCCGCTTGCCGTAATGGGCCTCGAGGCGATCCATGAAGCGCTGAAGCTGGGCGCGGACCGTCGCCGGATCGGGGCGATAGCGGCATGTCTTCGATTCCGCATTCCATTCGGCGTCGAGGACCGGCGGCAGGCGCATGGATTCCTTGGGCACGTTACGGATAAACCAGTCAGCCTGCTCATCGGGCGTCGAGCAGAAATAGTAGAAATGATAGGGAGCGTGCGGAATGCCGACGGCGCGGGCGCGCTGCCAGTATTCGTTGAAGCGCGGATCGATGCGGTCCTTGCCTTCGGTCGCCTTGATGAAGGCGAAAGCAACGCCGGAACCCTTGACCGTCTGCCAGTCGATATTGCCCTGCCACTTCGACACGTCGATACCGTGGATCGGCTGCTGCTCAGGATGCTTTGATCCGAAGTCCTGGGGATCGGTGTCCTTGAAGCGCGTCTTTGGCTTCACGGACGCTGTTTCGAGAAAATCATAGCCCGATGACGTGCATCCGGCGAGCATGACAGCCAACGGCAAAACGCAAAACAGAAGCCGGCGCATAGATGTTCCGTCGCGAAACGAATGGATTTTTTGCCCCACAGCTCGACCCCGTTAAAGACGCGTCCAGCAGAGGAATGTCCCCTCTATTTTCCATATCAACGTAAAAAAACGGTTAGTTTCAAGCGAAATGTCAAGGTTTGGTCACAATGACGGCCCGCCAGGCATAGCCGCCACTAATGGTCTCGAAGGTCAGTCGCGCTTGATTTTCAGAGGCTTGCGACGCGAGAACCTGCCGCAAATCGGCACGCGGCGACACGTGAAATTTTCGCAGCCACGCCTTGAGAAAGCGTGCAAACCAGCCCGGAAGGCGCTCCTGCTGGCCGAAATCGACGATGTGCAGCTCGCCGCCGGGGGCGAGGGCGGCCACGGCCGAGTCGACGGCGCGTTCCCAATCGGGGATCATCGAAAGGGCGTAGGAAATGAGAATGCGGTCGAAGCCGCTGACGCCGAACTCGCGCGGCGTGAAGGCGGTCGCGTCCGCGACGCGGAAATCCGGAAGCGTTGCTTTGGTCTCGAATGTTTTGCGCGCGGAGATCAGCATCTCGTGCGAGATGTCCAGGCCGAACAGCCGAGCCCGCGGGTAATATTTATGGGCGAGCGCCAGGTTGCGGCCGGTTCCGCAACCGACCTCCAGCAGGGTGCCGTCTTCCGGCACATTCAGATTGCGGATCGTCTCATCACGGCCGAGAAGGTAGTACTTGCGCGTCAGGTCATAGATGTGGCGCTGATAACGGTACATGCCGTCCATCAGGGCGGCGTGGCCGTCGTCCTTGGTGACGGGATTCGTGCCGACCCCGCTCACGCATTCTTCCCGTAGATATGGAAGCCGCCATAGATTGCCGAGCGATCAAGCGCCGTGAGTTCGGCGGAGCGCTTTTCCATGTACGTCCACTGATCGCGGATTGCAGGCGACAGACGGCCTTCGATGATGCTCTTTTCGGCCGCCGTACGGAAGATCGCCCGGGCACCTTCGCGCGCCGTGCGGCTGATCTCTGCCCATAGGTCGTTGAGTTGCTGGTCCGTTATCCAGTCCTGTGCATCCAGGAGGACGTAGCGATCGCGCGATCCGGCCGGCTCGCCGGCGAGCAGTTCCGTGAAGCTTGCATGATGAACGGTGACGCGATCCACATTGCCACGGATCGCCTCGTAGTTCGCGGGCTCGAGATAGGTTGGGAGTGTGCCTTCGCCCTTCGGCGCGTAGCGGCGAGCGAAAGCCTGCCAGGCAAAATAGTTTTCCTGCATGGGGAAGTGACAGGCCAGCTTCTCAAGTCGGTGCCGTAGGACCGGCGCGATTGACTGCTCGGCGGCGAGGCTTGCCAGTTCGTCGTATTGCTGTGGCGGGATACCGAGGCCGAACAACGAGCTCTTGCGGCCGGTGATCCAGCGTACGACCGGCTTGTCGAAGAGTGGTGCGATCTTCTCGTCGAAGAACTGGCGCTGCTCGCGCAGGGAGCGCGTCTTGGTCATTTCCGTCAGGTCGACGCCATGCAGGCGGGCCAGAAGGTGTGCTGCTCCAATGAACCGACCGAGGAGACCTGTTTCGTAGATGTTGCGGTCGAAAACCGTGACCCGCCGACGGCCGAACTTGCGGGCGTTCCAGTAGTTGCGGGTCGCGTCGTCAAGATTTGCAGCGAGGAATTGGTCGAAGGCGTGGCTGTTCGACAACTCGCGCGGTGTGGCGAGGAAGCGAACGAGATCGGCGTGTGCGGGAAGGTGGCTGAACGCGGCAAGCTTCAGGCGATTGAGGGCAATATGATGCGGATTGAGATCGACCACATCAATCGACGCCGGGCTCCTGGAAAGATAGGCAAGCATGTTGCAGCCGCCGGAGCCGATCGTCACGATGCGGTGGTGAGGCTGAAGCTCCATCGCCAGCATGTCGAGGTCGGGATCTTCCCAGATTTGCGGATAGACCAGGCCGGAAAACAGCAACCCAAAGAGCCGTTCCGAAATGCCTGCCTTGGAGAAGGCATTGTGGCGGAGAAGAGCTGCCTTGAGTTTCCGGTTCTTGCGGAAGCCGGCATCCGGTGCAAATTCCGTCATATGAGTCTTTCACCCTTTTAGCGTTCAGGGCGTTTAGCGCGCCGTCACTACAGTTTGATGACGCAAGCTGTGGGCGCGTGCTTCCGTCGGTGGAAATGGAAAAACATCCGGGCATTGGGGGCTTTCGCGCTGCCGGCTTTCCTGCTTCTCTTGTGGGCAAGGAGGATCGCATATGCGATTTGTGCTGCGTGTCGTGAGGCCACTCGCTCTTTTGCTGGTCGCGATCGTCGCTATGAGCGCGGCTTGGCTTTATGCGCGGCCACCTGAATTGCTGCGAGTCGGTGATGGTTACGCAGCCAAGATCGTTTGCTCGAACGTATTCCTGGCAGGGCGTGACCCCGAACAGGTGCTTTACGAGGACGTTCAGGCGCCGGGAAATCCGTTGCTACGACTGGTACGCGTCACTGTCGACAGGCAGGACAAGCGGGTTACCGCTCGTATCCTCGGGCTCTTCGCGCCGGGCCATGCGATCTATCGCGGCGCACTCGGCTGCAGCAGCGTGCCGGATGGTGACTTCGAGGCCGCGGCGCGCGCCGTGCCCGAGGTTCCGGTGACTCCGGAGCCGCAAAATGAGGCCCCATGGCCGGAGGGAAATGCCGTCGCGAAGGCCAATGACAGCCGTGTCGATGCACTGCTTTCAGATGCCGAGCTGATCGGTCCTGCAATGCGCGCGGTTGTCGTGGTTCGCAACGGCCGCATCATCGCGGAGCGCTATAGTGATGGATTCGGTCCGATGATGCCGCTCACAGGCTGGTCGATGACGAAGACCGTGAATGCAGCCATCGTCGGGCGGCTGATGCTCGACAACAAAATCGCGTTCGATGAGGCTGGCCTTCTGCCGCAGTGGAAGGGGGGCGACCATTCGGCGATCAAGCTGAGTGATCTGCTCGGCATGGAGAGCGGCCTGGTGTTCAACGAGAGCTACGGCACGGTCGCCGATGTCACACGGATGCTCTATCTCGATGCGGATATGACGGCGCTGCCAGCAAGTCTGCCATTGGAGGCAAGCCCGGGCCAGCGTTTCAGCTATTCAAGCGGTTCGTCGGTGCTGATCTCAAAGATATGGATGAACAGGATTGGCAACGTGCAGGCGGCGCTTGCCTATCCCAAGACGGCGCTGTTCGACCCGATCGGCATGTCGAGTGCTGTCTTGGAGGTCGACGCACGGGGCACCTTCGCCGGCAGTTCCTATCTTTACGCCACAGCGCGGGATTGGGCGCGTTTCGGCCAGTTCCTTCTTCAGGACGGCGTCTGGAACGGCCAGAGGCTGTTGCCGGAACGGTTCATGGCAGCGATGAGGACGCCGACCGTGGCCTCGGGCGGCAAATATACCCAGGCGCAGGCCTGGCTCGCCGCGCCGGGCGGTGACACCAGCGCCGTTGCCGGTCTTCCCGAAGATACGTTCTGGATGGAGGGGCACGATGGGCAGAGCATTGCGATCGTGCCGTCCGCGAAGCTTGTCGTCGTCAGGCTCGGATTGACGCCAAGCTGGCTTCGCTACAAGCCGCAGATGCTGGTCAAAGAGATCCTAGCCGCGCTGCCCGGCAGTGATCAGTAGTTGCCCTGGGCGACGTCGTCCATGCCCTTGCGCTTGGCTTCGTAGTAATAGCCACGGGCATAGAGGCGGACAGCATCGTCTTCGCTGCTGTCAGAGACGAGCCAAGCGCCGCGAAGATACTTGGCGGCGTATTTGATGTTCGTTTCGGCATCAAAGAGGCCAGCGGGCTCACCTTCGTAGCCCATGGACTTGGCCGTGTTGTACTTGATCTGCATCAGGCCGAAATAGCCGCGCTTGTTATAGGCCTTGGAATTGTAGCGGCTCTCGCGATGCACGACGCGGTGAAGCAGCGAGGCGGGCACCTGGTAGAGCTTCGAATATTTGTCGATGATCTTGGTGATTGCGCTTTTCTCAACCGTCGGCGCGCCATCGTCGTCGCTGTCGCTGAACATCGGCGGTGCGGCCGGTGGATCCGAGGGACCTGAGGTGTCGAAACCGTAATCCATCATCGGGTGCGGCGTCGTATCGATAGCGGAAAGAGCTGCAATCGCGCTGCTTCCAGCCTGAGGTGTTGCGGCAAAGGCGAGTTGAGTCGACGGGGAAGGGGTGCCCGGGCGCGGGATCGGTACAACGGACTGAATCGCTGTCATTTCAGGCGTGAGCGGAATCTGCGCGTAACCCGTTGCCGTCGTCGCCCCGGCCTGACCGCTCAACTGAGAAGGATCGGTTGCCGGCATGGCGGGTGCCGCGAGGGCCGTTGTCGCCTGGTCGGCGGTGGTGATCATCGCCGTCTGGGCCGCTCCGTCGCCGGCCGGCACGGCTGCAAGCGTGGCGTCTTCGCCGGGCTTTGGTGTCGGAACAACGGTCTGGATTGCGGTCAGTTCTTCCACCGACGTGTATTCGACGCTCGTGCATCCGGCAACGACGCCGCAGAGCATCGTCGAAACGATGAGACTGCGTTTCAGGCCGGAAAAACCGATCGCTACCATACTCTCACTTTCGTGAACGCGCCGCCCCGGCAGCGTTAGAAGTTGCCAAAAACCTTAAGCCTGGAATCCGCAATTAACGTATTCGTTGCGTTGCTGCAACCCGCTGGAAATATTTACGCGGCTATCCGCCTATAACCGGCTGTTACGGCGCCTGCGGCAATGAGCAGAGTGCCGCCGGTGCGGTTAACCGCACGCTGGATGCTTGCCTTGCGAATAAGCCCGCGAGCCGCGTTTGCTGCCAGTGCATAGGTCGAGGCATTGATGGTTGCGAGGACCAGGAACGTGGCTTCCATGATGAGCATCTGGCCGAAGAACGGCAAAGCGGGATTCAGGAACTGCGGAACGAAGGCGACGAAGAACACGATGCTCTTCGGATTGAGCGCCGTGACGACATAGGCGTGCAGGAAAACCCTGATCGATTTCTTTTCGGGCAGGTTGTCATTGTCCGCCATCGGTTCGGACATCACGGGTGCGCGCCAAAGCTTGATCCCGAGCCAGATCAGGTACGCGCCGCCGATCCATTTCAGCACCGTAAATAGGGTCGCGGAGGCCGCAAGCACGGCCCCCAGTCCGAAAAGGGATGCAGTCATCGCGGTAAAGTCGCCGAGCGCGACGCCGGTTACCGTCGCGAGCGCCGTCTTGCGCCCATGGCCCAGCGCATAGGAAACAACGAGAAGGATCGTCGGCCCCGGTATCGCCAGCATGATTGCAGACGCAGCGGCAAAAGCGAGCCAGGCTTCGAGCGACATGGAATCTCCTCCTATTCCCTAAGGGAAAGCAAAGACACCATATTAACCCTCAGTCAATCATGCCGCGCTGTATTTCTGCCCGATCGTGTCCATGACTTCGCCGAACCACTCGGTGGAGGTGTCGAAGGCCTTGCCACCCTTGATACGCGGGAACTCGATTGTCCGGAGCTTACCATTCTCCGCTTCATCGTGACCTGTGACACCGGAGACCTTGTTCAGGGCGCTTTCGACGGCAAGGTCGGTCATGCTCTGAATCAGACGAAGGTCATCGCCGTTTGCGGGGGCCGAACGTGCGAAGTAACCCGATTTCTGCACGAGCGAGCGCTCGGCATCGATGAGGCCTGCGAACTGTTTCTGGAACCAGCCGCCGACATTGATCGTGTCGATCTTCACGTGGCCGAAGGCGTCGCGCTTGATGGTCTCGCCCGCGGCCTCGCGCTCGGCGACGATGGCGTCAAGGCAGGCGCCTTCCGAAACGAACACGGTCGCATGACCGGTGCGGTCCATGACTTCCTTCAACCGGGCCGCTTCCGCATCGAGATCGAATGCCAGTTCGGGCAGGTAGACGGCGTCGATGCTTTTCATCCTGGCGTTCGTCATCAGCCCATCGATATATTCATAGTTCTTCGTCCGCTGCAGATAGGCCCGAGCAGTTGCCGCCGTCAGCCAGCCGCAGTGGCGCCCCATGACTTCGTGGATGATCAGTGTGCGCGGTGCCGCGGTCTGCTCGTTGCTGACGTTGTCGAAGAAGTGTGCGCCGACTTCGGCGGCTGTCCATGCGCCAAGCGACTGGCGGATCGGGACGACGTCGTTGTCGACCGTCTTCGGCAGTCCGACGACCGTCAGATTGTAGCCGTTGGCCGCCAGATATGCCGCAAGATCGGCAGCGGTAGTGTTCGTGTCGTCGCCGCCGATCGTGTGAAGAATGGTGACGCCATCGTTGGCAAGCCGCTCGGCCGCCACACGCAGCGGGTTTTCGCCTTCCTTGACGAGACCGCGCTTCACGCAATCGGCTGCATTGGTGAGCTTGACGCGGCTGTTGCCGATCGGCGACCCGCCGTAGCGATGCAGAAGCGAAGCCTTCTCCCGCATGTCTGCCGTGATCTTGATGCTGTCGCCGAGGAGTACGCCCTGGTAACCGGAACGATAGGCGACGAGCTCGATGTCGGGCGCAACGTCGCTGTAGCGTTCGATCAATCCGCCGACTGCGGAGGAGAGACAGGGCGCCAGGCCTCCGGCCGTGAGCAATGCGACTTTCTGTTTGGCCATGATCCCTCCATTGTGTCTCGTATCGGTGCAAGCGCGTCTGCTTACCTAACGCATGGATGCGGCAGGGAAAGGGCCATGTAAAGTGTTGTTATTGTGAAAATCGCGCCCCTGACGGCGAAGGTAGATGGAAGCGCGGATATAATCGTTTCAAGCCAAGGATAGCTGTTCAGATGGCTTGTGGAAATTCCCGAGCGCGTGGAGCCGACTGTACAACTGCATGCTTCTCTGATGCGTTAACAGCCTATCCCTTGGTGTCATATGACGCCGTGCGAATACGGCGTATGCTTGGATGCCGGAGCGACAATTACCGAATTGTGAAAGCAGTATTCGCTCCTATGACCAATCGTCGCCTTGCAAACGCAGGCTTTATTTGGTCAAGGTGTCTAATCTTATTTGCACTGCGAGAGACTCTTATGTCCTTCTGGGAAAAACTGCTGAATGCCATTGGCAACACCGCGGGCAACGTCCTTTCGGCGGTGGTCGAGGCTATCCGGACAGTTTTCGAAGGCGATCCGGAGACCCGCCGCAAGGTGGCTTTCTCAGTCGCGATCATTGCTCTGTCGGCAAAAATGGCCAAAGCGGACGGGATCGTCAGTGAGAAGGAGGTTGACGCCTTCCGCGAGATCTTCGAATTCCCGCCCGAGCAGGCGAAGAACGTTGCGCGTCTTTATAATCTGGCGCGCCAGGACGTGGCCGGCTATGAGGCCTATGCGGAGCGCTTGTCGTCCCTGTGCGTGACATGCGCCGCCAATTGCCCGGTACTGGAAGAGGTACTGGACGGTCTCTTTCATATCGCCAAGGCTGACGGGCTCATTCATGAGAAGGAATTGGCGTTCCTGCGGCACGTCGGCCAGATCTTCCATATGAATGACGAGCATTTCGAAAGGATCGCCGCGCGCCATGTCTCCGTGGGACGTGATCCCTATAAGGTGCTCGGTGTTTCTCCCTCCGATGATTTCACAACGATCCGTCGCCGTTACCATGGTCTTGTCAGCGAGCATCATCCGGATCGGCTGATTTCCCGTGGTGTGCCGGCCGAGTTCCATGCCATTGCCAATGAGCGCATGGCGGCGCTGAATGCCGCCTACGAGGCGATCGAGAAGGAACGCCGCGCAGCATGACCTCGTTCGAGGCCGACTACCGGAAGGCAATTGTTCGCCCTTCGCCCAATCACGGCGAGCGTGCGGATGGACGCAAGCCAGATATGATCCTTCTTCACTATACAGGTATGCCAACGCCCGACGGAGCGCTGGAGTGGCTCTGTCGCGACGAAAGCCAGGTCTCCAGCCACTACTTTGTCCAGGAAGACGGCGAGGTTCTGCAGCTCGTGCCCGAGGAGCGCCGTGCCTGGCATGCTGGCAAAAGTTACTGGCAGGGCGAGACCGATATCAACTCGTTGTCAATAGGGATCGAGATCGCCAATGCCGGTCATCCCGGCGGCCTTCCAGAGTATCCCCAAGAACAAATCCAAGCCGTGATCGAATTGTGTCGAGATTGCGGCCAACGTTGGTCAATTGCCCCTGAAAGGGTGCTTGGACATTCCGACGTTGCACCGATTCGGAAGGTCGATCCGGGGGAAAAATTTCCCTGGGCGGAGCTCTCCAGGGCCGGTATCGGCCACTGGGTCGAGCCCGCACCGATCTCCGGTGGAAGATTTTTCCAACGCGGCGACCGCGGCCAGCCGGTCGAAGCCCTGCAGTCGATGCTGTCGCTCTACGGCTATGCGACTGAGATCACTGGCGAATTCTCGGCCAAGATGGCAGGCGAGGTCGAGGCCTTCCAGCGTCATTTTCGGCCCGCCCGAATCGACGGAATTGCGGACTTTTCGACGATAGACACCCTGCACCGTCTGCTGGCGTCGCTTCCACGCTACTCCGCATAAGTAGTACTTTTGAGTCGCGCCAATTTACCGGGATTCTGAGAGTTCGTCGGCTCGCCACATCATTTCCCTATTATCTCCTCATTGCGATGGTCTAACGCCAAACGTCGAACGGCGCCGCTTGTGTTGTTTGGGGTTCTTGGCGGTCGTCAATTGAAACAAAAAGAATTGCTGCAGTATCTCTAATAAATATCTGCCGCATAAAACTGGATCGTTATTTGAAACGCGGTCCAGAAATTCTTTGGGTCGGAGTAATTAGACTGAATGAATAGGATTATTTCTGCTGCGGTGTGCGCAAGCGCACTGTTGATGGGTATGAATTGCGCTTTCGCGGGTGAATGGGGCGCAAGGGCACAGACGGTTCCTTTGAAGACTGTTGATCGGACTAGCGGCTATGCAATGCCGGACTTCACGGCCAACAAATATTCGGCTCTCATTATCAAGTACGCAAAGCAATATAACGTTCCTGCCGAGCTCGCTCAGGCCGTCGTTCGCGTCGAGAGCAATTTCAATCCGAACGCACGCGGTAGTGCCGGTGAAATCGGTCTCATGCAGATCAAGCCGGCGACAGCAAGGATGATGGGTTACTCGGGGACGAGCAAGGGGTTGTTCGATCCCGAGACGAACATCAGGTTCGGCATGAAATACCTGGCCGCTGCACATGAACTCGGCGGTGGTGAGACCTGCGACACGATCCTGAAGTACAATGCCGGCCATGGCGCAACCCGCATGAACCCGGTCTCCAAGGCCTATTGCGGTAAGGTCCTGGCGATGCTCGACTGATCACCTGAAACTGCCTGTCTGATAATTACTTCGACCGGGCACTTAAGAATATGATTCAACATAGTGCCTGTGTTATCTGGCCTCCGAAATGAGGTGATACATGGCAGTTGATTTCAAGGTGATCATCGTCGGGCGCGGAATGATGGGCGCGGCTGCGGCCCGCCATCTCTCCGGGATGATCGAGGGTGTTGCGCTCATCGGCCCCAGTGAGCCAGTCGAGCGCAAGAGCCATCATGGCGTCTTTGCCAGCCACTACGACGAGGCCCGCATCACGCGGACCTTCGACGACAATGCCGTTTGGGCGACGCTGGCGGCACGCTCGCTCGACCGCTACCACGAAATCGAAGCGAAGAGCGGCATTTCCTTTTTCACGGAAGCGGGTTGCCTCTTTGCCGGACCACCTGCCCAACCGGGGGAGCGATATCTCGGACGGGCGCTGCAGGTCAGCGAAACGCTCGGTCTCGACGTCGAAACGCTGACGCCGACGGCGTTGCGGGACCGCTTTCCTCCGTTTGATCTCAACCCGTCGTTCAATGGTTATTTCGAAGCGAAACGCGCGGGCCACATCAACCCGCGCGCTTTGGTTCGAGCGCAAGCCAAGCTTGCCGAGCAGGCGGGCGTGACGGTTATCGATGCGACTGTTGCCTCTGTTCGCGATGAGGGTACGTTCGTGGAGGTTCATGCCGGCGGCAAGCGCTATACCGCCGAGCGGGTGCTGGTCGCTGCCGGCGGTTTCAGCAATTTCAACGGTCTTCTCCCTGCTGCTATCGATGTCAGGATCGCGGCGCGCACCGTGGCATTCTTCGAACTTGGCGCCCGGGAGATGGCAGTTTTTTCCGAAATGCCTTCAGCCATTATCTTCGGCGACCGCGACGAGGACCATGTCTACATCCTTCCGCCGGTGTGCTATCCCGACGGCAAGTTCTATCTCAAACTCGGCGGCGAGTTGGAAACGCGCTCATTCGAGACGCTTGAGGATGTCGGAACATGGTTTCGCTCCGATGGCGATCTGGCGGAGCGCGACCTGCTGGTGTCAACGGCCCTGCAGCACATGCCCGCATTGGCGGGTTGCGCAACAACCTCGGCGCCGTGTGTGGCAACCTTCACGGCAACAGCCTATCCCTATGTGGGCTATACGGATTCTCCACGAATTGCGGTTCTGGCCGGTGGCAATTTCGTTGCCGCGAAATCATCGGATGAGCTCGGCCGACTGGGCGCGGTCGTCATGACGCAAGGCTGGCTCGGCGCCGAGGACTTCGGCAGGGAGCTGACGCCGGTCTTCCGCTAGGCACGCTCCGGTCGGGGAGGGGCGCCCGTTGCGAGTACGCGCAGAGCTCGAAGATATTTCAGTGGCATTCGCTTCGCGTCTCCGCTAAGGGAGCCATGCCAGTTGGCCGGGCAGCCGCGCTTTACCAATGCCGAAAGGCGGTAGGGTGAGGAAAGTCCGGGCTCCACGGAAACACGGTGCCGGATAACGTCCGGCGAGGGCGACCTCAGGGAAAGTGCCACAGAAAGCAAACCGCCTGCCTCGGCAGGTAAGGGTGAAAGGGTGGGGTAAGAGCCCACCGCATCTCCGGTAACGGCGATGGCAAGGTAAACCCCACCGGGAGCAAGACCGAATAGGGATGACGTGGGAGGCGAAAGCCTTCCGGCTGGTTTCCAGGTCAGTCATCCGGGTGGGTTGCGTGAGGCAGCGTGCGAACGCTGTCCCAGAGGAATGGCTGCCACGTTCCGGCTTCGGCCGGGGCCATACAGAACCCGGCTTACAGGCCAACTGGCGAACTACCTTTGCTAAGACGCGTCTTGTTGATGTCGTCGATTGCTAGTGGGCGGTCGGTGCCTTTGCCAGGCATTCATCGCAGGTGGTGCTGCTGCGCGCGAGAATGGACCAGCGCTTGAATATCTTGCCGCAGGAATCGCATTGGATGTCGGTCGTCATGCCTGACTGCGACAGTGGAATACGCTTTTCCGGTTCAAAGCGCCCGTAAAGAAGTCCCTTTAATGTGAAGTTTGTCATACTATTACTCCACGGTTACTTATTTAGCCTTCATTAATATGCGGCAGCGCTGAACCGATTCAATTCTCCGCCTCCTTATTATTTTGCACATGGCAATATCCGAATAGCTTGGTCGCTTACTTCAAAGGGGATAGCGGCTGCATACCTCTTCATGGGGCGCCTTGGATCGACGCCTGCCACTGTTGAAGAGCAAGCCTTAAGCCTTTGTTGGAAATTGCATATTTGGTTGTGCCGATCTGAGCCATCGGTCGCCTTCGGGCGCGTGCTGGCAGGGCTGGTTCGCGGCATCGGTAAGTGCGGTCCTAACCCTTTGTTAAACTTAACAGCTTATAAATTTTCGATACGGCGCTCATCGTGAGACGGGCGTTTCCCATTGACGCCCATATGGTCCCATGTTATCCCATTCATGCACTGCGCAAGGGCAAGTAGGTGCCCACCAATCGCAAAGCCAAGGTGTCTTCTGTTCCGGAAGCTCCGGATGGGGTCTTGCCCATTCGGCTCGCGAAGCTGTGCCTGAATTTCAGGGTTCCGGGCTTTTGAGTTCAGTCCGGGCTCTTTCGGGAACGGATGTTTCGTGTCATGAGCCGCTTCCTTTCAAATGCGACCAACAGAATCGATTCCAAGGGCAGGGTTTCCGTGCCGGCGGCGTTTCGATCCGTGTTGGCGCAGCGCAATGTTCAGGAGCTCTATTGCTTCCAGGACTTTGTGTTTCCGGCGATCAGTGTCGGCGGTCCGGATCTCCTGGAGAGGTTCGAGCGTCAAATCTCTGCGGAAGATCCGTTTTCGCCGGACGCGAACGAGATGTCGCTTCTCATCCACGGGGGCGGTATCTTCATGAAGCTCGATGCGGAAGGCCGGCTGATGGTCACGGATTTCATCCGCGACTTCACCGGTATCTCGGACGAAGTGACCTTCGTTGGTCGGGCGGATCATTTTCAGCTGTGGCAGCCGCAGGCATTTCAGGCTGCTCAGGTGCAGGCACGAGGAGGGCGTCGGCTGGCGGGCAGGCGTTCCTAAAAATACGAGGGAACGGAATGGCGGCGAATCCTGGCGGAGATTCAACTGATGCCGGTGGCGGACCGGTTCGCCACATTCCGGTTCTTCTCAATGAGGTGCTTGCCGCGCTCGAGCCGTTGCCCGGCAAGATCATTCTCGATGGCACCTTCGGTGCGGGCGGCTATACTTCTGCCATTCTGGGTGCTGGCGCCAATGTGATCGCCCTGGATCGCGATCCGACCGCCATCGAAGCCGGTCAGGCCCTTGTCGCTGAAAGCCAAGGCCGCTTGAAGCTCGTTCATTCGCGGTTTTCTCAATTGGCCGATGCTGCTCCATCGGGCGGGCTGGATGGAGTCGTGCTCGATATCGGCGTGTCCTCAATGCAGATCGATGAGGCCGAGCGCGGCTTCTCGTTCCAGAAGAATGGTCCGCTGGACATGCGGATGTCGGCGGCTGGCGTTTCGGCGGCCGATGTGGTCAATCGTGCCAAGGTGGCTGATCTGATCCGCATCTTTCATTTTCTCGGAGAGGAAAATCAGTCGCCGCGCATCGCGCATGCGATTGAAAAGCGGCGGGCTGAAAAGCCGTTCGAGACGACGCGCGATCTGGCTGGTCTGATCGAGCTCGTTACCCCACGTAAAATGAAGGACAAGATTCATCCGGCGACCCGGGTCTTCCAGGCGTTGCGGGTTTTCGTCAACGACGAACTTGGCGAGCTGGCGCGGGCGCTGTTTGCCGCCGAGCGCGTGCTGAAGCCCGGCGGGCGTCTCGTTGTGGTTACCTTCCATTCGCTCGAAGATCGGATCGTCAAGACCTTCTTCTCTGATCGCGCCGGCAAGGCTTCGGGCTCGCGTCATCTGCCCGTCGCGCACGAGCGTGCGGCGACCTTCGAGCGGATCGGCAAACCCATGGTTGCTGCGACCGAGGCGGAGGCGCAGGCAAACCCGCGGGCGCGATCTGCCAAGCTGCGGGCAGGGCTGCGCACTGCCGCACCCGCTGAAGCGGCGGATATTTCCATCTTCGGGCTGCCGAATCTGGCGAGTCTCGGAAAGCTCGGAGCCTGATATGCTGAGAACCTTGGACCTCATCCTCGTCGGTGTCATGACAGCAGCTGCTGCTGTCACCTATACGATCAAGCACCATGCCGAGCTCAAGCTCGAGGAAGTTCATCGCCTTGAAGCGGAGATCAAGCTCGAGAAGGATACCATCGATCTGTTGAAGGCCGATTGGGCTCTGTTGTCCCAGCCGAACAGGCTCGAGCGGCTCGTCAACAACTACAATGGTGAGCTTCAGCTGCAGCCGACGGCTTCCACGTCGCTGGTTCATGCCAAGGAACTGCCGATGCTGAAGTCGCAAGTTCCGGTTCCCGACATTACCGAAGCGAAGGCCGGTGCCAAGGCGAAGCCAAAGGCGGTGGCGCCTGAACCCGAAGAAGAAGACATGATGGCAACCGGATCGGTGGAGTAGAGATGTCGTTTCTTTCACGCATCATGGTCTTGAAGAGCCAGGCGCATTTCTCCGCCGGCACGCACAACCGCCTCGGCGGCAATAGGCCGATCGAGGGATCGCGAAAAAAGAGGGCGGGACAGGCCAAGAGCCGCGTCGGGCTCCTGATCGTCGGCTTCGTTGCTGTTTATTGCGTGATCGGCGGGCGTCTCGTCGAATACGCAGTCCGCGACCCCGATGTCGTGTCCAGTATCCTGCCGCCTGATCGTCTGATGGCGTCGCGCCCGGATATCCTGGACCGAAACGGCGAGGTGCTGGCGACCGATATCCGCACCGTCTCGCTGTTTGCCGAGCCGAACAAGGTTGTCGATCCCGACGAGGCGGTCGAGAAACTCGCCACCGTTATGCCCGACCTCGACATGAAGGGGACTTACAAGAAGCTCGCGAACCGCACGTCCCACTTCGCCTGGCTGCGTCGCCAGCTGACGCCGAAGCAACAGAGCCAGATCCTTGCGCTCGGCATTCCGGGCATCGGCTTCCGCCCTGAGAAGCGCCGCTTTTATCCGGGTGGCGCCACCGCAGCGCACATTCTCGGTTACGTCAACATCGACAACCGCGGCGTTGCCGGCATGGAAAAATACATTGACGATCAGGGCCTTGCCGACCTCGCCTCCGTCGGCATGACAAGCGACCAGCCGCTGGAGCCCGTTCGCCTGTCGATTGACGTCCGCGTCCAGAACATCGTGCGCGATGTCGTCGTCAACGCGGTCAAGAACTACGAGGCCAAGGGCGCCGGCGCTGTCATCCTCGATATTCATACCGGCGAAGTGCTCGGAATGGCATCGGCCCCGGATTTCGATCCGAACAACCCGCTGGAGGGCGCCAAGGAGGGCTGGCTGAACCGCATGTCGAACGGCACGTTCGAAATGGGCTCGACCTTCAAGACGTTCTCGCTTGCCATGGCGCTCGACACGGGCAAGGTCAGCCTGAACGACAGCTTCGATGCGACGCAGCCGATCCGCATCGGCGGCTTCACCATTCACGACTTCCACGGCCAGCGCCGTTGGCTGACGCTGCCTGAGGTGTTCCAGTATTCGTCGAACGTCGGCACAGCTCGCATCATCGACATTGTCGGGATGGATGCTCAGAAGGATTATCTTACGAAGCTCGGCCTTTTGACCAAGATGCAGACCGAACTGCCGGAAGTGAAGATGCCGAGCCAACCGAAGGTTTGGAAGAAGATCAACTCGATCACGATTTCCTTCGGCCACGGCGTTTCCACGACGCCACTGCAGACGGCGGTTGCCGGCGCGGCGCTCGTTAACGGCGGCAAGCTCATCGAGCCAACCTTCCTGCCGCGCAATCGGGAACAGGCGGACGAGGTTGCTGAAGTGGTTGTCAAGAAGTCGACCAGCGACGACGTGCGTTATCTCTTCAAGCTGAACGGCATCAAGGGCTCCGGCCGCAATGCTGACGTCCCCGGCTTCAACGTCGGCGGCAAGACTGGCACGGCTGACAAGGTGGTCAATGGCCGCTATGCGACGAACCTCAACTTCAATGCGTTCCTCGCCGCATTTCCGATCGAGGATCCGAAGTATGTCGTGCTGACGTTCTGCGATGAACCGCACAATGGCGAGAAGGGTCAGAACATCGCCGCGTATACTGCTGCACCGATGGTGAAGAACATCATTGCCCGCGCAGCGCCAATTCTCGGTGTGGAACCCAAGTTCGGTGACGACGGATCGGCCATGTTGGTGTCTTATTGAGTCTGAATGAATGTCGGAGCCGATTCGCCACGGGGGCGCGGCGGCTTGAAAGAGAAAAGTACATTCGATGAACTTGCGAGACATCGCCGGAGATGCATTTCCGGAACTTGAAAATCAATTAGCCGGGTCTGTCGGGGCGCTGGCGGTTTTGGGCATCTCGTCCGACAGCCGCAAGATCGAACGCGGAATGGTGTTTGTAGCTGTCGCCGGGACGAAGGCAGATGGAGCAGGTTTTATCGCCGATGCGGCGACGCGCGGTGCTGTCGTGGCCATTGCCTCCCATGGCATTGATGCTTCCATACCTGTTCTCGTCGTGAACGATCCGCGCCGCTTCCTCTCGATCGCGGCCTCTCACTTCTATGGCAAGCAGCCGGAAACGATGGTTGCCGTGACCGGTACTGCAGGCAAGACGTCGGTTGCCTCCTTTACGCGGCAGATCTGGGCTTATGCCGGCCATCCGGCGGCGATGATCGGTACGACTGGTGTCGTCTCTCCGACACGCAATGAATATGGCTCGCTGACGACGCCCGATCCAGTTTCGCTTCACAAATTACTGGCTGAGCTCTCCGGGGAGGGCGTTACACATGCCTCGATGGAAGCCTCCAGCCATGGCCTCGATCAGGGCCGTCTGGATGGCGTCAGGCTCACTGCCGCTGCCTTTACCAATCTAGGCCGCGATCACATGGACTATCATCCGACGATCGAAAGCTACATGGCCGCGAAGATGCGGCTTTTCGATACGCTGCTGCCAAAGGGCGCACCGGCGGTGATCTTCGCTGACGATGCGTGGTCGGAGCAAGCCGTCAAAGCGGCGCGCGACTCGGGTCATGACGTCCGCACCGTTGGTCGCAAGGGTGACTACCTGACGCTGAAGCGCGTCGAGCATTTCCGCCACAAGCAGGTGGCTGAAATCCATGCCGAGGACGAAATCTTCGAGGTCGACATTCCGCTTGCGGGCGACTTCCAGGTGGCCAATGCGCTCGTCGCGGCAGGTCTCGCCATGTCGACGGGTGTGCCGGCGAAGGTTGCCATGGCGGCCCTCGAAAAGCTGCAGGGCGCATCGGGTCGACTGGAGCTGGTGGGCCACACCAGGGACGGCGCGCTTGCTTATGTTGACTACGCACACAAGCCAGACGCGCTTGCCAACGTCCTGGAATCCGTTCGTCCGTTTACTACGGGCCGCGTCATCGTCGTGTTTGGCTGCGGTGGCGACCGCGATCGCGGCAAGCGCCCGATCATGGGCGAAATCGCCTGCCGTCTGGCCGATGTGGTGATTGTCACGGACGACAATCCGCGCTCCGAAGAGCCGTCGAGCATCCGTGCCGAGATCATGGCGGCCGCTGGCTGCGCAACCGAAATCGGCGACCGCGCCGAGGCGATCCGAACGGCGGTCGGGATGCTGACATCCGGCGACACGCTGATCGTCGCCGGCAAGGGGCACGAGGAAGGGCAGACGATAGGGGGCGTCACCCTGCCGTTTTCGGATCACGCCGAATTGCGTAAGGCTTTGGAGGAGCTGAAACCGTGAACTGGCTTTGGACGACGGAAGACATGATTGCCGCCATGGCAGGGCGGCCGTTCGGCACTTTGCCTGAGGGCATTACCGGGATTTCCATCGACAGCCGCTCCATTGCGCCCGGCGAAGCCTTCTTCGCCATCAAGGGCGACCGCGTCGATGGCCACGACTTCGCGTCGATGGCGATGGCAAACGGAGCCGCTCTTCTCGTCGTCAGCGAAGCGCGCCTGCCAGCCATGGGGCGGCTCACCGTCCCAGTGATCGTTGTCGAAGATGTGTTGGCGGCACTCGGAAAGCTCGGACAGGCTGCTCGCGCCCGTTCGCGCGCCCAGATCATTGCCGTCACCGGTTCGGTCGGCAAGACGACCACCAAGGAGATGCTGCGCCGGGTCTTGTCTCCATCGGGCAAGGTGCACGCTTCCGTTGCCTCATTCAACAATCACTGGGGCGTACCCCTCACGCTCGCCCGGATGCCGCTCGACACGTATTTTGGTGTCTTCGAAGTGGGCATGAACCATCCGGACGAGATCCGCCCGCTGGTCAAGATGATCAAGCCGCATGTCGCCGTGATCACGACAATCGCGCCGGCACACCTTGGCAACTTCAAGAGCATTCGTGAGATCGCGACGGCCAAGGCCGAGATTTTCGAAGGCGTCGTGTCCGGTGGGCAGGTCGTGCTCAATCGAGACAACGACCAGTTCAACTTTCTGGAGCGGACGGCACAAGCTTGCGGTATCCACCACATCCATTCCTTCGGTCAGCACGCGAAAGCGGATTTCCGCCTGGCAGAGTTTAACGGCTCGGACCAGAGTTCGACGCTCTGGATCACCATCGACGGCGACACGAAGGAAGTGGCAATCGGTGCGCCGGGCCGGCACATCGCGGAGAATGCGCTGGCTGCCCTCGGGGTCGTGAAGATAGTCGGTGCGGACATGCAGCAGGCGATCGGCGCCCTCGCGACGCTCCAGCCCGAGAAGGGCAGGGGCCGCCGTCATCGGCTGATGATCGACCACGGCGCCTTCACGGTCATCGACGAGAGCTACAACGCCAATCCCGCCTCTATGAGGGCGGCAATCGCCGTGCTTGCGAGCGCGGTGCCGACGGGGGCGGGGCGGCGCATCGCCGTACTCGGCGACATGCTGGAGATGGGCGACTACGCGGAAAGGGTCCATTCGGATCTGGCGGGGCCGTTGCTTGCTGCCGGCATTGAGCATGTCTGGCTGGCCGGTCGTGAAATGGCTGCGCTGAAGGAATCGCTCCCGGAGAGCGTCCAGGTCGTTCACTACGAAACGACAGAAGAACTAAGCGAATACGTACTGAACTCCGTCGTGGCTGGCGACGTGCTGATGGTAAAATCGTCACTGGGCATAGGTTTCGGAAAGATCGTCGCCGCGCTTCTTGACAAGTTCCCGCCATTTGCCGACACGCAACGCGATTTTTGAGCGGGTAAACAAGGGGCCCTGAATGCTGATTTGGCTTGTCGAACTGTCGGAACACCTGAAATTCTTGAATCTGTTCAGGTACATTACCTTCCGCACGGGCGCCTCCCTGTTTACGTCCGCCTTCATTGTCTTCCTCTTTGGTCCGACGATCATCAACTCGCTGCGCATCCGCCAAGGCAAGGGGCAGCCGATCCGCGCCGACGGTCCGCAGACACACTTCAAGAAGGCAGGTACGCCGACCATGGGCGGCCTGATGATCCTCGCGGGTATCGTCGGGTCGTCGCTGCTATGGGCTGATCTTTCCAACGTCTACGTGGTTGCCACGCTGCTCGTCACCCTCGGTTTCGGCGCGATCGGCTTCTATGACGACTACCTGAAGGTCACCAAGCAAAGCCACAAGGGCTTCTCCGGCAAGGCGCGACTCGGCATCGAGTTCGTGATCGCAGGCATTGCCGTTTACTTCATGATGCGAACGGCGCTTGCATCCGGAACCGCGGGTTCGACCTTCGGCTCATCGATCGCGTTCCCGTTCTTCAAGGACTTCATGATCAACCTCGGCATCATGTTCGTCCTCTTCGGCGGCTTCGTGATCGTCGGTGCCGGCAATGCCGTGAACCTGACCGATGGTCTCGATGGGCTCGCCATCGTGCCGGTGATGATTGCCGCAGCATCCTTCGGGGTGATTGCGTATCTCGCGGGTAACGCCGTCTTTGCAAACTATCTGCAGATCAACTTCGTACCGGGCACCGGCGAGCTCTCGGTGGTGCTTGGGGCCGTCATCGGCGCCGGCCTCGGATTCCTCTGGTTCAACGCGCCGCCCGCCGCAATCTTCATGGGCGACACCGGCTCGCTGGCGCTTGGCGGCACGATCGGCACGGTTGCCGTCGCTACCAAGCATGAGATCGTCATGGCGATCATCGGTGGCCTGTTCGTGATGGAAACGCTCTCGGTCATCATCCAGGTTGGCTACTTCAAGATGACCGGCCGGCGCGTCTTCCTGATGGCGCCGATCCATCACCATTTCGAGAAGAAGGGCTGGACGGAAAGCCAGGTGGTGATCCGGTTCTGGATCATCGCGGTCGGTCTTGCCCTGCTTGGTCTCTCCACCCTGAAGCTGCGGTGAGGCGGCGATGATTCCCGTTACGACGCTATCAGGAAAGAAGGTCGCGCTATTCGGGCTCGGCGGTTCCGGCTTTGCCACGGCGCGCGCGCTGAAACTGGGCGGCGCCGAGGTGACCGCGTGGGATGATAATCCGGATAGCGTTACCAAAGCCGCCGCCGAGGGCATCCATACCGCCGATCTGCGCACCATCGACTGGAGCGCGCAGTCGCTTTTCGTGCTCTCACCGGGTGTGCCGCTGACGCATCCCAAGCCGCACTGGACCGTTGATCTTGCGCGTGCCGCCGGCGTCGATGTCGTCGGCGACGTCCAGCTCTTCGTGCGCGAGCGCCGGGCTCATGCGCCCGATTGCCCGTTCATTGCCATTACCGGTACCAACGGCAAGTCGACGACGACAGCGCTGATCGCGCATATCCTGAAGTCGAGCGGCCGCGATACGCAACTCGGCGGCAATATCGGGACGGCGGTGCTGACGCTCGACCCGCCGAAGGATGGACGTTTTTACGTCGTCGAATGCTCGTCCTACCAGATCGACCTCGCGCCGACGGTCAATCCGTCCGCCGGCATCCTGCTCAACCTGACGCCGGATCATCTCGATCGTCATGGCACGATGCAGCACTATGCCGACATCAAGGAGCGGCTGGTTGCCGGCAGTGACGTCGCCGTCATCGGCGTGGACGACAGCCACTGCCAGATGATCGCGGATCGTATCGAGCGGGCCGGCGGCAAGGTCATGCGCATTTCCCGCCGTCATGCACTTCCCTACGGCATCTACGCGGATGGAACGAAGCTCATCCAGGCCTCGGGAGGCGCAACAAAGTCGATTGCCGATCTCGACGGGATCCAGACGCTGCGCGGCAGCCACAACGCACAGAATGCCGCAGCGGCGCTTGCCGCATGCCTGGCCGTCGGCGTCTCCGAAGAAGAGATACGCGCCGGGCTCGCATCCTTTCCCGGCCTCAAGCACCGGATGCAGCCGGTCGGGCGTCGCGGCAACGTCGTCTTCGTCAACGACTCGAAGGCCACCAACGCCGATGCCGCGGCTCCGGCGTTGTCGAGCTACGACCGCATTTACTGGATCGCCGGCGGCTTGCCGAAAGCCGGAGGCATTACCTCACTGACGGGGTTCTTCCCGCGGATCGCCAAGGCCTATCTGATCGGCGAAGCCGCGGCCGAGTTTGCCGCGACACTCGGCGAGGCCGTGCCCTATGAGATTTCGGGGACGTTGGAGCGCGCCGTCGCTCATGCAGCTGCCGATGCCGAAAAGGACGAAAGCGGTCCTCTGGCCGTGCTGTTATCCCCGGCTTGCGCAAGCTTCGACCAATATAAGAACTTCGAAGTCAGGGGCGATGCATTTGTCAGCCATGTGGCAGCGCTCGACGGAATCACCATGCTGATCGATTCGGCAACAGGAGATAAATAACATGGTAAGCCGCGCGGAACGTGGGCCTCTGGCCGATTGGTTTTGGACCATCGACCGCTTCTTCCTGGCGATGTTCATCTTCCTGATGGGCATCGGCTTCATGCTGTCTTTCGCCGCGTCGCCCGCCGTCGCCGAGCGCATCGGGCTGGAGCCGTTCCACTTCGTCAAGCGCCATGCCGCTTTCATGATCCCGTCGCTCGCGGTGATGGTTGGCCTCTCCTTTCTGACGCCCCGCCAGGTGCGGCGAACGGCGATCATCCTGTTGATCGTCGCCCTTGGCATGATGTTGCTGGCGTTGTTTTTCGGTGTCGAGGTCAAAGGCTCCCGCCGCTGGGTCACGCTTGCCGGCATCTCTATCCAGCCCTCCGAATTCATGAAGCCGGCCTTTGTCGTCGTCTGTGCCTGGCTCTTTGCCGAGCATGCAAGGCAGCCGGAGATTCCGGGTAACCTGTTTGCCATCATACTTTTCGGCATTGTCGCTGCACTTCTGGTCGCGCAGCCCGACCTTGGGCAAACGATCCTGACGACGGCGGTGTGGGGCGGCATGTTCTTCATGGCCGGCATGCCGTGGATCTGGATCATCCTGCTCGGCGCAGGCGGTGTCGGCGGCCTTGTCAGCGCCTATTACATCTTCCCGCACGTGGCGCTGCGCATCGACAAGTTCCTGACCGGCGAAGGTGATACTTTTCAGATCGACACGGCACGCGAAGCCATCATTCGTGGCGATTGGTTCGGCCAGGGACCTGGCGAGGGCATCGTCAAGCGGATCATCCCCGACGCGCATACCGACTTCATCTTCTCGGTCGCGGCCGAAGAGTTCGGCATCGTCTTCTGCATGGCGCTCGTTGCGCTGTTTTCCGTCCTCGTGCTGCGCGGTCTCTCGCATGCCTACAAGGAGCGGAACGACTTCAACCGCTTTGCCGTCGCTGGCCTCGTGCTGCAGATCGGCATACAGTCGATCATCAACGTAGGCGTCAATCTCGAACTGCTACCGGCGAAAGGCATGACCCTGCCGCTGATTTCCTACGGCGGTTCGTCCATGGTCGCCATCTGCGTTACCGCGGGGTTCATTCTCGCGCTGACGCGTCACAGGCCGGAAAAACGTGCGCAGGATCGGAGCCTCTTCCGCGTCGCGCACGGAATGCCGGCGGAGTAATTGCTTATGAGTAAAGGCATTGTCCTGCTTGCCGCCGGGGGAACCGGCGGTCATGTGTTTCCTGCGGAGGCTCTGGCCTACAAGCTGAAGGAGCGCGGCTATTCCGTGCACCTGGTCACCGATAGCCGTGCCGAGCGTTATGCCGGCAAATTCCCGGCCGATGAGATTCATGTCGTGCCGTCGTCGACGATAGGCTCCAAGAATCCGGTCGCTGTCGCGCGCTCGCTGTGGACGCTGTGGACCGGAATGCGGGCTGCCAAGAAGCTTATCGCGCGTCTCAAGCCTGTGGTGGTCGTTGGCTTCGGCGGGTATCCCACCGTACCGCCGCTGCTCGCTGCAACGCGCCTCGGCGTGCCTGCGATGATCCACGAGCAGAACGCCGTGATGGGCCGCGCCAACAAGGCGCTGGCTAGCCGTATGCAGGCGATTGCAGGCGGGTTCCTGCCCGAAGGCGACGGCCAGTTTCCGAGCAAGACGGTGACAACGGGCAATCCGGTGCGACCGGCCATCATCGAGGCGGCGAAAGTGCCGTATTCTCCGTCCAATCCCGGTGAGCCTTTCAATCTCGTCGTCTTTGGCGGCAGCCAGGGCGCGCAGTATTTCTCCAAGGCGATGCCGACAGCCATCAGCTTGCTCGAGGACGGGCTTCGCGATCGCCTGCGCATCACCCAGCAAGTGCGTCCGGAAGATATGGGCATGTTGAGCGCTTGCGTCGCTCAATTGAAGATGGCTGCTGATACGGCGCCGTTCTTCAGCGACATGGCCGAACGACTTGCCGCGGCACATCTCGTCATCTGCCGTTCCGGTGCATCCACGGTTTCGGAGATTTCCGTGATCGGGCGGCCGGCAGTGCTTGTGCCTTACCCACATGCTTTGGACCACGATCAGGCGGCGAACGCGGCAGCGCTTGCGGCGACCGGCGGAGCCAAGGTCATTCCGCAGGCCGAGCTTTCGCCGGAGAAGATCGCTTCGATACTCACCCATGCGATGAACGATCCGGAAAAGCTCGCCCGGATGGCCGCTGCAGCCAGGCAAGCGGGTAAACCCGACGCTGCGAACTTGCTTGCCGACATGGTAGAGGCTATTGCGGCACGACGTACAATTGCAGAGTTCAAGGGGAAACGCGCATGAAAATGCCGAAGGCCATCGGCCTCGTTCATTTCATCGGCATCGGCGGCATCGGCATGAGCGGCATTGCCGAGGTGCTCCACAATCTCGGTCACCGCGTGCAGGGATCGGATCAGGCCGACAGCGCCAACGTGCAACGCTTGCGTGACAAGGGCATCGAAGTCTTCGTCGGCCACAAGGCAGAAAACCTCGGTGACGCCGAAGTGGTGGTCGTCTCGACTGCGATCAAGAAGAACAACCCCGAGCTTGTCGCGGCGCGTGAAAAGCTGCTGCCGGTCGTTCGCCGGGCGGAGATGCTTGCCGAATTGATGCGGTTCCGCAATGCGATCGCGATCGGCGGTACGCATGGCAAGACCACAACCACGTCGCTGGTGGCAACGCTGTTGGAGGCAGGCGGTCTCGACCCTACCGTCATCAACGGCGGTATCATCAATGCCTATGGCACCAACGCTCGCATGGGTGAGGGTGAGTGGATGGTGGTGGAGGCCGACGAGTCCGACGGCACGTTCCTGAAGCTTCCCGCCGACGTTGCCGTCATCACTAACATCGACCCCGAGCATCTGGACCACTACGGCAATTTCGATGCGGTTCGCGGCGCATTCCGCCAGTTCGTCGAGAACGTGCCGTTCTACGGCTTCGGCGTGCTGTGCCTCGACCATCCGGAAGTCCAGGCGCTCGTCGGCCGGATCGAGGACCGCAAGATCGTTACCTATGGCGAGAATCCGCAGGCCGACGTTCGTTTCATGAATGTCCGTGTCGAGGGTCCGCGCTCGATCTTCGACGTAGAGATCCGCCGCCGGAGAACCGGGCAGGTGATCAGGCTCGACAATCTCGTGATGCCGATGCCCGGACGGCACAACATATCCAATGCCACCGCCGCGATCGCGGTTGCCAATCGCCTCGGTATGTCCAGCGAGGACATTGCCAAGGGACTGGCCTCCTTCGGCGGCGTCAAGCGCCGCTTCACGCTGACCGGCGAATGGAATGGCGTCCAGATCTTCGACGACTACGGCCACCATCCTGTCGAGATCAAAGCCGTGCTGCGCGCTGCGCGCGAAGCCTGCAAGGGTCGCGTGATCGCAGTTCATCAGCCGCATCGCTATTCGCGGCTATCCAGCCTCTTCGAGGAGTTCGCGTCTTGCTTCAACGATGCGGACAGCATTTTCCTCGCGCCTGTCTATGCGGCGGGTGAGGATCCGATCGAAGGGGTGAATTCCGAGGCACTCGTATCCCGGATCAAATCGGGCGGTCACCGCGATGCCCGCTTCCTGCCTTCCCAAGAGCTTTTGCCTGAAATGGTCGCAGAGATTGCAAAGCCGGGGGATTTTGTGGTTCTGTTGGGGGCTGGGAGTATCACATACTGGGCGGCAGCGTTGCCCAAGCAATTGGAAAGCCTTTCGGGAATATCTGCATGAAACAGGTGAATGGGGAAAAGCTTCTTGCGTCGCTCGGCGACGGTGTAAAGAACATCCGCGGTAGGATCACGCCGGATGCGCCGATGGACCGCGTCACGTGGTTCCACGCTGGCGGTCTGGCCGAGTTGATGTTCCAGCCGCATGATGAGGACGACCTGATTGCTTTCCTCAAGCTTTTGCCGGAGGAAGTCCCGGTCACCGTCGTTGGCGTCGGATCGAACATCCTGGTTCGTGACGGCGGCATTCCCGGCGTGGTGTTGCGGCTTTCGGCAAAGGGCTTCGGCGCCGTCGAGCTTGCGGGCGAGAACCGCATACGCGCTGGTGCGATCTGCCCCGATAAGCATGTCGCAGCCATGGCTATGGACAACGGCATCGGCGGCTTCCATTTCTACTACGGTATTCCCGGCAGCATTGGTGGCGCAGCGCGCATGAACGCCGGCGCCAACGGCGGGGAGACGCGCGAGCGGCTCGTCGAGGTGAATGCGGTTGATCGCAAGGGCAACAAGCTTGTCCTGTCGAACGCGGATATGGGCTATTCCTACCGTCATTCATCGGTGCCGAGCGATCTGATTTTCACCTCGGTGCTCTTCGAAGGGTACAGCGAGGACCGCGCCAAGATCCGGGCCGAGATGGATGCCGTGCGCAGTCATCGTGAAACGGTCCAGCCGATCCGCGAGAAGACCGGCGGCTCGACCTTCAAGAATCCGGACGGCCATTCCGCCTGGAAGCTCATCGACGAAGCGGGATGCCGCGGGCTGGTGATCGGTGGCGCCCAGATGTCGTCGCTTCATTGCAATTTCATGATCAACATGGGGCAGGCGACGGGATATGATCTCGAATATCTCGGCGAACAGGTCCGTCGCGAAGTCTTCGAAAAATCCGGTATCAAGCTCGAGTGGGAAATCAAGCGTCTCGGCGTCTTCATGCCAGGACGTGAGGTTCGTCCTTTCCAAGGCGTAACCAACGAGTAACGTTAGGTGAGGCGTTTGCTGAAGGCGGTGGAGAAAGTTACGCCGCCCCTGTCGTCACTGGCTTCGCCGATCGCTACATCCATCGTGTTGCTTGTCACCCGGACAAGGCAGAAGCCGCCCATGAAGGCGGCTTTTGCTTTGAAAACGTCCAGCTTGCCGACCCGATAGGCCATCGGCGTGTTGTGCTCGTGGCCGTGGAAAATACCGATTACGTTGTAGCCTTCGAGGGTTGCGAGGAGTTCCTGACGTTCCGATTCACCCCACCAGTGGGGCGCACCGCTTCCTCTTAACGTGAATGTCTTCATTTCAGGATTCCAGCGCTCGAGGGAAAACCGGTCCCATCCATAGTGCTGGAAGATGACCACCGGGCGGCCATCGGACGCATAGGTCTCGAGATCGCGTTTCATCCCATCGAGGCTGCTCGCTGAACCTCTTGTGTTGTCCCAGCGTAACGCTGCGCCTGAATCAGATGCAGGCCACCCCAATTCCAGGAGTAGTTGTCCGATGCTTCGTCGTAGTTGTCGACAGGCACCAGCGGCTTGAAGAAGACGCTCGGCTTGTGGTTCATCTGCACGTAATCACGCAGTTCGTCGCGATACCAATCGATTTGCGGCGGGCGCCCGTCCTGATCGAGATCGTGGTTGCCGAGCCCAACATAGACGGGAAAGTGCACGTGGTCGGCACCGCGTCCTTGCTGGTAGCGTTGAGAAAACTCCAGTAGCTG
>Ga0207426_1000868_pt1 | contig 31613 bp, 34 predicted proteins | sample AraplaMF_Cvi_mMS_FD_184265 | JGI IMG/M metagenome (GOLD analysis project Ga0207426, IMG submission 184265) | Arabidopsis root microbial communities from the University of North Carolina, USA - plate scrape MF_Cvi_mMS (SPAdes) (version 2) | ecosystem: Host-associated > Plants > Roots > Endosphere... | reverse complement strand
CGCGCCTGTGGCAGCGATTAGAGAAATTCGCGCAGTGTTTCCCGCGACTGGATCGACAGGAATTCGATCGCAACGCCTTCCACGAAATGGCGTACGACGCGGCCGCGCATATTGCCGAGGCGGAGAGGTGTGCCAATGGGCGGACGCACCTCGACATCGACTGCAGCGCCGGAAAGCGACAGGTCCATGATGCGGCAGCTGTAGCGGGCGCCGTCTTCCAGCGTGATTTCGGTTTTCGTCTCGCGCGGCGTCAGGCGGTCGTGACGGCGGTCTTCCGGAAGGCCAAGCTCATGCTTGTTTGCAAGCCAAGTTAGCTGTGCTGCGAGCTTTTCGCGCTTGCGTTCGGTCGCATGGATCGACATGACAAAGCCACGACCATCGATCGTCTGCACATAGCCTTCGACGCGCCCGAGGTGATCGATATAGGCCACCACACGCTCGTTGGCACGAGGGCGGCCCAGGCAAGTCACGTACATGTCGCCCGGCGACATATCGATGACCAGGCACTCAAATTCCTCGTAGTTCGCCAGCATAAGCCGGCCCTGCATGTTGATTGGGACACGTTGAAAGGCACCTTGTTCGAGGCGAGGCGCAGTTCGTTGCGTCTGAACTTGCTGGAACGCGTGCATCAAAGGGCTTCTTCATGAAATACAACCAACCGATCATTACCCGGAATCCCTTAACAGAAGGTTGTTCAGATTCGTCCACTATGCACGCATTCAGTTGTGCCTAACCGAGCCTGGAACGCCGAATTCAGCAAATAGATTGGACATAACGCGTCGCATTGTGTCAGCGATCGACGGGGTACGCTCGTATAGCGGGTGCTCATCTCCGAACTCGGCATCCTTGAGCTCCCTGTCGGAGCCAAGCCCTTCGTGCAGTGATCGGATGCGATCGAGAGCGAGGAACTGGAGCGGCACGACTTCCAGCCAGCTTGATGCGACCGCGGGGGCGATAGCCCCTAGAAGTTTGTCGCATTGACACTCGTCCGAGCGAAGCGGCAGGAGGACAATTTCGAAGGAGGCACAATGGCCGGCCGCGGTGAAACCCGTGGCGTTGAGCAGCTCCGGCATCGCGTTGCTCATGAGGCCCGCGGCCATCTGTTCGATGTCGTCCTTCCCATGCGCCCAAAGCTCGGAAAACGGGACCCCACGGAGATCGCGACCAAAGAGATCGCAAATACGGGTTCCGGCAAGGCGGAATGCAATGCGGCCCGAATCACCTGTTTCGAGGAGAAACACGCTCGACAGAATCTGCCGCAAATGCGTTGGCTCGACCTGCGATCTCAACGGCGCAACGTCTTTGCCGCGGATCCGAGTCCAATATTCGAATAGGTCGATCGTCGTTTTGAGACGCATTGCTGCACCGGCTGTTTCATTTTGGATCAAAACACGGCCGTCATGGCCATGCGCTATGATGCTGTGCGTATCTCGTGCCAGCTCGGAGCAGTTAAGGTTAAGGAACGGTTTCGATTGAGCCGCGCATCGCGCCGTGACAATGTCTGTCCATCGCTTCCTGTCTTCGGGAAGTTCAGCACAGACTGTCGGGCGCGGATATCCTCGACGCTCGAAGCCGTCCGGTCTTTGCCGGACGGCTTTTTTTTTGACCTCTCGTCCTGTAAGGCTGTGCCGCAATCAATTGAGGACGAAGATGAACGAGCAGTCGGAGCCGCAAACGGCGATAGAGCCCCCGCCGCCGTCACCCATCTTCAACCTTCCGGGCCCGGTGCTCGCGGCACTTGCGCTGCTGGGGCTGATATATGCGGTTCAATCGCTGCTTCTATCCGGCAGTGGCCTCGACTGGCTGTTCTTCAATTTCGGCTTCATTCCGTTGCGCTACATCACGCCGCTGTCAGAGCAGGGCCCGCAACTTTTCTGGACGCCGATTACCTATTCGCTGCTTCACGGCAGTATAGAGCATATCGTTTTCAACGGGCTGTGGCTCATGGCCTTCGGCACACCGGTGGCGCGCCGGATTGGAACGTTTCGCTTCATCGTTTTCTGGGTGCTCTCGGCAACTGCGTCCGCCGCCTTCCATGCGGCCTTAAATTGGGGAGGGGCCACGCTGCTGATCGGCGCGTCGGGCGTGGTGTCCGGCCTGATGGGCGCTGCCTGCCGCTTTGCGTTCCCGCCTGAACAGCGGATGAGCGGGCCGGCGCATCTTAATCCGCGACTCTCGATGCTGGGAGCGTTTCGCAGCCGCACGGTCGTCGCCTTCATTCTCTTCTGGTTCGTGGGCAATCTCCTGATCGCCGTCGGCGTCCCGTTGATTGGCGACGGATCCCAGGCAATCGCCTGGGACGCCCATATCGGAGGCTTCGTTTTCGGCTTCGTTCTCTTCGGCTTTTTCGACCGGGAGCCACCCGAGCAGCCGCTCATTTCAGAGACATCGGATATATTGCAATCTTGAGCATTGGAGTGCACCATTCCTCCTGATCCGTGATGGGAGGAGAGCCGCCACGGATGCCTGTGATCAGTTGAAGTGTTTCACTTTCGACATAGGAGGTTCAAGAATGTCCAACTCAGTCAAGGCCATACTCGATGCGAAGGGCAGGGATGTCGTAACCGCCGGGCCAAACACGACCGTTGCCGAGGCGGCTGTGATTCTCAGCAAGAAGAAGATCGGCGCTATCGTTATCGTCGGGATGGAAAACAAGATTTCCGGGATTTTCACGGAGCGCGACGTCGTGCACGCGATCGCCAAGGCGGGGGCGGCCTGCCTCGATCAGCCGGTTGGCTCGCTTATGACCGCAAAGGTCTATCGGTGCCATGAAGATTCGACAGTGTATGACCTGATGGGGCTGATGACGAGCCGACGCTTCCGTCACGTTCCTGTCGAAACGAACGGCAAACTTGCCGGTATCATTTCGATTGGTGACGTCGTGAAGACGCGTATTGCTGAAGTCGAACTGGAAGCCGAACAGATCAAGGCCTACATCGCCGGCTGAATGCTTCGCCGGCGCCTAGAGAGAGCCGGCGAATAGTTCCTGCATCCGTTTCAACTCGGGAAGCCTCAGCTTGGCTTCTTCATAGCCGCGCTCAATCGCTTCTCCAGCGCGATGGAATTCCGAGAGGCCGATATCGCCGAGACGCGGCTGAAGCGATATGTCCGGCGGATCGCCCGCCAAGCGCGCACGCGCGATCCTATCCTGGATGATGTTGAAAGCCTGCACCATCACACCGGTCATGCCGAGCTTGGTATAGGGCACCTCCTCGCGTCGCTGGACTTCGGAGCGCGAGAGGGTTGCATTGTGCCGGACGACAGCCGATCGACCGTAAAGATCGTAGTTCAGATTGACGGCAACCACGAGCGGTTGCTCGTAGGCGCGACATACGGAAACGGGAACCGGATTGACCAGCGCGCCATCGACGAGTGTCCGTTGATTGCTGCGGATGGGTTCGAAAATGCCGGGGAGGGCATAGGAGGCGCGAAGAGCCGTAATTAGCGATCCGTTTGCGATCCAGACTTCGTGCCCGGTGTTTACTTCGGCGGCGACAGCCACGAATGGCCGGTCCAGATCTTCGACGTTGAGCCCCTCAAGATGCTCCTGCATGCGCTTCGTCAACCGCATGCCGCCGAACAGACCACTGCCGCCGATCGTCAGATCAAGCAGGCTCGCTATACGCCGCATCGTCAGCGAACGAGCGAATCCTTCCAGTTCGTCGAGCTTGCCCGCCAGATAGCAGCCGCCGACCAGCGCACCGATCGAGGTTCCGGCAACCATGCCGATCTCGATACCTTCTTCGTCCAGGGCGCGCAGAACCCCTATATGCGCCCAGCCGCGTGCGGCGCCGCCGCCCAGCGCAAGGGCAAGCTTGGTTCTCTTCGGGGCAGGCGGAGGAGATGCGGGAGCGTTCATGTCTGGCGCGGTCGGGGTGCTGGCATTGGACGCGCCCGCCTCGGAGCTTTGGCGGTACAATCCCCAATTCAGCATGGCTCGTATCCCTCCCGGCAAACAATTAAAAACGAACTATATTAGTGTCCCGCGTCCCTTTCCAATTCGTATATAGGCGTAGATTTTGGCCCAATAAGAGGCAACTGCCTGCTTTTATGACTCTTTACCGTAGACTTCGTCCGGATCGAACTGGAGCTCGTCATCGACGATTTCGAGCATCGGCTTGCCGTCTTCGAGGTTCACGGTCCTATAGAAGCAGGATCGGCGACCGGTGTGACAGGTGGCATCATGGCCTGCGACCTCGACCTTCAGCCAGATGGCGTCCTGGTCGCAGTCCGTCCGGATTTCCTTGACCATCTGGGTGTTGCCCGAGGTTTCGCCCTTGATCCAGAGCTTGCCCCGCGAGCGGCTGAAGTAATGAGCCTTCCCGGTCTGAATGGTCAGTGCGAGGGCCTGGGCGTTCATATGCGCCACCATCAGCAACTCGCCATCGGCGGAATCGGTGACAATCGCGGTGATCAGGCCGCGATCGTCAAAGCGTGGCGTGAAGTCGCCCGCGTCCTCAAGTTCTGATTTATCATCGGACGGCGCATTGAACGCAAAGGGCATCATCGCGGCTTTCTTAACTGAAGCCGTATTCAGCGGCTCCGGACCATGGACATGAATCGGGCTTGATCAGCCGGCTCAGTTTTGAACGTTCCGGTAAATGTTGTCGTCAATGTGGTCGAGCCCTGCTTTTGCACACCGCGCATCGCCATGCACATGTGTTCGGCCTCAATCATGACGGCTACACCGCGCGGAGTGAGCGTGTCGTCAATGGCCTTAGCGATCTGGGCGGTCATGGTTTCCTGCGTTTGCAGGCGACGACCGTAGATCTCAACGACGCGTGCGATCTTCGAAAGGCCCAGCACCTTGCCATCCGGCATGTAGGCAACATGGGCCTTGCCGATGATTGGAACCATGTGGTGTTCGCAATGAGAGAAGAACGGAATATCCCTCACCAGGACCATGTCGTCGTAGCCGGCAACCTCTTCAAAGGTACGGCCCAGCACATCTTCCGGGTCCATATCATAGCCGGCAAAGAGTTCACGATAGGCTTTGGCCACGCGTGCTGGCGTATCGAGCAGGCCTTCGCGCGTCGGATCGTCACCTGCCCAACGCAACAGCGTGCGGACGGCATCCTCTGCTTCTTTCTGGCTGGGCCGATCCGCATCGAGATCGGCGGGGGTCTGCGGAAAATTCTTGATGATGGCGTCCATATGTAACAGTCTCCTGATCCGCTTTGGCGGACCGTCTTTCGGACTAGCCACTGGCAATTCCACTCAAGGGAATTCATGCACCTTTGGCAGGCTCCGGGGCTTTCAGGGCTTGGTTTGCTGCCCTTCCGGCACGGTTTCCCAATCAAACTTAGCCGAGGCCATTGCATTTTTCTGGCCTTCGAACGACATACATATAGGAAAACGGCATCCTTATGTAAGTCTCCCGGCACGACACGCTGTGTTTTTCTTTTGTGCTACAATGAGTTTTGAGGCGCCGATCCGCATGAATTCTGGAGCGGAATCCACGATGGACGATATCTACAACAGCAAAATCCTGGAATTCGCGGGCAATATTCCGCTGATCGGCAGCTTGCCGGATGCGGACGCCAGCGCCCAGGCGCACTCCAAACTTTGCGGCTCCAAGGTCAAGATCTGGCTGAAGATGGACGGCGATACGGTCACCGCCTTCGCGCACGACGTCAAAGCCTGCGCGCTCGGACAGGCATCGTCTTCGATCATGGCCCGCCATGTGATCGGCGCCAGCGCGACTGAGTTGCGCAAGGCGCGAGAGGACATGCTGGCAATGCTGAAGGCGGACGGCGAGGGGCCGGAAGGCCGCTTCGAGGACATGCGTTATCTCCGCCCCGTGAAGGACTACAAGGCACGACATGCCTCGACGATGCTGACCTTCGACGCCGTCGTCGATGCGGTCAGCCAGGTCGAGGCCAAGCGCGGCGAAACCATCGAGGCCTGAGCGGCATAGCCGATGTGCAAATTCTGTTCGATCAATCGCGATGAGGACGAAGACGAGGGTGGCGCCGCCGCACCGCGTCGATCCACGCGCTCCTACTCCCGAAATTACTCCGGCCCGTTTCGGAAGACGGCCGGCAGGGTGCTGGGGATGGGTTTCATTCGCGCCTACCAGTTGACCCTCTCCGGTTTCATCGGCAATTCCTGCCGCCACATCCCGACCTGCTCGGAATACGGTTATGAGGCAGTCGCCCGTTACGGGCTGTGGAACGGCGGATGGATGACGCTCTTTCGCGTCGCGCGCTGCGGCCCGGGCGGCACCAGCGGGCTCGACCCGGTTCCCGAGCAGCTCGGCGAACGCTTTCACTGGTGGACGCCCTGGCGCTACCTCGCGCTTGGTCGCAAGGCGGGCTGAACGATGACGCAAGGCGCATTTCGGGTGTTTCGCCGTGGCCTCGACGTCCCCGATGCCTCGCTCAAGTATGTGGATGCGGCCGCGTCCAAGCACGAACTCGAAGATTTTGGCGAGGGCGCGGCAGAGTTCTGCAAAGCATGATCTACGTCGCGCTCCTGCACAGCATTGTGCTTGCGCCCGGTCGCCGCGTGGTGATGTCCGACCTTCGCGACATGGCCAAGGACATCGGGTACAAGAATCCGAGGACACTTGTCTCGACCGGGAACATCGTTTTCGAGGCCGATGCCGCCCTGCTCGCAGAGATCGAGGCGAAGCTGGAAGCGGCCTTCAAGGCTCGTTTCGGCAAACCGGTCGATATCATCGTGCGCAAAGGTATCGACTGGTTGACCCTTGCGAAGTCCAATCCTTTTGCAGACGGCGTGGGCAGTCAGGTGATCGTGCGCGTCATGCGCAGGCCGCTTCCACCTACTGCCATGGAGGCGCTTCGCCCTTATGCCGATCCTAAGCAGCGAATGGCACTCACCGCCGGCGACCTTTGGATCGATTTTGCCGGCAAGCCGAGCGAGTGGAAGTTGCTCTCGGCACTGACGACCAAGCGAATGGGCGTCGGAACATTGCGGAACTGGAACACGGTGCGTGGTCTTGCCGAAATGATCGGCTAAGCTGGCTTTTTCTTTACTCAAGCAGCAAATCTCGGTATCAGGCGGCGGCGCATTCGTGCGGACGAAGCGCTTCATTGCAACCACCCGCATTCGTTGGCGGGACTGGACAAGGAGAATTCTAGATGTCCCAATCCGTTTCCCTGACATTTCCCGATGGTTCCGTGCGCAGCTACGATGCTGGCGCAACCGGCAAGGATGTCGCAGAATCCATTTCCAAGTCGCTTGCCAAGAAGGCAGTCGCGATCGCTATCGACGGTCAGGTCCGTGACCTTTCCGATCCGGTGACGGCAGGCGCAATTGAAATCATCACCCGCACCGACGGCCGCGCGCTGGAGTTGATCCGGCATGACGCAGCCCACGTGATGGCGGAAGCCGTGCAGGAGCTCTGGCCCGGCACGCAGGTCACGATCGGCCCTGTTATCGAGAACGGCTTCTACTACGACTTTGCCAAGAACGAGCCCTTCACACCCGAAGATCTGCCGAAAATCGAAAAGAAGATGAAGGAGATCATTGCTCGCAACGCGCCGTTCACCAAGGAAGTCTGGGCGCGCGAGAAGGCCAAGGAAGTGTTCGCCGCGAAGGGCGAAAGCTACAAGGTTGAACTCGTCGATGCGATTCCGGCAGGCCAGGATCTGAAGATCTATTATCAGGGCGACTGGTTCGACCTCTGCCGCGGCCCCCATATGGCATCGACCGGCCAGATCGGGACGGCGTTCAAGTTGATGAAGGTGGCCGGCGCCTATTGGCGTGGCGACAGCAACAATCCGATGCTGACCCGCATCTACGGCACGGCATTTGCCGAACAGGCCGAACTCGACAACTACCTGCACGTGCTCGCGGAAGCCGAGAAGCGCGATCACCGCCGCCTCGGCCGCGAAATGGACCTCTTCCATTTCCAGGAAGAGGGTCCGGGCGTTGTCTTCTGGCACGGCAAGGGATGGCGCATGTTCCAGACGCTCGTCGCCTATATGCGCCGTCGTCTCGCCGAAGACTACCAGGAGGTCAATGCGCCGCAGGTGCTCGACAAGTCGCTCTGGGAAACCTCCGGTCACTGGGGCTGGTACCGCGACAACATGTTCAAGGTCACCGTCGCCGGCGACGATACGGATGATGACCGCGTGTTCGCGCTGAAGCCGATGAACTGCCCCGGCCATGTGCAGATCTTCAAGCATGGCTTGAAGTCTTATCGCGAACTGCCGATCCGTCTTGCGGAATTCGGCACAGTTCACCGCTACGAGCCGTCCGGTGCTCTGCATGGGTTGATGCGTGTGCGCGGCTTCACGCAGGACGATGCGCACATCTTCTGCACCGACGAGCAGATGGCAGCCGAGTGCCTGAAGATCAACGATCTGATCCTGTCGGTCTACAAGGACTTCGGCTTCGACGAGATCACCATCAAGCTCTCAACGCGCCCGGAAAAGCGTGTTGGTTCGGATGATCTTTGGGATCGCGCCGAAAGCGTGATGACCGACGTGCTGGACACGATCCAACACCAGTCGAACAACATCAAGACCGGCATTCTGCCGGGCGAGGGCGCGTTCTATGGTCCGAAGTTCGAATATACGCTAAAGGACGCGATCGGCCGTGAATGGCAGTGCGGCACGACGCAGGTCGACTTCAACCTGCCGGAACGCTTCGGTGCCTTCTACATCGACAGCAATTCGGAAAAGACGCAGCCGGTGATGATCCACCGCGCGATCTGCGGTTCGATGGAGCGCTTCCTCGGCATCCTGATCGAGAACTTCGCAGGACATCTGCCGCTGTGGGTATCGCCGCAGCAGGTCGTCGTCGCGACGATCACGTCCGAGGCCGACGGCTATGGCGCCGAAGTCGCGGCAGCGCTGCGGGACGCCGGCCTGACCGTTGAGACCGACTTCCGTAACGAGAAGATCAACTACAAGATCCGCGAGCATTCCGTTACGAAAGTTCCCGTCATCATCGTCTGCGGGAAGAAGGAAGCGGAAGAGCGCACGGTCAACATCCGCCGTCTTGGCAGCCAGGAGCAAACCTCGATGTCGCTTGACGAGGCAATCGCAAGCCTCGGGCTCGAAGCCACGCCGCCGGACGTGCGCCGGAAGGCGGAAGCGAGGAAGGCAAAGGCAGCCTGAGCTGCCTCCAGCACGTGAATACAACACCGCCCGGTTTCTAAAAGAACCGGGCGGTTTTTCTTTGTCTGTGGACCCCTAGGAGGCCGATCAGTCCGCGTCGGCGCCGGTGCCGCCCTGGAGCTGATCGTAGGTAGGTAGCGGTGCCTGCGTATTCGGCGAGCCGTCACTCGCTGGCGGTTGCTGATCCGGCTGAACCTGAACGGTTTTAGCGGCCTCTGTCGGTTCTTCGGGTTGCACGTCCTTCATAAGAACTTCGACGTCTGTGTTCTTGCCGGCTTCGACCTTGAAATCCCGCTGGTAGATCTTGTCCTTGTTTCGAGCGACGGCGGAGTATTCGCCTTCGGCGAGCACCATGGTCGGGAAAGCGCTGACGCTCTCGCCGACACTGTCGCCAGCGGCCGTCAGGATCGACCAGGCCGTATCGGCGATCGCTTCCCCACCGGCGTCGGACACGAGCTTGAACGTGATCTGTGCTGCCTTGTGCTGGATCGTTGCTTCCGTGAGCTTGCCTGCCTCCACCTGGATATCGGCGCGGATCGAGGCATTGGTGTCGCCGTATTCGGAGACGATGTGGTAGGTTCCGGCATTCAAGCGAACCACGGTGTTTGGCGGCACGTCAGCCATGACAAGACCGCGCTCGCCGTCCTCACGCACGTCGGCGGAGTAAATCGAGAAGCTGAGCTGATCCGGGCGAATGCGAACGTCCGTTCCCGAGACCGCGTTCAGCAGTAAGCCACCGGCTTCCAGCACCATCGTCTGCTTGTCGACCTGACCCTCTTCAGGAACCGTCAGCTTGCGCGTGACACCGGCGCGACCGAAAGAAACGTTGACGAAATAGTCTCCCGGCGCGAGCTGAAAATCCGCGGAGCCGCCTTGCGAGGACGCGATCAGCGGTAGCTTTCCGTCGGTGCCCGCTGCCGGGCTGAACACATACCAGGAGAGACCATCCTGAACAGGATCGCCGTTGGCGGTCAGTTTCGCCTCGAGCGCGATCTCGCGCAGCTTCGAGCCCTGCGGGGCGGTGCCCGGCGCGATGAAGGCATTCAGCTTCGGCATTTTCGCAGTCGTATCCAACTGCTTGAAGGTCTGGAAGGCGTCCTGCGCCTGGCTGCTTAAAGGCAGTAGGGCGGTCAAAACCAAGGCCAGGCTTATGCGTGCATATGGCGAAATGCCAACCATCTGTCGTGCGAACCAATTGACATCTGAAATCACAGAGGCCACTTCAAGACCAACGCGATGGCAAATTCAAGACCCATCCCAAATGCTGTCATGAAAATGGAAGTCTCTCCCGCATGAAATCCAATATCAAGCTGATCGACTATCTCGGTGTCCGTCGCTCTATTCCCGCTTTCCAGATGTGCGAGCCGGGCCCCGACAAAGCCGAGATCGAAGAGATTTTGCGCCTGGCCTCCCGCGTGCCCGACCACGGCAAGCTCGCGCCATGGCGCTTCATCGTCTATCGCGGCGAAGAGCGTGCCCGGATTGGCCAAGAGCTCCTCAAGCTCGCGCTCGAGGCCAAGCCAGAACTGTCTGAGGAAATGGTCCAGGTGGAGCGTACGCGCTTTACCCGCGCTCCTGTTGTCGTTGCCGTCGTCAGCAAGTCCGGCCCGCACATCAAGATTCCCGAGTGGGAGCAGCTGATGTCTGCTGGTGCTGTCTGCCTCAACATCATCTTCGCCGCCAATGCCCACGGCTGGGTCGCCAACTGGCTGACGGAGTGGTTCGCCTATGACGAGCGCGCCTACGAACTCCTGGGCGTCAAGTCGGGCGAAAAGATCGCTGGTTTCATTCACATGGGCTCAACGACGTTTCCGCCCGTCGAGCGCCCGCGCCCGGAACTGACCGAGACTGTGACCTGGGTTGGCGGAGGGGACTGATGTTCTATACCACCGATACGAACCGGCATGGCCTGTCGCACGATCCCTTCAAGGCCATTGTCTCGCCGCGTCCGATTGGCTGGATCGGCAGCAGGGGAAGCGACGGCTCGATCAACCTTGCACCGTACTCTTTCTTCAATGCGATTTCCGACCGCCCGAAACTCGTGATGTTTTCCTCCGCCGGTCTAAAGCACAGCCAGAGGAATGCGATCGAGACCGGCGAGTTCACCTGTAACTTTGTCAGCCGGAACCTGGTCGAGAAGATGAATATCTCATCTGCGGCCGTCGACTATGGCGTTGACGAGTTTGCTCTTTCCGGCCTCGCCGCCAGGAAGGGTGAGCTTGTCGACGCGCCCTACGTCGCCGAGGCCTTTGCCGTGCTCGAATGCAAGGTAACGGAGACCCTTGTGCCGAAGTCACTCACCGGTGAAAATTCCGAGAACATCATGATCCTCGGTCAGGTTGTCGGCATCCACATCGACGAGACGATCATTCGCGATGGGCGACTCGATATGGCGATCGCCAGGCCAGTCGCCCGCATGGGTTACATGGACTACAGCGAAGGCAACGACGTGTTCGAAATGTTCCGGCCGCAGGTTTGACGTTGGCCGTCAGCGCTTAAGGAACATGGTGAACCAATCATAAACTTTTCCAAGATACCGTGATCTCACTGATTGGAATGCGAGAGAATCGCATTCGGGCATGGGGCACACGGGTGATCGTAGAAGCATTTCTTCGTTGGGCGGAAACCGCCAAGGCCGGAGACAGGGCCCGTGCGGCCAGTGCCCTCGGCAGAGCCTATCTGCAGTCCGAAATGGCAGCAGAAGAACGCGCCGCGGCCGAGATGGCCATGACTTTCCTGCTCGACGACCCATCCCCCAAGGTGAGGCTGGCGCTTGCCGAAGCAATCTCTTGGTCACCGGAGGCGCCGCGAGCGGTTATTCTCTCGCTGGCCGCGGATCAGCCGGAGATCGCCTGCCATGCGGTCACATGCTCACCCTTACTGTCGGACGCAGACCTCGTGGATCTCGCGGCCAGCGGCAGCGACATCACGCGAATGCTGATTGCCGCGCGCGGCACGATTTCACGGCCGGTTTCAGCCGCGCTCGCCGAGATCGGTGAAGAAGAGGCCGTCCTCTGCCTTCTCGAGAACGGCGGGGCGGCCATCGCGCCTTACTCTCTTAAAAGAATTGCCGAGCGGCTCGGCCATCACTGCGAAATCCGCAATCTGCTGCTGGAGCGCGGGGATCTTGCGGCGGACGCGCGTCAGTTGTTGACGCAGCATGTCAGCGCCGCCCTCGTTGGTCTGCCATTGGCGCTAGCGACGATCGATCCCGGCCGACTGCACAGGATCAGCAGAGAGGCCAATGAAACTGCCATCGTGTCGATTGCTGGCGAGATTACGCCGCGCGAGATTTCAGACCTTGTCGAGCATTTACGGGTTAGTGGCCACCTAACGCCGTCGTGCCTGATCCACGCTCTTTGCTCCGGAAAGGTCGAGTTCTTCGCAGGCGCCATCGTCAACCTGACTGGCTGCGAAGAGCGACGCGTTCGCTCCATTCTCGCAACCGGTCGCATGCACGCGGTGCGCGCCCTCTATGAGACGGCCGGCCTTTCCCGCGAGATCAGCACGATCTTCGTCGAAGCGACGCTGTTGTGGCGGGACGCATCGAAAGATCTGGCAGCGACGATGCTCGGCGACGTCTGCGGCAAGCTGCTTGAGAAGTTCCGCCGGCATGCAACGCATGGGGCCGTGCAGGAACTCCTGGAGATGATCGAAAGGCTGCACATCGCTGAACAGCGGCAGCATGCACGCGCTTATGCTCAATTTACGTCGCTCGCCGCAGCCTAGCGGTGCAGCCGCTTCGCCACCCAGGAATAGCTGCCCGAGACGAAGTGGACGGGTGAAGCCAGCGCTGTTTTCATTTCGCTACCGGACGGCAGGTACGCGCGCACCTCACTCGCCACCCGGTCAGCGAGGGCCGACAATCGACCCTGCGTTTCGGCTGGAACGGGCGGCGTCGGCGCGCTTTCCACGACCGCCTTTGGCGCTTCCGGGGAAGCAGGCTTCGGTGGCTCACAGACAGCAATTACCGTTGGGTAGCTGACATTCGTATAGCGCTTCAGCTGCCTTTCCGAATCGGCGTCGCACATGGCGACGGTCTGCCATTTCTGCTCAACCGTGGCGAGATAGTTGCATTGTGTGACCGAGTCGTTGCAGCCTAGGATCGTCATTGCAACCAGCACCGCTTGCATAATATCGCCTTTTGAATATTGAACCTTCCCTCTTAGATGCTGAAATTCCAACAGAATGAAGGCGCCCCAACATTTTTTACGCGGGCGCCACAAGACAGGAAAAACCCGTGTCCATTACGATTGCATTGGAAACACCGCGCCAAGACGGCGTGCTCCGCTTGCTCGACATGTCCGACGCCTATGCCCAGTCTCTGTATCCGCCAGAAAGCAATCACCTCGTCGATGTATCAACCCTGGAGAAGCCGGCCGTCAGCTTCTTCGTCGCCCGCAACGAGGGTGCGATCGTTGGCTGCTGTGCACTGGTCGAGGCTGGCGACGGAACGGCGGAGATCAAGCGGATGTTCGTCGATCCCGGCGCCCGCGGCTTGAAAGTGGCAAGCAAGCTGATGGACGCACTCGAAACGACGGCCGCTGAAAAGAAGCTCCAAGCCGTCCGTCTTGAAACCGGCATTTACCAGCCAGAAGCGATCGCTCTCTACCGAAAGTACGGCTATGGCGAAATCGAAGCGTTTGGCAGCTACCTGCCAGACCCACTTAGCCTGTTCATGGAAAAGCGGCTGCCCTGATCATTCGGCCGCGCGAGACGCCGGCGGGGCCTGCTCGTCGATCATGACGTTCGGGCCGGTTTCGGCACTCCGGACCTCGTGCATCCATTCGCGCCAGATCGCCACAATGAGGGCCATCAGCACCGGCCCGATGAAGAGGCCGAGAAAGCCCATGGTTTTCACGCCGCCGACAAGGCCGAAGAAGGTCGGCAGGAATGGCAGCTTGATGGGACCGCCAACAAGCTTCGGACGAAGTGTCTTGTCGACAATGAACAGCTCGACCGTTCCCCAAACGAAAAGGCCGATGCCTGCAATATGTGAGCCACTGGCGAGCAGGTAGACAGACACCAGGGTAAAGGACAGCGGGGCACCACCGGGTATCAGGGCCATGATACCGGTCAGGACGCCGAGCGTGACGGGCGAGGGGACACCGGCGATCCAATAAGCGACGCCGAGCACGATGCCTTCGCCGATCGCGATCAGCGTCATGCCCATGACAGTCGAGCTGATGGTTGCCGGAACGACGCGGGAAATTCGCTCCCAGCGGTTCGGAAGAATGCGTTCGCCGAGCATATCGATCTGCTGCGAGAAGGAGGAACCATCGCGGTAGACGAAGAACAGCGCGATCAACATGAAGAGCAGCGTGAGGAGCAGGTGGAAGGCGCCACCGCCAGCTGCCAGAATCGCCCGATAGATGTTGCCGATATGGGCGCCGCTCACAGCCTGGATTAGCTCACCCATGGCACCGGGGCTGCCGATATATCTGGTCCACAGTTCATCGAGATACGGACCGGCAAAAGGCAGGGCGATGATCCACTGCGGGGTTGGCGCACCGGACCTGTTTGCGTGCACGGCCCAGGCCACCCATTCGCGCACCTCACCTGTCGTATAGGTGACGGCGAAAAAGATCGGCAACACGAGAAACGTCACGATCATCAGAATGGCGATGGTGGCGGCGACCGTTGTGTTTCCACCGACACGGCTGAGAAGCCGGCGATACAGCGGCCAGCTTGCAAAGCCGATGACAAGGGCGGCGAGAACCGGGACAGCAAAGCCGTAGAAGAAGTAGACGCCAGCAGCGACAACAAGCACGAGCAGCCAGCGCGCCGCGGAGATGGAGGGAATTAACGGCGTGCGGGCTGGGCCTGAGGGGCCGAGCCATCGCGGCTCTCGCTGGATGTTGTTGTTCGGAAGGCTCACGTCGTTCTTTTCCCCTGTTTTGGCTATGGATATGGGCCATGCGTCCCTCGGGCGCAAGCACAATGACCGATTCATGTCATCGACTGGCGCCCGTGAGACCACCGGCGATCCATACTACGCTCCCTAACGCTATTCTTCGCAATCAATATGACAGAAATCCTGCCACAGCGTTGCCAAAATACACTTGCGCGTTTACTTTGGATCCATGGATACAAACCTGATTGCAACGGCGCTGCGGCGCGAAATAGAAGGCGGGAGCCTGCCGCCAGGGACCGTCCTGAAACAAGAGCTCCTGGCAGAGCGGTTTGGCGTGAGCCGCCAGCCGGTACGCCAGGCGCTAGATCGGTTGCTAGCGTCAGGCCTGCTCGACCGGCGGCCTAACCGAAGCCTGGCCGTCGCCGGTTTGACGGAAGAGCAAGCACGTGAACTCGCCGAGATCCGCGCAGCCTTGGAGAGCATGGCGCTGCGCGCTGCGCTGCCGCTGCTCGGCGACAGCGACCTGCGCAAGGCGCGCCGTCTCAATGAAGATCTGATCGAAGAGGATGATCCGGCCACGCTGGAGGAGCTGGATGTCGCCTTTCATCGAACGCTCTACGGGCGATGTGGCAATCGCCGCCTTCTGTCCATGATCGACGAACTGCGGCGTGAATCGCGTCGTGCCTATCTGAGGCAGCCAAAAGGCTCCAACGAGCGTGTGATCCTCCACGCCGAGCATCGCGCCATCATAGACGCGTGCGCGCATCGCGACGAGGCTGCGGCACTGAAGTCCTTGTCGGAACATTTGCAGATGACTACAGCACGTCTGACGCACGAGGGAGAATGAAAGATGACGACGTTTTCCGCGGAGGTCGCATGGGAGCGGGGCGCGGCAAGTTTTATCGACGGACGCTATAGCCGCGGGCACAGATGGAGCTTTGATGGCGGCGCCACCGTCGCTGCCTCCGCTTCGCCGCACAATGTGCCGTTGCCGTATGCGCTTGCCGAGAATGTTGATCCGGAAGAGGCATACGTTGCAGCACTGTCGAGCTGCCACATGCTCTTCTATCTCTGGCTGGCCTCAAAGAAGCGCATCCTGGTCGATAGCTATGTCGATGCGGCAACCGGCCTTATGGAAACTGTGCAGGGCAGGACAATGGTGAGCCGCGTGGAGCTTCGACCGCAGGTTATCTATGCCGGCGACCGGCCGAACCGAGAGATCGAACAGAAACTCCACCACGAAGCGCACGAGTTGTGCTTTCTTGCCAACTCCGTGAAGACGGAAATTACGGTGCGCCTCGACTGGCCGGTTCAGATATCGAGGTTTTCCGCAAAGGCGGCGCGATCCTGAATGAACCGGAAGCGCGCTTCCGGCTTCGTTCCCATCAGGTCGTCGACCGCCGTGCGCGTACCCTCGAAATCCACCTCGTCGATAATCACGCGCAACAGCGTGCGCTTGCCTGGGTCCATGGTGGTTTCTTTGAGCTGCGCCGGCAGCATTTCGCCGAGGCCTTTGAAACGGCTGATTTCGACTTTCGCCTTGCCCTTGAACTCGGTCTCCATCAGCTCGGCGCGGTGCGCATCGTCGCGGGCGTAAGCGGACTTCGCGCCCTGGGTGATCTTGTAGAGCGGCGGTACGGCCAGGAAGAGGTGACCGCCACGGACCAGCTCCGGCATTTCCTGATAGAAGAACGTGATCAGTAGCGAGGCAATGTGGGCACCGTCGACGTCGGCATCGGTCATGACGATGATGCGTTCGTAGCGAAGGTCTTCCTCACGATACTTCGAGCGCGTACCGCAACCGAGCGCCTGAACGAGATCGGCGAGCTGCTGGTTGGCGCCAAGCTTTTCGCGACCGGCACTGGCGACGTTGAGGATTTTGCCGCGCAGTGGGAGGATCGCCTGGTTGGCACGATTGCGAGCCTGCTTGGCCGAGCCACCTGCCGAGTCACCTTCGACGATGAAGAGTTCGGCACCCTGGGCGGTGTTCTGTGCGCAATCGGCTAGCTTGCCGGGCAGGCGCAACTTGCGCACGGCGGTCTTGCGGTTGACTTCCTTTTCCTTGCGACGGCGCAGGCGTTCTTCCGCACGCTCTATAACCCAGTCGAGCAGCTTGGCTGCCTCGTTCGGATTGTCGGCAAGGTAGTGGTCAAAGGGGTCGCGGAGTGCGTTTTCAACGATCCGCTGGGCTTCGACCGTGGCGAGCTTGTCCTTCGTCTGGCCGACGAATTCCGGCTCGCGGATGAAGACCGAGAGCATGCCGACGGCGGAGATCATCACGTCATCGGTGGTGATCTGGGCAGCGCGCTTGTTCTGCGTCAGTTCGGCGTAATTCTTCAGGCCCTTGGTCAGCGCGATGCGCAGGCCCGCCTCGTGCGTGCCGCCTTCGGGCGTCGGGATCGTGTTGCAGTAGGAGTGGACCTGGGGATCGCCGCCGTACCAGGTGATCGCCCACTCCAGGGAGCCATGACCACTGGTCTTCTCGGTTTTCCCTGCGAATATCTCGCGGGTAACGGTGAATTCCTTGCCCATCGTCGCCTGCAGGTAATCCTTCAGGCCGCCGGGGAAGTGGAAGACCGCCTTGTCAGGTATCTCCGAGCCTTGCGGCAGAACGCCTTCCTCGCAACTCCAGCGGATTTCGACGCCGCCAAAGAGGTAAGCCTTGGAGCGTGCCATACGGAACACACGCCCGGCATCGAACTTCGCGTGCTCGCCAAAGATCTGCGGATCGGGGTGAAAGCGGACTCGCGTGCCACGACGATTGTGGACGTCGCCGAGTTCTTCCAGTTCGCCCTGGGGCAAACCGCGGGAAAAGCGCTGACGATATAGCTTCCGATTGCGCGCAACCTCGACTTCCAGCACGTCGGAAAGCGCATTGACGACGGAAACGCCGACGCCGTGCAGACCACCTGACGTCTCATATGCCTTGCCGTCGAACTTGCCGCCCGCGTGCAGCTTCGTCATGATGACTTCAAGGGTCGACTTCCCGGGAACTTGCGGGTGATTCTCGACGGGGATACCGCGGCCATTGTCGCTGACCGTCAAGTAGCCCTGCAGGTCAAGGTGAACCTCAATGAAGTTGGCGTGGCCGGCGACAGCTTCGTCCATCGAATTGTCGATGACTTCGGCGAAGAGATGGTGAAGAGCCTTTTCGTCGGTGCCGCCGATATACATGCCCGGCCGCATGCGGACGGGTTCAAGACCCTCGAGAACGCGGATCGAGGACGCGCCGTAGTCTTCCGACGTCGAGTTCACGGGCGCCGGACGCAGGGCGGGGACAGCAGCCTTAGCGGGTGCGGCCTTTTGTGGCTCGGCGGACTTTGGAGCTTCCTCCTGCTTCGGTGTCAGGGGCAGTCCGGAAAAGAGGTCGTTGCTATCGTCCATGGGGCCGTTCAGATCTTTATCCTGTCGGGCAGGGGCCTTACGCCAAGCCTGACCCAAAATCACCGCATTTGATGTCACGTTTGCGAATCAGGCAGATTCTGCCAGAAAGCGCCTCGTTACGCGACGCCGCCCGATCAGGCGGACTTCCTTAGGAAGTGGTTTGCGTTGGCGGGCGTGGAATGGCAAGCGGCCAGAAGGCTCAGGGAACCATGCTCATGCGAATGTCCACAAGTCATTGCACCATTATTACCGCAATTGCGGCCTTTTTCCTGACGACGACGGCAAGCGGCCGAGCGGCCGAGAGCCTGCCGCCCTTTAAGGACGAGCTCTTCTCCACACAAAATGTGCTGCGGACGAGCGATAATGGCGCCCTTGACGTCATCGAATACGACGAGATGCGGGACATCAACGGCCGCGATCAGATACCCCAAAAGCGCGCCCAACAAAAATACGTGTCTCTCGGCGTCAAAAGGCAGCAGTCGGACGAGACCTTGCAGCTTGGTTCGCAAAGACTCGACGTCACCAGGGTGGGACAAAGCTCGGGAGCGGCATTTACGGTCATTTTCATTCACGGTCGTAACGGCGACCGGCGCCTCGGCGTGAACGACTACAGTTTCGGGGGCAACTTCAATCGCCTGAAAAACCTGGTCGCCGGCAATGGCGGTGTCTATTATTCGCCGACGGTCAAGAGCTTCGACAGCGATGGCGTCGCCGCGATCAAAGGGCTGATCCGCTACGCTTCCCAGCAGTCGCCCGGCAAGCCGGTCATTCTGGCGTGTGCGTCGATGGGCAGCCAGGTCTGCTGGGGCTTGAGCCGTGACCCCGCCAGCGTGAAAGCCCTCAAGGGAATGGTGATCCTCAGCGGCGTTACCGATCCGGACTTCGGCAAGAGCCCGTCCTTCAAGGCCAAACTGCCGCTTTGGTTCGCGCATGGCAGCCGGGATCCGGTCTATGCAGCGACAGACCAGCAGGCACTCTTCGAAAAACTGCTGAAGGGGGATTACCCTGCACATTTCACGCTCTATCAGACGGGAAATCACGGAACACCGATCCGGATGATCGACTGGCGCCGCACGCTGAACTGGATATTGGGTTCGTGACGACAGCCTAAGTCGCCTGACCGCCGGGCGAGCGTCATGGCGGCCGCCTGGTCTATGATTTTCAGCAACATGGGCTCCGAATTTTAAGCATTTGCGCGACAAAAGGCCGTTATTTCCCTTAGGGAAGGTGCCCAAACCTTTTCATTGATCCCCGCTTTTGCTAAGGCCCCACGATACGTGGAAGATGGGAAGGCTGGCATGACACCTGACGTGCGTCCGCTTGTGGCGGGAAACTGGAAAATGAACGGCACGCGTGCCTCCCTCGACCAAATCAAGGCAATCGCCGAAGGTGTTCAGGGGCCACTTTCCGATAAGGTGGAGGCGCTGATCTGCCCTCCGGCAACGTTGCTTTATGTCGCCACTGCGCTCTGCACCGACAGCCCGCTGGCGATCGGCGCACAGGACTGCCACCAGAAGCCCTCGGGCGCCCACACCGGCGATATTTCGGCCGAAATGATCGCAGACTGCTTCGGCACTTACGTGATCGTCGGACATTCGGAGCGTCGCACCGACCATGCCGAGACCGACCATCTTGTTCGCGCCAAAGCGGAGGCTGCGTTCGCGGCCGACCTGACGGCAATCGTGTGCATCGGCGAAACGGCGGACGAACGCAAGGCAGGCCAGACCCTCGACATCATCAAGCGTCAGCTTTCCGCCTCGGTGCCGGATAGCGCGACGCCGGAGAATGCCGTCATTGCCTACGAGCCCGTCTGGGCGATCGGCACCGGCGTTACCCCAACCGTGGAAGACGTAGAGAAGGCGCACGCCTTCATGCGTTCCGAGCTCGTCGCCCGCTTCGGGGCGGCTGGCAAGAAGATCCGCATCCTCTATGGCGGCTCGGTCAAGCCAAGCAATGCAAGGGAGTTGATGGGCGTCGCGAATGTCGATGGCGCACTGATCGGCGGTGCAAGCTTGAAAGCGGCCGATTTCCTCGCCATCTACGGCGCATACGGAGCGCTGGTTGCTTAGAGCCGTGTATATTCCGAGCCTAAGGGCTTGGAATAGCGGATCACCTCATGTAAAGAGCGCCAGAATTTTACTTTATGCCCGCCGCGCGCGTGGGCAGGACTGGACCCATGCAGACCGTTTTGATTGTCATCCATCTCATGATCGTGCTGGCGCTTGTCGGCGTCGTGCTCATTCAGCGCTCGGAAGGCGGCGGCCTCGGCATCGGCGGCGGCTCGGGCTTCATGTCTGCCCGTGGCACGGCCAATGCGCTGACACGCACGACCGCGATCCTGGCGACGCTGTTCTTCATCACGTCGCTCGGCCTCGGCATTCTCAACCGCTATGAAAGCCGTCCGACGGATATTCTGAACCGTATTCCGGCGACGAGCGGTGAGGGCAAGGGTATTCTCGACTCGCTCGGCGGCCAGAACGGCAATGCCGCTCCGGCTGCACCGGCCGCGCAGAACAACAACGGCGTTCCGACCGGCGGTGAGACCGCTCCGGCTCCGGCAGCAACCGCGCCGGCGGCTCCGGCAGCAACTGCTCCGGCCGCACCGGCACCTGCCGAAACGGCTCCGTCTACTCAAACTGCTCCGGCAGCACCGCAGGCGGCTACGCCTTCCGCTCCGGCGCCCGCCACCGTCCCAAGCGGACAGTAAGCGGCACACAGCATCAACCGCCGGCAGGCCCTCGGGTCTGCCGGTTTTCTTTTGTTCAGATTCCGCGCTGGCACCAAAAGTTCTGGAAAAGAATTTTTGGGCTGGTGGAATCGTTTTTGAAAAGGTATCCGGTGACTCCCATGGCGCGATACGTATTTATCACTGGCGGCGTGGTTTCCTCTCTCGGTAAAGGAATTGCGGCCGCGGCTCTCGGAGCGTTGCTGCAGGCCCGTGGTTATCGGGTGCGGCTTCGCAAACTCGACCCCTATCTGAACGTGGACCCGGGCACCATGAGCCCGACCCAGCACGGCGAAGTCTTCGTCACCGATGACGGTGCCGAAACGGATCTCGATCTCGGCCACTACGAGCGCTTTACCGGGCGTTCGGCGACCAAGACCGACAACATCACCACCGGACGCATCTACAAGAACATCATCGACAAGGAACGCCGCGGCGACTATCTCGGCGCGACCGTTCAGGTCATTCCGCACGTCACCAACGAGATCAAGGACTTCGTCACCGAAGGCAACGGCGACTACGACTTCGTCATCTGCGAGATCGGCGGCACGGTCGGCGATATCGAGGCGATGCCGTTCATGGAAGCGATCCGCCAGCTCGGCAACGACCTGCCGCGCGGCACTGCGATCTACGTCCACCTGACGCTGATGCCGTATATTCCGGCTGCCGGCGAACTGAAGACCAAGCCAACCCAGCACTCCGTCAAGGAACTGCAGGCGCTCGGCATTCATCCGGACATCCTGCTGGTGCGCGCCGACCGCGAAATTCCGGAAGCGGAACGCCGCAAGCTGTCGCTCTTCTGCAACGTCCGTCCGTCCGCGGTGATCCAGGCGCTCGACGTCGCCAACATCTACGACGTCCCGATGGCCTACCACAAGGAAGGGCTCGACAACGAAGTGCTGGCAGCCTTCGGCATCGAGCCGGCACCTAAGCCCCGCCTTGACCAATGGGAAGAGGTCTGCAACCGCATCCGCACGCCTGAGGGCGAGGTCACGATTGCCATCGTCGGCAAGTACACCGGCCTCAAGGATGCCTACAAGTCGCTGATCGAAGCGCTGCATCACGGCGGCATTGCCAATCGCGTCAAGGTCAACCTGGAATGGATCGAATCTGAGGTCTTCGAAAAGGAAGACCCGGCGCCGTATCTCGAGAAGGTCCATGGCATCCTCGTTCCCGGCGGGTTCGGCGAGCGCGGCTCGGAAGGCAAGATCCATGCGGCCCGCTTCGCACGCGAACGGAAGGTACCGTATTTCGGGATCTGCTTTGGCATGCAGATGGCCGTCATTGAAGCCGCCCGCAACCTTGCCGGCGTGGAAACCGCCTCGTCGACCGAGTTCGGCCCGACGAAGGAGCCCGTTGTCGGCCTGATGACCGAATGGGTGAAGGGCAATGAGCTGCAGAAGCGCACGGAAGCGGGCGATCTCGGCGGCACGATGCGCCTCGGCGCCTACAAGGCTGCGTTGAAGAAGGATACGAAGATCTCGGAGATCTACGGTTCGACCGATATTTCCGAGCGCCATCGCCATCGCTACGAAGTCAACATCGACTACAAGGACCGTTTGGAAGACTGCGGTCTCGTCTTTTCGGGAATGTCACCGGACGGTGTACTGCCCGAGACGATCGAGTATGCTGAGCATCCCTGGTTCATCGGCGTTCAGTACCATCCGGAACTGAAGAGCCGTCCTCTCGACCCGCATCCGCTCTTCGCAAGCTTCATCGAAGCCGCAACCGAACAGAGCCGCCTGGTCTGACCTTCAAGAGGCCGCCTCAACGAGGCGGCCTTTTTAATTGCCGAGAGACACTTAGCAATTTGCGGCCTATCTCAGCGGTTAGAGGCTTCCCCGCACCGAGACCCACTATAAACGATATGCCGGCGGCTGGGACCGCCGGTTCTTCTTATTGTCGATGCTCACGCCGCCTGCGGCACCGGCCCGACATAGATCGACCGAGGACGGATCAATCTGCCTTCCAGCGCCTGCTCGCGCGCATGCGCGATCCACCCCACGGTCCGGCCGATCGCGAATACGCCGGTGAATGATTCGCGCGGAAAGCCCAGCGCATCGAGCAATAAGGCGGTGTAGAACTCGACGTTGACGTCCAGCGGCCGGTCTGGCTTGCGCTCCCTCAGGACAGCAAGCGCCGCACGTTCGACGGCTTCCGAGAGCTCCACGCGCTGGCGATCGACCTGCCCAGCCAAGACGAGCGGTCGCAGCGCCTTCTTCAATGCATCGGCGCGCGGATCACGCACCCGGTAAATGCGGTGACCGAAGCCCATCAGGCGTTCGCCGCGATCCAATGCTCCACCGAGCCACCCGCGCGCATTCTCGCTGGCTCCGATCTCATCGAACATATCGAGCACAGGCCCCGGCGCGCCGCCATGCAAAGGTCCTTTAAGCGCACTTATCGCCGCGAGCACTGATGAAGTGAGGCCGGCCCGCGTCGAGGCGATGACGCGCGAAGCGAAGGTCGAGGCGTTCAAGCCATGGTCGGAAATGGTCACAAGATAGGCGTCGAGAGCAGCCTTCTGCTCCGCACTCGGCATCCTGCCTGTGAGCATGCGCAGGATGTCGGCTGCCTGGGGTAGCGAAGCGTCCGGGGCCACGGGTTCGTTGCCGGCCTGCAGACGGAGTATCGCCGGCAGGAAAACTGCGGGCGCTGCCAGCAATCGAAGCGCCGCTTCGAAGTCCTCGCCATCTGGCAGGCGAGCGATGAGAGCGCGCATCGCGTCCACTGGCGGCAAGGCCAGCAGGTCCGATTGGAGGGCCGCCACATGGGCAAATATGCGCACCCGCATTTCACCCAACCAATCGCCGAGTTCTGCAGGACCAAAATGCCGTTCCGTCAGGCCGTCGAGCAACAGCGCGGCAACACTTTCATAGGTTGCTGTCGATACGAGATGATCGAGCGACACGCCACGGATGATCAGGCGGCCCGCTTCGCCGTCGACATCGGAGAGCTGCGTTTCCGCTGCGATAACATCTTCCAAACCGTTTTTCATGGTGTTTTCTCCTTTACGTGCAACAGGATCAAGCTTAGATTGATTGACGTCAATCTTGATGCAAACGATCAATGTAAAGAGGACAAAATGCTTTGGCTGACAGCCGAGCAGGCGCTCGAGAAACTCGGAACCAAGCCACAAACGCTGTACGCCAATGTGAGTCGCGGCCGTATCCGGGCCAAAGCAGATGCCAGCGATCCACGGCGAAGTCTTTACAATGCCGCCGACGTCATGCGGCTTGCCGAACGTCACGCTGGCCGGCGAAAGACCGAGACAGTTGCGGCAGACGCTATCCAATGGGGCGATCCCGTGTTGCCATCTGCCATTTCCACCATCCTGGAGGGCCGACTCTACTATCGCGGCCGTGATGCGGCGACTTGGGCGGAACATGCGACGCTCGAGGAGACCGCGGCACTTCTGTGGAAGTCCGGACCGATTGCAGCCGCAACAGGCGAGGCTTCTGAAACGACACCGTCGTTAGAGCGGGCATTTGTTTTGCTCGCACAGCGCGTGACCCACGACTTACCGACTCTCGGAAGGGCGCCCAAGGTACTGCAAGCCGAAGCAAACAGCATTCTTTCGACCGTGGCCAGTGCCCTTGCTCCAGATGCGGCGGCTTCACCATTGCATCTGCGCCTCGCCACCAGCTGGTCCAGGCCAGAAGCCGCCGATTGCATCAGGCGCGCACTTGCGCTCCTTGCCGATCACGAACTCAACGCGTCGACCTTTGCCTCGCGAGTGGCTGCTTCTTCAGGCGCAACGCTATCGGCCGCGGTCCTGTCGGGCCTATCGACCTTGAGCGGACCGCTCCACGGTGGCGCCTGGCAGGGCGTCGCCTCGTTGATCGCAGAGGTCGAAGCGCTCGATGCCAGTCAAGCAATACGGCAGGCGTTGACACAGGGAAGACCGCTGCCGGCGTTCGGCCATCCTCTGTATCCGGATGGAGACATCAGGGCAAAGGCGCTGATGGCTCAGTTCGCCTTGCCACCGAGCTACGCCGAACTGGCGACCGCGGGACAAGAGATCATCGGGGAAGGCGTCAACATCGATTTCGCGCTGACAGCCATGAGCGCCGCCTTCGATCTTCCCGATAATGCGCCCCTCGTGATTTTCGCGCTCGCGCGAACCGTCGGGTGGCTCGCTCATGCCATGGAGCAGATCGAGAGCGGCCACCTTATTCGCCCGAGGGCGCGCTATACTGGACCGGCAATCGAAAGACCGCTTAAGACATAGACAATGTCGGATAGGCGTTGACGTTTTGACATGCGTGCTGCAGCTATCAGCGTATGATGCCGTCGCACGCCCGGGCTGTCCGGCCATGCATTCAGGTAGGGGACGAATATGCTTGTGAACTCCAGAATGCTCCTGGCGCTGGCCGCGTGGGCAAGCGCTGCCTGTCTATTCAGCTCAGATCCGGCACTTGCGCAAGCGAACGGATGCACGATGGCGCGCGTGGCGGGAACGGCGCGACAGATCATGCGGTGCGCGGATGGCGTGACGATCACCGCCGAGGCTGGGGCTCGCTTCAACGTCGTCGACCGCAATCACGACGGGCGACCGGACACGGTCTCGTTGCGCAACAAGGCCGTGCTCGTCGATGTCGACCGGGCGCGGCACCCGGACGGATTCGAGGTCGTCACACCACAGGCAATTGCCGCCGTCCGCGGCACACGTTGGGCTGTCGATGTCAAGAACAGCACGACCTCTGTCTTAGTCGTACGCGGACGCGTAGCGGTCGGCCGTCCTTCGGCAGGAGCAGCAGCACGCGTCGTGCTGAATGTAGGCGAGGGTGTTGATGTCGCGCCAGGAAGCGCGCCACTCACCGTCCGCCGATGGCCGCCGGCCCGCAGTGCGGCCCTGCTCGCGCGGCTCGGCCAATAACGCCGATGCAGGGCAGACGGCTCCTGGTCACGATTGCACTGCTGCTCTCCGCGCTCTGGGGCGGCCTCCTCGGCTATATGCATCTTTCGGGAAGCATGAGTTTCCTCGACCGCCTCGAAGCTTCCCTTACTGACGTGCGAAGCACGGTAATCGGCGCAAAGGAGCCTCCGCCGATTACCAGCATTGTTGCGATTGACGACCAGACTGCCGTCGACAACGGCTATCCTCTCAATCGGGCAACACTTGCCCGCGTGGTTGCCGCCGTCGGCGCCTTGAAACCGAAGGTCATCGCACTTGATCTTTTGCTGGTTGATCCCGGACCAGAAGAGGGAGATGCGGCGCTTGCCTTGGCTCTCCATCAGAGCCCCAGCGTGATCGCCGCCGCCGGCGTCTTCCCGAAAGACACACAGGCGGTCGATCGTGACGCCAATGATCCGCTGGCAGCGATACCGGCAGCCAGCCAGATGCTGTTGCCTCTAAGTCGCTTTTCCGACGTTGCTGCCATTGGCGTCGTCAACGTCGCCACCGACGAGTCAGGCACACCGCGTTTCATTCCGCTGATCTCGCGTGGCGGCGCACGAGTCGATGCCTCATTTCCGTTGCGGGTGGCGTCACTTGCACTGGGTATCAATCCGGCATTCTCGCCTGGCGGACTTGCACTCGGCGACCGGCATCTGCCGACCGACGACGGGCAGCGCCTGCCGATCACCTTCTATGGTCCACGCGGCGCCATTCCAACTTTCAGCGCGGCGGATGTGCTGGCCGGCAAACTCCCCGCCAAGGCAATAGAGGACAAGATCGTCGTGATCGGCTCCACGGTGACGGGCGGTGGCGACGTCTTCCCAACCCCATTCGATCCGGTATTGCCGGGCGTCGAGGTGATGGCGACGGCAGCGACGCATCTGATTGCCGGCGACGGCATCATCAGGGACCGCAATGTGCGCCTGCTCGATTCGCTGATCGCGGTGGGTCTGCCGGTGCTATTGATCAGCCTGCTTGCGTGGCGACGCAGCGCCATCGGCTACGCTATCATTGCGTCGGCGGCGCTTGCATGGGCCGCCCTGAACGTTGTCGCCTTCGCGCACGGCTATTGGTTCAGTGCGGCCTTGCCAATCGCAGCGGCGCTGCCACCCGTGCTGCTTTTCGGCGCCGCCGAGATCTGGGTGGATCGTCGCCAGGCCGCACACTTTGCGGCGCAAAGCGATCTCCTGCAGCGCATCGAGGCCCCGGGCCTGGGAGAGTGGCTCGCCCGCGATCCCAACTTTCTCGCAAAGCCGGTCCGGCAAGACGCCGCAGTCGTCTTCATCGACCTCTCCGGCTTCACGGGCTTGAGCGAAGCAATCGGCGCGACGAATGTCCGCGAAGTTCTCAGCGACTTTTTTGAACTGGTCGACGAAGAGGCGCGCTCGCACGGCGGCGCGGTCACCAGCTTCATGGGCGATGGAGCGATGATTCTTTTCGGCTTGCCGCAACCGGCCGATGACGATGCCGCGCGAGCCGCCGCGTGCGCCGTGCGCCTGTGCGGGCGAATGCGTCCCTGGCTTGCAATACATCCCGCGCTGAGCGGCCGAAAGACTGGTTTCAAGGTTGGAGCTCATTGCGGTCCGGTCGTTGCCTCGCGCCTAGGAACCGGCAGCCGCCAGCAGATTACCGCAACCGGTGACACCGTGAATGTCGCCAGCCGCCTGATGGAGGTCGCGGCAGAGCGTGGTGTCGAACTGGCGTTGAGCGCCGCACTGATGAAGGCGGCAGGCGCCGATAGCGCGCCGCTTCGCGCCGGCCGGCTCGAGGGCCCTGCAAAAGCACGCATTCGTGGCAGAAGCGAAGGCATCGACGTGTGGCTATGGCAGGGACATCCGCTTTGACATTTGCCGCCTGACCAAGTAGGAACGGCCAACTTCTCCACCGGCAATTGCCGGCCAGGGCGCAACATGCGCGTGAGACTTCCGAAAGATAGACAACATGACAGATTTTAACGGCGTCGTTCCGGCGATCGCCAAGGCGTTGGTGAAGCGCGGTTACACCGAGCTGACGCCGGTTCAAAAGTCCATGCTCGACCCGGCGCTCGCCGCGTCGGACGCACTCGTTTCGGCCCAGACCGGCTCCGGCAAGACCGTAGCCTTCGGCCTCGCGCTGGCGCCGACGCTGCTCGAGGACGCGGAACGCTTTGGCCCTGCAGCCGAACCGCTGGCTCTTGTGATCGCACCGACCCGCGAACTCGCGCTGCAGGTCAAGCGCGAACTCGAATGGCTTTATGAAGCGACGGGCGCGCTGATTGTCAGCTGCGTCGGCGGCATGGACATCCGCAGCGAGCGCCGTGCGCTGGAGCGTGGCTCCCATATCGTTGTCGGCACTCCCGGTCGCCTCTGCGATCATATCAGGCGCAATGCGCTCGACATTTCCGGCCTCAAGGCTGTTGTACTTGATGAAGCCGATGAAATGCTCGATCTCGGCTTCCGCGAAGATCTGGAGTTCATTCTGGATTCCTCCCCCGATGACCGTCGCACGCTGATGTTCTCGGCGACGGTTCCGGCAGCCATCGCGAAACTCGCGAAGAGCTATCAGAAGAACGCTGTCCGGATCGCAACGGCCACCGAGGAAAAGCAGCACGGCGACATCGAATACCGGGCTCTTGTCGTGTCGCCGAGCGACCGCGAGAACGCGATCATCAATGTCCTGCGCTACTACGAAGCGACCAACGCCATCGTATTCTGTTCGACACGCGCGGCGGTGAACCATCTGACGGCCCGCTTTCACAATCGCAACTTCAACGTCGTCGCCTTGTCGGGCGAGCTGACGCAGAACGAGCGCAGCCATGCGCTGCAGGCAATGCGGGATGGACGCGCCCGGGTCTGCATCGCAACGGATGTCGCCGCCCGCGGTATCGACCTGCCGGGTCTTGACCTTGTTATTCATGCCGACCTGCCGACCAATCCCGAAACCCTGCTTCATCGCAGCGGCCGCACCGGTCGCGCCGGCCGCAAGGGCGTCAGCGCGCTGATCGTGCCGCTGAACCTCCGCCGCAAGGCAGAGCGTCTTCTCGACAACGCCGGCATCTCGGCCGCCTGGGCTCGTCCACCGTCAGCGGAGGAGGTCACAGCACGTGACGAAGTCCGTCTGCTTGCCGACCCCATCTTTGATGAAGCCTCGAGCGAGGAAGCCCAGGACCTGGTCAAGCGGCTTCTCGATACGCATGGCGCCGAAAAGCTCGCTGCTGCCTTCGTCAACCTCTATCGTTCGAACCAGTCCGCGCCGGAGGATCTGATCGAGGTCTCGGTCCAGGACAGCCGTGGCGGCAAGCGCCGCGAGCATGCCGAGGGTTTACGGGAGCCTTATCAGAAAGGTCCGCGCGACGACTTCGGCGCGAGCGTCTGGTTTTCGATTTCGGTCGGTCGCAAGCAGAATGCAGAGCCGCGATGGTTGATCCCGATGCTTTGTCGGAATGGCAATCTGACCAAGCGCGAGATCGGCGCGATCAAGATGCAGCCCGAGGAAACCTACGTCGAGATTTCCGCGGCCAGCGCCGACAGCTTCCTGCAGTCGATCGGTCCAAACAAGACGATGGAGCGCGGCATCCGCGTGACGCCGCTGAACGGCACGCCTGATTTCAGCAAACCTACCGCCGCAAAACCCTATGCCGGCAAGAAGGCCTTTGGCGAGCGTCGTGAATTCACGGATGAGCGCCCCAAAGGCAATTTCCGCAAGGAAGCCCGCGGCGAGGGCGGGAGCGACGAGCGACGCGACTCGAAGCCTTGGGGCAAGAAGCCGGGCAAGCCGAAGTTCGAGGGCAAGGGCGGCAGCGGCCCCAAGCCCAAGTTCTCGAAAAAGAAGGCATAATGATCCCACCGGCGGCGCGGCCTTGCGTCGCCGCTTGAACCCGCGGAGAGGACAATGGCAGATACCATCGTTTTAACGGTTCCTGTTTTCAGTACCCTTTGCAATGAGGCGTTCAAGCTCCGGCGCGCGGTCTTCGTAGCCGAACAGAATGTACCCGCCGATGAAGAATTCGATGCGCTTGATCTTACTGCGCATCATGTCGTCGCGGTTGCAGGCGGTGAGGTCTGCGGGACGCTCCGGATCATCCATGCGAACGAGCATGTGAAGATAGGCCGCGTCGCCGTCGGCAAGGCATGGCGCGGACATGGTGTCGCAAGCGCGATGTTGACCTATGCGATGAACGAGCACCGATCTGCCCGTGAGAACCGGTTTTATCTGACGGCACAAAGCGATAAAATAGCACTCTACGAACGCTTCGGATTTGCCGCCTTCGGCGACGAATTCCCTGATGGCGGCATACCGCATCTGGCGATGAAGAATTATTGATCCGGCCGAGCGGAATGAGCGGACACCGCCATCCTGAGGCTGAACCAAATCGCGATGCTTTATTTCCGCGGGATGTCCGCGCCTTTATCGTCGAAAACCTTCACCTGAAACCCGCACCCGGCCTGCAGGAGATAGTTCTCTACACGGCTCATCCCGGCAGTGGGCTGTCGCGCCTCAGAACCAGCGACGCGGAGGATGCGCCGCCGTACTGGGCCTACAACTGGGCTGGTGGAACGCTGCTCGCTCGGCATATTCTGAATTATCCGGACATCGTTAGTGGCCGCCGCGTCCTCGATCTCGGCGCAGGGTCCGGCATCGTCGGGATCGTGGCCCGAAAATGCGGAGCATCCCTCGTGATCGCAGCCGAGATCGACACGAACGCTATCGCGGCGATCGGCCTCAACGCGGCAGCGAACGGCGTCGCGATCGAAGTGACGAGCGCTGACGTGCTTGCCGGCCCACCGCCGGATGTCGATGTCATCCTCGCTGGGGACGTCTTCTACAATCCCCAGCTTGCCGGGAGGGTTTTGCCGTTCCTTGCGGCCAGTCGCAAGGCAGGCGTCGATGTGCTCATCGGAGATCCACGCAGGCAGTCGCTGCCACTCGCAGCCCTAAACCTAGTCGCTGAATACGCTGTCCCCGATTTCGGCGACGGTTCGACCGGGCAGGGGGCGATCGGCGGGGTGTTCACTCTGGCGGACGCCCGCTGATCAAAGACGGCGTTTAGGCCGACGACGTTTCTTGTAGTTTAAGCAAGATCTCGAGCGCCAAATCCGCCATGGCGACTGGAACGAAGACATGATCGTGATGGTAGGCCGCTACCATGTTGCACGGGATTGAGCGGGCTGCCAACGCAGAAGCAACCGCGGCCGTCAGGCCGACACCTTCCAGCGACGAAAAGACTTCAAGAACGATACGCCGCATCGGCGCATCGCAATTAAAGCCGAGTTCCGCAGCTCGGCCTCTCGAGAGGATCAGGGAGGTCCCTTCGTGCTCGCGAAACCATGCAAGAGCATCGGGAACAGCAAGCTGTGCCACATCCTCGTCTGAGGTCACGCAGAATACGAACTCGCCATCCATGAGCGCAGGCGTCATGCGCGAAAGCATGGCCTGTGTGTCTTTGACAGCCTCCTTCGTCATCTCAATCCTGCTTTCTGTTCCCAGGAAACAATCAGGGCAGGCTCGACGACTCAGCCCAGAAGATCAGGCCTCAGCATTATCACCGGGCAGGGACTTCCGGCGGGCAGTTCCGGTGCATGCGGTGGACGAACGATCAAGCAGTCGGACTCGGCGAAGATCTTCATCATGGACGAGTCCTGCTTGGTGAACGGCTTTGTCGCCAGCGCGCCGGATGACGAT
>Ga0207426_1000867_pt1 | contig 31615 bp, 27 predicted proteins | sample AraplaMF_Cvi_mMS_FD_184265 | JGI IMG/M metagenome (GOLD analysis project Ga0207426, IMG submission 184265) | Arabidopsis root microbial communities from the University of North Carolina, USA - plate scrape MF_Cvi_mMS (SPAdes) (version 2) | ecosystem: Host-associated > Plants > Roots > Endosphere... | reverse complement strand
CCCGGCAACTATCTCGAGCGGCACCTGCGCCATATCATCGAGGAGATCGAGACCCGCTCGCCGGTCGAGCTGATCGCGATCGGCATCGGCCACGACGTGACGCGCTACTACCGCCGCGCGGTGACGATCGTGGACGCGGAAGAACTCGGCGGCGCCATCACCGAGAAGCTCGCCGAGCTGTTTAGCGAGACCAACACCGCGCCAACCCAGCCGGCCGGTCGCCCGCGACGCAAATTGCATTCGTGAGCACGCAAACATCCCGCCGCAGCTTTCTTGGCCACGCGGCGGCGGGATTTTCCACTCTCGCTCTGCCGCGCCTCGCGCAGGCGCAAGGCACCGCCGAGCCACCGGCGCGCCCGCTCCAGGTCGAGCGCGCCGTCTCCGAGCCCGTCAACATCGAGGTCAACGCGCGGCCGATCCCGAATTTCGAGCCGCGTGACCGCGCGCGCACGCGCTTCGGCTCGCTGGAGTATCGCAGCGGCCTGGTGCTGACCTCGGCCTATCGCGGCTTCGGCGGTCTCTCCGGCATCAGGCTCGACGCCAAGGGCGAGCGCTTCCTCGCGATCTCCGACCAGGGCGGCTGGTTCACCGGGCGCATCCGCTATTCCGGCACCAAGATGGCCGGGCTCGACGAGGTCGAGGCCGCGCCGATGCTCAACGCCGAGGGCCGGCCGATCACCGAGAAGCGTCTCTGGTACGATACCGAGGCGCTCGCGCGCGACGGCAGTCTCGTCTATGTCGGGCTCGAACGCGTCAACCAGATCCTGCGCTATGATTTCGCGAAAGGCGGCACGCGCGCCCGCGGCGAGGTGATCCCCGTCCCGCCCGGCATGCGCAAGCTGCCCTACAACAAGGGGCTCGAGGCGCTGGTGCTGGTGCCGAAGGGCATGCCGCTCGCCGGCACCCTGATCGCGATGTCCGAGGGCGGCTTCGATGCCGACGGCAACCTCGTCGCATTCCTCATCGGTGGCGCCACACCGGGCCAGTTCAGCATCAAGCGCACCGACAAGCAGTTCATCAGCGACGCCGTGCTGCTGCCCTCGGGCGAGCTGCTCATCCTCGAACGCAAATTCTCCTGGTTCACCGGCATCAACATCCGCATCCGTTCGATCCCGCTGAAGTCGATCGCGCCGGGCGCGCTGGTCGACGGCCCCGTGCTGTTCAACGCCGATCTCGGCCACGACGTCGACAACATGGAAGGCATCGACGCCCACGTCACCGCCGAGGGCGAGACCGTGCTGACGCTGGTGTCGGACGACAATTTCTCCATGCTGCAGCGGACCCTGCTGCTGCAGTTCACGCTGGTGGAGTAGGGCGTCCTCGCCGTCCTAGCTTTCGTGCCGAGACAGCGGAGCATATGGACCGGCGTTCACCAGCATGGGCGGATTGCGTTGAACTGCCGCCCTTCGCGCGCCGACACATCCTCATGCCCCAGCTTCGCGCCATCCTCGCCGTCGTTCTCACGTTAGCCGCGGCCTCGCCGGCCCTGGCCACGGCCGAGCATCGCTACGGCAAGAACGAATACGCTATCATCCTGGGCGGCCGCGCGCCGAGCGGGAAGGTCTCGGTCGCCGCCCATGGCGGCGGCGAAGCCGGCAGCGAGGGCTTTCGCCTCTATCTGATGGCCGAGCCCGGCCATCGCCGGCTGATGACGCTCGACAACGTCAACGACGACAACATCCTGGACAGCGCGCCGGACGCCTTCCACGCCGCGTGGTCGGCCGACTCGCGCTACGTCGCGGTCACCTTCCGCAGCGAGCGCCACATCGTCACGCTGAACCTCTACGCCGTCGAAGGCGGCCGCGCCCGGCTGGTCGAGGCTCCGGACCTTTTTCGCGACGTCACCGGCCGCAGCATCGACGTCAAGACCGACGGCGACATGCGCACGTCCGTGCCCGCGCTGACCTGGCAGGCGCCACGCCGCTTCCATCTCACCGATTACCGCGTGTTCGTGCTCGACGACATCGCGCTCGCCGACAAGCTCGGTCCGCTCGGCAAGCTGAGCAAGCGGGAGGGCGGCGGCAACACCATCCAGTTCTCGGCCGAGGCCGACGGCGAGCTCCTGCCCGACGGCCGCGTGCGCATGGGCACGCCCAAGGCGGGCAGGTTCGAGGAGCTGGAGTAGGGGGCTGTCGCCTCAATCTCCGCTGTGCGCGTCACACCCTCCACTGTCGTCCCGGCGAAGGCCGGGACCCATACCGCGTGATCCATCGATTGCGGGCGGTCGTGGTACCGAACTCCAAGTCTTCGCCAAACTCCTCCCTGTGGTTATGGGTCCCGGCCTGCGCCGGGACGACGGCGGAGGATGTCGAGCGACCGCCCGTCACACTTCCCAACCGCCGCAATGCATGGCCCGGCAGGCGGGCATGTCTGCCACGCCGGTGGAAATCCGCCCGCCCGACACTACACTTCATGCAACTGCTTCCATTCCTCCATCCCCGGAACCTCCCCGCATGAGCGCCCTGTTTTCCCCGATCAAGCTGCGCGGCCTGACGTTGAAGAACCGTCTCGTGGTGTCGCCGATGTGCCAGTATTCGGCCGACGACGGCGTCGCCACCGACTGGCACTTCACCCACATCAACAATCTCAGCCTGTCGGGCGCGGCGATGTTCTGCATCGAGGCGACCCATGTCGAGGCGATCGGCCGCATCACGCCGGGCTGTCTCGGGCTCTACAGCGATGCCTGCGAGGCCGCGCTGAAGCAGATCCTCAGCTCCGTGCGCAAGCATTCCTCCACCGCGATCGCGATGCAGCTCGCTCATGCCGGCCGCAAAGCCTCGAGCGCGCGGCCCTGGGACGGCGGCCAGCTCATTCCGCAAGGCGAGGGCGGCTGGCAGACGGTGGCGCCTAGCGCGCTGCCGCACAAGGAGGGCGAGGCCGCCCCGCTCGCGCTCGACGCTGCGGGCCTGAAGCGCATCCGCGAGGCCTTCGTCGACTCGGCCCGCCGCGCCGCGCGCCTCGGCATCGACGCCATCGAGCTGCACGGTGCGCACGGCTATCTCATGCATCAATTCCTCTCGCCGATCTCCAACCGGCGCACCGACGAATATGGTGGCTCGCTCGAGAACCGCATGCGTTTCCCGCTGGAGATATACGACGCGGTGCGCGCCGTCTTCCCGCACGACAAGCCCGTGGGCATGCGGGTGTCGTCCACCGACTGGGTCGAGGGCGGTTGGGATCTGGCGCAGACCGTCGCATTCGCCAACGTGCTGAAGGCGCGCGGCGTCGACTGGATCGACGCCTCCTCCGGCGGCGTCTCGCCGCTGCAGAAGATTCCGCTCGGCCCCGGCTATCAGGTGCAGTTCGCCGAAGCGATCAAGCGCGAGACGGGCCTGCCCACCATCGCCGTCGGCCTGATCACCGAAGGCAAGCACGCCGAGGAGATCGTCGCGAGCGGCAAGGCCGACATGGTCGCGCTCGCCCGCGGCATGCTCTACGACCCGCGCTGGGGTTGGCACGCCGCCGCCGAGGTCGGCGGCGAAGTCGAGGCCCCGCCGCAATACTGGCGCTCGCAGCCCTCGACGCAGAAGGCGCTGTTCGGCAAGACCACGTTCGGCGCGCGGTGAGGGTGTGAGTGCGGCGCGATGGCTGCGCCGCACACCCGTCATTGCGAGGAGCTCGCGACAAAATTGCGTAGCAATTTTGCGCTGATGCGACGAAGCAATCCAGTGTCCTTCCACGGAGACAGTCTGGATTGCTTCGCGGAGCCGGTCATCGGGCCGCGCTTCGCGTGGACCCGTTGGCCCGCAATGACGATGCGGGGATTCACCCAGCGGTGAATGCCGCGCGCGCGAAGCTCGTCGCGCCCCTTGAGAATGGAGAAAGGGAGTTACCCATCACGCATCCGTAAAGCTCCTCTGCTTCCACCCCCCGCAAAACTGGCCTAACCTCTCTGCGCACTCAACGCCTCACGGAGGCCGGCATGCGGTTTGGAGTTCGCAAGACTGCTCATGTGTTCGAGCGCGTCGGTCTCGCGATGGCGGGGGCTGCGTGCGGGCTGTTCGTCGGCGCCTATGTCGGCTCGGCGATCGCGCCGCTGACCACGCAGGGTTTCCTGCTGCTGATGATGCTGCTCGGAGCGGTCGGCTTCTATCTCGGCATCGACACGCCGCAGCTGCCCTTCGACGAGGCGCACAGCGCGATCGACGCCGCCGAATTCCTGAGCTCGGCCGGCACGCTCTGCGCCACCCTCACCGCGCTCGCCTCCGTCGCCGTCATCGTGCTCCGCCTCGAGCCGCACATGGCCTGGACCTGGCTCGCTCTGTTCGGCTGGATCGCCGGCGTCGCCATGCAGATCGTCGCCGGGGCAAAGGCGCGGACGCGGAAGTAGGGGGCGTGAGGGGCGGAATGTCGCTCGCTCCAACCTCCGCCGTCGTCCTGGCGAAGGCCAGGACCCGTACGCCGCAGCAGCAGTCGTTGCGCGAGATCGTCATTGCCTGTCTTCGCCAAACCCCTCCCTGGGGTAATGGGTCCTGGCTTTCGCCAGGACGACAGTGGCGCGCAGCTCGCCTAAAACACCACGCCCACCCGCGTGCCGCGCTTCCACGCGATGCGGCAGCGCTTCTTGGTGTTGACGTGCAGCAGCTCGAAGCGGTCGGGGATCTGCACCTGGCCGCCGAGATCGACGCAGGCGCCGCCCGGCGAATAGTCGATCAGCGTGCAGTTGATCACGGGCGCGCGCGGGTCGGTGATGATCTTGGCCTGGCGTGACACCAGGCCTGCAGGTTTGACGCGGGCATATTTACGCGGATGCATTGGCACATCTCCTCCAACTCCGCGGATAGCGGCGGGCTCTGTGCAGGATGATGCGGAGGAGTTGATGCGATCCGGCTAAGGTCGGGCTGAGAATTTTAATGAAAAGTAGCGGCGATCGGGGAAAGCGGCGGTAGTGGGGTGCTCCGCCACCTCGTCATTCTCCGTCGTCGTCCCGGCCTAGCGCGCAATTGCGCACGGGGGCCGGGACCCATAACCACACGGAGTGGTTTGGCGAAGACAGGCAATGACCATCTCGTGCCCGACTGCTGCTGCGGCGTATGGGTCCCGGCCTTCGCCGGGACGACACTGGTGGTCTAGCGCGACGCCGCCTCAATCTCCGCCGTCGTCCTGGCGAAAGCCGGGACCCATAACCACAGGGAGTGGTTTGGCGAAGACAGGCAATGACCATCTCGTGCCCAACTGCTGCTGCGGCGTATGGGTCCCGGCCTTCGCCGGGACGACACTGGTGGTCTAGCGCGACGCCGCCTCAATCTCCGCCGTCGTCCTGGCGAAAGCCAGGACCCATAACCACAGGGAGTGGTTTGGCGAAGACAGGCAATGACCATCTCGCGCAACAACTGCTGCTGCGGCGTATGGGTCCTGGCTTTCGCCGGGACGACACTGGTGATTTAGCGCGACCCTGCCTCACCGTCATTGCGAGGAGCGCAGCGACGAAGCAATCCAGACTGCCTCCTGCGGACAGACTCTGGATTGCTTCGCTGCGCTCGCAATGACGAACCGGCGGAGCGTCCGCCGCCTCACCCAGCCCCGCCCTCACACCCCCTCCATTTCCTCCGGCGCCACATCCACCCCCGGCGGCACCGGCATCGGCACGGTCACATAATCCTTCGGCAGGTTCACCGGCCGGTAGTCCGGCTCCACCGCCATGCGCTTGAGCACGCTTTCATGCACATGCGCGCCTTCGGGGATGAGGCGCGGCTCGCAGTCGGGGATGTAGAAGCCGAAATAGACCTTCCGCTCCGGCCATTCCCGGTACTTCGCGCGCTTCGGCAGATACTCCAGCACGCGCCAGGCCGCATTCATCGAATTGTGCAGCTCGCCGACCTTGCCGGTGTATTCGGGGGGCACGTATTTGAACGGCGAGTTCTTGCGCTGGATGCCCCAGGCGAGCTGGTTCACCGTGCGCGGGTTGAAGTTCAGCCCCGCCTTCGCCGCCTCCTCGATCATCCAGATCAGCGGATATTTGGATTCCCCGCTCTCGGCCTCCGGATAGCCGCCGCCGACGTCGCAGTGCACGCCGGCGAACCACACCTGCAGAATGTCCTGCGGCACCTTCTTCTCGTCGGGCACGTAGCGGTTGCTCCAGTAGTCCTGCGGCTCCTCGTACTTATTCAAGCGGAACATGCGGCGCCGCTCGTCCATCGCGATCGCCTGCCGGAAGATGTTGACGCTCGGATTGCGCCGCGTGAAGGCGAGCTCCTCCAGGCTGAACACGAAGAAGAAATTGTCGCGCCGCGGCACGATCACGCTCGCCACCGTGTCCCAGACGCCGATGAAGTGGATGGTCGGCCAGCGCGTCGAGGTGATGCGGGCGAACTGGGCTGCGAGGTCGAATTCGTCCTTCGGCAGCGGCCCCTGGTCGTCGACGGCGACGTCTTTGAGGTCCTCGACGTCGTTGCCGCGCCCGGTGCCGGAATATTGCTTGTAGGCGACCATGCCGGACCCCGCGAGGTTCGCCTGCTCCGGCGAGATCAGCCCGATCTTGTGGATCAGCCCCGCCAGCACGCGAACCGTGTAAGCCCCGCGCGAAAAACCGAACAGGTAGATCTTGTCGCCCGGCGCGTAGTGCTCGACCAGGAAGCAATAGGCCGAGAGCACGTTGTCATCGAGCCCGTAGCCGGTGGCGAGCCCCAGCACCAGATTGATATCGGCCTTGATCCGGTGCCACGTCGTCGGCTCCGTCACCGTGCCGACCCCGGGATCGTAAAACACCATCTGCCGCGGCTTCGTCCTGTCGGTCTTGCGCAGGCAGCGATAGAGCTTCAGGACGTTGGAGATGTTCTCCGAAATCTCGTTGCCGGTCCCGTCACAGCAGATGACGAGGTTTTTCGGTTCGGGTTTGGCCGACTGGTCCACGGGATGTGCCTCCGGGTGATGCTACCGGGGCGAGTATAGCGGAAAATCGCGACGGCGAAGAGACGGGGGGCTGCCCGCGGCCGATGCGCACGCCTCGTCCTTCGAGACCGCGCCGGCGCGCCTCCTGAAATGAGGCCAGGCAGCGCTGGCGCACGTTGAAACCGGTGCCGCATGCTCCGCCCTCATCCTGAGAGCCCGGCAACGGCGGGCGTCTCGAAAGATGGCCCCGGGCGAGCAGCCGAATGCGGCCACTCCGCAGGCAGGAGCGGTGGCGGCCGCCCTCTACTTCTTCTTCGCCGGTCCGAAATCCGGCTGCCAGGCCGCATCCTTGCGGCTCGGCGCGGCCGCGATCACCTTCGTTTTTTCCTTCTTTGGTTTCTTGGTCTCGCGGTTGCCGCGTTGCTGTCCCTTGGCCATGTCGCTCTCCGTTGGTTCGAGTTCGCCGAGTTCGTCCGCTTGCAGCACGCGTCCGCGCGGTGTGCAGACGCGCACATCCATGTAGCCGTCGCGCAGCAGCTTGCGCGCCAGCCGCAACGCGACGGCGGCGCTGCCGCGTCCGAGATTGGCGCTGCCATACTCGTTCGTTCCGCTGACGAGGTAGGGCACGCGCGTGGTCCTAGCCATTGAGCAGGGCCGCCGTGCAGACCAGAAGCAGAAGGAACAGCGGAACGATCACCGGCGGAACGATCCACTCCGAGGCGCGAAAGCGCGACATGGCATGCTCCTGGTCGCAGGCACGACGAGGCGCGGCCTGCTTGACTGATTTGACGGCGGGAGCGCACGTGACCCTCAGTCACCGGTCGAAGCCGTAGCGGAAGATGCGGTGATGGCGGTGACCCTACGCCTGTTGCGCGGCGATAGCGAGGGGTAAAGCGCCGCGGACGATAGTGCTGGCTATTGCCGCGCGACAGGCGCAAGGTCGCAATCGTCGGCGTCGGTTGGGGCCGCTGTTGCAGCAAGGCAGGCGTGCATGACCATCCGTTCGCGGCGGGAAACCGTCACGTTCAAGCATCCGTTCCGCATTCACGGCATCGAGCGCCTGCTGCCGGCCGGCGCTTATCAGGTGATTGCCGACGAGGAGACGCTCGAAAGCGAGACCTACACGGCCTGGCGCCGCGTCGGCACGTCGATCATCGTGCCGGTGGAGGGTGTGCCCGGCTCCGTCGAGATGCTGTCGATCCGCGCCGGCGACCTTTCTGATGCGATGGCCGTCGATGCGAGCGTTGCCAATGACTGATCATCCCGTCGATCTCGACAAGCATCGCGGCATGGCCGCGCAGAAGGCGACCGATCTGCGCCGCGCGCTGGCCGATGTCGAGGCTCATGTCAGGGAGCTGCGCGAGCGCGAATTCGAGCTCGAAAACCGCCTGATGACGGTGCCCGCCGCCTCCTGGTCCGAAGCCGCGGTGAAGGCGCGCTATCTGCTCAACCTCTATGCCGCCGGCCTGCCCACCGAGGACACGCGCCACCGCGCGCTGGTGTCCGCGCTGTTCGACGATTTCGCCCGGCTGTCGGAGGGGGAGAGCTGAGGCGATTCCGGCCGCTCGCATCGCCTCACGCGCGCAAGACGCGGATGCGAGGCGAGCGGTCGGCTCCGCCGGCATCGCTTTGCGGCCCTCCCTCGCTGGAGCCTCGGCGGCGGCGGGGGAAGGAAGAGAACCGACCGCACAGGAGCCCGTCATGACCCTCATCAGCGGCCGCTACATCGGACTCGAATACGACCGGATGATCGTGCTGTTCTCCATGCGGGACGGCGCGCGCGAGATCGGTTGCGCGATCTCGACCTCGGCGATGGACGATCTCGAACGCGGCCCGAAGGTCGCGCCCGAGCACCGCGAAGCCCAGTTCGCCCGCCTGCGCGACCGCATCGAAGCCTGCGCCGCCAGCAAGTACCGCGCCTGCGAATTCGAAGGCACCCCGCCGGGCATCGTGCTGCGAAGCATTGATTTTCGCGGGTAGGGGAGGCGGGCTTCAAGGCACGACGGGATGAGGCCCGATCGTTGCAACGACAGAGCTGCGCTCGCTCTCCCGCTTGCGGGAGAGGGCTGGGAGGGGGTGTATCCTCAGCGGGACGATCACCAAGCGGCGAAAGCCTCTCCAGGCATCAGGCTGTTTCAGGCCGGCGGTGAACGTCTCATCCTCCGGCGTGAAGACCGGGAGCTTTACCAGCGAATTGAATATCGGCCTTTTCGCGAAGCCGCGGCCGTCCAATCCGTCACCGTGCCGATCACGCTACGTAAGACACCATCTGCGGTGGCTTCGTCCTGTCGGTCTTGCGCAGGCAGCGATAGAGCTTCAGGACGTTGGAGATATTCTCCGAAATCTCGTTGCCGGTCCCGTCACAGCAGATGACGAGGTTTTTCGGTTCGGGTTTGACCGGGTGGTCCACGGGGTGTGCCAACGGGTGATGCTGCCGGGGCGAGTGTAGCGTAGTTGCGGCAGCGTTCATATTGCAACCTCTAATTTCCTACACGGCCAAATCATATAAGATGTGCTGAGTGCCGAATGGCGGCGCTAGATGATCAACGGGGGCAATTTGGAATGACGGGGACAGTTTCTTATGAGGCGCGTTGATAGATCCATAGTGCCAGTACCGATTTCGCTGCAATCCGCGCGGGTACGCGAAGCGCGGCGAGAAGTCGAAGAAATTTTGATACTGCCAATTGATGAGCGACGGCAGAGGAGAGCTCCTTACAATGCACGATACATTCAGTCCGACGATGTCCGGGAAGGCCTAGCTAAGCTTTTTCTCGGAAAGTGTGCGTACTGTGAAAGTGAGCGATCGTCGACTATCGATCATTTTCGTCCTGTGCACGTCAGCTTTGATCGCTCGGAGGCTCAGACTGAGCACTATTATTCATGGCTCGCGTATGACTGGGGGAATCTCTATCTAGTTTGCGATAGCTGCAACCTCGCCAAGAGAAATCAGTTTCCAATTTATAGAGGCTTCCGAGCCCCGCTTCTTTCGTCGTTGGACGAAATTAGACGGCTAGAGAAACCAAAGTTAGTCGATCCTTGCTATGACGATCCTTCGCGGCACCTTGATTTCTTTTGGAATGGTGAAGTTCGGGGACGGACCGAAAGAGGCTCGGCGACGATAAGTTGCTTCGCTCTGAATAGAGCGGATCTTATCGCAAACAGGCACTCAGTCTTTCTCAAAATACTAGAGATGGTCGAGTCAGATGTTGCCGCGGCGGCGCAACAATACCAAGAATCGTCGGCCTATTCTGGTGCGATAGAGGATCTTCTGTGGCGCTTGATCGAACACTTGGCCGAACGTCTCGGTCTTACTCCCTCTCGGCGAGAGCCAGTTTTCAGTCTACTGATTGAATATCTGCAAGAAGCTTCCAGAGATGATGCCGCCGCTGTCTTCACTCAAGCTCGAAACTCTGCTCCGCCTCAGCAAGTAGAATCCGCGGTTCGTGAGTCCGCTGGTTATGTCCGGTCGTCAGCACTTAGTCCCGCCACTGAATTTCCTCCCGCCGCAGAAGGCGTCATTAGCGAAATAGCTATACGTGGATACAAGGCAATCAGGGAATTGACTTTCTCGATGCCGAGCCGCCGGGCCAATAATATCGGCGTTCCGTGCTTAATGTTGATTGGCGAGAACGCCTGTGGGAAAAGTTCGGTTCTTGAGGCTATCGCTCTAACGCTAGCTGGTGGCGATCTAGCATTTCAGGTCGCGCCGACTCCCTCAGATTTGCTGCGACGGAAGGGAAAGGAAAGCTGGGCATTAATCGATGCCGATCCGGTCGAAGTGAAGATTAGTTTTCACGGGAGCAGCCTAAGGCCCCATTTCATAATTGACCCCGTTAGACTCGTGTTTGAAGGTGATCGTAGCCCGGCCACCCTCGTTCTTGGTTACGGGCCGCGTAGATTTTTTCTGAATGGTCACGTTAGACGGTTGGGATATGGAATTCGAAGTCTGTTTGACGCCTCGGCAGCGCTGCGGGATCCCAGTGAATGGCTTAGCAAGCTGAGCGATCGAAATTTCTTTCCCTTGGCGCGCGCTCTCCGAGAGATTCTAAATCTAAATGCAGAGGACAGTTTGGTTCGAGACGAAGGCCTGGGCGTTTGTGTCGTCATCAAAGGGCAACGAATCCCAATTGAACGAATGAGTGAAGGCTATAAGTCTCTGTTCGCGCTTGCTGTTGATATCATGAGACAACTTCTGAACCACTGGCGCAATTTAGAAGACGCTCGTGGAGTCGTGCTTATCGATGAAATAGAGACGCATCTGCACCCGCGCTGGAAGATGCGAGTCATGTCGGGATTTCGTCGTGCATTGCCTGGGGTCACATTTATTGTGACGACCCATGATCCGTTGTGTCTGCGCGGCATGGACGATGGTGAAGTTCATGTTCTTATGCGGGGCTCCGATCTCGAGATCGAGCAGTTGAACGATCTGCCTAGTTTGAAGGGAATGCGGGCTGATCAAATTCTCACATCAGATTATTTCGGTTTGTCTAGTACCGCTGACCCCGAGATAGAGGCAGCTCTTGCTGAATATGCTTTTGAGTCGGAAAGAGACGGCGATGCCGAACTCGAAAGAACTAGAGACTATCTGTCGCAAACAGTCATAGGCACCGACTCTGCTGCCTTGATGCTAGTCGAGGAGGCCGTCAAGAAATATCTCGATGCCAGAAGCCGATCCGATGCTGAGCACATTTCTGAAGCCAAGAAAGGTGCCATTGAAACGATTGTCGATTCTCTCGAACGCATTTCGCGAGGGAAACAATGAGATTTGTCGATCGCGCAGCTGTTAATGTCCCTCCATCGCTTGCTGTAAATAATAGCCCTGCGAGTGCTGAACTCGTCGCTGCGCGGGCGCACTATTCAAGTGTTCCTGCGCCAACGAAGAGTTTCGACTTCTCCGTGTATAAATCGAATGACGTCCGGGTCGCTCTAAGGCTCCTATTCGGAGGGTGTTGTGCCTATTGCGAGGCCATTTATGAAGATACTCAGCAAGTCGATGTTGAGCATTACAGGCCAAAGGGCGGCATTGAAGAAAGCCGCGGTCATTTAGGTTATTGGTGGATCGCGATGCGGTGGGATAATCTGCTTCCCAGCTGTGCGGACTGCAATAGACGGCGGAAGCACGTGATAGGCGCCCCGGAAATGACGCGCGCTGAGCTACAACGCGCCTTTGAGGCCGATGAGTGCGTTTCGGCTGGAAAGCTAAATGCTTTCCCGACGGAAGATAATCATTGGGCCCAACCTGAAGCGGATCCGTGTCTCACCGAACGGCCTCTTTTGATTGATCCGACGCGGGACGACCCGGACGACTACCTCGCTTGGAAGCTTGATGGTGAGATTCCCATCGTTCTTGCGCGGCGCGATGGCTCGCCGCGCGCTATCATGAAGGCCCAAACGTCCATCAATACTTATGGGCTCAATAGATTTGGTTTGGTCCAGTCGAGATTGAAGGTGCTGCGACTTATGGAAGGGGTCGCACAGGCGATAGAGCGAACGATCGAGAAGTTTGATGAAATGGATGCGGCTCAAAGGAAGCTGCAGCTCGATTTTGCCGGTGAACTTCTGCAGGTTCTTGGGAGCTTCACTGAAGAGGGGCAGCCTCATCAATCGATGGCTCTTGCTTACATCAATCAAATGAAGGTCCGACTGCAGAAGATGATCGCGCAGCCTATTCCTGCATGATCGGCGACCCGTTGAGAGCGGGCTGCTCTCCGCCCCACAAACAAAAACGGCCGGATCTTCCGATCCGGCCGTTGACGCAAAACTCTACTGGCTAAGCCTACGCCACGCGACGCAACCTAGCCCCCGCCCAATTCAAAAAAATTCTTAGCTGGCCTTCTTCGCCGGCGCGGTGGTCGGGCCGACCTTCTTCTGGATGGCGCGCTTGAGCTCGAGGGCGCGCGGCGACAGGGCGTCGGCGTTGGCCTTGAGCAGGAAGGCGTCCAGGCCGCCATTGTGGTCCACGCTCTTGACCGCGTTGGTCGAGACGCGCAGGCGCACGTTGCGCTCCAGGGCTTCCGAGATGAACGTCACGTTGACGAGGTTCGGCAGGAAGCGGCGCTTGGTCTTGATGTTGGAGTGGCTGACCTTGTGGCCGACGAGGGGGCCCTTGGCCGTCAGTTCGCAGCGGCGAGACATGGTATCAATCCTTTAGTTCGAACCCCCAACGAGTGCGGCCGCCATTCTGGGCGCCACGGGGGCAAATTCTGTGTCCTTGCAGGGAGCGGGCGGACGTATAGGGGGGAAGGGGCTGGTAGTCAAGGCGAGGGGCCGTTTTTGGCCCGTCGTCCCGGGGCGCGTGGCAGCGCGAACCCGGGATCTCGAGCCGCGTATTCAGTACCATTCCCCGGCTCGACCGGACGATCCAGTATTCCACCAGCGGGGCTTGAGTCGAGGGGCCGCGGCGTACTGGATGCCCCCGTCAAGCCGGGGCATGACAGCGGAAATGGCGGGTAGCCAGGTGCGCTCCCCTGCCGCGCCCCGATCACCAAAACGGCAATGATTGTCGCGCCTTACCATCACATAAAGGGCGCATTCACCGCCGAAATATCAGGTGGAGTTCCGCTGCCTTGCGGCCCGGACACATTGTTTGCTGCGGTTTTTGGCTTAAGTAACAACCGTTCGCGCCCCGATTGGACCGTTTCGTGCTCAAAACCTCCCGACGACTGCCCCGGCTTCGCGCCGGCCGGCTGGCCTTCGCCGCCTGTTGCGGCCTGGCGCTGGCGTGGGGAGCCGATCCCGTGGCGGCGCAGGGCAAGCTCGAGGCGCAGTATGAGGCGACGCTGGCGGGCATTCCCGTCGGCCGCGGCGCCTGGAACATCGACATCCAGGACGACGTGTTCGCCGCGGCGGCCTCCGGCGGCACTACGGGGCTGCTGAAATCCTTCGCGGGCGGGTCCGGCACCGGCGCCAGCCAGGGGCGCGTCGTCAACGGCGCGCTGGTTGCGACCGGCTACCAGGCCTCCACCACCACCTCGAAGAAGACGGAAAACATCCACATCACCCTCGACAAGGGCAATGTGAAGGAGTTCGGCATCGAGCCGGAGCCGCCGGTCGACCCCGACCGCATCGTCGTCACCGACGCGCATCGCCGCGGCGTGTTCGACCCGATGACGGCCTCGCTGTTGCGCGTGCCCGGCACCGGCGATCCGCTCACGGCGGACGCCTGCCACGCCGGCGCGCCGGTGTTCGACGGCCGCATGCGCTACGAGCTGAAGCTCGATTTCAAGCGCATGGAGACGGTGAAGGCCGAGAAGGGCTATCACGGCCCCGTCGTGGTCTGCGCGCTCTATTTCGTGCCGGTCGCGGGCTACATCCCCGACCGCCCCGTGATCAAATACCTCGCCGCCCAGCGCAACATCGAGATCGCCTTCGCGCCGGTCGCGGGCACGCGCATCCTAGTTCCGTTCTGGCTGAAAGTCCCGACGCCGCTCGGTCCGGCCATGCTGGAAGCGACGAGCTTCATCACAGCCCCCCAGCCGCCCCGCGTGGCGAAGACGCAGTGATATCTTACCCTCCCCTGGAGGGGGAGGGTTGATCGCGCGCAGCGCGAGCGGGGTGGGGTGATCTCTCCACGCGAACACTTCCCGTGGGGAGAGATCACCCCACCCCGCTGTGCATTTCGCTTCACTCCATGCCCAGCGACCCACGGGCGAGCTCCGCTCGTCCCGGACCTCCAGGGGAGGGTAAAAAAGCGAGTAAATTCAACGGCGCCTCTACTGTGCATGGGGTTGTTTTCGCACTTTTGTTTGGCGCCCTCGATTTACGGGAATCCATTTGACTCCTCCCCGATTCTGATTCGACTCCGCGCCGTCCCCAATTTTAAGGAACCCGCCATCGAAACGTCGCTTGTGCGGCAGTCCAAAACTCCATCTAGTGCGAGTGAAAACGGACTCCCGCGACATGTTGCGTGAACGTAACAGGACTCAACGGGGAGTCAGCGATTCGGCCGCGATTCGTTCTAGAGTCGTTCCGAAGCTTAAAGAGAACGGGAAAAGCGTCGCAAAGTGAGACAGTTGCGCGAAGTTTGGGGAGCGTTCGGACACATGGCCGACACATGAGCGCCCCATCGCCGCTGCTTGGTCCCCTCACCCTGAGGAGGCCGCGCCAGCGGCCGTCTCGAAGGGCGAGGGGCCCGGCTCCCCCCGCGGCACCAGCCGGGCCTTCATCCTTCGAGACGCGCTGACGCGCTCCTCAGGATGAGGCTCGGCAGAACGGCACTGACATTCGCCCAAATCGCCATTACCTAATCGCTCAGACATGGCCTTCTCTTCCTCCCCCTTCGCTTCCGAGCGCGCCGTTCACGATCGAGTGCCTGGCGCCGGCGTCACTGCGGTGCTCGGGCCGACCAACACCGGCAAGACCCATCTCGCCATCGAGCGGATGCTGGCGCATCCCTCGGGGATGATCGGGCTGCCGCTGCGCCTGCTGGCGCGCGAGGTCTACAACAAGATCGCCGATCGCGCGGGCGCCGAGAGCGTCGCGCTGGTGACGGGCGAGGAGAAGATCAAGCCGAAGAACCCGCGCTACTGGGTCTCCACCGTCGAGGCGATGCCGAGGGATCTCGACGTCTCCTTCCTCGCCGTGGACGAGATCCAGATCGCCAGCGATCTCGAACGCGGCCACGTCTTCACCGACCGCATCCTCAACCGCCGCGGCCGCGACGAGACGCTGCTGCTGGGCGCAGCCACCATGCGCCCGATCATCGAGCGCCTGTTGCCGGGCGTATCCATGATCACGCGGCCACGGCTGTCGCAGCTTGAATTCGCCGGCGACCGCAAGATCACGCGCCAGCCGCGCCGCACCGCCATCGTCGCGTTCTCCGCGGATGAAGTTTACGCCATCGCCGAGCTGATCCGCCGCCAGCATGGCGGCGCCGCCGTCGTGCTCGGCTCGCTGTCGCCGCGCACGCGCAATGCGCAGGTCGCGATGTTCCAGAACGGCGATGTCGATTATCTCGTCGCCACCGATGCCGTCGGCATGGGCCTCAATCTCGACGTCGACCACGTCGCGTTCGCCTCCGACCGCAAGTTCGACGGCTACCAGTTCCGCCGCCTGACGCCGGCCGAATTCGCGCAAGTCGCGGGCCGTGCCGGCCGTGCCACGCGCAACGGCACTTTCGGCACCACGGGCCGCTGCGCGCCGTTCGAGCCCGAGCTCGTCAATGCGCTGCAGAACCACACCTTCGATGCCGTGAAGATGCTGCAATGGCGCAACACGAAGCTGGATTTCTCCTCGCTCGGCGCGCTCCAGGTGTCCCTGAACCTCGCCCCCGGCCATGAGGCGCTGACGCGTGCCCCGATCGCGGAGGACATGCGCGTGCTCGACCATGCCGCCCGCGACGTCGAGGTGCGCGATATCGCGCATGGCAAGGCCGCCGTGGAACGGCTCTGGGAGACCTGCCAGGTCCCGGATTACCGAAAGCTGTCGCCGGCCGCCCATGCCGAGCTGGTGACCACGCTGTACGGCTTCCTGATGCAGAAGGGCTGCATCCCCGATTCCTGGTTCGCGGCCCAGGTCGACCAGGCCGACCGCATCGACGGCGATATCGACACGCTGTCGGCCCGGATCGCGCAGATCCGCACCTGGACCTTCGTCGCCAACCGCCCGGACTGGCTGAAAGACCCGGAACGCTGGCAGGGGATCGCGCGGGAGGTCGAAAATAAATTATCGGATGCGCTCCACGAACGCTTGACTGAGCGTTTCGTTGATCGCCGGACCAGTGTATTGATGCGCCGCCTGCGGGAGAACACGAGCTTGAATACTGAAATCGGCAAGACCGGCGAAGTCATCGTCGAAGGCCATGTCATCGGCCGCCTCGACGGCTTCACCTTTGCACCGGATGCGGCGGAGGCCGGCTCCGATGCGAAAGCCTTGCAGGCTGCAGCGCAAGCGGTGCTCGCCGGCGAGATCAACGCGCGCGCCGAAAAGCTGGGCAACGCGCCGGACGACCAGTTCGTGCTGACCTCGGAAGGCATCATCCGCTGGACCGGCGATGCCGTGGCGCGGCTGTCTGCCGCAGACGACGCGCTGCATCCGCGCATCCGCATCATCTCCGACGAGCGCCTGACCGGGGCGCCGCGTGACAAGGTGCAGGCGCGGCTCGAGCTCTGGCTCAAGACCCATATCGAAAAGCTGCTCGGGCCGATGTTCGAGCTGTCGAAGGCCGAGGACGTCACCGGCATTGCCCGCGGCATCGCCTATCAGCTGGTCGAGGCGCTCGGCGTTCTGGAGCGGCCGAAGATCGCCAACGAGCTGAAGGATCTCGACCAGCCCTCGCGCGCGACGCTGCGCAAATACGGCGTCCGCTTCGGCGCCTACCACATCTATTTCCCCGGCCTGCTCAAGCCCGCCGCGCGCGCGCTCGCCGCGCTGCTCTGGGCGCTGAAGCAGGACAATGTCGATCTGTCCTCGCTTTCGGGCGCGCAGCATCTGGCGTCATCCGGCCGCACCTCGTTCCCGGTCGACAAGGCGCTACCGCGCGATGCCTATCGCGTGCTCGGCTACAAGCAGGCCGGCGAACGCGCCGTGCGCGTCGACATCCTGGAGCGCCTGGCCGATCTGATCCGTCCGGCGCTGGCCTGGCGCGAGAACTCGCCCGGCGAAAAGCCCGCCGGCGCCTTCGACGGTCGCAGCTTCGTGGTGACGCAGGCGATGACCTCGCTGACCGGCTCGGCCGGCGAGGACTTTGCCTCGGTGCTGCGCGCGCTCGGCTATCGCATGGAGAAGCGTCCGCCGCGTCCGGTGAAGCCCGCGGCGCCTGCCGCCGAGACGCCTGCCGCCGAGGCTTCCACTGATGCGCCCGCGTCCGACGAGGCTGTTGCCTCCGCAGAGACGGCGATCGAAGCCGTCGGCGAGCCTGTCACCGTCGAAGATGCGCCCGGCATGGAGCAGCACGACGAGGGCGCGCAGGAAGAGCCGGCGCTCGAAGCCTCGCCCGAAGCACCCGTTACGCCCGAGGACGCCCCCGGCATCGCGCCGCCGGCCGAAGAGCCCGCTGCGCCCGCCGAGGCTGCTGTTGAAGAGCCTGCTGTTGAAGTTGCTCCCGCCGAGACGGCTGCGACGGAAGCTGCTGCATCGCCTGATGCGGCTGCACCTGTCGAGGCTGCGGCAACGCCCGCCGAGCCGGAACTCGTCGAGGTCTGGCGCCCCGGCGGCCGTCACGAGGACCGCAAGCCGCGCCACGAGCGCCATCGTCACCAGCGCCACCAAAATCAGCCGCGCCCGCAGGCCGGTGCTGAAGCGGGCGCTGCGCCCGCTGAAGGCGAGGCCGCGCAGTCCGCCGACGGCGAGAAGCGCGGCGAGCGTCAGCGTCACGGCGGCCATCGCCGCGACGGTGGCCGCGACTTCCGCAAGCCGCGCGAAGGCGGCGAGGGTGGTGGTGAACGCCGCGACGACCGCAATCGCAGCTTCCAGGGCAAGGGAGACCGCGACAAGGATCGCGATCGCAACCGCGACAACAAGAAGTTCGGCGGTGATCGCGACAAGGGCCGCGACAACCGTGGCCGCGACCGCGACAAGGGCCGTGACCGCCAGGGCGGTCCGTCGCTGCGTCCGTACGCATCGAGTGCGAACCCGCGCGAGCGCGATCGTCCCGCCGATCCGAACTCGCCTTTCGCAAAACTCGCCGCGCTGAAGGAACAGCTGTCCGGTCGGAAGGAGTGATCCCACGACCGAGCGGCAGCGCATCGACAAATGGCTGTGGCACGCGCGGGTGGTGAAGGCGCGCACCTCCGCGGCCGAGCTCGTCGAGTCCGGCCATGTCCGCGTCAACGGCACGCGTGAGAAATCACCGGGCCATGCGATCAAGATCGGCGACGTCATCACCGTCGCGCTCGATCGCACTGTGCGCGTGCTGAAAGTGACCGCCTTCAACGAGCGCCGCGGCGATGCCGCCTCGGCCCGCGTGCTCTACGAGGAGCTCAGCGAAGCAAATCGCAATTAATTGCGCTTCGCATTCATTTCTTGGTCGATCAAACACATAAAGCCGTCATGATCGCCCCTTCCTGACCTTGCGGCGCCGGGCCATCCGCGCTACGCAAGCCGCGACTTCTAAAAGAGCTTTTCGGAGCGTTGGATGACTTACGTCGTCACTGAAAACTGCATCAAGTGCAAGTACACCGACTGCGTCGAGGTCTGCCCGGTCGACTGCTTCTACGAGGGTGACAACATGCTCGTCATTCATCCTGACGAGTGCATCGACTGCGGCGTGTGCGAGCCGGAATGCCCCGCTGACGCCATCAAGCCGGACACGGAACCGGGCCTGGAAAAGTGGCTCCAGGTCAACGCCGACTACGCCAAGAGCTGGCCGAACATCACCCAGAAGAAAGAATCACCCCCCGACGCGAAGGAATTCGACGGTCAGGAAGGCAAGTTCGAGAAATATTTTTCTCCGAACCCCGGCTCCGGTGACTAAATTCTGGCGCAAACTTAACCCTAATACCTTCGTCAGCGCCGAAAACCAGCCCTGAAGACCCCTAAATCATTGATTTTTGCGGGAAATGTGCTATATTGGGCACATTAAGCTGAACCCCCGTCAGCCCAGTTGGCCCCGTTGGGTTCCCGTGAAACCAAATGTCGAAACAGGGGCGTGGCAGTTTCCGCGCGCAGGCTGTGTCACAGAAAACGCGTAAAAAGAGTACTTCAGCGAGGGCTTCCCATAAGGAGGCCAAAAAAGTCGCCGCGGCCAGCCGTAGCGCATCCAAGGGTCGGACCACGACTAAGGCGCCGGCTGCAAAGTCCTCGAAGAACAAAAGAAGCGCAATGCCTAACAAGACTGCCAAACCGGCCGCGAAAGCGACCGTTGCCAAGCCTGCTGCTGCCAAAGCTCCTGCTGCCAAGCCCGCCGCGCCGAAGGCTCCTGTTGCTGCTGCGCCCGCCAAGACCCCTGTCGCTGCCAAGCCGGCCGCCAAGCCCGCTGCTGCGCCGAAGGTCGAGGAAAAGAAGGTCGTGACCCAGCGCCAGGGCTTCAAGGCCAACGAATTCGTCGTCTATCCCGCTCACGGCGTCGGCCAGATCCTGGCGATCGAGGAGCAGGAGATCGCCGGTGCGAAGCTCGAGCTGTTCGTCATCAACTTCATCAAGGACAAGATGACGCTGCGCGTTCCGACCGCCAAGGTCGCCAACGTCGGTATGCGCAAGCTGTCCGAGCCCGCCCTCGTCAAGAAGGCGCTCGAGACCCTGAAGGGCCGCGCCCGCGTCAAGCGCACCATGTGGTCGCGCCGCGCCCAGGAATACGAAGCGAAGATCAATTCGGGCGACATCGTCGCGATCGCGGAAGTCGTTCGCGACCTCTATCGCTCGGAGTCGCAGCCGGAGCAGTCCTACAGCGAACGCCAGCTCTATGAAGCGGCGCTCGACCGTCTGTCCCGCGAGATCGCGGTGGTGCAGCACTCGACCGAGACCGAAGCGGTCAAGGAGATCGAGGCCCAACTCGCCAAGAGCCCGCGCCGCACCAACGCCAAGGCGGAAGCCGCCGATGGCGAGGGCGATACGGATGCCGAGGGCGATACCGACGATACCGATGGCGACGACACCACCGTCGCCGACGAGGCCGCCTAAGCGCCTCGCCTCGATCGCACGAGATCAAAAGCCCGGCCGTTCGGCCGGGCTTTTTGTTTGTGCGGGGAGGCGAAGCCTGAGGCTCCTGCCCATCGTCATCCCGGCAGCGTCAGGGGCTTTCGGCTGTAGAGCGATGTCCAGCCACTGATGTCGGCAGCCATGATACGGGCGCTCTCGAACAGAACGCCGGCGCTCAGATCGAAGTCGAGGCGCTCCAGAGCGAGGTCGTAGGTCTCTTGCAGCAAATCGAGTTGGGCCCCCGTTCTCGCCGATCGCTCAGCGGCCCCCTCGAACTCGCCGGTAAACCTGATGCCGGTCACCGCGGCTCCCAGCGAAGGAAGAAAGGCGGTGGCCGCGGCGATCCAGCGGGCCGCACTCGCGAGGAATCCGGTCCACACCGTAAATTGCTTGCCGATCGACAGGGCGACGAAGAATCCAAGGAGCAGGGCGAGCGCGAGTGCGAAGCAGACATTGCCCGACCGGTGCAGGACCTGTTCCCAGCCTCTGTGCATCCTGAGATTGGCCGCATGATACCTGATCTGGGGCTCCAGCTCGGCGGCGACGGTCGCGCTCAAGATCTTGCGCTGATATTCCGGGCCGAGAGTGCCCGACGGCAGGCCGAGCTCGCGCATGGTCGCGCGGAAGTACCAGAGCAGCCAGTCAGAACCCGGTCGTGCCGCAGCCTCGACGTAGGAGCTTTTCTCGTACTGACCGACGAGGCTGAGAAAACGCAGGTGCCGAAGGATCTCCGCCAGCGCGCGATAGTCGAGCCAGCGATCGTGCCACCGTTGCGCTTGTCCACGCCAGACGATCGCGACGATCGAGGCGACGATCAGGAATTCGATGCCGACGAGACAGAGCTCGCTCGAGGGAATGTGGTCATGTCCGTTGTCGTGCAGCAGGAAGCTGGACAGTGCGACGGCGACGGCCAGAGACGACAGCAGATAGACCGAAACATAGGCGAGGCGATAGCGCCGGCCGTACCGGCGTGCCAGCGCGTCGGTCGCGAGGCAGCGCGGCAACAGCACGTCGACCAGCCGCGACTTGAATTTGTTCTCGGGGAGCTCCGACAAAAAGCGATCCCACGACTGCCTTTTCCCTTTGTCGATCGTGGGGATTGATTCCGACAGGAAATCGTTGAGCCTGTCGGCTGCCTCCGAGGCGTGATGCTTGATGTGCCAGGGTTCGCGTTCGCGATGGGCGCTCCTGCTGATCGCGAGGGCCTGGCGGACCAGATCCGCGATGGGCCCGGAGGTTGCGTCTGCCATGGGTGTGTCGCGCTCGACATCGCCGACCTGGCTGATGACCCAGGGCCGTTGCGGTCGATCGGCCGCGATCCAGATCACCGGGATACCGGTCTCGGTCGCATGCTCCACGGTATCGGCGGTGCCGCCGGGAAGGCCGACATGCGGACTGCCGTCCCACACAGCGACCAGCACATCGATCTGGCGGAGCAGAACGTCGCGCGAGCGAACCAATCCCTTGTCGTCGTCCAGGAGCGGTCGCGGCAGGATCGTAGTCCCGCCGCAACGCCGCAGCGCCTTCGCGAAATCGCCGGCCGCACGCTCCCCGCAACCCGCGGGCGCCGTGGTCTTCAGCACATGTTCGTATTCGTCCTGGGGGGAGGGCAGCAAACCCGCGATCGTCCAGGTTTCGGGGCACTGCTCCACCGCCAGCGCGTCGGTGCCGTCGGCAAGGCTCGACAACAGCACCATTTGCGGCCGGGTCGGTGCATAGAGATCAGGCTGCTGCTCCAGTTGCTTGCGGCACGCGTCCTCGATGGCACGAAAGACATCCAAGAGCTGATCCTGGAGGCGCTTCTTGTGCTCCTCCTTCAGGCGCGCAGAGCGATGACCAGTCACACCGACAACGAAGGTCAGGGCCGGTCTCGCAACCGTCATGGTGCACTCTTCCCCCAATATGCGCGCCGCGTATCCAGTTAAGCGGCCGTGCCCGGGATGTGCAATCGAAATCCCACACGCCGGGGTGGTGGCGCGGCCGCGGGCGCGTGGGCAGTCAAATCGGCCTCGGTGCCAGCCTGTCGCAGGCGCCGATACAGCTTGACGTTGTGGCGCGTCCGCAGCTAACCTGACCACTGCCGGCCGCCTGCGGGTTACCGTGGAGATTAGCGGAGATTAATTGGCATGACGGATAATCGCGTCCAATTTTTTTTGTCATACGCCTGGAATGACAACCGGCTGCCGCCGGGTGAGCATCCTGACAAGCGACCCTTCGTATCTGCCCTGACCGGACAGATCGAGTATCACTTCAACGACGCGAGACCCAATAATCCCTCGCTCTGGTGGGACCGCGACAACATTGATGACGGGACCCAATTCCGTCCCGCCATTCGCGCCGCCATCGAGGCTTCGTCATTTCTCGTCATCGTGCTCTCCGAGCATTGGCTTGCAAGCGAATACTGCCAGTTGGAGCTGCAGATGTTTCGCGAGCGCTGGCGGCACGAGGGTGACTTCGAATTCAAGCATCGCATCATCCTGGCGCACAAGAGCGAAGTGCCGAGGGAACGATGGCCTTTGCTGCTGCCGGAGCAGCGCGGTTATCAATTCTTTTCGAAGTCGGGTCCCTTCTACAGGCTTGGGCGGGTCAGCGACGAATTCTATGATGTCGCCGAGGAACTCGCCCAGGTCCTGATCCGACGTGCCAAGCATGCGGTCTTTGAACCTCCTCCTCCACCGGACCCTCCACCGTCGCCCCCCAAAGGATTGAAGGTCTATCTCGCGAAGCCCGCGCCCGACATGCGTGATCAATATTTGCGCGTGCATCGCGAATTGGTGCGTGACGGCTTTAACGTCGTTCCGGCGGTTGCCGATGAAATTCCGCTCGATGCGGGCGCGACTGGCTTCATCGATCGCGAACTGGGGGACGCCAGGGTTTCGATCCACCTGCTGGGGCGCAGCGCAGGACCGGCGCCGACCGATCTCGAACACATCGTCAAGCTGCAGCTCAGCAAGGCCGCGGAACGTATCCCCGAAGCGGGCGCCGCAGACAACGCGGCTTTCCATCGCCTGATCTGGGCGCCAAAGAACTTCGACGATAGCTCGGGTCATGCAGCCGAGCGCGACCCGATTGATACTCTGAAGAGCTTTGGCGCTCAACGATCCGGGGATCGCACCGAAGGGAATAGTCTCAGTCCTTTCATCGACTTTCTTCGAGTCCATCTGGGGGATATCAAACCCCAGCCACCGCCAGATGAGCCAGTTTCGTTTGATCATATCTATCTGTGTCACGACGAGTCAGACACGGAATACGCGGCCGAGGTCGCGTCGCTATTCGAAGAGCATGAGATCAACTACATCATGCCGGCGTACTTCAACACGACCGATCTCGAGCGCCGACAGTTTCATCGCGAGCGTCTGGCTGAGTGTACGGCGGTGGTCATGTGCTGGGCCAAGGCCTCGGAGATGTGGGCAAGAGCGCAGTCCAAGGAGCTGCGAAGCTGGCAGACGCTCGGCCGAACGCAACGGTTCGTCTGCCGAGGATTGATAGCGGGGCCGCCGCCGCATCTTCGCAAGGATGACAACATGCTCCGTCATCTCTTCCCTTCGAAGGAAATCGATCTCGTCCTGAACTGGGCCCAGACCGAGAAGCCCAGCATCGAGGCGCTGAAACGCATCTTCAACCAGAACAGCGAACAGCGCGCACATGATTGAACCGGCCGCCGCAGCTCCGAGCCAGCCGACCGGAACGGCTGCACCTTTTCCGGGTCTGAGACCCTTCGCCAAGCGTGATCACAAATATTTCTTCGGGCGTGAAGATCAGACTTTTGCCCTCTACCGACTGCTGCGGACCAACCATTTCATTGCGGTGGTCGGCAGCTCGGGAAGCGGCAAGTCGTCGATTGTACGCGCCGGGCTGTTACCGCTTCTCGAGCAAGAGAATGAGGAATCAAACCGGAAGGTATGGGAATACGCGGCAATGAGGCCGGGGCGGGCTCCCATCGATCGACTGGCGATCGGGCTCGCCAAGGTCGTCGGCGCCAACGACGAGTTCTTCGAGGCCCGGCGGGATCGCATCGCCGCCCTGTTGTTTGCCTCCAGCCACGGCCTGACGGACGCGCTGCCCTACGTCGCCGCCGACCCCGATACGCAGCTCGTCGTGCTGGTCGACCAGTTCGAGGAGCTGTTCCGCTACATGTCGGCCGGTGCCCAGACCGACACGCGCCTCGAACTGTCCCGGCGGCGCGAAGAGGCGATCAATTTCATTCAGCTTCTGCTCGCTGCGACCCGCAGTCACGATAGCAGGATACGCGTCGTGATCACGATGCGCTCCGACTTCATCGGCGATTGCGCCCGCTTTCAGGGGCTGCCTGAGGCCGTGTCGTCGGCGCAATTTCTCGTGCCGTCGCTGTCCCGCGACCAGCGCGAGGAGGCGATCCGTGGGCCCGTCGAATTGTCGGGCGCGACCATCTCGTCCGAACTGGTGGAGCGGCTACTCAACGACAGCAGCGAAGAGCTCGATCAGCTGCCCATCCTCCAACATTGCCTGGCCCGGCTATGGATCAAGGCGAGCGCAACCGCGGGGGAGGCCGTCGATGGCGGCGCCATTCCGGGACCCGCCACGCGGCATTTGACCGAGCAGGACTACAGGGACATCGGCGGGCTCTCGGGCGCCATCTCCAATCATGCGGAGGAGATATTCTCGTCCTTGCCCGGCCGGGAGAAGATCGTCGAACAGGTGTTCCGCGCGCTCGCCGAGATCGATAGCGAAGGGCGGGCCGTGCGCCGCGCGCGATCGCTCGGGCAGCTGATCGCGGAGACCGGCGCCACGCGCGAAGATGTCTGCGCCGTGCTCGACCAGTTTCGAGCGGACGAATGCTCGTTCCTGGTTCCACCCCTGTCGTCGTCACCGACCGCTGGCCTGCCGGATGAAACCATCATCGACGTCGGCCACGAGGCGCTGCTGCGTCGCTGGACCCGCGTTTCGGGCGACCCGGATGCGACCGGCGAACGCGGCGACAAGCGCGAAATCGGCTGGTTGCGGCAGGAGCAGCGGGATGGCGAGCGATATCGCTTCCTCCATTCCTGCGTCGATTCCCGGAGCCTCAACGAATCCCGCCTGTCCGACGATCAGGCAAGGCGCTATTGGGGCTGGTGGGACAAATGGAAGCCCAATGCGGCGTGGGCGGCCCGGTATGGCGGCGGATACAACGAAGTCGAGCGGCTTGTGCGCGACTCCTACGCCGCGAGCGGTCGCAGCCGAAAGATCAAGAACGCGACATATGCGGTCGTGGGCGTCGCGTTGATCCTGCTGGCCGTCGGCGGCACGGCGCTGTATCGGGCAAGCGAGACGTTCAACCATGTGGCGCGATCGACCAGAAGTCTCTCGAGTGCGGTGCTCGAATCCTTCAACTCTGGCCAGACATCGCTCGATTCGGCAATGAAGTACCGCGATATCGTGAAGGAGCTGTACGATCGTTTCGACGACCTTCCGAATACGGCGCAAGTGGCGCAGCTGAAGACGTCCTGGCTGCTGACGTCGTCTGACCTGAACCTTGCACTCGATGACAAGGCAACCGCGAGACGAGACGCGGCGAGAGCCGAAGAGATTGCGCGTTCCTATCTGAACAGCAGCGCCGACGATAAGGCATGGCTGCGCCTGCGCTATGGCGCGCTCTTCAGGCTTGGCGACCTCGATCTCGAGGACTCCGCCGTTTACGACGGCGCGGGGAATGTGGTTGCACGTCGTGAGGGGCCAATCGCCGCGGCGCTGGCCAACTACAAGGAAAGCGAGCGAATTGCCGCCAGATTGCTCGACTTCGACGTCGCGAACCCGACGAGCATCAACGAGGTGAGCGTAGATCACCTCGCGCTCCAGCGGTTCGAGCTGGCGTTCGCAATCAACAAGACCGGCGAGGCACTTCAGGTCAAAAAGGACTTTGCGGGCGCTACCTCGAAGTTCACGCAAGCTTTCGAGTACGCGACCATGATCCAGGGGGCTTCGCGGATGGAATGGAAGCTCCAGGCCGCCGCTACCCAGGTCAAGATCGGGCGCGTGCTCAAGGATTCGGTCGATATCGACGGCGCGTTGCTGCGCTACTCGGATGCTGTCGATCGTCAGGAACTTCTGTTCCGGGCCTATCCCAGCGACAAGATCCTCCGCGCGAACCTCGCGGCTTCCTATGAAGACCGTGGGGTGCTCTACGGCACGAAGAAGGATCACGATGCTGCGCGTCGGGAGCTCGACAAGGCCGTTCAGATCTTGATCGCGCTCAACGAGGAGGATCCGCGGAACGTGAGGATTCTGGACAGCCTCGGCAGAGTCTATGGGAGGGCCGGGGCGGTCGAGCAGGACAGGGCGGCGTCGCAAGGCCTGTCCATGGATCCGGCCATCGCGCAATTCCGCAGGGAGGTGGCCGCTCGCGAGAGGCTTGCGCAGCGCCGTGCAGGCGACAAGGCCTATCAGGACCGCCTGCTTCAGAGCCAGGACAGGCTGAAGCGGGTCGAAGCGCAGGCGACGGGGTCCTTCAAGGAGGCGACCGAGAAATCGACCGAGGCGAAGTGAGGCGCCGGCCTACTTCACCGGCCGTTTCTCGAGCTTCCGCGCCAGCGTACGCCGATGCATCCCCAGCCGTCTTGCCGCTTCCGAAATATTGAAATCCGTCTCGATCAGGGTCTGGTGAATGCGTTCCCATTCCAGCGTCTTGATCGAGGTCGGCCGCGCGTCGAGCGCGACCTCGGCGTTGCCTTCGGCCCTGTTGAAGGCGGCTTCGATATCGTCGGTGTTCGAGGGTTTCGCGAGGTAGTGGCAGGCGCCAAGCTTGATCGCTTCGACGGCGGTGGAGATGCTGGCAAAGCCCGTGAGCACCACGATCAGCATATCGGGGTCGTGCGTGTGCAGCAGCTCGACGCAGGCGAGCCCCGAGGCGCCGCCCAGCTTGAGGTCGACCACGGCATGGCCAAAGGAGCGCCCCTCCAGGACTTGCCGGACCTCCTCGATCGAGGCGGCGAGCACGACCTCGTAGCCGCGGCGCTCGAAGGAGCGCTTCAGCGTGCGCGCGAAGCCGGCATCGTCCTCGACGACGATGAGCGAACGGTCAGGCGTCAAAGCTGCCTCCGATCGCGAGCGTGGCGAGCGGCAGGGTGAGACGCACCGTGGCGCCGCGCTTCCTGTGGTTCTCGGCGGTCACGGTGCCGCCGAGCTTGCGCACCACGTTCACCACCAGGAACAGGCCGAGCCCTCCGCCGGCGCGGCCCTTGCTGGAGTGATAGGGTTTTCCGAGCTGTGCCAGCATTTCCGGCGCGAAGCCCGGGCCGCGGTCGCTGATTGACAGCACGAGATTGTCGCCCTCGCGTTCGGCCAGCAGCTCGACCCATTCGCGCGAGACCTCATAGGCGTTGTCGAGCACGTTGAAGATCACCTGCTTCAGTGCGATGTCCGAGACGATCGCGACATCCTCGCCGAACGTGTTGACGAAATAGAGCGTGCGCGCCGAACGGGCGTTGCGCCATTCGTCGACCAGATCTGTGACGAAAGCCGTCACCGTGGTCGGCGAGGAGCCCTCGCCGCGCGCTTCGCCGGCCGAGACCAGGATGCCCGTGACGATCGACTTGCAGCGCTGCAGCGAGGTCTCCATCTCCGAGAGGTCCTCGGCGAGCTCCTGATCGGCGGCGAGGTCCGGCATGCGGCGCCAGTCGCTGAGGATGACCGAGAGCGAGGCCAGCGGCGTGCCGAGCTCATGCGCTGCGCCGGAGGCGAGCAGGCCCATCCGGACGATGTGGTCCTGCTCGGCCGCATGCTGGCGCAGCGCCGCCAGATGCGCATCGCGATCGCGCAAATTCCTGTTGATGCGGGTGACGAACACGACCAGCAGCACGGCGTTGAGCGCAAAGCCCAAGAGCATGCCGGCGACGGTGAGGGTGTAGGTCTCGCTGAGGGGATTCGGCGGCAGCTCAAGCGGCCGGTAGGCCAGTGTCAGCCAAACGAAGCATGCGCAGGTCAGCGCCACCAGCGACCAGGTCGAGCGGGCATCGAGCAGCACGGCGGCCAGCGTCACCTGGAGCAGGAACAGCGAGGTGAAAGGATTGGTGGCGCCACCGCTGAGGTAGAGCTGCGCGGTCAGCGCGGCGACGTCGAGCATCAGGGCGACCAGCAGCTCGTTGCTGGAGATCGCGGCGCGATGGCGCACCCAGACCAGGCTGGAGACGTTGAGCAGCACCAGCGCGCCGATCACCGCGCCCATCCGTTCCAGCGGCAAGGGGATGCCGAGCCAGAAATGCACGCCGCCGATGGTGACGATCTGGCCGACCACCGCGGTCCAGCGCAACTGGATCAGCAGCGCCATGTTCTTGCGGTTGGTCTCGTCGTCGGTGGGCGCAGCGCCGATCAGCTCGCTGCGCGTATCCGCCTGCGATTGCAGAGTGACGGCCAGCCCGCCGCCATGGGCGAGCGTCTGTGGTCTTCCGTCGTCAGGCCTGTTCGACGATCGTTCCAGCATCTGATCCCGTCCTGCGCGCGGCGGCATCGGGGCCGCCAGCCGGTTCGTGGACGAAGCCCTTCCGGGCTTTCTCGCGGCGGAACAGCCCGCCGCCGAACGTGACGAAAAGTTTACCGGCCAGCATGAAAGCCAGGGCAAACCACGTCAGCGCATAGATCAGGTGGTTATTGGGAAAGCGGATCACGGTCAATCCGCCGATGGGCCCTTGGACAGGGCCTTGGGCGCTTTGTGATCCGGCATCGGCATCGACGAAGAAGGGCGCGACATCGTGCAGGCCGCGCGCCGTCGCGATCGCGGCGACGTCCCGCGAGTACCAGCGGTTGTGCTGGGGCACGTTGTTGCGGAGGAATCCGCCCTTCGGCTCGGTGATGCGCAGGAGGCCGGTGATCTCGACCTGGCCCTCGGGATTGCCGCCCTGGCGCGTCGATGCGTCGCGCCGCTCGGTCGGCACGAAGCCGCGATTGACCAGGACCTGTGTGCCGTCACGGCGCTGGAGCGGCGTCAGCACCCAATAGCCGGGGCCTTCCTCGGTGACGGCCTGAACCAGCGTTTCCCGGTCATGCAGGAAGCGGCCCTCGAGGCTGACATGCCTGTATTCATCGTTTGCGGCGCTGACCGCGGGCCAGGCCGCCGGCGCGGGGATCGGCTGGGCCGGGGCATGGACGCGCTGCTCGACGCGGTCGATCAGCGTCAGCTTCCAGGCGCGGCGCTCGATCTGCCAGACGCCGAGCGCGATCAGAATTGCAAAGGCGGTGAGCGAGAGGACCGTGACCCACAGGCGCGGACGCGCAGCCTTGCCGCGCGTCCGGTCTGCCTTGCTGGTCACGGTCCCGCTATCGCTCACTTCATTCCGCTCATCTGGTGGATGGGCATCATGTTGCTGTTGAGGTGGTTCATCACCCAAAGCGAACCGGACAGCGCGATCACCACCATGACGATGGTGAAGATCAGCGCCATCATGCTCCAGCCGTTCTCGGACTTGGGGCTCATGTGCAGGAAGTAGATCATGTGCACGACGATCTGCACGACCGCGAAGGCCATGATGACCAGCGCGGTGATCTGCTTGCTCGGCAGCGTGCCGCTCATCACCAGCCAGAACGGGATCGCGGTGAGCACGACCGAGAGCACGAAGCCGAGCATGTAACCCGAGAACGTGCTGTGGGCGTGGCCGTCGTCGTGATGATGGTCGTGCGCGCCGGCTGCGTGAGTATCGGTGTTCATCGCAGAACTCCCAGGAGATAGACGAAGGTGAAGACGCCGATCCAGACCACGTCGAGGAAGTGCCAGAACATCGACAGGCACATCAGGCGGCGGCGGTTGGCCTCGATCAGGCCGAATTTCCCGACCTGCACCATCAGGGTCACCAGCCAGATCAGGCCGCAGGAGACATGCAGGCCGTGGGTGCCGACCAGGGTGAAGAAGGCGGACAGGAAGGCGCTGCGCTGCGGCGTGGCGCCTTCGTGGATCATGTGGGCGAACTCGGTGAGCTCGATGCCGATGAAGGCGAGGCCGAACAGGCCGGTGATCGCCAGCCAGATCTGCGTCTGTGCGACCTTGTTCTGCTGCATGGTCAGCATCGCAAAGCCGTAGGTGATCGACGACAGCAGCAGCATCGAGGTGTTCACCGCGACCAGGTTCAGGTCGAACAGGTCCTTCGGCGCGGGTCCGGCGGCGTAGTTGGCGCCGAGCACGCCGAAAGTGGCGAACAGGATCGCGAAGATGAGGCAGTCGCTCATCAGATAGATCCAGAAGCCGAGCGAGGTGCTGTAGCCTTCCGGATGCGGGTGTTCGTCGGCGAGGTAGAACAGCGGCTCGCCGGTTTGCGTGGGATTGACAGCGACAGTCATTTACTTGGCTCCGGCGAGCAGTTTGGTGCGCGCGTCCTCGGTCCGGATGACGTCTTCAGCCGGAATGTCGAAGTCGCGGTGATAGTTGAAGGTGTGACCGATACCGACGACGAGCATCGCGGCGAAGCTCACGGCCGCCAGCCACCAGATGTACCAGATCAGGCCGAAACCCATCGCGGTGGCGAGGCCGGCGAGGATGACGCCGGTGCCGGTGCTGCTGGGCATGTGGATCGGCCTGAACCCGGTGAGCGGACGCTGGTAGCCGCGCTTCTTCATGTCCCACCACGCGTCATTGTCGTGAACGACGGGGGTGAAGGCGAAGTTGTAGTCCGGCGGGGGCGAGGAGGTCGCCCATTCCAGCGTGCGCGCGTCCCAGGGGTCGCCGGTGACGTCCTTGAGCTGCTCGCGCTTGAGCAGGCTCACCGCGAACTGCATCAGCATCGAGAGAATGCCGATGAAGACGAACAGCGCACCGATCGCGGCGATGACGAACCAGATCTGCAGGGACGGGTCGTCGAACACGCGCAGGCGGCGGGTCACGCCCATCAGGCCGAGCACGTAGAGCGGCATGAAGGCCAGGTAGAAGCCGGTGACCCAGAACCAGAACGACATCTTGCCCCAGAACGGATCGAGCTTGAAGCCGAACGCCTTCGGGAACCAGTAGTTGATGCCGGCGAATGCGCCGAACACCACGCCGCCGATGATCACGTTGTGGAAGTGCGCGATCAGGAACAGGCTGTTGTGCAGGACGAAGTCGGCCGGTGGCACCGCGAGCAGCACGCCGGTCATGCCGCCGACCACGAAGGTCAGCATGAAGGCGATCGTCCACATCATCGGCAGCTCGTAGCGGATGCGGCCGCGATACATCGTGAACAGCCAGTTGAACATCTTCGCGCCCGTCGGGATCGAGATGATCATCGTGGTG
>Ga0207426_1000866_pt1 | contig 31626 bp, 36 predicted proteins | sample AraplaMF_Cvi_mMS_FD_184265 | JGI IMG/M metagenome (GOLD analysis project Ga0207426, IMG submission 184265) | Arabidopsis root microbial communities from the University of North Carolina, USA - plate scrape MF_Cvi_mMS (SPAdes) (version 2) | ecosystem: Host-associated > Plants > Roots > Endosphere... | reverse complement strand
AGCTTTCGTAACGCTAATGGCAGCGAAGCGTGAGCGTCACAGAGCGCGAGCAAGGGGCGATGCAGCCGTCCCACCACCGCAGCCCCAGTTCCAGTCGCGGCTTTTTCCGGTATCGAGATGGACGGAGTTCGTGTGGCAGTAGGTACCGACACCGCCGCGATCAGGCAGCGAGCGGATATAGCTTGCGATATCCCATTTCGACACGCCGTCGATCTGAATATCGGCCGCGTCGCATGTCTTGTGCATGGATTCTTCGGCGCCGCCGACCATGCGGTTATGGTCCGGGTCGCGATATCCCGACGTGACGACGAGCGGCTTGCCGAAGTGCTTTTCGACCGCCCTGATCACATTCAACAGGTTCGGCTTGAAGCAGCCGACCTCTACCTTGTCGTTTTGAAGATGCAGGCCGTTGGGCGCAATTCGCGTCATGCCGGGCAGTGAGGCTTTTTGCAGTAGCCCGGAGAGACTGCCGAGCAGGTTTTGCCTCGGCGCGCTATAGAGCGCATTCATCGTCTGGCCTGCCAGTGCTCCGGTCGAGAGCGAGGCACTCTGAACCGGCTCGCCGCGTATGGCCGTGTTCTGTGAGGACTGCTGCGGCAACAGGGGTTGAGTCTGCTGCGTTTGCTGGGGCTGATCGACAGGAAGCTGGCTGCTGTAGACGCTCGAGCGCATGGGGCTGACACCAGCCGGCGTGTAGGCGTTGCCCGTGACGGGCTGCACCTGGGTCGATGTCGGGTTGTTCTGCGGCAGCGTGTGTGCCGAGAAGATGCTCATCGCCTGCGCGTTGATCCCAGTTGATTGCATTGCGAGACCGCCGATATTGGCGGGAGCCGAAGCGGTCGATCCTACTGCCATCGACTGCGCGGCCGGAACCTGTGCCGGCTGCTGACCCGATACATTCGCCACCATAGGGTCGCGATAGCCGGGTTGGGCGGTGGGCGAGGCGGTGGCCTGTTGAACGGCCGCAGTCGATTCGACTGGGGAAACGACAGCGGCAGCGTCGGCGGCCTTCTTGTTTGACACGCAGCCGCTGAGCACCAGCGCTGACGTGGCGATGAGAAGGGCAGGTCCGAAAGGTATCCGCTTTTCAACAGCGAGCACGCGAGCATTCTCCAGAGGACGGCGAGTGCTGCGCCAAAACGCATCGTTCGCCTCGAGTCGGTTGGAGAGTGCCCGCGCCACTGGCCTGCGGCAAGCGCGATGCGGACACGCAGGTCCGAAATCGCCAAAGCCGCAAGCCTCGCAAAAGCCTCGACTTACCAGGCGCCGGTATTGCCCATCGAAGCCCAGGGCTCGGCTGTCGGGAGGCTGCCGCCCTTCTGCAGAATCTCGATCGAGATCCCGTCCGGGGAGCGCACGAAGGCCATGTGACCGTCGCGCGGCGGACGATTGATGGTGATGCCGTTGTCCATCAGCTTCTGGCAGGTGGCATAGATATCGTCGACCTCATAGGCGAGGTGACCGAAATTGCGGCCGCCCGTGTAGTCCTCGGTATCCCAATTGTAGGTCAGTTCCAGGCAGGGCGCGCCCTTGGCACTGGCCTCGGTTTTGTCGCCGGGCGCTGCAAGGAAAACGAGCGTGAAGCGGCCCTTCTCGTTCTCCGTGCGCCTAATTTCCTCGAGTCCGAAGAGCTTGGTGTAAAAATGCAGGGAGGCGTCCAGATCTTTCACGCGAACCATGGTGTGGAGATAACGCATTCTATTTCCTCTCTAATGCGGGGTCTTGGATTCTGTCGGAATCTTATGTGGCGGAACACCAGCTTCGGGCAAGATAGCGGGGTATGATTGGCAACTGCGAATAATCGAAAAGTAGGACTTGCGCTAATCCGTTACCAACATGTTAATCTTGATGTGAAGAATCAGTTAACCGTAACAGTGTGACGCGTATTGAGGGACTGGCGATATGGCTGACAGAATTTCGTCAAAGGAATTCAGCGACCTCGATCAACTCGCGGGGGAAGCGGTCGATCTCATTGAAATCACTGGCGTCGTCAAGTGGTTTGACGTGGCCAAGGGCTTCGGTTTCATCGTTCCCGACAACGGTATGCAGGATGTTCTTCTTCATGTGACCTGCCTGCGTCGCGACGGCTACCAGACAATTCTCGAGGGTACGCGGATCGTTGCGCTCATCCAACGGCGCGAACGCGGTTACCAGGCGTTCAAAATCCTTTCCATGGACCAGTCGACGGCTGTACACCCTTCGATGCTGCCGCCGGTCCGCACGCATGTGCAGGTGACGGCGACGAGCGGGCTCGAGCGTGCGCTGGTCAAGTGGTTCAATCGCACGAAGGGCTTCGGCTTCCTGACGCGGGGCGAGGGGACGGAGGATATTTTCGTCCACATGGAAACGCTGCGTCGGTTTGGTCTCACGGAATTGCGTCCGGGGCAGGTGGTGCTCGTCCGTTACGGCGATGGCGACAAGGGGCTGATGGCCGCTGAGATCCATCCCGATGTGCCGAGCCCGGTGAGCCGCGCGCACTAATGCGTATGTCTGCAGCTCACTGGATCAGAAGCGCCATCGCGGCGCTTTTTTTCATTCTCGCCGTGCCGGCCCTTTCCCAACAGCCGATAACCTTCGACAAGGAACCGCTGATTATCCAGACGGCGTCCGGCAAGCGGCTGAATTTCATCGTTGAGATAGCCGACACCAACGAGCAACGCCAGCGCGGGCTGATGTATCGTAAGGACATGGCCGAAGGCGCCGGCATGATCTTCGATTTCGGCGTTTCGCGGCGGGTGCAGATGTGGATGGAGAACACCATCCTGCCGCTCGACATGCTGTTCGTCGACTCGACGGGCACGATCCGCAACATCAAGCAGAACGCGGTGCCGTACTCCGAGGACATCATCGATTCGATGACGGAGGTGAAGTACGTGATCGAACTCAATGCCGGTGTAACGGCCAAGCTCGGCATCAAGCCTGGCGACAAGGTGATGAGCGCCACGACGACCAAGAAAAAGTAGGCGTTCGCGCCACGCGGTGACACGGGGCTGCTTGAGGCAGCGCCGAATTTCTCCCGAAAAGCGGGAATGCAGCGGGTGTCTTGTTCCTTGACAGGCCCGGCGTGAGAAGGGCGGTTTAGCGACGTGCGCCGAACACCTCGCGCATGACGTCGCCCTCCAACTCCACACAAAGTTCCTCATATTCATCGACCAGGGTGAGCTCGGCGCTGGCCTCCTTGCGGAACCGTTCGAGTGCGAGGCACGCCTCCTCATAGGCACCCAGCATTTCATCAAGCAACGGTCGCCCATTGGCGGCTAACCGCACAGCCTCGCGCTGGGATGCCGGTAACCTTAACAACATGCGCGCCAGACCGCATCTTGCAGCCTCGCCTAGACGATTGAATGACTTGCCCATTCGCGCCACCGTCCCCTCCTGGAGCACAAACGACAGCAGTGATTGCGTATTGGTCGCTGGGAGACACGCTATCACGGTTCTCCAGATGAGCGGCGTAGAATACGGTAGAATACCTCGGTACCAACGGCGACATATGTGATGTTGGCTGCGATTGAGCCCACCCGGAGCCAACGCATGTGGTCCTCACTCGCCAAGGGCAAGTGTTGCCCGAACGATTGTGAACCCGGTATTGCCACAACGTATAGGTCATGTTTATCTGCTAGCAACATACGCATTGGGTTGTGCTTAGTCAGCATCGAGGGGAATTCGATGGCAAGTGCAAGGTCAGGCGACGTGGCGCCTGTAGCGCCATCTGCCGAGGAAGTGCAAGACCAGCTGGAGCGCATCCTCGGAAGCGAGAGTGTTCACCTCCCTGAGCGAGCCCGGCGGTTCCTGGTGTATGTCGTGACGGAGACGCTCGCCGGTCGATCCCACTACCTCAAGGCCTACACGATCGCGGAGGTCGTTTTCGGAAGGCAGAATTTCGATGCTCAGGGCGATCCCGCGGTGCGGATCGAGGCTGGGCGCATCCGGCGGGAGCTGGAGCGCTATTATTTGATGGCTGGCGGCAGCGAGCCGGTTGTCATCACGATTCCCAAGGGCCGATATGTTCCCATATTCCAAGCTTCGTCGCATTGCCGTGGCGACACAGCGGACGCGGCGATGGCACCGCCTTCTCCCGTCTCTGTCGAGCCTTCATCAAGTGAGGTTGTCGCAGCACCGGCGGCTTCCAGATTCGCTGGAAAACGCTGGCTGATAGCTGGCGCGGCAATGGCGGCCGCGATTGCTGCAGGGGCCATTTTCCTTGGCTTAAGGCCGGCCTCCAAGGAGGTTGCTTCCATCAACAGCCGACCGACGATAGCCGTGGATCGCTTCGATGATATTGCGGGTGGCAGCAGACTGTCCGGAATTTCGGGCGGCGTGACCGATGAAATCATGTCGAAGCTCGTGAAGTTCAAGGACATTCTGGTCGTCGATGCGTCCGGTAATGATCAGGACGCTGTGAGCGGCCTCCAGAATGCTCGATACGCCCTCCAGGGAAGTGTTCGACAAGATGGCGATCGTGTTCGATCCACGGCGCGCCTGGTGCGTCGTTCCGACGGCGCCGTCATCTGGGCCAACCACTACGATTCCGATCTTCGAATACAGAGCGTGTTTGAAGTCGAGACCGCTCTCGCAGAGGAGATCGCGACCGCCGTCGCCCAACCCTTTGGCGTGGTATTTCAGACCGACATAGCCCCGGATGGGGCGGGTGGATGGGACGCATATGATTGCAGCCTGTCCTATTACAACTATCGCAGAAGCATGACGGCGGAAGCGCTTCAGACAGCACAGGAATGTCTCAGGTCCGTGACAGAGAAGTTTCCGAGCGACGCCACGTCTCTTGCTTTCTTGTCGCTGACTTACCTCGATCAGGTACGCTTCCCCTACAAGCTTGGAACCAAACCGTCGCCAAAGATATTGGAGACGGCATCGGAGCTGGCGAAAAAGTCGGCTGTAATTGATCCGCAGAACCCGCGCGTCCTGCAGGCGCTGATGCTGACCAGCTTCTTTCGCAATGACGTTGACGCCGCCCTCGAGGCGGGTGCCGCGGCCTATCAGTTGAATCCCAACGACACCGAGGTGGCCGGCGAATACGGCTTACGTCTCTCCATGGCGGGCAAGTGGGATACGGGCTGCGATCTCGTTTCCAAGGCAGTCAGCAGGAACGCAGGTCCGCAAGGTTACTACGAAGTCGGGATGGCGTTGTGCGCCTTCATGAGAGGCGACCTTCAGGCAGCAGAACTGTGGTCGCGAATGTCTGATCTAAACTACAATCCGATGCACCGCATGGTTCTGGCATCCATCCTTGGCGCGTCCGGAAAGATCGAGCAGGCGAAAAGGGAACTCGATTGGCTTGACACGAAGGCCCCTGCGCTGATGCCGGTGGTAAAGCGCGAGATTTCGATGCGCTTGGCGCGTCCGCAAGACCAAGAGCGCGTCCTCGCCGGGCTGCGCGCTGCCGGTGCCGCGGTCGATCAGGTTCAGCCGGCAGTGACCAACTAGCCGTTGCCGTCATCCTCTCGCTGGCGTGGCAATTTCGTACCACGGCGGCGTCCGTCCCGACAGATACTACGCGATGCTACAGGCCTCGCCGCACGCCACCTGCTAGCCTCCAGGCTTGAGATCGCCCATCCCCCTGGGCAATAGCTGGAATGCAGGCATGGTGAAACGCAGTATCCCTCTTCTTCTCTTTTTTCTGACGAGTTGCGGACATCCGGACGGTGTCATGACGCCGGTTCCGCTGTCGGCTTCCGCTCCACCAACGTCCAAGGTTGCGATGCTGGTTGCGACCACACGCGATCCGTCTGGGGACCCGGCGACGCTATTCAATGGGGAGCGCAGTTCCAAGCCGCACCTGACGCAAATCACAGTCTCGATTCCGCCGAAGCGCGAGCCGGGCACGGTACAGTGGCCGAAGCGTCTCCCACCTGATCCGGCAACCGATTTCGCTGTGACGAATGCTCAGCAGATAGACACCATCGCGCAAGGGCGCGAATGGTTCGCGCAGCATGTGAACGGCGGACATGCGCTAGTGTTCATTCACGGCTTCAACAACACCTACGAGGATTCCGTCTTCCGGCTGGCGCAGATCGTGCACGATAGCAGGATGGAGGCGACGCCGGTACTGTTCACATGGCCGTCGCGAGCCGAAATCACCGCCTACCAGTATGACAAGGAAAGCACGAATTATTCGCGCACGGGACTGGAGCAGGCCCTTCGCACGCTCGCTGCCGATCCCAATGTCAAGGATATCACCATCATGGCACATTCGATGGGGACCTGGCTGGCGATGGAATCGCTGCGGCAGATGGGGATACGCGACGGCCGTGTGGATCCGAAAATTCACAATGTGATCCTCGCTTCCCCCGATATCGATATCCAAGTCTTTGCCAAGCAGTTCGCCGAAATGGGCGAGCCACGTCCGAAGTTCACGATCTTTCTGTCCCAGGATGATAAGGCTCTCGCGGTTTCGAGCTTCATTACGGGGCGGGTCTCCCGTCTCGGCGCCATCAATCCTGCGGAAGAGCCCTATCGGTCGAAGCTCGAAAAAGCGGGCATCGCCGCGATCGATTTGACGAAAGTAAAGACCGAGGACGGGCTCAATCACGGCAAGTTTGCCGAAAGTCCGGAAATCGTCCAACTTATCGGCCAGCGACTCATGACGGGCCAGACACTTACGGATTCGAATGTCACGCTCGGCCAAGGCATTACAGCCGTGGTCGGCGGCACGGTGACGAACATCGGTACGGTTGCGGCTACAGCCGTCGCGGTTCCGGCGACAATCATCGAGCAGCCGCTTGCTGAGAGAAGAAAGCCACGGCCGGCCGACGATACGCTTGGCGGCGACCTGAAGCCGCAGACGCTGACGCAATAGGGGGAAAACCAGCATGAAATGGATCCTGTCTCTCATCGCCGGACTTCTCTTCGCATTCAATGCCGTGGCGCAAGCTCCCGCGGCCGCACCACAGCAGAAGATCGACGAACTTGTGCGCCTTCTTCAGGACCCGGAGGTGCAGGCCTGGCTGAACAGTCGCAAGGAGGTCGGTGCACCTCAGAGCCCCGCTTCATCCGCAGGCGCCTCCGATTTGGTCAGCTGGGAGTCTGCGGCGCGGACGCGCGTTCACGAAATCATCACGGCCATACCGGCGATACCAGCGGAAGTGGCGGCCGCCGCTGCCAGGACACGGCATGACGCCGTAAGCCGAGGCTATGCGCCCGTATTCGTCATATTCGGCGGACTGGTCGCTCTCGGCCTCCTCGTCGAGGGGCTGTACCGCAGGCTAGCCAAGCCCCGCGAAACGCTCCTTGGCCGACTGGCCCCAGTCGGAATCTTCGCGGGGGCAATGGCGATCTTGTTCTTTGCCGTGGAATGGCCGCCTCTCGCCCGTATCACCTTGCTTGCCTATCTCACGGCATTCGTCGCGTTTCGGCTGGCGGTCGCATTTTTGTCCGCCGCCGGTATCACGCCGTTCTTGCGCACACGGTTGATGATCCTATTCGGGCTTGTCTGCTTTGCCGTTGCCACGGCGGCAATCGGAGAACCTTTGGGCGTTCCGCCGCTGGTTAGGGATGCAATCAGCTACTGCTTGTCGGTCGTTGGGCTATTTGTCGCGATCGAGATGGTGTGGGCTACGTCGCAGCGATCTCGGCCGTGGAAAGCGGCTGTGGTTGCCTTCCTCGTCGCGCTGTGGATCATCTGGTGCCTCGACATGAGAGGCCTTTTCTGGATCGGCGTCTATGTCCTCGTACTACCGGCGATGCTCAACGCCGTTGGCCGCGTGGCAGGGTCTTTCGTAAGCGATCCCGGTAGCCTTCGTGGTGTCTTGATCGTCCGTGGCGCACGCGCGGCGGTGATCTTCCTCGCCGTCGGGTGGCTGGCACTTGTTTGGCGTCTCAATCCGGACACATTGGGTCAGCGCGATCCTGTTGTCGCTGCCCTTTTCTACGGGGGCCTGAAGAGTGTTTTGATCCTCGTGGTTGCTGATTTTCTTTGGCAACTGGCCAGAGGCTGGATCGATAGAACGTTGCGGGTGGCGACCGACGCAACATCCCTTGCGCCCGCTGATGCCGCCAAACGGGCACGGTTCCGCACGCTTCTTCCGATCTTTCGCAATGCATTGGCTGTTGTTGTCGCGGTCATGGCGGCGTTGGTCGTGCTGGCCCAGATGGGCGTACAGATCGGGCCATTGATCGCGGGAGCCGGCATCTTCGGCGTTGCCATCGGTTTCGGTTCGCAGACCCTCGTCAAGGACGTCATCAGCGGTGTGTTCTACATGCTGGATGATGCCTTCCGGGTTGGGGAATACATCCAGGCCAAGGATTACAAAGGAACCGTGGAGGGCTTCAGCCTGCGATCGGTACGCCTTCGTCATCATCGCGGTCCGGTCTTCACCGTGCCATTCGGCGAACTCGGAGCCGTCCAGAACATGAGCCGCGACTGGGTGATCGACAAGTTCAGGATCACGGTCGGCTTCAACACCGATATCGACAAGGCACGCAAGCTGACCAAAAAGGTCGGAGCGGAGCTGAAGGATGACCCGGAACTCGGGCCGCTCTTTATCGAGCCCTTGAAGATGAAGGGTGTCGAGGAGTTCGCCGACTACGGAATCGTATTGAGCTTCGCCATGACCACGGTTCCCGGCATGCAGACCTACATACGCCGCAAGGCCTACGCCAAGATTCGCGAGTTGTTCCTGGCAAACGGGATCACGTTCGCCCAACCGACGGTGCAGGTCGGAGGTGACGACAAGGAGGGTGGCGCGGTGGCTGCCGCGCAGGCGATCCGGGCGCACGAAGCAGGTACTGCCGCGCCGCCGAAGTGAGTGCTCTGCGGTGTGCGCTACCGTAATATACGTCCCCAATCATAGCGCTTCGTGAGAACATTCACCGCCTAGATCGTCGAGGCAGGGAGAGGGCGACATGTTCAAACGCGGAATTCTTACGGCGGCGCTCACGTTGGCGACGCTGACATTTGCCGGGAATGCGCCGGCGCAGACGCTGAGCTATGCGGATGCGGTCACGAAGCTCGCCGCCGACTGCGGCACGGACATCCAGAAACTGTGCAAGGGACTGAACCTCGGCAGCGGACGGATCGCCGACTGCCTGCAGCAGAACGCGGCAAAAGTGTCGCCCACTTGCAAAGGCTCGCTGACATCAGTGTTCCAATCGATAACCCAGCGAGAACACGCGCAGACCGCCTACGAGCGGGTCTGCCAGCGGGACATGTCCAAAAGTTGCTCAGGCATCAAGGGTGACGGCTTCGTGCTGGCTTGTCTGGTGAAAAAGGAAAAGCGCGTCAGCAAGGAATGCAATCAGGTCATCACCGATGCGGGTTGGAGGTAAACCGATGAAACGTCTTATTTCCAAAGCCATTCTCGTTCTGGCCACGGGCGTATTGTTTTCCGGCTTTGCGTCGGCGCAGGAGGTCTCCCAGGAGCGCATCGTCAAGGGACTCGGTAAACTCAGGGCGGCGGCTCCTGCGATCGACCTCGAGATATTGCGACAGGAGGCTATCAACGGCGGTAACCAGCCGATGTCTGCGCTTCCGAACTGGAAGCGGATAGGGAAACTGCCGCAGATGGTGGTCGAGATCGATTTCGAGAACGACTCTGTCGCCATCCAGCCGAATTCCTATCGCACCCTCGGGCTGATCGCCGACGCGTTGCATCATCCGAACCTGTGGGACTACAAGTTCCTCGTGGTCGGTCATGCCAGCGCGACCGGGGACGAAAAACATAACCTCGATCTCAGCGAACAGCGTGCTGCTGCAATCAAAGAAGCACTATCGACGACGTTTGCCGTCGATCCGGCGCGCCTTTACGCGGTCGGTGTCGGGGAACACTTACCGATCGAAGGCACTGACGTGAAAGGGTCGAACAACAGACGTGTTCAACTTATCAACCTCGGTGTCTTCAAGATTAAGTCCTGATCGGAAAGAGGCCGCGGCGTCGAAACGATGCCGCGCGCCAGCAGTTGATGGGCCGCCCCCTGGGAGTGTGGAGGCTCGGATGAACGCCCCGAGACTAACGCTGTTGGGAAACGCCTGCTTTGCTGGCGGTCTTTGCAGACGCTCGATTCGGCTGCCGATCGCGATCCTCTCGGATGAGTACTCCTACCGAGAATGCATCGCCTGCAAACGAGACTATCTTATGATGGGAGAAACGACATGAGCAGCTCCGACGGACGATCTTCTCCATCTGCTGGCATCGGAAGAAGTGTTCTTCAAGAACTGCGACACACGCCCGTTCTCTGGCTGATCGTGCTGGTGCCGATCGTCATCGTCCTGGAGCACCTGGTTCCGGACAGTCATACGCTGCTCTTTTTCATATCGGTCCTTGCAATCATTCCTCTGGCGACGCTCCTTAGCCGTGCAACCGAGGCGGTTGCGGCGAGAACGGGCGACGCGGTCGGCGGCCTGCTAAATGCTACGCTCGGAAATCTGACCGAGCTGGTGATATCGCTTTCGGCCCTGCGGACGGGACAATATCTGCTGGTCAAGGCATCGCTGGCCGGCGCAATCGTTACAAACACCCTGTTCATGCTGGGCGGCGCATTTCTACTCGGCGGGTTGAAGCATCACCTGCAGGAGTTCAATCGCGTCAATGCTCGCTTCCAGGCCTGCCTGCTTTTCCTGGCAACCATTGCCGTTCTGGTGCCGTCGATCATCAGTGAAGTCGATCAGCCGCCACCGCTCGCCATCTCTCAGAACGTGAGCCTCGGGTTGTCGGTCATCCTCATCGCCGTCTACGCCTTGGGCATGTTGTTCTCCTTGCGAACACATAAGGAGCTTTTCGCCAGTGCCGGTCACGCGGACGAAGAGCAGGCTACCTGGCCGCTTGGCCTCAGCATCGCCATTCTCGTCGGCGTAACCGTGCTGGTCGCATTGGTCAGTGAAATTTTCGTCGGGTCGGTTCAGGTTGCGGCTGAACATCTGGGAATGACACCGGCGTTCGTCGGCTTCATCGTGGTCGCCCTTGTTGGTGCGGCCGCGGAGATGACCACCGCGTTTTCGGCAGCTCGTGCGGATCGCCTTGATCTCAGCGTTGGGATCGCGCTCGGCAGCGCCGCCCAGATCGCGCTTTTCGTTGCCCCGCTGCTGGTCATTGTCAGCTACGTCATCGGACCGGAACCAATGACGCTGCAGTTCTGGCCCGGGGCAGTTACAATGATGATCGTCGCCACCGTGGCCGCTACGCTTCTGTCGAACGGTGGTCGAGGCGCCTGGTACGCAGGAGTGATGGCACTTGCCCTCTACGCGATCTTCGCCTTCACCTTGTTTGTCTTGCCTCCAGCTGGACCGACGTGATCGAAAGGCTACTTCTAGGCGCGCCGCGCGATAGCTCTGCAGCGACGCCAAAGCAAACTCAATCAGGCACCTTGGAAGCGCAAGGAAAGCGGCGCCGATGACGCGAGGCACAGAGAGCAAGTTTAAATCGAGGAGGATGAGAAGGCGGTTCTTCGCCTCTCTCTTCCAGCAACTTCGAATATTGTGGCCGATCTTCTCCGGTGTTCTCGTTGTCATCGTCGGGTCAGGCGCACTTGTCGGATGGATCGAAGGATGGCAGCTCGGCGACACCCTGTACTTCACCTTTGTTACGGGATTGACGATCGGCTACGGCGACCTCGTACCAAAGCAGACAATCGCGCGGGTGCTGGCTCTGGTGATCGGCCTATGCGGGATTGTCCTTACGGGTCTTATTGCCGCAGCCAGCGTGCAGGCTCTCCGTGGCGCTGATCCGGATCGCTCAAATTCTGACAATGCCGCTCAGGACTAGGTGAAGTGCCTCGCCGAACCGGCCATTCAGAACTGGAAATCTTAGACTTATGATTCCTGGGACAACGCGGAGGCCCCAGTACGGCATCGAAGTTTTCGGAAGCGTCAATCGGAGGATGTCCTGCGAAAGTCCGACAAGTCTTGATGTGGAGGGGAAGGGTAGTGGTCGGAGTGGAGAGATTCGAAATCATCTATGTGATTGAATTTCAACGGCTATTTAGACCGCTTTGTAAGCTTGTAATGCTTGCACTTTTGTCCGAAGCGATTAGCGTTCTGCATCAATTCGCGCTATGGATCAATCCATATTTGAGGTTGTGTGCTTCATTCCTGCCGGGTTGCAGGGACTATAACGTCGCTGCATGATCATCTGGTCTCGTCCGCGTGATTCTAGAACACTGTTCAACAAAGCAAGTTACAGCGATGAAAACTGAAGCCTTTCAAAGTCTGATCGTCGCTCGAACGCTTTTCGATCAGGTCAACATACTGATGTATGCGGACAACAAATATTCCTCGTCCGCTGCTCTCGTAATACTACAGGATGCCCTTGAGCTAATCTTGAAGGCGGCGCTCATCGAGCTAGGTGTAGACGAACATAAGAACCTAGAGACCGCTTCGTTTGATCAGCTAATTGCCTTTCTGAAAGAAGCTGGAATCGCCATTCCTCGCACGGGCACGATTAAAGCCATGAACAAAGGCCGAGTGACCGTGAAGCATCATGGACAGCTAGCCGAACATGATGCCGTCAAGAACTTCGTTTCCAGCGCTCAGAACGCGACAGAAGTGATCATGAAATCAGTGTTCGACACGGCGCTGTCTGAGGTGTTTGCAGGCGGACAACTCAAACATGATGAGATTCGTTCATTTATCAGCGAAGCCACGGATCACATCGCGAAACGAAAGGGCTTTCAGGCCCTCGTCGCCATCCGCAAAGCTATCTTCGTCGCTATTGAAGAAGAATACGATATCAGCGCCTACGTTGATCCTTCTAAGGACCGCAACGACTGGACATTGCTTTTGGCTAGCAGAGGCAGGAATGCCCCCTGGCATATGAAGTCGGCTGAATATATCGCTCAGAATGTCCACGAGCCTTTCGACTTCATCCAGTTCAATTATGAAAAGCTTCGGGTCGACCTCATGGAATGGGGCATAAACACGCAAGACTTCTGGAATATTCGACGCCTAACGCCTGCCGTCTATCGGAAGGAGGGGGAGCAGGATTTCATTTACGAGACACTTCGCATTGATGACGCCGACATGGACCTCAGTAACGCTAAATATTGTCTCGACCGAGCGATCACGATCCTGCAGAAGATTCAAACGCATAGGGACTACAGTCGAACGCTACCCTACGGGCAACCTAAGCCCATTAAAACCACACGCGAAACCACTAGGTTCAAGAAGGCGGACCGCAGTTCCGAAGCTGTTGGAACGCTGCCATCCGATAAAATTGTCCTTTATGAAAATTTCCTGTTTGGCCTTGATGGCGAGGCTTACGCAAAGCTATGGCCAAGCTTTGAGAGCAAAGAGCTGTTCCCGACGTATATTCTTGTTGCCGACTGTCAGAGGGAAACAGAGGACTAGCATTCGGTGATTTTGTGCAACCCACGTTGACCACTAAAACTTTTCCGTGCAGATTCTTGCTGTTGATAGCCGGAGGGGTTCAAATTGGCGGCAGCATTTTTCTCGACATTGGGACTAGCAGTTTTGATCGGTGGGCCGGTTGCGGCCCTCTATTTCTCAAGCGTGATTGGAATGCCCACGGCAGCGGTTCTTGTGGGGAGTAGCATTGGATCGGGTATCGGCCTTTTCGCGGTTGCCGTGATCATTGAACGCCTCGACAAGATTGTTGAGGTATCCAAGCGCTCGTAGGCGATATGAAGGAAAACCCGCCGATTTTAAGCGGCGGGTTTCGTGTTTCAGGTCTGGCGCTTCTTCCAACCCGCGATCACTGCGTTGATCTTTCGTTGCACTCGTCGCCGCGCGTCCTCCCGATCAACGCCGCTTAGAAGCATCTGGTCATAGTCGGTCATGGTATGCCGCAGGGTTGTCTGCATCGTGATACCCACGGCCATACCGAGAGATGCGCCTTTCCAATCCTTCTTTGCGATCTCAGCAACGAAAAACGCAACCGCGAAATTAGGGCAACCGGGATGCTTGCGTCTGATATGGCGCTCAATAGCGGCTTCCGAAAATTTTGTCACGGCGCGCCTTTGCGCCGGTTCTCGACCGCGTAGCAAATCGCACTGGCAACCTCATACGACCACCGGAAGATATCGCGTTCGTCCCACTCATCCGGCGTCATCTTCCGGGCCGTAGCGAGTTCTTCACAGACAATGGTTCCGATTATCCCAACCATGAGATCGTCGGCTTCCTTTGCGGTCATTCCTTCGTATCTGCCGGACATGGTAGCTCCCGCGGATCTTCTTATCAGGCGGCTAGACGCGGCTTTAGGCGCTCGTCTGTCGCAAGGCATTCTTCCGGCCAAACGCCGAGTTCTTCTCCAAGAATCTGAATAATATCGGTGCGCACCATGTCCGGCGCTGCCGGATCAAACGTCCGGGCAATCTGTTCCAGGCGGTCAACGACATGGGCGAAAACTTGAGCATTTACGTATGCGGCTTGCATTTCTATTTGGTCCCCAGCCCGTGATTGGGCTGGGGTGGTTGTGAGTCAAATTGGGTGATTTAGCAAGCGCAAAAGTCATAAATTATTATTATTTTTCATACACTTACTGTAAGTAAGTGCTTGCTTATCTTTGAAAGGAAGCCCTCATGCCGACGAAGCATGAGGGGCCACGAAAGAGGCCAGCCGGAACGCCAATAACGGCTGACAATTTGATTATAGCAAGAACGCCCGGCAAACGCGGTGAGAGCGCGCGACACTATACGATTGCTCGTGCGGCCATAGCCTTTTCCGCCGCTGCCTTCTCTTCCGCCTTCTTCCGCTCGCGACGGGCTGACCGGGCATCACTTTCAGCCTTCTTCTGGTCGGGCGTCATGTTGTCGCGCCGCGCCTTCGATGCAGCCTTGTTCTGGTCCTTTCGACGCTGCGGGGAGGCGGGAAGGTAGGGCCGAACTTCCCGCCCTTCCGTGTCCTTGATCATTGTCGCATAGTCAGCGCGCATCTTCTTCTTATGAGCGGTCGCCTTGAAGCCGTTGCGACGAGCGTCCGACTTGGCCTTTTCGACAACCGCGTGACGGAGGGCGCGGAGTTCTGCCTTCGGATCCTGCGGCTCAAGATCAGCCAGAGCGGCTTCGAGGGCTGCGAGGGTCTCAACCGGTAATTCCGCTCCATCTCCCACCGGGATAACAACGTCACTGGCGTATGCCGGGGGATTGCTGACGGACAAGCAAAGCGTTTTATCGTCAACAATATGTTGACTATCGTCAGAATATTGTTTATTCATTGTGAACAGTCTTAGGCATGGATTGTGTTTCCTTAAACCCGCCGGTTGTCTTCCCGGCGGGTTTTTTTTATGCCGCTGCCTTGTCGATAAGGTCGGCAAGATCAATCGCAAGATCGGGCGGGAAGGACACGGCGTCCTCAGGCTTTCCACCGAAAGGCAAGGCCACCTTAAGGCCGGTTCCCTGCTTCTGAACTGCGAAGTTATGACCGGGGTTGATGGTATGCGGTGCCGAGTCCCCAGCCACAACTTCCCGGATCGTCCGCGCAAGCGCCTGTGCGCCTGCCTCAGTCATTACAGTTTCGCCGCCTTCGCGGAGGCCAACGGTTACGCCCTTGTCTGCCTTGCGAACGACAACGCCGGGAATATCGGCAGGAATAACGCCTTTCGCAATCTTCTCACGGATAAATGCGGCAATGACGCCTGCGTTGGTGAGGTTCATAGCTGAAGCAATAGCCTTCAACTGGTCGAGGCGGCGCGGATCAAGGCGAACGGTGACGGGCGGCAGTGACATTTAAATACTCCAATTGCGATACTTCATATATACGCGTATATAATTAGAACATCAAGCGAACATTTCAAGTGTCCGTCAGCATTTTCTAGTGCAGGGGTGTCCGTCAGCAATTTCTCCTAATAGTATATACGTAGTAATTAGAAGATAGAGTAACATGTCTAGAAACTGCTGACGGACATATAGTCAGACACTCGCCGCCTGCGGCGGCTCCCTGCGCGGCCTTCGGCCTTGCCAGCGCCTAGCGGCGCTGTCGCTTGAAAGGCCCGCCCGGAAGGTTTCGATATCCTGCGGGTGGAAGAAATGCTTCCGGGTAGGAAGAAGGCCAGGACGATAGGAGAGGGTTGCGGCCCGGTCGCTGCGCTCCCGGTCGCGAAACCTATCTCAAGGCGGAAGGGGCCTATTCCGCGTTTCCGCCGTAGCGAGTCACTGAGGGGCGTTTAGGGCGTCGGATGAGTGAAGACGCGTCCAGGCGCTGAAAACGCGCTGGTGAATCGCTCTGAGGCGTTCTGAACTGTCTCGGTGCTTCAGCCTTCAGACTGACAGTATTGGAGGAAGGTTTCTGCGACTTCCTTGAAATTGTTCTGCTTAAACTCAATCGTGTTGAGGCTGTAGGTTGTCATAATCTCGAATGTCAGCTCCCCATTGTTTGCGCGCCTGGCTTCTTCCATAAAAAGCTTAGCGTTGTTGTTACCCGAACCGACTGCCTTGCCGCTAAGCATATTCCAGGTTTGCTGGACTGTCCGGCCATCGCCAAAACGATACCGAATATGCGCTTTGTCCTCGATTTTTTCTTGAGGCACCAAATCTTCGCTCTTGAAAACAAAAGTCCGCAAATCCCCAGCGGTGCAAGCGATACTGATCACGTAAGAGGTCGACTTTTCCATTGAACGAGAGGCGCCGATCGCTGTGAGCGTCTTCGTCCCATCGTCTTTGTCCGCAAGACTAACGGTAAGTGTGCGACCGCTTACACAGTCATTGAAGGCTGTTTGGCCTTGATTAGTCGATGACAGACAGAACCGTTCGGCCTCGTGAACCTGCTGATCGAACAAAGTGGTGGAAATCTCTTGAGACAAAACTGGAGTCCCCAAAAGCGAGAAGACTAGGCAGGAAATAAGCGGGCGCATAGGCGTCTTTCATCAAAGGCATGGGCAATGTCGGGACATCGGTGGCTGCTTGCTGGCTGTCGTTGATTCTTACAGATTCGTCCTCAACGGCTCCGAATGTTTAGGAAGTTACCGGGCCGGCTAGCAAGCCTAATCTGTTCTTGAACCATGCCCTTCAAATTCTGTTCAACCTGCTTACCTACCCTCGCGGCGAGGTCGGCATTCTGAGGAGCATCACCACCCGTGCCGTTCACCGTGACATTGGTATTGATATTGATCGGCGAGCCGGTCGCGTTCCCGTTCGCGCCCTTCAGGTCCGGCTTACGGATCGCGGGCGCGTTGCCGACATAGCCGCCTTCGGCGAACCCGCCGAGCGCGCCGCGATGAAGGGCTTCAAGGTTGCCAACGCCGATCCGGCTAGTTGCCTTCTTCGACATAACGTATTCGCCGCGATGCACGACGCCCGCCGGTTCATACTTCCCGCCGTCGCCGGTATAGCCGCCTTCAGCCCATCCGAAAATCTTGCCAAGGATGCCGGTTCCGGTTCCACCGAAAAGCCCGGCAAGCGGTCCCTTGCCGAGAAGCGCGGCCTGAAGGGTCGCATCAATGAGATTGTTAAGCAGGCTCTTGAGCGCACCGTTCAAGCTCTGCGTGCCCGTGAGAAGCCCGGAAAGCGCGCTAGTGAAGCTTTCAGCGAAATACTGCTCTGCCGTCTTCAAGCCTTCGGTCGAAAGCGCAACCTTCTGGTTCTCGCCGTCCAACTGCTGCGTGAGCGTGATCTTCTCGCGGATCTTCTGAAGTTCGGCGTCGGTGAGGGTGATACCGGCCCGCTTGGCTTCCTGCTGCGCCTGATAGACGGCAAGCTCAAGACGCTGCTGTTGCGCGGTCATGCCGGAAATCGACTGTTCGAAGCGGGCAAGGGCAAGCCCTTCTTCCACGCTCTGATTCAGGCTCTTACGGGCCGCGTCCTGCTGCTTAATCAGTTCGGTGCGCTGCTTCTCGCTGTCGGTCGGGTCAAGCTTCTGTGATGCGGTCGGCGTCCCGGCATAGGCGTTACGAATGGTGCCATCGTCCACGCGGTTAAGGCCGGTCCATTCCTGCCGAAGTGCTGCCGGGTCGCTGCCACGACGGCGAAGCAAGGCGCGTCCAAGTTCGTCCTGGGTCTTCTCATTAAAGAGGCGATCACCGGAAAGGCCAAGCTCCTTAATCAGCCCTTCAAGGGTCGCGCCCGTGATCTGATAGCGGCCAAGCGCCGAAGAGCCCTTGCCGTCACCATAGAGGGCGCGGTTTGCCGGGTCGGCGAGCATCTTCTTCTGAAGCGCCCGGACCTGATCAAGCGTCATGCCAACAAGGTTCTGAGCGCCACCGGTCCAGCGACCATTATCGAGGGTTGAATTATAGTCCCCGCCGCTTTCGACGGCTGCAATCAGGTCCAGAATATTATCGTGCTTGCCGAACCTGGCGATGCTCTTCGCGCGGTTCGCGAGGTCCGTCGCGTTCATGACTTCGCCCATCGTCTGGGCATTGCCAACAGCCTTCTGATAAGCCGCGTCAATGCCGTTGGTCGTGGCAAGGGTGTCCAGTTCGGCCTTAAGTTCCGGCACGAGCTTCTTGAGGTCGGCGAGGGCGGTCTTGAAGTTGGCCGCTGCCGTGGTGTTGCCACCGAACGCGCCGGAGAGGCTGTTACTCGCTGCCGACAATTCCTTGAGCGCTGTCTTGAATTCGTCGCTGCCGCCCGTGAGGTCCGTAATCTGCTCATCAAGTGCAGACAATGCCGCGCGAAGCTGGCGAAGTTCGGCTTCCCGTAAGACGTTGGAAGTATCGGCTTCGGTGTCCGCGATCTGCCGGGCGATCTTAGTGCGCTGTTCCTGAAGGCGCTTAAGCTGCTGTTCAGGGCTGTTGTAGGCCGCAACGGCACGGTCACGCGCGCCCCCGGAAGGATCGTTTAGCGCGCCGATGATCTTCGACGCGACGTTGACGCCTTCGACCGCCGCCTCCTTGGCGTAGACGGTGAAGTTGCGCCACATGGTCGAAAACTCGCGATCGATCTTCTTCGCGGATTCAATCTGTTCGTCGGTAAAGGTCGCGGCTTCGTTCCGCATATTCTGGATTTCGGTGACGGAAAGGCCGAGAACCTTGGCAAGCTGTTCCGCGCCGGTGCCGCCGAAAAGTTCGTCAAGATTAAGGGTCTGGTCCGCCGCCGACAGCTTTTGCAAGCGGCTGATAAGATCATCAAGGAAACGGTTCGGATCCTTCAACTTTTCCGAAACTTCGGTCGCGCTGTATCCAAGACGCTTAAAAGCGTCTGCCGCGCTGCCCTTACCGGTCTGCGCGAATTCAGAGCCGCGAATGTTCAATTCCTTGAGGGCGTCGGTCACGCCGTCAATGCTCATGCCGGTAGCGGTCGCGACGTAGGTCCACTGCTGCCAAACCTTCGAAGAAACGCCAGCCTTGCGGGCTTCCCGGTCAACTTCGGCAACGCTATCGGCGATTTCCTTCAGGGCAATGGCCGCGCCACCAACGGCAGCGACAACAGCGCCGCCCTTCATGAGCGGGGCGAACATGCCCTCAAGCTTTTCGCCGATAGATGCCGACGCCTTGCCAAGGGTCTTTTCCATGTTCTCTGCGGACTGCCGGGCGCGGCCTTCCATCTTCTTGAAGTTGTCGTTCGTCGCGTTGCGGGCGCGGGCGAAGTCCTTTTCATACTTGTTGATGCGAGCCTCAAGGCTCACGACAAGGCGCTGCGTGTCATCCATTCCGATTATTCCTATGCTGCTTCGTCCCACATGGCGTCCATGCGGGCTGCGTATTCGTCGGGGTCCAATTCGTGAAGGGCGGGCTGGTTATCGTTCGCAGCGGCCCGGAAGACGGCGAGCGCCGATGCAATAGCGCCGTCGATATGATTGCTGTGGCGGGTGCCCTTGTGCATCGTGGTCAATTCGCTAGCGCTGGTCGCGCGCTTCACCACGACGCTTTCGAAGTGGTTGCGAAGGATCGGGTGCGCGCCGTGCCGGACGCGACGGCCATTCACGACGCGCTCAAGGTCACAAATCGGGCCGTGCATGTGCTTTGCCGTCTGCGGAAGCTGAAGCACATTGATGCCGTGAGCCATGAGCTTCGACATAAGAGGCCCGGCAAGCGAGGGGTCGAAGACGACTTCGCGCACGTCGTAGGTGCCGCAAAGGTCAATGATGCGGTCGGCGATCACGTCGGGCTCGATTACCGGCCCGTCAATGACGTTCAAAAGGTCTTCGTCGCGCCACCTGGGATAGGGAACCTGTTCCATCTTGGCCTTGTCTTCTAAGCCTTCGGACGGCAGGAAAAACCAAGGGTGAAGGGAAATGCGGCCATCGTCATGACGGAACGCGGCAACGATAGCGGTCAAGTCACCGGAGCGTGACAAGTCCACACCAAGCCAACAAGGCAAACCCTCAAGGTCGGCGAGGTCGAAATTCGGATCGCGCCCGGCGTCATACACGGCCATGTCAAACAGCGGATCGCGCGAAGCTGCCTGCCACATATTAAGGTGGAACTGCTGGAACGCGAACCGTTCGGCGGGCCGGTGTTCGGCCTCGCGTGCCATCGTGCGCAAGCCGCCAAGATCGGGGAAGCCGTGGGCAAGGCCGGGATTGACCTTGTGCCAAACGTCTTCGGCCTTCCAATCGTCGCCAGGTTCGGCTTCGAAGATGATCGGCAGGAATGACGGATCGTCAATTTCGCCGGTCGCCACTTTGCGGGCGTAGTCGTAAAGCTCGAAACCGATGTTTTCCTGTCCACGCCCTGCGGTCGTGGCGATAATCATGAGGGTATCGGGAACCTTCGCCATGCCGGACTTGAGCGCTTCCCACAGGTCGCGGCCCTTCCAAGCGTGGATTTCATCGACAAGCACAAACGAAGGCGTCTTGCCGTGCTGGGCTGCGCCATCGCTCGAAACAGCGAGCAATTCCGCCTTGTTCGGGCGGCACATGATCTTTTTCGCCGAATTATGGGCGTCATAAATGCGGGTCGCGGCGACAAGGCGGCGATCTTCGCGGACAATGTTAGCCGCTTCCTTGAAGCCGATACCGGCCTGTTCACGGTCGGACGCGGCAAAGATCGCCTGTCCAGCCGGGCGCGCTTCCGGGCCAATGGTATGGAGAAGCGCCCACGCTGCCGCGATACTGGTCTTCCGGTTGCCACGAGGCAGCATAAGGAAGACCGTGCGGACGATCCGGCTGCCGTCCGCGTTGCGCGGGCCGTAAATCCGGCGCGTCATGCGTTCCTGAAAGTCGTAAAGCTGGAAGCGGCCCTTCGGCGCGACACTTGCCGGATGCTTAAGCGCCTGAATGAAGTCAACGGCTTCCTGTCCATAGCCGAACGGGTCGGCGATGGGAGAGCCGTCGCAAATCCAGTGCGGGAACGCGCTCTTAGGCATGGCTGCGGTTCCGCCCGATCATCATGGCGTTCGGTTCATCGCCGTCTTCGGAAGCGGCGCTGCCGACACGAGCGCGCGAAACCGGTGACAATCCATATTCTGCGGCAAGCTGCCGGGCCGTTTGCATTGCCTTGTCCTGAAGACGGCAAAGCTTCATGTCGATTTCGCCGGAACTGCGAAGGGCGTCTTCAATTTCGCGGACAAGACCACGGGCGCGGCAATAGTCTTCGACGCCACCGAGATCGCCACGGGTGACAATCCCGCGTTCGATAAGGCCGGGCATAATCCGCTTCCATTCGGCGCGCGCGAAGGCCGAAAGCTGCTTCGGTGCCGAAGGTGCCTTCGTCAGGGCGTTGCTATCGCGTTCAATGGTAGGCTTCACGCCGCGAAGGTGGGTCACTTCAGGGCCTCGCCGCGAAGCTCAAGGGCGTCACGCCTGCCGAGTTCCTTAATTTCCTTGAGGCCGTAGGCCGTGCCGTCATAGGTCACGCGGTCGGCAGTCGTGATGCCAGGGCGGTAACGGACACGAAAAATCACGGTGCCGGTCTCTGCCTCGCCGTAGCCGGTGAAGAATTCGCTTGCCGTCTGCTGAATGACTTCGCCCCATACGGTCGCGAGCGGTGCCCACGCCTTCACGACGCTGCCGGAAGGCTTCACGGTTTCCGTCTCGCGCTCGATAGTGATCCTGCGATCCATGTTCCCGATATTGAGCATTAGACAATCCACCGAATGAGGGCTTCGACGGAAAGCACGCCGTGACCATAAGCGGGGTCGGGATCGCGCGGGAACCGGGACGCGGTGACGCGGAAATGATCGCAATAACCGCCTTCGATAGCGACATTCCGCTTGTCGAGTGCAGCGGTAACAACGCCAGCGATTTCCTTCGCCGCATCCTGTCCCGCGTCGAGCGTCCAAATATGCAAGTCGAGATATACCCACGCCGTCCGCTGGCTGCTGTAGTCGTGGCCGTGCAAGGCGGTGTTGCCGTCGCTCATAACAATGCAGGGCGTCTTATCCGGGCGGGTCGGGCCGGAACGGATGTGGTCTGCCGGAACAAGGTCGGTGACTTCCTGCTTGCCGATAAGGCGGGCGCGGATTGCCGTCTGAAGGGCTAAGGTCGGTTCAATCATTGCTTATTCCATGCGTCTTTGACGGCCTTCTTCGCGGCTCGATTGATGCGGTTCTGAAGACGCTTGCGGAGAAGGCGAAGGGCGGGCCAAAAGAAAGGCTGAGCTTCAGCGTCGGACGTGCCGTATTCGACAAGGTGCGCATAGCGAACGTCGCTGTTACCTGCGGTAACGATCACTTCCGTTTCACCGGCAACACGACTGCCGCCCGGCTGTGAATAAGCGGGCGTCGAATGTCCCGGCATGGTGACATGGATGCTATCGATCAGCGCGCCGGTATCGCGCGACGTTTCGGCAAGGGCCTTCTGATGGTGCGCAAGCTCTTCGCCGGACTTCAGCAAGGCCGGAAGCACGGCTTCACGCGGCGCGCGTGCTGCACGGTCGAAGGCTGCAAGGGTTTCGGCGAGGCCGTTGCTGCTCTTATTCGCCATCGCCGAACCACTGTTCACGGTAGGAATTGAGCATCGCGGTCACGCCCTGCGGTGCCATATCGACCGAAACGCCGTAGGTCGCGAGGCTGCGCACCTCAAAATAGAAGGCGACAAGCTTCAGAACGGCGAGCTTTACGTCTGCCGGGACGGCTTCGAGGTCGGCGAGGGGCTTGCCAATGTAATTGTCAACCCACTCTTCTGCGGCTTCGATATAAAGTGAGATAAGCTCATCTTCGGCGGTTCCATCCACCTTCATGTGAGCCTTGGCGAGGTCGAGGCTAACAGCGCTCATGCGTCATTCCCTAAAAAAGTTATATTCGGTGTCTCTTGCGCGGTGCTCCCTGCGCCGGTCCCCTCGAAAGGGGCAAGATTGAATGACACCCCCGGTTGGCAACGAGCCGTTAAGACGCAATTGGTATGCAACCTACGACTGATAGGTTGGTGCATTGAGAGGGTGTTATGTGGGCGATCGGGACTGAGAAAGACATTGAAGTCTTTCGTGATAGGCGAGCGTTGGTGTCCGTCTACATATCGGACGGATACAACCACGATGAGATCCAGTGGGTGTTGGACAGCTGGAAAGGATTTAACCGGGATGCGAGCCATAACTGGCACCTGCTGATCCCGTGCAAAACCGATGCATACGTGCTGAACCAGAAGATTGACGCCGCGCAATACGACACGGAACTGGCCGATAAGATAGTTGCTCAAAGCAATCTCCAAGAGGAGAAGTTTCCGCTTCTCGTGTTCGAAAGCTTTGAGAGGGGCAATCCGCCAAAGTTCGTTAGCCTGCATGGCATGACGCGCGCGAAGACCATAAGCCTGCTTAAGGAGATTGCGGCCATAGTCCAGGACGAGGCTGAAAAAGGGCCGTCTGCTCCCGACGAGTTTCGGCGCAAGGTTATGGATAGAGTAGATATACTATCTACCCAAAAGAAAGTGCTCGGTTTCGCTTTGAAAGCGGTGGCGATTGGCGGGACCGCAATTGGAATTATATCAGGCGTGGTTGGGCTCATTTAACGCGCTCCTGCCGCTGCTTGATTGAGTTGTGGCAAGGCGCGCAAAGCGGCTGCCAGTTGGCGCGGTGCCAGAAAAGGCGCTTGTCGCCACGGTGCGGGATGATGTGATCAACGACGGTCGCGAGGCGCGTGACACCGTGGGTGCTGCACTCCCGGCAGTGCGGGTGTGCCGCGAGGTATTCCAGGCGGGCCTTGCGCCATTCGTGGTTATAGCCACGGGCGCGCGCTGAAGGGCGCTTTGCATCGTGGCGTGCGTTGCGTTCGCGCGTGGCCGTGCGCTGGCACTGGCAAAGCTCGCCATGCGGCACGACGCGGCCACATGAACAGATGCGGGCGGGCTTGCTCATGCGCCACCTGCAATCTTGCCCTTGAGGGCGCGAAGGGCGTTGCGGTCAAATTCGGGATCAAGGCCAGCCGCGACGTTGCGCGCTACCTGATTGGGGTCGGGCTGCTTCTCTTCCTTGTCGTCTTCGCCGCTGCCGTGGATGGCCTTCAGTTTCTCGACATGCCCGGAATAGGCGCGGTCGATTTCGGTCGGCGTGGCGTTCCATGCCGTTTCGGGCGTCCAGCCAAGCCAGCCGGTCGCCTTCTCATAAAGGTCCGAATAGTAATCGGCCCATGCTACTGACTTGCCGGAAGGGATTGCTACTGCCTTAGCGTCCAGCCGTTGGACGGGCGCGGGCCGGAACATCGACACGAGTTCGGCAAGCGGCATACGTGCGGGGCCGATAAAAGTGGAAAGCGGCCTTCCGTCCAAGCCAAAGAGGAAAGCCGCTGCATCCTGCCGCGAGACAGACGCGGCAAGGATGATTTCAGAAATGGTAGTGACGTTGCCTTCTTCTAGCGCCCGGAACATAGCCGGGAAGCCAAAGCGGGCTTCAAGAGTAATCGCCGCCCGCAAGGAGGGGCGAAGCGTCACGGTGCTGCCACCGTGCACAATCTTCACTTCTTCATATGCGGGCCGCTGATAGGTCATGGATTACGCCGTCGCCATCTTCAGCTTGCGGAAGACATCGCTGCGAACGACGCCAGCGCCAACACGACGGCGAGCATGGAAGCGGATCATACCTTCAGTCGCGAGCAAATACGGGTTCGGGCGAACCTGAAAGTTCAATGCGGTCATAGATCCGATAGCCCGCCTTGAAGTCGCCGAAGATGATCGGGAAGGCGTTCGCCGCAACGTCCGGCATATCCAAAAGTTCGACCACCGGGCGGCCAAGGATCGTTTCGGGCTGGCCTGCCTGATAGGACGGCTGCCAGAGATAGTTGCCGTTGCCGTCCTTGAGAGTGCGGATGACGGCGAGGGTGGTGCCATTCATGGCCCAAGTTCCCCGGTTCCGGTAAACGCCCGGCAGGGAATACATGAGCTTGATAAGAGCGTCGGCGGAAAGGTTCGTCGCATGGCCGTTAAGGAAGTTGGCAATGCCCGCTTCCTGCATGAAACCCTTCGGTTCGACTGCGGCGCTACCGTTGACGAATGCGAGACCTTCCTTCGCACCGAAGTCTTCGGCGAGAGCAAGGCGGATTTCGGCTTCAACGTCGTGGCTGGCGTCTTCGATAAGCCAGTTGCCGACATCAACGTGCGTGGTCATTTCCTTGACGGAAAATTCCATCTGGTCGAACGTCGGTTCGGATGCTTCCGAAGCAACGGCTTCGCCCTTCCACTTCGCATTCGTGACGGTCAGACGCTTGGGCAGAATAACAGTGTGCGAGCCGGTCGAACGAACGTCGGCGATGCCGCGAACCGGTGAGAATTCAACAAGGTTGCGGATGAATTCGCCGCTGGTTTCTTCAGGTGCGAGAACATAGCCAGGAGCATCATTTGCGACGGTCAGGGCCTTGCGCTCAACTTCGTTCGTGCGAAGGAAGTGAGCGAAAGCCTTCACTTCACTGTTATCGTTTTCACCTGCCGGATGGTTGTTGTTTGCCGCAAGCGGGCGATTTGCCTTCGCTTCCAGCTTGTCCATGCGGGCCTTAATGGCCTTCACTTCTTCAGGGGTAACAACCGGGTCGGCCTTGGCTTCCGGTGCATTCTCGATTTCGTTTTCCATATTTTCCTCAATTTGAGACTTAACGACGGTGACGTGCGCGCCGGGATGAACCGGGCGACGGCAAAGGCTGATTTCGTTGACGGTGATGGACTTGAAGACGCGACCGCCTGCGGGACGCGGTTCAAAGCCGGTGTAGTTAAAGCCGATGGACAAGCCGCTGATCTTCCCGGCCTTTAACTGCCGGTGTGCGTCGCGGGCGGGGCCAATGCCTTCCACAAACAAGCGGCCCTTCACTTCGAGGCCGTTGTCGGTTTCGGAGTAAGTTTCCCAAACGCCGATAACCTGCTTCTGGTCATGCTCCATGACCATTGGAACCTTCGACGCGAACGCGACGGTGCCCTTTTCGATTACGTCGCCGACGCTATCGGGAGCGCTGAAGGGCCACGCGATGCCCGTAACGGTGCCGGTATCATCAATCGAGACTTCGGCCTTGATTTCGATGTTTTCCGCTTCGATCATTCGGGCTTGCCGCTCCAACGGGCGTCAAGAATGTCGAAGGCGAGGGGAAGAACTTCCATGATCGGGCGCGGCTTGGCGTAGGTGTCGACGAGGGTCTGAGCTTCAGCCGGGGACGTTCCGCCACCAATCAGGCCGGTGCGAACGATTTCAACCATGTCGGCGAAATGGAATTCCTGCCGCATGAACCGGGCATAGAGCGCGGCGATACCGGTGCCGGTCTTGCGCTCAAGCTCAAGAATCATTTCGTTCGTGAGGGCGAAGTTCTTTTCGCCGTCACCGAAAAAGGCGGTGTGCTGCATTAGGCTGCTTCCTTCGGCTGCGGACGTTCTGCCGGGCCGGTCGTGGTCGTCGTGGTGTAGGGGTTCGCGAGTTCGTCGCCGCCCGGAAGTGCCGGAAGGTTCATTGCGGCGCGGACTTCGTTCGGGGTCATGGCGCGCATGGCGACAAGCTTGCCGAAGATTTCGGCCCGGCCTGCAGCGTCTGCGCGCTGAAGGTCATCAATGACGAATTCGAAATAGAGGCTGTCGCGGTCTTCGTCGGTGAGAAGCACGGTCGCATAGGCGTCCTGCCACTTGTCCAGCCAAGGGCGAAGGCAAAGCTGAAGGAAGCTTGCGGCCATCTGTTCCGCGTTGCTCCACGTCGCGCGCTCAAGTTGATAGAGCATGTGAGGGGGAACGCCGAAGATCCGGGCAACTTCGTTGATCTGCTCAAGACGGTTTTCGATGAACTGAGCGTCGGTGCTCGCAAGCGCCATCTGCTGATAGCGGAAGCCGTTCGGCACGATGAGCGGGCGGGACTGCTTCCCGCCGCTGAATGCCGCCCGGTAGTCCTTCAGGATATTGGCAATGGTCTTCGTCCCGGCGTCGGTGTCCGGGATGTTGTTTTCGGTCCAGAACATCGCCGAAGGCCGCGCGCCATCGCTGAAGAGATTGGACGTGTGCTTTTCGAGGGTAAGGCCGATGCCGATAGCTTCGCGGCCAAGCTTGACCGGCGAGACGCCAGCGAAGGCCGGGATATAAAGAACGTCGCGATAGGAAAGCCGGACCTGTCCGCGTTCGGCGGAATAGAGATAGTAGGGTTCGCCGTCATCCTCGCACTTGCGCTGCACCTTGGAAGGGGCCAGCCGGTGAAGTTCAAGGGGGCGGTCGTCGGAAGCGCGGACAACTTGCGCATAGCCAGCGCCGTGAAGAAGAGCGTCAATCGTGAGATCAATGCGAAGCTGTCCGGCGCTGGTCCAATCATTCGCCCGGCTATGGGTGATCTTGTGGCCGGTGTGGTTCTTGGCCGCTTCCTTGCTGTCTTCCGTTTCCCGATAGAGCTTGCAAGGCAGAGAGCCGATAGTTTCGGAAATCAACCGGACGGCCTGAAGAACTGCCGGAACCCGCATTGCGGAATTGCCGGTGACGACAACGCCGGATGCCGTGGGGATCGCGCCGAAGAGTTCGTTGATCGCCGGATCAGTGAGGGAATACGCCTTCTGTTCTGCCGGAAGGCCGAAAGCCTTCTTTGCACTCAAAACAATGCCAGCAAAATTCATCCATTCCGTCCTCAATTAACTTGAGGGTAGAATCTCACAACGAGAACAGAAAGTGAATCCATTAAATCACATAAATTTATGCTTTATCATAAATGCATCTATTGTTGTGATGATTAAGTGGGCGCGAATCGAACTAAATGTTTGGTGTTTGAGGGTGGGTATAGTGATCGAAAAATCGGCGAACGAACAAAATGTGAGAGGTGCCCGCACCACGCTCATCGTGTGTGGCATATTGACGGCCGGGTGGCTCGCCACCGGTGTCTATTTTGGTTTTCATGCAAACCCACCTTCGCGACCTGCCGATTGTGTCGGCCTAATTCCTTGCCTCGCGCCAAACGAGTGGGGTGACTTTGCCTCGGGGTTGTTTGCTCCCGTTGCGTTCCTCTGGTTGGTTGCAACGGTCTTGATCCAGTCCACGGAGCTTCGTGAGCAGCGGGTCGAACTTGCGCTCACGCGAGACGAATTCACTTTGAGCCGTAAGGTGCTGAAAGAGCAAGCTAAGGAAGCGAGACGGCAAGCCGAATTCATCGAGGCGCAAACAAGAATGCTTGCTGATGAAGCGAACTCTAGAAAGATGCAGGAACAGCTTACTTCTTTCACCATCCTAGTCGATCGCTTCGTTCAACATGGTCGTGAAAACAACGAAAAGGTCGGCTTCAGGCATCAAAACAATACTGTGAACTTGATTGCGTCGGTAGCGAACCTTGCCCTAAGCGAGGAGCGCTATATTGAAATTCAGAATGACCATCTCGACACAGTGTTAAAATTCATCAACTCAGAAACTGAAACAATCAATCCGCATCTCTTCCGCGCATCTTTCCGATACATTTTCGGTGCCGAGGAGCTTGTGGGATTTATCCCCTTTCACAGCCGCGTCGCTTGGCAGATGAGCAAGATGCTTTCCCTTTTGGACAAATATTGCACGATCATTGAGACCGTGCCCGACCTTGCTGACCTTATAGACTACGTAGAAGCGAGGCGTCGGCGGTTGGGCGATGAGTCTGATTACGTCAACTGAGCGGAATGGCGTCAATCTTATCCATTGCTGGTGCGAAGTCGGGTAGCATCAGTTCCTGCTAGCCTCCATTGGGCGGCTTGGTGACAAAATCAGAGACGCGTTGAGGCGCGTCCTACAGACCTCAATCAAAATAGACGAATGGCGCTGAGTGGTTATGCCAGCGTGTGCTATTCAAAGTAGGCTCCTCAAATAATACTTCTCACCATTTCCATCTGGTTCGCGATCTCGATCAAACGCAGATCGCTGCCGCCGTAATCGTCGGCTGAAGAGCCGGAAGAACGTCCTGTGATGTAGAGCGCCGCCTTCTGACTAACGCCGGCGAAAAGAGCGTCTTCGAACAGATGACGGAAGCCGTGATTTGGCGGTGGCATATCCTCACAATTGGGAAACACTTTCTCATGAATCCACTCGCGAATGCGCTGGTCTTCATTCTTCCCGCCCGGAAAGAGCCTTCCGTCGGGCTGCGCTTTCACGAACTCAATGAAGCCCTCTTTGATTAGGGCGCGATGCACTGGCACTTTGCGCGCCTTGCCGGTCTTCGTCGTGCGGCCATTTCCAACCCGGATATGAATGAACCAATGCCCTTCGATCTCGGATACATCGGCTTTCTCAAGGGGCGTAATTTCGTTCACACGCGCACCGGTATGCGCGATGATCCACGGTATCCAACGGAAGCTTGAACGCGTCGCTGTCCTTGCAAATTCAAGCAGGTGCCGGGCTTCCTTAAGTGAATATGTGCGGTCGGCGCTGTCGCCTTTCTCCACGTTAGGCAACTCCAATGCCGCCCACGGATCGCCCTGGGGGAACATTTGCCGCTCTGATTGGGTGTTCGCCCAATTCATCAACGTCCGGATAACGGTGATTTTGTCTTTGACTGTCTTCCGGGAGAGCTTTCCAGCTTCAAGCATGTGGTCGCGCCACGCCTTGCCATCGGCAAGCGTTATGGTCGCAACCTTCTTGTCTCTACGGAAATGCTCGAAATCATACTGAGCGCCGCGATATTTATCTAACGTAGCTTCGGACTTGGCTCGGCCCAAACCCAGCGCTGCGCTGCGCTCTTGCTCCTCAATTACGCGGTCGAAGGTCCAGCTATCAAATATCCGAATCGGTTCAGCGTCCTGAGCCTCTTCGATTTCCTCTTGTTTGATCGCCTCGACCAATGCCGGGTGTTCTGGCTGGCCTGTAAAGTCGCCTTCGTCCCGTTCCGCCTGCCGGGCTAGTCCGTCAAGCTCCGCGATGCATAGTGCCTGCGCGGCGGTCCTAAACTCCCTACTACCGGGCTGCGCAGCAACTTCGCCGGTTTTCTGAAGCCTGCGAATGATATGACCGATCAGGGAGAGATATTCTTGATCGGTCAGACTTCCCGCGATCCCTTCGCGTAGCTTTGCCACCCGATACTCATCAATATAGCCGAACGCCGCATAGCGGTAGTCGGTCGCGCGTAACTCATCGTCAAACGCCACGACTTCCCGATACCGGCGAACCATAAGCTTTGCCGGGTTTATGGGATCTGTTGTTACGGTGAGGCTCTTGCCAGTGTCCTGAGCGTAAGCCTCAGCCGCCTTGCGAAGCTGCTCTTTGAAGAGCGCGACATGATAGTGAAGATTTTCTTTCGCCGTCCGGAGATCGGGACCAAGCGGCTCCCTTAGCTGAGTCCCGCCAATATATTTTTGAAGTTCCGGCTTAACCGGCACGCGGACAAAATATCGTCCGTCAAGAAATTGAAGATATGTGGGGAGCTTCCGCTTCTTTGCTTTTGCCATGTCCGATGCCCGTTTTGTAACGAGTTTTGTAAGGGTAGTTCGGACAAAGGTGCCTGAAACACAAGGGTTTTCTTGAATTTCAGTCACTTACAAGCGGGAAAAGTGGTCGGAGTGGAGAGATTCGAACTCCCGACCCTCTGGTCCCAAACCAGATGCGCTACCAGACTGCGCTACACTCCGTGCCGACGAGGGAGGCCAATACACGGTTCGCCCCGCGCCCGCAATATCTAAATCGCCTATCCCCAACCTTGGTGTGAGCATTCTTTTCCTCAAGCTTGCGGTGTGAAGCGATCGATATGAGCATGACAATCGATGATCGCGGGAGGAAGGCGCCTGTTGGAAACGGTTGAACAGCGCTGCGACTGGTACGGCTTTTTTCTTGAAAAGAAAGGGATTCGCCGCTAAGCAAAATTCATCTCTTCGTGCGATGGTTTGCGTCAAGAGTAGCTGCCTTGTGGGGCAGAATGAAGTTTCAAGTGCGAAAGCCGCTAAATCGGAGGCCCTGCAGCAATGTCTGCCAAGATCTACCGTCCAGCCAAGACCGCGATGCAGTCCGGCAAGGCAAAGACACATATTTGGGTTCTTGAGTTTGATCAGGAGACGCCGCGCACCATCGATCCGATCATGGGCTATACGTCTTCCTCGGATATGCGCCAGCAGCTGAAGCTGACCTTCGAAACGCAGGAACTCGCTGAGGCTTACGCGAAGCGTAACGGCATCGAGTACCGGGTTATTGCCCCGAAGGATCCGCAGCGCCAGATCGTGGCTTATCCTGACAATTTCCGCTATACGCGGACGCAACCCTGGACGCATTGATCCGCGTTCATCCGCAGATTTGACCGGGTGCGAATTCGGTCATGCGGCCCCTTAGCTCAGCTGGATAGAGCACCTGCCTTCTAAGCAGGTTGTCGCAGGTTCGATTCCTGCAGGGGTCGCCACTCTTTCTCGGTCCGTTCTGGACACATAGGTTACGTTTTATTCCTGAGACATAGGTAACACTTTTGGACCGAAAGGGTTCGGCAAAGGTTCAAGCCTGCATGTCTCATCATCGAAGTATCCCAGATCGTAGTCCAT
>Ga0207426_1000865_pt1 | contig 31635 bp, 32 predicted proteins | sample AraplaMF_Cvi_mMS_FD_184265 | JGI IMG/M metagenome (GOLD analysis project Ga0207426, IMG submission 184265) | Arabidopsis root microbial communities from the University of North Carolina, USA - plate scrape MF_Cvi_mMS (SPAdes) (version 2) | ecosystem: Host-associated > Plants > Roots > Endosphere... | reverse complement strand
TCAACGACAAGACCACCTACGGCAAGGGTCTCGCCGATGAGACCAAGAAGGCGCTCAACAAGGCCGGCATCACCGAGAAGATGTACGAGTCCTACAACAAGGGCGACAAGGACTTCAACGCGATCGTCTCGCGCCTGAAGCGCGACAACATCGATCTCGTTTATGTCGGCGGCTATCATCAGGAGAGTGGCCTGATCCTGCGCCAGATGCGCGACCAGGGCCTCAAGACCATCCTGATGGCCGGCGACGCGCTCGCCGACAAGGAATACGCCTCCATCACCGGACCGGCCGGCGAAGGCACGCTGTTCACCTTCGGTCCCGACCCGCGCGAGAAGCCGACCGCGAAGAAGATCGTCGATGCCTTCAAGGCCAAGAACATCGATCCCGAAGGCTACACGCTCTACACCTATGCGGCGATGCAGGTCTGGTCGCAGGCGGCCAAGAAGGCCGGCACCACCGACGCCAAGAAGGTCATGGAAGCGATGAAGGCCGGCAAGTGGGACACCGTGATCGGCCCGATCGAGTATGACGCCAAGGGCGACATCAAGCAGCTCGATTACGTCGTCTACAAGTGGGATGCCAAGGGCGGCTACGCCGAGATCAAGGGCAACGGCACCTGAGACAGGCGGGCGATCCGTTTAACCGGATCGCCCTTTGACCGGAACGACCCCAACGCCCCGGTTCGCCGGGGCGTTTTCGTGTCTGCAGCCGGCCGCTTCGGCCTGTGTCAGACCGCCTGCGCCTCACCGGCCGCGGCATGGCCCTGCGCGGCCTTGAGGGCGCCGAGGAGATCATTCGGCCGAAACGGCTTTTGCAGGCAGACCACACCAGCCAGGCCAGGCGCCTCTCCCATGAAATCCAGTGCCGTCATGCCGGACACCGCAACGATCGGGAACGCGGGGAACCGCTCGCGAATGGCCGCCATGACATCGACGCCGCTGGTATCGGCCAGAAAAATGTCAACAATCGCCGCGTCGAAAGCGTTCTCGCCGAAGGCCTTCAGGCCCGCCGCCCCGCTCTCGGCTTCGACTACGTCATAATGGTTGACCCGAAGTACGATCGCGACCATGGCGCGGACGTCCTTCTGGTCGTCGATCACGAGGACACGGGGCATTTGGGAACAACTCCCGGATTCGCATCATTAATTGGTTCAATTCACCGCAAAACGGCGGCAAGGCAGTATGAGTCCGGCGAGTAAATCACCCCTTACCACTTCGCTATTCCGTGGCCCCCACCAAGTTAAGTAAGCTGTAACTATGGGTTGAGTCGCAAGCGCTTTCTGTCAGGACACGCGCCCAGAGCCGGTTACCATTGAAATTGACGACCGGGTCTGAGAAAGTTTGGCCAGCGAGATGACCATGTCGGCTTGCGAGAGACGTCCGTGCTAGCTCCCAACGAACGAAGCACATTCCTGTCCACCCTGCCGGCCACGCAGAGCGATCGCACTGCAGCATTGGCGATCGTCGGCATCTCCGCGATTCTGTTTGCCCTGGCCGTGCCCTTTGCGGGCGTGCCGCTGGTGCAGGTGCCGGCCTTCGTGGCGAGCTATCAATCGGCGCTCGCCGTCAGCGACATCATCACCGCCATTCTGCTGCTGGCGCAATTCGCCGTGCTGCGCAGCCGGGCCCTGCTGCTGCTGGCGACCGGCTATCTGTTCACCGCGGCCGCCGCCGTCACCCACGCCCTCACCTTCCCCGGCCTGTTCGCTCCCGCGGGACTGTTTGGCGCGGGATCGCAGACCACTGTCTGGCTCTACATGATCTGGCACGGCGGCTTCCCGCTGTTCGTGCTGGCTTACGCCTCGCAGAAGGGCAGCGTCGACGGCGACAGGGTCAAGGGCCCGATGCCGCGCGCGATCGGGCTGTGCGTCGCTGGCGTATTCGTTGCGATGGCCGTGTTCGCATGGCTGGTCACGGCGCAGCATGGCCTGCTGCCGGTGCTGCTGAAGGACGGTCACTACACCACGACCATGGTCGGCGTGGTGTCGTTCGTGTGGTCGCTGAGCTTCGCGGCACTGGTGACGCTCTGGTTCCGCAGGCCACATACGGTGATCGACGTCTGGCTCATGGTCACGATGTGCGCCTGGCTGTTCGACATCGCGCTGTCGGCGATCGTCAACGTCGCGCGTTTCGATCTCGGCTTCTATGCAGGCCGGCTCTACGGGCTGTGTGCGTCGAGCTTCGTGCTCGCCGTCCTGCTGTTCGAGAATGTCCGCCTCCAGGCACAGACGGCCGGGATGGTCGGCGCGCTGCAACGGCAATCGGCTTCGGAGCGGGACTTCTTCGGCAAGCGGCTGGCGCTCTACGGCGCCGTCGTCGAGTCCTCCAACGACGCCATCATTACGGAATCGCTCGACGGCGTCATCACGGGCTGGAACAACGCGGCCGAACGTCTGTTCGGCTATTCCGCGGCGGAGGCCATCGGCCAATCGATCTATCTCTTCGTGCCTGACGACCGGAAGGCGGAAGCCAGAGGCATCCTGAACCGCATCAGCGCCGACGAGACGATCGACCGACACGAGACGGTCCGGATCCGGAAGGACGGCCGCCAGATCGACGTCGTCCTGAATGTGTCGCCGTTGAGAGCAGCCAGCGGAGAGATCATCGGCGCCTCCAAGATCGCCCACGACATCACCGAGGAGAAGCAATCGCGCGAGAAGCTGCGCCGCGAGACCGAAGAGCGCCAGCGGATCTTCGAAACGTCGCAGGACCTGATCCTCGTCACCGACGGCTACGGCAATTTCATCCAGGTCAGCCCGAGCGTGAAGGATATCCTGGGTTACGCCCCCGAAGCCCTGATCGGGCACAGCGCCACCGAGTTCATCCATCCCGATGACCTCGAGAAGACGCGGAACGAGATGCGCGCGGCGCGCCGCGGTGCGGTCAAGCGCAGCTTCGAGGCGCGCTACTATCACGATGACGGCCACGAGGTCTCGCTGAACTGGATGGGGACCTGGTCCGAACCGGTGAAGCGTCACTTCTTCATCGGCCGCGATCTCACCGAGAAGCAGGCCGCCGAGGCGCAGTTCAGGCAGGCGCAGAAGATGGACTCCATCGGCCAGCTGACCGGCGGTGTCGCGCACGACTTCAACAACGTGCTGACCGTCATCACCGGCACTATCGGCATTCTCTCAGACGCAGTGGCGGATCGTCCCGACCTTGCCGCCATCACCAAGTTGATTGACGATGCGGCCGAGCGCGGCGCGCAGCTGACCAAACATCTGCTTGCTTTCGCCCGCAAGCAGCCGCTGCAGCCGCGCGAGATCGATGTCAACGCGCTGGCGCTCGAGGCCGCCAAGCTGCTGCATCCGACCCTGGGCGAGCAGATTACGATCCTGCCGCAGCTCACCGAGGATGCGTGGCCCGCGCTGATCGACCCCGGCCAGCTCTCGACCGCCATCCTCAATCTCGCGCTGAACGCACGCGACGCCATGCCCAACGGCGGCACGCTGGTGCTGGAGACGCGCAACGTCTTCCTCGACGACGGCTATGCCAGCATGAACGTCGACGTCGCCGCCGGCAATTACGTGATGATCGCGGTCAGCGATACCGGCAGCGGCATTCCCCCTGATCTGCTGGAGCGGGTGTTCGATCCGTTCTTCACCACCAAGGAAGTCGGCAAGGGCACCGGCCTCGGCCTCAGCATGGTGTTCGGCTTCGTCAAGCAATCGGGCGGCCACATCAAGATCTACAGCGAGGAAGGCCACGGCACGAGCGTGAAGATCTACCTGCCGCGCTCGACGGGCGTGCAGGAGACCGAGTTCGAAGCGGCGCAGAACGTGCCGATCACAGGCGGCGACGAGAAGATCCTGATCGTCGAGGACGACACGCTGGTGCGGCAATACGTCGTGACCCAGGTCAAGAGCCTCGGCTACACCGCGCTCGAGGCCGGCAACGCCGCCGAAGCGCTCGTCATCATCGATGCCGACGAGGACATCGACCTGCTCTTTACCGACGTCATCATGCCCGGCAACATGAATGGCCGACAGCTCGCCGACGAAGCGGCGCGGCGCCGCCCCGAGCTGAAGACGCTGTTCACCTCGGGCTACACCGAGAATGCCATCGTCCATCACGGCCGGCTCGATTCCGGCGTGCTGCTGCTCGCCAAGCCCTACCGCAAATCCGAGCTCGCCAAGATGCTCAGGACGGCGCTTGCGAGTTGAGCCTTCGGCCTCCGTGCGCTATCGCAGATAGCCTGGAATACTGGGAGTGCCGGACTTGAAGAATCTGCTCACCGATATCGCCGGCGTCCGCGTCGGCCACGCCGAGGATACGAAGCTCGCCTCGGGCACGACCGCGATCATTTTCGATCAACCCGCGATCGCGGCGATCGACGTCCGCGGCGGCGCCCCCGGCACGCGAGAGGACGCGCTGCTCGATCTTTCCACCACGGTCGAGCGCGTCGATGCGATCGCGTTGTCCGGCGGCTCAGCCTTCGGCATCGAGGCCGGCGGCGGCGTGCAGGCCTGGCTCGCCGAACAGGGCCGCGGCTTCCGGATTCGCGAGGCGTTGATCCCGATCGTGCCGGGCGCCATCGTGTTCGACCTGCTCAACGGGGGCGACAAGGCGTGGGGCCGGTTCGCGCCATATCGCGATCTCGGCTACGCCGCAGCGGTCGCCGCCGGCGACGACTTCGCGCTCGGCAGCGTCGGCGCCGGCCTCGGCTGCACCACCGCGACCTTCAAGGGCGGTCTCGGCTCGGCGTCGGCAGTGCTACCGAACGGCATCAAGGTCGCCGCCATCATGGTCGTCAACGCGGTCGGCAGCGCGACCGTCGGCGAAGGGCCATGGTTCTGGGCCGCGCCCTTCGAAGAGAACGGCGAGTTCGGCGGCCGCGGCCTGCCGCCCAAATTCACGCCCGACATGCTGGAGATGCGCATCAAGGGCGGCCCCGCCGCGAGCGCGCGCGAGAACACCACGATCGGCCTCGTCGTCACCGACGCCACGCTGACCAATGCCCAGGCCAAGCGGCTGGCGATGATCGCTCACACCGGAATGGCTCGCGCGATCTATCCGGTGCACGCGACGACCGACGGCGACGTGCTGTTTGCGGCCGCAACCTGCGAGAAACCGGTCGATCCGGTGGTCGGTCTCACCGAGCTCGGCATGGTCGCAGCGAACGTGGTCGCCCGCGCGATCGCCCGCGGCGTCTACAGCGCAAGCGCGCTGCCGTTTGCCGGGGCGATGCCCGCGTGGAAGGATAGGTTCGGCTAGCTACAGCCGCGGTGCGTTCCATCCCCCGTTCTTACGGGGCGAGGTAAGACGTCACACGCTCATCGACATCGACGAGCCGACAGCGGTCGAGCCGCCCTGTCCATGGCCGCCCTGCTGCTGCATCAGCTGCGCGAACAGATCATAAGCCGAAGTCTGGGACGGATTCGCACCGGGGACCGTCGTCGACATCTTGAAGCCGTCGGCATAGGTGACGGTGGTGGTGGTCGAACCGTCGGCAGCCGTCGTCGTCGTCGAGGTCGACCCGCCGCCCGACGACGAGGATGAATCCGAGCCGCTGCCCGACGCATCGCCCGCGCCCTGCGCGTGATGATGACCGCCGTGATGGCCGCTGCCCTTCAGGGCCTTCGACATTTCGTCGACGCTGATGCTGCCGTCGGAATTGGAATCCATCTTCGAGAACACGTCGTCGGCCTGCGCGACGTTGGTGCCACCGGCGCCGAGCGCATTCTCAAATTCGGACTTGGTGATCTTGCCGTCGCCGTCGCCGTCGATCTGCGAGAACAGATCCTTCAGCGCCGCGTCGCGGCTCGTCGAGGTCGAAGATGCCGAGCTCGACGACGTCGCATCGGTCGTGCTGCCGGTCGTGCCCGTCGACTGGCTCTGCGCGGCGAACAGCGCGTTCATCGTCTCCGGCGAGATCTGCGGGGTCCAACCCGCATTGACCGGCGGAGGCGCGCCCGTCGTCGTGTTGTTGCTGCTGTCGATCGCGAATGGATTGGTCTGCGCAGCACCCTGCGAAGACCCCGTCTTCTGGGTCGACGAGGACGATTTCGAATTCGTCAGCGACTGGATCGCGTCGAGCGCGCTCGAGACAGCGCCTAGGGCGAACAACATTGCACAACTCCAACCGATGCGGCACGCCGCAACCAATGTTCTGGCGTTGAAGTCAGCAAGCGTCGTGCCAGCGCAAAAAGCTCAATGAATTCCGCTTCGACCTCACTTGGCGGACCTCGGGAACATCGGCAATTCATGCCGACCGCGGCAGAAATTTCCGCCCACAGGAAGCTTACCGCCCCTGCATTGCCCGGCCGGGAGGCCCATGTTAGGCGGGGGTCCATCCTTCACGGCTGCCAAGGGCAACCTAAGGGAAACCTAAGGGAAACCGCGCCATGACCCAAGCCTTTGCCCCTCGCCCTCTGGCCATCGCGCCCTCGATCCTGGCGTCCGATTTCTCGAAGCTCGGCGAAGAGGTGCGCGCCGTGGATGCGGCCGGTGCCGACTGGCTCCATCTCGACGTGATGGACGGGCACTTCGTTCCCAACATCTCCTACGGCCCCGACGTCATCAAGGCGATGCGTCCGCACAGCAAGAAGATCTTCGACGCGCATTTGATGATCTCGCCCTGCGATCCCTATCTCGAGGCCTTCGCGAAGGCCGGCTGCGACCACATCACCGTGCATGCGGAGGCCGGTCCGCATCTCCACCGCTCGCTGCAGGCGATCCGTGCGCTCGGCAAGAAGGCCGGCGTCTCGCTCAATCCAGGCACGCCGATCAGCGCGCTCGAATACGTCCTCGACCTCGTCGATCTCGTGCTGGTGATGTCGGTCAATCCCGGCTTCGGCGGCCAGGCCTTCATCCCCTCCGCGATCGCCAAGATCCGCGACATCCGCGCGATGACGGCGGGCCGCCCCATCGACATCGAGGTCGATGGCGGCGTCGGCCCCGACGTCGCGGGCCCGCTTGCCGCGGCCGGCGCCAACGCGTTCGTGGCCGGCACCTCCGTGTTCAGGGGCGGCACGCAGGAGGCCTACAAGGCCAACATCGCCGCGATCCGCAACGCGGCGGCAGGGGCACGCGGCGAAGCCATATGACGGCCCCATACAGAAACCCGCGCCCTCTGCGGGTGCGGGGCAACGCGCATCGCCAAAAATAAACCACGGTCCGTACTCCTCCGGGCTTCCCTGATTCGCGCAAATCACTGCTAGTGATTCTTGCCTGTTTTCGCGGGAGCACATCATGACGACGACCCTGTTCTGGACTGGCGTGGCGTTGTGGATTGGTTTCAGTGCGTTTGTTGTGTTTGGCCCTTCGGCCGGACCGGTGCAGGTCCCGGCACGTTCGGCCCGTCATATCCGCCGCAGCCGGATCTGACCCCGTGCAGTTCGCGCTGGTGAAGCGTCAGCCGAAGCGCCGGTGCCGCATTCCGCGTCGCCCGCATCCGGACCTCGAATATTTCTTCGGCCGGCTCGAACGCACCGAAGGCGAGTCGCACGACGACACCGCACCCGAGACCGCGGACCGGGATTTCCCGCAGCGGTCACCCCGTCGGCACTGAACTTCTGAATTGGACTTTTGACTGATGAAACCGCACTGCCCGAACTGCCTGAAGGAAATGACCAAGGCATCCGCGTCGCGTAATCTCTTCAACTGCGAGCCCTGCCGCGAGATCATCCAGTACTTCGGCGGCAGCGCGGATCATGGCGAGCCCGGCCCCCAATTCTCCTGGCCGATCCGCCGCAAGCGTTCGGTACACACCGCTCACGCGGCGTGATCCGTTTGGGCTGCTAGCCCCACACCACGCCGGCGTCCGGTTTCACGGCAGCCGTCCGTGGCCGCACCACGGTGACGGTGCAGGCCGCTTCCGCCGCCACCTTGGCCGAGACGCTGCCGAGCCAGCTGCGCCTGAATGAATTCTGCCGCGCCCCGATGATGAGATGGTCGACCGAGTTCATCTCGGCGAACTCGAGCAGCGCCGTGGCGGGATCGACCGCTTCCAGCACATGAACCGACAGCCGGCTTTCGTCGAGCTTCAGCGGCGTCGCCCAATGCCTCAGCGCGACCAGGCGGTCGATGTGCTTGTTGGAGCCCTGCTCGTCCAGCGTCTTGTCGATGGCGATGCGATTGAGCTTCAGCACGTTGAGACAGGCAAGCCGCGCTGACGGGAGCGTGGCCAGGATACGTTCCGTCGTGACCCGCAGCGCCTCGTTCAGCTCGACCGCGCCCTCCATCGTGTCGAGCGCGACCGCGACGATCGGGCTCGAGGCGATCTGGGCTGCGACATCCGACTTCGCGCGCGGCGCCATCACACCCTGGTTGAAGCGGCGCCGCCAGGCGATGCTGAGCGGATCGCGCTTCAGCCGCTCCGAGCGCGCCGTGAGCCTGACCTGGTCCGGATGGGCGAGATCGAAGGCGAGCTGCGCCGCGGTCGGATAGCGCCACTCCGGCTCGATCTCCAGGCACCGCAGCACCACCTCCTGGAGCCAGGGCGGATAGTCCGGCCGCAATTTGCGCGGCGGCTGCGGATCGCGCCACAGCCTGCGCCGCATCGCGCGCAATGTCTCGCCTTCGCCGAACGGCCGCTCGCCCGTGGTGAAGAAGTAGAGCAGCACGCCGAGCGAAAACAGATCGCTGCGCGGATCGTCGCGCACGCCCAGGAGGCGCTCCGGCGCCATGTAGGGCGCGGTGCCGTAAGGCAGGCGGAACTCCTCCTGCAACAGATCAGGCAGATGATCGTGATGCGACAGGCCGTAGTCGATCAGCACCGCCTCGCCGCTGTCGCGGAACATGATGCTGCTCGGCTTGATGTCGTGGTGGATCACGTTCTGCCGGTGCAGGTCGGCGAGCGCGGTCGCGACCTTGGCGACCAGCTGGCGCGCCTCGTCATAGGGCAGCGGCAGATCCGGCAGGCGCTTGTAAAGCGTGGTGCCGACGATGCGCTCGATCACGACATAGGCCTGATGCGCAAAATCGCCGGTGCCGAAACATGACGGCACGTGTGAACCCGTCAACCGCGGCAGGATCATCATCTCCATCTCGAAGGAGACGATCGCGGCGGGGTCCTCGCCCTCCGACACCCGCGGGATCTTCATGAGCAGAGGCATATCGATGCCGGGATGGGTGACCGTCCACAGCGTCGCCATGCCGCCGGCGTGGACGCATTCGCCGATCGTGTAGCCGTCGATCTGCGCGCCCGTTTCGACCAGGGGTTTCGGCATCGGCCTTTCAGCGTCCCTGTGACAGGCGGTCAGCGAGCCAGTGCGGCAGGCCGTTCTCGCGAATCCTGTTTGCTGCGCTTTCGATATCATAAGGCGCGCGGCAGAAGGTGATCTCGCAGGAGGCGGTGTCGTACAGCACGAACGCCGCCGAGGGATCGCCGTCGCGGGGCTGGCCGACCGAGCCAATCACGGCCAGCCATTGCCGCCCGCGCAGCAGTGGCACGGAGACATCGGTCTTGGGCACGAGGCTCGTCATCTTCGCAGTCACCGACATCGAGTACAGCGCCGGGCGATGGATGTGGCCGCAGAAGGTGACGTGGGCAGGCGTCGCAATCAAGCTTTTGGCCGCGTCTGCGGTCGAACGGACGTAGTGCCAGCGCGTCGGTTGCGAGGCCTCGGAGTGAACGTAAAGCCGCTCCTGCTCCTCTACGGCCATCGGCAGTCCGGCGAGGAACCGCCGCTGCGCCACGTCGAGCCGGCCGCGGGTCCATTCGATCGCGACCTGCGCCTCGGCATTCATGGTCTCGGTCGTGGCGTTGACCGCCTCGTCATGATTGCCGCGGACGGCGATGGCGCCCTCCTCGACCAGCGCCATCGTCGTCTCCACCACCCATTCCGGATCGGCGCCATAGCCGACGAAATCGCCGAGCAGTACGAAGCGCTCCGCGCCCTTCGCGCGGGCCGCCTTCAGGCAGGCCTCGAACGCCTGCCGGTTGCCGTGGATATCCGAGAAGACAGCGAGACGCACACAACCTCCACCCTCAAATCTTATTGGAAGCCCATAAAGCCAATTTGAGGGACGTCAACAGGATGCGCCAGAGGCGCACGGTTTTCCAGCGTTGCCCTGACGCGATGGTGAAGAGCCTATTGCTCATCTTTCGGGGGCATCCGCGGCGGCGGCAGCGGGGTGAACACGGCGCCTTGCGCGCCGGCCGGCGGTGCGACGAATTCGCCGGTGGAGGAATCGCCGCCGCTGGTCTCCATGATGGTCTTGGGCGTCACATATTCCCGGACCATGTCGATCAGACTGCCGTCGCCGCCGCCGAAATCGGCGGCGCGGCCGCCTTGCGGATGGCCCTGCGCGATCTCGTTCTCCGCGGCATGGGTCTTGTCGGCGAGCCTGTCATTGTAGGGCACGCGGAAGGCGCGCGGGATGCCGCTCGGGCGATTGTCCTCGTCGAGCTGTTCGACCCAGAGATAGATCGAGCCGGGGTCGCCCTCCAGCGAGTGCGGCTCGACGATGCGGGCCTTGAGCAGCTTGAAGGTCGCGGGCAGCCGGTCGGTGCTGGCCCAGCCGAGCAGCCCGCGCATCTCGCTGAAGCTGACGACATAGAACGCGCTGGTCACGACCACCGCGACCGCCTTGAACGACCAGTGCAGCCGCGCATAGACCAGCACGATCAGCAGTAGGGCACCGATGACGGCATAGGCGACCGACAGCGTCAGGATGACCGTTTGCAGACTAGTCACGGCGTATCCTCTTGGCGTTGCTGCTCACCCCGGTGTTCGGGTCGAGATCGGCCCCGTTGCGCCAGGTGCTGCGGAACGTCTCGAGCAGGGATTTCGGCCGCTGGCTCACATCGACGACCTTGCCCTCGGCGTCGAGCCGGAACCGCACGGCAGTCTTCTCGTCACCGGTGTGGTCGAGCGTGAACTTGTTGTCGAACACCACTTGCGCTGTCGGATTGAGCTTCTGCACCTTCACATTCGCCGTCACAGGCTCGCCGGTCGTGGCGACGAAATGCGAGACGTTGACGGTGTATTCGCCGGGGATGATGCCTCGCAGCGTCACGATCTCCTCGCGGATCGGCGATGCGATCTTCTTGCCGGCGACCATGATGAAGTCGTTGGCGCCCCCGCGGTCGTCGCGGTCGAGCGTGAGGAAGCCGGCCTCGCGATGACGATACCAGGCGATGTTGCCGGCGGGATCCTGCACGAACAGGTCGAGATCGTCGGGGTGGTTGTCCGGCCAGTCCAGCGTGATGATGAACTCGGCCTTGGAGTCGATCTTGCCGTCCTTGGCGTCGGGCGAGACCGCGAGCAGCGCCAGGAAGAACAGGAAGGCGATCACCTGCAGCGCCTTGAACAGCATCACGCCGAGCGGATCGAACGGCTCCTCGCGCGGATAGAGACCAAAGTCGTCCATCATGGCGCGGCCGCGCCCTTGATATCCGTGCCTTTGCGCTCCAGCACCGGTGTCACGTAAGTCTCGGTCATCACCACCGCGTCCGAGAATACCCGCTGGGTTGCGGCATCCAGCATGTAGTACTGGATGCGCACCAGGATCGAGCCGACGAGGCCCGCGAGTGTCGTGTACATCGCCACCGCCATGCCGTCGCTCATCAGACCCATCGAGGACCGCATCGCGACCTTGTCGGCGGCGTCCAGCCCCGCGATCGGCGCCAGCATGATGATGAAGCCGATGATGGTGCCGAGCAGGCCGAGCTTCATCAGTGTGTCCGAGACGAACGCGCCGAAGCCGTTGGAGCCGCGCAGGCGGTCGGCGAGCGTCCGCAGCAGCAGCGTCTGGTCGACCGGCCGATAGTCCTGCGCCGCCGCCTTGGTCACGAGACTCTCGATGTGGTCCCTCACCAGGCCGCGCGGCAGCGCCGCCGCGCCCGTATCGAGCGCCTGGCTGCCTTCGGGGGCGGCGAGCACGGCCCGGCAGCGCTGGGCTGCCGCGCCCTCACGGGCGATGGCCCGCGTGCGCAGAAAGCAATGGCCGCAGGTCAGGATATAGAGCAGCGCGATGACGCTCGAAATGTAGGTGCGGTCCGAGGTCAGCATCAGCCGGATCAGGCCGAACCGCCAAAGCAGCACCACGGCGAAGATCGAGAGCCCGGTGAAGATCATCCAGAACAGGAGCGCACTGCGCTCGGATGGGTCGGCCGCATTCCGCGCGATCGGTCCAATCGTCATCGAACTCATGCTGCACTGCTCCCGGCCTGCAACGTTTCCACCGATTAGATCAAAGCCGCAGTTTCAGGTCCAAAGACCCATGCCCAATCCGGCTTGGGAAATTTGCCCGAGCTGCATTCCTGCCGTTCCCTGCAATTGGCAAGGCGCGGCGGCGTTGTTAGGCTGAGCATACCAAACGTCGGGGATGATCGCATGCGCCTCGTGCTTCAGCTTGTCGCCCGCCTGCTGCTCATCGTTGTGCTGTGCCTTGGCGCGGCGACCATCTGGGCCACGTTCGACGCCTATCGCAGCGTGGACCGGGCCACAGCAGCATCCGCGCAGCGGGTCGCGCAGACGCTTCAAGCGCTGTACTGGCACGAATTCTTGCTGCGCAGCAGCAGAACGCGCGAGCAGCTTCTTCCGGTTCCCGAGTGGCGCACGCTGGAAACGATGAAGCTGATCTCACCCGGCGTCTGCGTCGAGTTCCAGCCGGCCATCGCATTCGAGAAGCCGCTCTGCGGCCAGAGCGAGGGGCTCGGCAAGACGCCGCCGCGTTGGTTCGCCGCGATCGTGCCGACCTTCTTCGGCAGCCATGCCGAGGTGGTACGACCGGTCAGTCCCCGCGCAGCGAGCGCCGGGACGGTCATTGCCACGCCTGACGCCGCGGCAGCGATCTCGCTGGCCTGGGAATACGTCCTCAACGTGATCGATGTCGCGCTGCTGATGGCGGCGGCGATCGCGATCCTCGCCTCGCTTGCGATCGCGCATGCGCTGGCGCCGGCCCGCGCGATCGTCACGGCACTTCAGCGCATGGCGCGCGGCCAGTATCGCACGAAACTACCGCGCTTCCGCTCGATGGAGCTGGCGATGATCGGCAGTGCCGTCGGCGAACTCGGCGGCCGGCTGGAGGAAGCGACCGAGCAGCGCGCGACACTCACAAGGCGGCTGATCGAGATCCGCGACGACGAGCGCCGCGCGCTCGCCCGCGAGCTGCACGACGAGTTCGGCCAGAACCTCTCGGCGATCCTCGCCTTCGCCAACACGATCGAGACCACGAGTGCGAAGGATGGCAAGGACAACGGCACCGCGCAGGACGCGCGCATGATCTCGCAGGCGACGCATCATTTGATGGCTTCGCTGCGCGATGCGCTGAAGCGGCTGCGCAATCCCCTGCCCGAGGAGCTTGGGCTGGAAGCGAGCATCGTCAATCTCGTCGACAGCTGGCGCTCGCAGAGCACGGCGCGGCCGACCATCCAGCTCGACGTCAGGGGTGACCTCACCGACATCAGCGGGCCCGCCGCCACCACCGCCTATCGCGTCGCCCAGGAATGCCTGACCAACGCGCTCCGCCACAGCGCCGCGCGCGAGATTTCCCTGCGCGTCGAGCGCCGTGCCGGCGAGGACGACGCGCTGCTGATCCGTGTCGAGGACGACGGCGGTGGCGACGCCGAACGCGTCGCGCAGTCGGCCGGTTTCGGCCTCACCGGCATCCGCGAGCGTGTCACGGCCGCCGGCGGATCGTTGTCGATCCTGCCCGCGCGCGGCGGCCTCAGTGTCGCCGCCACGATTCCGCTCGCAGCGTGAGGCCGGCATGAGCGAGGTCATAGCAACAGGCATTTCCGTGCTGCTGGTCGACGATCACCCGATCGTGCGGCAAGGCTACCGGCGCGTGCTGGAAAGCCAGGGCGACCTGCATGTCATCGCGGAGGCCGACAACGCCGCTGACGCCTATAGCGCCTTCAAGGCGAACGACCCTGACGTGGTCGTGCTCGATATTTCGATGCCCGGCGCCAGCGGGCTGGAGGCGATCCGCAACATCCGCGCCCGCAATCCGCGGGCGCGCATTCTCGTCTTCACCATGCATAACGAGGCCGTGCTGGTGAAAGCCGCCTTCGGGGCCGGCGCCTCCGGCTTCGTCACCAAGAGCAGCGAGCCGTCCGCCGTCGTCACCGCGATCCGCGGCGTCGCCCGCGGCGAGCGCGCCATGAGCGACGACATCGCGCATATCCTGGCCGAAGATAGTCTTTCATCGGGCTCGGCGCTGGATCAGCTGGGCGAGCGCGAGATCGAGATCCTGCGGCAATTCGCCGGCGGCGCCACCACCGAGCAGATCGCGACGCATCTCAATCTCAGTGTGAAGACGGTGCAGAACTATCACTATCTGATCAAGACCAAGACCGGCGCACGCACGGACGCGCAGCTGGTGCGGCTGGCGGCAACGTCCGGACTGACGCGAATTTAGCTTCGATTCCTGCCTGAGTGGTTGGAACAGACGCTATTCCGCTCCCGTTAAGGGAGTGAAGGAGTAGAGGGTCATGCGTAAGGGTCATCACAAGGCATCCGCTCATCCCCCGATCATCACGGTCGGTGATCTCATCGACGAACTCTGCCGACTCCCCGATACCGCCGTCGTTCATTTCCGCTGCGCCGCGCTCGATCAGGAACTTTCATTCGAGCGCCTTCGGAAGCGGTCGAAGGACGACGTTGAAATCGCGATCAATGCCTATCCGGAGAGCCCGCCGGTCGTGCCGTCGTCTGGCAACGGTTTCCGCGCACGAGCACCGTCGCCATCGGTTCAGGACGGGGCTCTTCTTCAGAAGACAAGAGATTGATTGGCCGCAGGGTATCCCGAGCGGCTGAGGCTTAGCAGGCCTTCAACCCGCGCAGCAGCAGCGCGAGTGTCGCGTCGACACGTGCGGGCAAATCGGCATCCTTCCATTCCTCGGCATGGGCCGGATGGTGGAAGCGGCAGGTGCCATCGAAGATCGCGCGCGCGGTGGTCTTGACGTCGTCAACGGCGAAATCGCCCTGCTTTACGCCGTCGGCCAAAATCGCCGCGATCTGCTCGATCATGGTGTCCTTGTGGCATTTGACGGCAGCGCAGGCTTCGCGGGCCAGCGTCAGATAGGTGTCGAACATCTCGGGGTCGTCGAGCACACGCGAGCGCTTGGCGTCGAACAGCGTCCGCAGCCAGCGGTCGAGCCTGTCAGGCGCGGGCCCCTGCTCTTCGACAATCGCCAGCAAGGGCGCGTCGATGCGATCGAGCCAGCGCTTGGCGACGGCCTCGCGCAGCGAAGCCTTGCTCGGAAAATGGCGGTAGACGCTGCCATGGCTCACATCGAGCGCACGGGCAACGTCGACAACGGTGGCCTTGGCAAGTCCGTAGCGCCTCAAAACGTCCTCGGTCACTTCGAGGATCCGCTCCGGCGTCAGAATTACGGCTTCATTCATGCCAGCACCTAGTTCCCGTTCAGGGGCTACCGGCGAAGGAGCTGCTTCCGAAGCGCCCCCTACCGGTCGTTTCGGAAAGCTCTCGCCTTAATGAGGCAGTTTTGCAGCCTGCGCCGCGATCTGGCGCGCCACCAATGCATTGAGCCATTGCCCAATCGCGCCGGTGAGGTTGATGATTTCGGTCGTCATAGTCTTAAGTCTCCATTCGTCCGCGGTCCCCGCCTCACAATTACGGCCCTTGACCCGCGTTGTTACGGACCTCTGGGCTCCCCGGGCGGGATGACCACGGGACGCCCAAACCGAGCGTCCGGAAACGGATATACACGTCTCGATGACAGACTTCAATATCTGTCAGTCAATGATCCGTGATTGACAGTTAATATCTGAAGGGAGGACCTTTGCGTCCCTGAAGCGCTGCGGCACCGGTATCTCCGTCCTCCCCGGCCCGGGGCTGATCGGGCCCGCACGGCCCGGCAATCCGCCACAACCTTGGCCTGCCGTTCGTTTCGCCCTCCTCCTCAGCCACATCACGGCGTAGAAGTAATTTTGGCCCATCTGGACCGCCGCCCGCCTTCCCCGGATGTCACCTCGCTCATCCGGGCGACAACAAACAAAACGGATCCTTCCCATGCCCATCGTCAACCGCGTTGCCGCCCTCTCCGACGAAATGGCCGCCTGGCGCCATGACTTCCACGAGAACCCCGAGTTGCTCTACGAAGTTCACCGCACCGCCGGCATCGTCGCCGACAAGCTGCGCGAATTCGGCTGCGACGAGGTAGTGACGGGTATCGGCCGCACCGGCGTGGTCGGCGTGATCCGGGGCCGTAAATCGGGCTCCGGCAAGACCATCGGGCTTCGCGCCGACATGGACGCGCTGCCGATCATGGAGACGTCGGGCGTGGCTTACGCCTCGAAGATCCCCGGCAAGATGCACGCCTGCGGCCATGACGGTCACACCGCGATGCTGCTCGGCGCCGCCAAGTACCTCACCGAGACGCGCAATTTCGACGGCACCGCGATCGTGATCTTCCAGCCGGCCGAAGAAGGCGGCGGCGGCGGCAAGGCCATGGTCGAGGACGGGCTGATGACGCGCTGGAACATCGACGAGGTCTACGGCATGCACAATATGCCGGGCGTGCCGGAAGGCCATTTCGCGACCACGCCGGGCCCCATGCTCGCCTCCTCCGACAACATCCGCATCACCGTCCACGGCAAGGGCGGCCACGCCGGCGCTACGCCGCACCAGGCGATCGACAGCGTCCTGATCGGCTCGCAGATCGTCAACGCGTTGCAATCGATCGTCGCGCGCAATGTCGATCCGCTGAAATCCGCGGTGATCTCCGTGACGCAATTCCACGCCGGCACCGCCTTCAACATCATCCCCGAGACCGCCGAACTCAGCGGCACCGTCCGCACGCTCGACCCTGAGGTGCGCGATCTGGTCGAACGCCGCATCGGCGAAGTCGCCGACAGCGTCGCCCGCGCCTATGGCGGCACGGCCGAGACCAAATACACGCGCATGTATCCGGTGACGATGAATCATGCGCGCGAGGCCGGCCTTGCCGCCGACGTCGCCCGCGACATCGTCGGCGCCGATCGCGTCAACGACAAGTTCATCCCGATGATGGGCGCGGAAGATTTCTCCTTCATGCTGGAAGCGCGCCCCGGCGCCATGGTGCTGGTCGGCATGGGCGACGGCCCCGCGTGCCACCACCCGGCCTACGTCTTCAACGACAACATTTTGGGCCACGGCGCGTCGTTCTGGGCGCGGCTGGTCGAAACGCGGATGCCGGCGGGGTAGCTTGGCCCGTGGGCAATGAGTGACGGGTCAATATAGGCCCGTCACCGCCACAAGAGCGTAAGACACAAGCACCGGCATCGCGCGGCTTTCCGCTTACCCTGCGCGCATCGGTCGGCCGACGTCGCGCTGACTTCAGTTACAAACCTCGGTGGCCGACGTCACAAGCCCATTGGCGCCAGTCGCTCGGTGCGGGTTGCCAGCTTCGAGACGACAGCCCTTCTGCACTGGCCGGCAGCCCGCCTGGGTACAGATGATCTGGCCACTCGCTTGCGGTTTGGCTGGCGACGCTTCTCTCTGCCGACGGTCAGCATCGCGCTTCCTCGTATCCTCGCTCGCCGCCGGGGGCTTTTTCTCGAGCACCTTCTCGCATTCATTGTCATCGCTGACTCGATATCCGGCGCGGCAGACGATCTTCGAGCATTGATCGCCATCCGCCCTGAAGCCGCGGTCGCAGATCAACGGGCACACCCGTCCCGACTTTGCCTTCACCACGTCGAGGACATCAGGACTTGCGAGCTTCGCATCAAAGTTTGTTCCTGCGTATTTATTGAACAGCACCAGCGAGCGTTGCGCTGACTCATTCCAATCACCGCCAGGCTCAGCCTTCAAGCAGCCGACGCGGCGCAACTCAAGTTGGAGGGTCTTGGAGAGATCGGCAGGGGGCAAAGAACTCGGCGACAGAGCCGCAACCCTTTTGGTCTCGGCCTCCTTCGCCTTGGTTTCGGCCGCAGCGTTCTCGATCGCAACCGACTTGGCCACCGCGGCCTCCGCCGCCTTGCGTTCCCGTTCAGCAGCTTCAGCCTTCGTCTGCTCGATCTGCTTTTGCTTTTCGGCCGCGATCCGCGCATCTTCGGCTGCTTTTGCCGCAGCGGCAGCCTTTTCCACCTCAGCCTTTTGGGCGCGCTCGGCAGCGAGCTTCACCCTCTCCTGCTCAGCCAGCCGTGCCCGCTCTGTCGCAAGCGCTCGCGCTTCCTCTGCCGCAATCTTTTTCAATTGAACGCGGGCGAGGTCGGCGTAAAAGCCATCCGCATGGGCCTGCAAAAATGCTTCCCAAGCCTCCCGAAGTCCGGCCTGAAGCGCAAGCTCGTAGTCCCTGCGCACGCCATCCTGCGGATTTGCTTGCGGTCCCGCAACGACAGCCGGCTTCGCCGGAACCAGCGACACATCTTCGCCACCAAGCGATCCATAGACGTACGGCTCCTGCTTGTAACCGGTGCTTTTGAGCACGTCATCGCGGACGAAGCCGAAGGCCTTGCGCAAATCAAGCCCAGCCTTTGGCAGATGCTCGACCAGAGCGACCGCAAACGGGCTATTTCCGGATTCGCCGTCGGAAGCGGTAGAGCCGGCTTTCGCCGCGAAGGCAATCATCGTGTTCGGACTGGCCGGCTCGACTTTGGCCAAGCCGCGGCCAACGGCACGCGAAGCCAGCGTACGCTTCATCGTCTTCGCAAACGGGTTATCGCGGCAGGCATCTAGAATGACGAGACGCAATTGTTTGGCCGGTTCGACCGCGAACAGTGCACGCTCGACCGGAATGGTCTCGTCCAGGACGTCCCCGTCTGTTTCGAGCGTTGCATCGATAGGGATGATATAGTTGTTACCGTCGAGCTCGATGCCATGGCCAGCGTAATAGATCACCGCGATGTCCGCATCGCGTGTCTTGCCGGCAAATTCTCGCAGCATGCGCCGCATCTCGCCGGCACTGAGGTCCAGCCTGACATCCACGGAATCGAAGCCGGCCTTCTTGAACATGGCGCCAACGAGCGCAGCATCGTTCGCAGGATTGCCGAGCTTTGACACGCTCTTGTAGGCGGAGTTACCGATGACGAGCGCGACCCTCCGGTCGGCATGGGCCGGTCCACAGGCAAAGCTTAGCGCAAATATCAATACAGCAACCAGCCGAAGCGGATTCACTGCGTCCCCCTCGGGTGCAATTCCAAAATTCTATCCGCACTATGCCCCGATGCAAATTCTTCCATGTGTGACAACTGTCACACATGGAAGTTGCTTTTTAAGAAGCTGAAGCCTCAGCCTACGCTTGCACCACCTCATGGCGCATCACGAACGGCGCGAGCAGCGTGTGCACCTCGCCGGCGACGATCTCGTGCTGGTCGGCCGGCAGGCCCGCCAGCGTCACGGTGGCGATCGAACCGTGACTGCCATGCGCGCCGACCTTCACCTTGTAATCGATGCCGCGTTCGCCGAGCGGTGACAGCACCTTGGTGAACACGCGTTGCGCGGCGTCCCAGCGCAGTTGCGGCTTGAACACCTTGCCGACGCCGGTCACCGGCATCGGATCGATCGCGATCACCTGTACCGGAACGGCGGCACGTTCCGGCGTGCGCTCGCGCACCCACGATTCCAGCTCGCCCGGCTCGACGGTCGCACCCGGCTTCAGCTGCACATAGCCGACCGGCAATTCACCGGCATAGGCATCGGGCTGGCCGACCACCGCAGCGAAGCCGACGGCGGGATGGCGGAACATGATCTCCTCGATCGGCGCCGGATCGATGTTGTGGCCGCCGCGGATCACGAGATCCTTGGCGCGGCCGGTGATCCAGAGATAGCCATCGGCATCGAGACGCCCGAGGTCGCCGGAGTTGACCCAGACCTCGTCGACGAACGCACCCTTGTTGTGCTCGTCGTTGAGATAGCCGCCGAACACGCCGGGCCCGGCCATGATGACGACGCCGATCTCGTCCGGCTTGCAATCGCGGATCAGGCGCCCGTCGGCATCGAGCTGCACGATGCGCACGCGCGCGTAGGGCATCGGCAGGCCGACCGAGCCGAGCCGGATCGGCCGAGAGGGATAGGCGAGTGTATGCACGCTCGACGTCTCGGTCATGCCGTAGACCTCGACCACCGGAAGCTTCAGCTTCTCCTGGATCGCCGATCCCACCGCGACCGGGATCGCCGAACCGCCGCCGGCTGCATATTTCAGGCTGGAGATGTCCGCATTCCCCGGCGGCACGCCGAGGGTCGCAGCCAGCACCGTCGGCACGCTCGACAGCGCTTCGGCCTTGAAGCGTTCGACCAGCGCCCAGATGTTCTTCACCGAATTGGGATTGCGCCAGCCGCTCGGAGACAGCACGACCAGCGAGCCGCCGCTCGAGAACGTCAGCAGCACCTGCGTCAACGATCCACCGACGTGAAACAGCGGCATGCCGAACAGCAGGTTCGCACCCGGCCGCGGCTTCAGCAACAGATTGAGCGCCCAGGCCTGGTAGACCTGGTTGGCGTGGGTGTGCCGCACCAGCTTCGGCGTGCCGGTCGTGCCGCCGGTGTGGAAGTACGCCGCGATGTCGCCGCCTGCGATCTTGCGCCCGCTGATAAGCCGGTCGGACGGCTGCTGCTTGATCAGATCGTTGAAGGCATGAATGCCCTTGCCGGGATCGCCGCCGCCGGCGACCTGCACGATCGCCTTGAGGTGTTTCAGCTGCGGGCGGATCTGCTCGACCTTCTGCCAGATGTCGGTGCCGGGCATCGGCCCGAGCGCCACGAGGACCTTGGTGTTCGCGGCTTCCAGGATCTCGGCGATCTGGTGCGGCTCGAGCAGCGGATTGACGGGATTGGCAATGCCGGCAGCTTCGGCACCGAACAGCGTCACGAAGGCGTCCGGAAGCAGCGGCAGCATGAAGCTGACGACGTCGCCCTTCTCGACGCCGAGCGCGTGAAACATGTTGGCGGCCTGCGTGACGCGCGCGATCAGGTCGCGATAGCTGATCACGACCGGCGTATCGGCCGGATCGGCGTTCGGCAGGAACTGGATCGCCGCACCGTCGGGGTTGCGCGCGGCCCCGAGCTTGATGGCGTCATAGGTGCTCTCGGCCGCGACGCGATCGGCGTAGGGGACCTGCTCGAAGGCACGAACCTCCGCGTCCGTTACAAATTCCGGATAGTCGTCGCCGATCAATCGATCAAGTGCGTGGATGCCAACCATGAAAACTCCGTCCTCCTCCTCGGGTGCATGTCCTCGCCCCTGTCTTTGCGACATTTTGGTTCGGCGGGAGCTCGACTGATGGCCGGTCGAGCAGGAGCAGCATGATGGATGATTGCGCATTCGTCCATGGTTTAACGGCTACCGCCGTAGCGCGCGTATCCGCGACCTTTTGAACCTCCGCGCCCGATCCCGGGACCAAGAACATGCGCCGGTTTCGCCTGTCAGCGTCCTGCCGCAAGACGAGGTAACCATGATGACGTCCCCGCGGCACCGCACCACACGGCTGATCGTCGCCGCCATCGTGGCGTCCGCGATTGCCCTGCCCGGCGCTGCGCGCGCCGCAGACAGCCAGTTCGACAAGATGCGCGCCAGGATCTCGGCCTTCGTCAACGACAAGATGGAGAAGCTCGGCGGTTCGCGCATCGTCTACAAGGTCGATACCGAGGCCCTGCGCGAAACCACGATCACGGATCTGCGCGACGACGTCTATAAAGCCTTGCGTGAGGACAAGATCGCCTTCTCCGGTCTGGCGATCCGCGACGGCGGCGTCGAACTGAAGATCGCCGACGCCAAGGGTCGCGACCAGCTCGCCCGCAAGCTCGCAGCGGCCGGGGAAGGATTGCCGTCGCACGCGCTCAGCGTGACCGACGTCGGCGACGGGCTGGTCAGGCTCGCCCCGACCGAGGCTGCGTCCGCAGCAGGGTTGCGCGACCTCGTCGACGATTCCATCGCCATGATCGAGCAACGGCTCAGGGATGCCGGTATCAAGCTCGCCAGCGTCCTGCCTGACGGCACCGACCGCATCCGCATCTTCATGCCCGGTGAAATGGAGCCGGAGCGCGTGTCTGCGATCTTCGCAAGGAAGGTGAAGGTCAGCTTCCGCCTCATCGATACCTCGATGTCACCGGAGCAGGCGCAAGCCGGCATGCCGCCCGCGGGCAGCGAGGTGCTGCTCGGCTTCAAGGACAAGCGCCCTTATCTCGTCACCAAGGAAAGTGTTCTGGACGACGACGACATCAGCTATGCCGGTCCCGGCTTTGCGACCGGCACCAAGGACCCGATCGCCTCGTTCCGCTTCAACGGCCGTGGGACGCGGCGCTTCGCGCACATCACCGCCGAGAATGTCGGACGGCCCTTCGCCATCGTGCTCGACGACAAGGTGGTTTCGGCCCCCGTGATCCGCGAACCCATCACCGGCGGCTCGGGTCAGATCTCCGGCAACTTCACCCTGGAAGAAGCGAACAGCGTCGCCATGCTGCTGCGCGCCGGTGCACTGCCCGGACGCCTCGGCCTGATCGAGCAGCTGGTGATCCAGCCCGCAGCCAAGCCGTAGCGCGCAAATCGCCCGCGTTCCGCCTCGCGCGGGCGCTGAAGTCCCCTCGACGAAACCCAAATCCCGCATCCGGCGCGCCCGAATCACGAGGTGCGCCAAGCCCATACGCACAACCAACGGGCAATTGCCGAAATGCCCGATCGGGGTAAAATTTGCCTCTTGCGGCGTGGCGGCCAAAGGCTTCATTTCAAGCGGTCGTCATTCGATATCGGCTATAGGTGCCGCGAATACCGACCGTGACTGAAGGCCTTACGCGGGGTTAGTACCATGCCGTCCGGCAGCGCAGATATTTCCTCGATCCTTGACCGCATCCTCGATGCGGCCACGGACAACCTCAGGATCGCGAAGATCCTGGTCCAGATGGGCCTCGATCCCAACAACGTCACCTGGGATGCGATCTTCAACCGTCTGCTGGAGATCTTCGTCCACAACATCACGCTCGCCAACATGTTCGCCGCGGTCGGCGCCGGCTTCTTCGTCGCCACCCTGCTGATGCGGACCATGGTGCCCCTTCGCGTCGCCAACATGGTCGGCTGCGCCTTCTTCGCCGTGTTCGGCGCGCTGTCCGCCAACGTCTCGACGTTCCTGCTCTATCTGCTGCTGCTTCCGATCAACGCCCTGCGCCTGCGGCAGATGCTCAAGCTGGTCAAGAAAGCACGGCATGCCGCCGAGGGCGACATGTCGATCGAATGGCTGAAGCCGTTCATGACCGAACGCAAATACCGCCGCGGCGATACCCTGTTCAAGCTCGGCGATCCCGCCAAGGAGATGCTGCTCACGGTCACCGGCAAGTTCCTGGTCAAGGAGATCAGCGTCGAGATCGGGCCCGGCGCGCTGATGGGCGAGCTCGGCTTCCTGACCCCGGACAACCGCCGCACCGGCACGATCGAATGCGTCGAGGACGGACAGGTGCTGACGATCACCTATGACCGCCTGCTCGAGATCTATTTCCAAGACCCGCAGTTCGGCTACTATTTCCTGGTGCTGACCAGCCAGCGCCTGCTGCAGAACATCGATCGCCTGCAGAAGCAGCTGAACACCGCGCGCGCGGCGACCACGAACAAGATCGCGTGAGCACGTCGGTCAGAGCTTGGATCCGCCATCGACGTGAATGGTGTCGCCCGTGATCCAGCGCGCGTCAGCCGACGCAAGGAAGGCGATCGCGCCCGCAATGTCATCGGGCTCGGCAATTCGCTTCAAGGTCTGCATGCCGAGGGTGTAGTCGCGCCCTGCGTCGGTCTTCGCAAAGGACGACATTTCCGTCGCCACGACGCCCGGGGCCACTGCATTGACACGGATACCGCGCGCGCCGAGCGCTGCCGCAAAGTGCTTGACCAGCGTGTCGATCGCACCCTTGGTGGCGGCATAGGCCGGCAACGTGCCGACCACTGCATGGGCCGCGAGCGATGAGACCAGCACGACGCTGCTGCCCTCATGCAGGATCGGCAGCAATTGCTGCACCAGGAAGAACGGCGCGCGGACGTTGACCGCGAACAGCCGGTCGAAATCCGCCACCGTGGTCTCCTCGATCACCGCAGCCTTGGCGACACCTGCATTCGCAACAAGGATGTCGAGCCGATCGCCGACGATTCGTCTCACCTCTGCCGCCAACTTGTTCGGCCCGTCAGCAGCGCTCAGATCCGCCCCGATCGCGTCGGCGCGGCCGCCACTCTCGCGAATTTCGGCGACGACAGCCTCCGCCTCCTTGGCGGCTTGTCCGTAATGCACCAGCACCTGTGCGCCGCGCGCAGCCAACCCCAGCGCCGAGGCGCGGCCGATGCCGCGTGAGGCACCCGTGACGAGAGCGGTCTTTCCCTTGAGGTCCGTCATGGTCGTTCTCCTGAAGTGGTCTGGACGTGAGTTAGCTGGCGGTCTTGCCGCCGTTGACGCGAATGATCTGGCCGGTGATGAACGAGGCCTGCTCCGATCCGACGAACAGCACCGCGTTCGCGATCTCGTCCGGCCTTGCGCCGCGCTTGAGCGGCACCGCCGCGTAGAACGCCGCCTTCTTCTCCGGCGCCCCGGTCAGACGGTCGAGCATCGCGGTGTCCGTCGGGCCGGGAGCGACCGCGTTCACACGCACACCGAAGGCCGCGGCTTCCAGCGCCGCCGACTTGGTCAAGCCTTCGACGGCGTGCTTGCTCGCCGTGTAGAGCGCCAGATTGGCCCCACCCCGTTCGCCCATCGTCGAGGAGATGTTGATGATGCTGCCCGCACCCTGCGCCTTCATCACGCGCAGCTCGTGCTTGATGCTGAGCAATGTCCCGAGGACATTGGTATCAAAGATGTCGGCATAGCTTTGCGGGGTCTGCTCCCACACCGGACCCGGAGTACCTTCGACCCCGGCATTGTTGACCGCGACGTCGAGCGAGCCGAACCGCTCGACGGTCCTGTCGACGAGATCTCTGATGTCCGCCTCGTTACGGACGTCAGCCTTGACGAACTCGACCTCCGCGCCGAGGTCCTTCAATTCGTTCGCCAATGCCTGCCCGGCATGCTCCCGACGCCCCGAAACCATCACCCGGTGACCCGATTTCGCGAAGGCGACAGCGGTCGCCCGGCCGATGCCGGCAAGCGCGCCCGTTATCATTACGACCGGCGAAGCCATGATAAATTCCTATATTTCGCACCTCTCCGACGCCGCCGGCTCGATTGAATTCAGCAGCATCGCTTTCGGTGAAGTAGGGAAAGGCTCGCTTCCGCGCCAAGACTTTGTGAGTTGCGCTTCATGCCTGACAGGTATGGGATGGGTCGCGAGCGTGGCCGTCACCAGGAGGCGCGTGCGCTCCACGAACCTATCGAGGCATCCACTCATGGAGCTCCGTCACCTCCGCTACTTCGTCGCCGTCGCCGAGGAAGGCAGCTTCACGGTGGCCGCGGCGAAACGGCTGCACACCGCGCAGCCTTCGCTCAGTCGCCAGATCCGTGACCTCGAATACGAAGTCGGCGTGCCCCTGCTGGCGCGCAGCGTGCACGGCGTTGCATTGACCTCTGCCGGAAAGGCGTTTCTGGATCACGCGCGGCTTGCCCTCACGCAGGCCGAAGCGGCGATCGAGGCGGCGCGGCGCGCCGGGCGTCCCGAGAAATCACGCTTCGCGCTCGGCTTCCTGACCGGTCAGGAGATCGACTGGCTGCCGGAAGCGATGCGTGTCCTGCGCGACGAATTGGCCACGATCGACGTCAGCGTGACCAGCGACTTTTCCCCGGTACTCGCGGAAAGCCTGGTCCGCGGCAATCTCGATCTGGCCTTCATGCGACGGGAACCCGGCACCGACGGCCTCGTCTACAGGACCGTGGTCGAAGAAGCGTTGGTCGCCGTGCTGCCGAGCGACCATCGCCTGGCCAAGCTCGACAGCATCGAGCTCACGAAACTGGAAGGGACCCCTTTCATCAACGTGTCGGATACCGCGCCCGCGCTGCGCAAGATCATCGATCGCTACCTCGCCGCAAGCGGGAAGCCGATCACGACGGCGCACGAGGCCGACAACCTCGCCATGGCGGTATCGATGGTCGCCTCGACACGAGGCTTCGCCCTGATCCCGGGCTACATCAAGAACTTCCTGCCCTGGTCTGTCGTCAGCCGCCCGCTCAAGGGCAAGGCACCGACGATCGATCTCGTCGTCGGCTATCACAAGGACAACGCCTCGCCGATACTTGCGAAGTTCGTCTCAAGGCTGGATGGTCTGATCGAGCGCGCGACCAAACAGATGCCGCGTTGAGCACCCGCTCAGCTTAGCAATAACGCCATGCCGGGATCGCCCTTCTCCATGGCGCGCCGGTAGGCCGGACGCGCGCTGATGCGGCCGAGATATTCGACCACATTCGGACATCGCGCCAGATCATAAGGCTGGAAGTAACGCATCGTGGTGAGCGAGAAGCACGTCATGATGTCGGCGGTGGTGAAGGCATTGCCAGCGAGATATTCGGCATCTCGAACGCGGGCATCGACCAGGTCGAAGGCGCGGTCGACCCGGGCCCTGGTCGCGGCCAGCATGGGATTGTCTTCGGCGAGCTTGAGCCGGTTCAGCATCATGAGCCGGCCCATGCCTGATTGCAGCGTGCCGTTGGCGAAGTGAAACCAGTACAGGAACTGCGCGAAGTCAGGATCATCCGGACGCAGCACAAGGCGCCCATTGCCGTATCTGGCCATGATGTAGTCGACGACGGCGCCGGATTCGGCGAGCACAAGATCGCCGTCGGTGATGACGGGGGCTGCTCCGATCGGATGCAGCGCCTTGTAGTCGGCCGGCGCCAGCATAGTAACGGAATCCCGGGCGTAGCACTTCAGCTCGTAGTCCAGCCCAAGCTCCTCGCAGAGCCAGACGATACGCTCGGATTGTGACTTGCCGAGGTGATGGACGGTGAGCATGGCGTCTCCTGCGGTCGCGCTTGTTGATTGGCGCCAGCCTAGCGCGTTGGATCGTCCGCATGAAGCGCGCGAAAGCAGGGATCAACGAAGAAAATTGGAGCGCAATCAGACCAGGCTGCGCAGCGCCGTGATCATCTTGTCCGGCGCATAGGGCTTGTTGAAGAACCGGCTACGGTCCGGAAGCTTGGCCTGCTCGACCAGCATGTGGCCGGACACGACCACCACCTGGATCGGCGGCCATCGATCCCGCGTGACGGCGGCGAGCCGCAAGCCATCCATAGAACCGGGCATGTCGACATCGGTCAGAAGAATCCGGATGTCGTTGCGGCTTTCGAGAATGGCGATGGCCTGGTCGGCATTCTTGGCGAAGATCGGCGTCAGGCCGGCGTCCTCGACGAGATCTCCGGCGATCATCATCTGAAGCGGATCGTCCTCGACGACGAGCACGACAGCTTTGGCGAAATGTTCGACCTGACCGTCCACGATCTATTCCTGTAGCGCGACTTCGAACCCGCCGGTTGCATTCCAGACCAGATGCACATCATCGCCAGTGCAGCGATGTTCGTGCAAGCCCGCGGGCCGCCCGTTCGAGATCGAGACACTCATATGCAGTCTGTCATCAACATAAAACACGCGGCAACCGCTTCGTATTGAAGGCTGAACGCAGCGGTGCAAAAATCATATGACATCCGCTCGCGGATGAAATGCAGCTAAACACCGTTTCGAACCGATGCCGGGATGTCCTGGCGGCGGCCTGTGAATGGTCGTTCATGGGGAAGGCGTGACACCCCGTTACCGATCGAACTCATCGATGCTGCCCCAAATGCAAACACCGATGATGCAACGGGAAGAGGCAGAAAAAGTTCCGAGCCCGCTGGGCAGGGCATCACGCAGAGATACGAGCGAGAGCACTTGCCCTCGTGATTGTGGAGATAGTTCGCGTCCTACCCAACTTCGTCGGTCACCATCCGCGTCACCACGCGATCGCGGCGGATGAAGTGGTGCCAGAGTGCGGCGAGCAGGTGAATGCCGATCAACGCAAGCAGCACATAGGCAAAGAGGATGTGCCGGTCCTCATAGGCATTCGCCGCCGCCTTGTCCGGCGAGGTGAACTGCGGCACGTGAAACAGGCCGAAGAAGCTGGAATAGTCCGGCGTGTGCGCGCCGGAATGCGCCCAGCCGAGCATGATGACCACGATCACCGCGAGATAGAGTGCACCATGGCTGACATGCGCTGCGATCTTCTGCCAGCGCGAGGTCTCGGCCGGCATCGCCGGCGTCGGGTTGACGAGGCGCCAGACTATCCGCGCCACGGTCAGCAGCAGGATCACATAGCCGATGTCGGCGTGGATCGAGCGATAAAAGAACCGGTCGGGGCGCGCCGGGATGTGGTTCATCCACCAGCCGAAGGCGATCATGCCGATGATCGCGAGCGCCAGGCCCCAGTGCAGACACCGGGCGATGCTGCCCCAGCCGGCAGTCGTGTTTCTGATCATCTCGGCTCCCCGGAGTTTTGCGGGCCTGTCCCCGTCCGCACCGCAGCACGCCTGCTGATACCGGGAACACGCGGCAATCGCGAAATGGAATCGTTCCAAACTGACGCAGGCCGCAAAACCGCCCCAAAAACCCGATGGTAACCATGACGGGCTAGGGTAACGACGTGACCAATTCTCCGACGATCCTGGTGTTCGATTCCGGCCTTGGCGGGCTCACGGTGCTGCGTGAGGTCGTGGCCGCGCGCCCGGACGCACATTACGTCTATGTCGCCGACGACGCCTACTTCCCCTACGGCCACCACAGCGAGGACGAACTGATCGCCCGCGTCGTGCCGCTGATGGGGGAGTTGATCGGCACCCATGATCCTGACCTCATCGTCATCGCCTGCAACACGGCGTCCACTCTGGTCCTATCGCACCTGCGCGCCGCTTATTCCCTGCCCTTCGTCGGCACGGTGCCGGCGATCAAGCCGGCCTGCGCGCAGTCGAAGACCCGCCGCGTCTCGGTGCTCGGCACCAAGGGCACGGTGAAGCGCGAATACACCAAGGCCCTGATCCGCGATTTCGCCCAGGGCTGCGAGGTGACGCTGGTTGGCTCGCCCGAGCTCGCCTCGCTCGCCGAACGCGAACTCGGCGGCCAGGCGATCAGCGACGCCGACCTCCTCGCCGAGCTCGTCCCCTGCTTCGTCGGCGACGCCGCGGACGCAGGCGCACGCACCGACACGGTGGTTCTCGCCTGCACGCATTATCCGCTGCTGCTCGACCGGATGAAGCGGCTCGCGCCCTGGCCGGTCGCATGGATCGATCCCGCCCCCGCCATCGCCCGCCGCGTCTCCGACCTGCTCGGCCCACGCACCGGCGGCATCGCGCAATCCGGCGCCGAGATGATCTTCACGTCGAACCGCGCGCACGGGCTTGGCGCCACGCTGACGCCGTTCTTCGGTGGCCGCGCGGTCGCGTGATCTTCTGCGTGATCTTGACGTGATCTTGCGCCCCGGCGGCGCGCTGCTAGGCTCCGCCGTCGTCATCACGCGCGAGCCTGTCAAATGCCGGTCCCTGCCAAGCCGCTCAACCGCCTGCGCCAATTGTGGAACGAGGGCCGCCCCGCCTTCGGCGCCATCGCGACGATTCCGAGCGTGCAGCTTGTGCAGATCATGGCGCGCTCGCTCGACTGGATCATCGTCGATCTCGAGCACGGCCCGATCGGGCTGACCGAAGCGCATGCGATGATCGCGGCAACGACCGGCACGCCCTGCGTGCCGCTGGTGCGGATCGCCGCGAACGAGCCATGGCTCGCCAAGGCACCGATGGACATCGGCGCCTTCGGCATCAACTTCCCCATGATCACCAATCGCGACGAGGCCGAGAAAGCGGTGCGCAGCGTGCGCTATCCGCCACACGGCGACCGCCTGTGGGGTCCATTCCACGCACCGTTCCGCTGGGGCCAGTCGATGCCCGAGTATATGGCGACAGCCGATGACGAGATGATCTGCATGGTCACCATCGAGCATGTCGAGGCGGTCAACCGCATCGACGAGATCATGGCGACGCCGGGTATCGACGTCGCCGTGATCGGCCCGGGCGATCTCGCGACCTCGATCAACAAACGCGGCCAGATGGACGATCCGGAATTGCGGGAGCTGGTGGCGCGCGCCGAGGCCGGTATCCTCCGAAGCGGCGTGCCGATCGGCGGCGTGGCGCGCACCGCCGACCAGGCCAACGAGTTGGTCGACCGCGGCTACCGCGCCATCGCGCTCGGCTTCGACTGGTCGCTGTTCCAGCGCGGCATCATGGCGGCGTTCGACGGCATCAGGCGCTGAGCAACCGATTGCCGCCTTGCCCGGAACTGCCGCGCTGCTAGGGTCGGCCATTCCAGGGAGGAAACAATGCTCAAAAAGACTTTGCTCGCTCTTGCCTTCACCGGCCTCGCCGTTGCCGCCGTCGCCCAGCAAACCGGCATCAAGCGCACCCCGCTCCAAAAGGTCGAATTCCCCGACGGCTACAACACCATCACCGCCATCGCGGAAGTCCCGGCGGGCGGCGCAGCCGGCCGCCATACCCACCCCGGGATCGAGACCGGCTACGTCCTCGAAGGCGAGCTCAATCTCCTGATCGATGGCCAGCCCGAGAAGACCCTGAAAGCCGGTGATTCCTACCAGATCCCGGCCGGCGTCGTGCATGACGCCAAGGCTCATGGCGATAAGGCCATGAAAGTGCTGGGAGTTTACGTCGTGGACAAGACCAAGCCGCTGGCCTCGCCAGCGCCCTGATACGGCGAACCGACCGCCCCCAAGCGGGTTGGTCCATGCTAGAGCAGGCAGCGAGCGGAACCCGCTCGCTGCACACATTTTCATCCGTGGGGAACCGAGAGAACGATGCGCGGGAAGGCCAGGACCATTTCGCTGCCGCGCCGCCTGATTTGCGACCTCATGCGCGCGTCGATGGACGTGCCGTTCGTTTCGCTCGCCCGTTCGATCAATATCCGTCCCCTGCTGGAGGCCCGCGGGGATGCGATGGCGCCGGCCGGCTGGGCCGCGATGTTCGTCAAGGCCTTTGCCCTGGTTGCCAGGGACGAGCCGGTCCTGCGTACCGTCTACGCCAAATGGCCCTGGCCATCGCTCTATGAGCTTCCCCACAGCGTCGCGTCGGTGGCGATCGCCCGGGTCGAGGCCGGAGAGGACTGCGTGCTGCCGCAGCGAATCGCGGCCCCGGAGACCATGACGCTGGCCGCGATCGACGCCGAGATCCGGCGCGCCAAGACCGCCCCGGTCGATGACGTCCCGATGTTCCGCAAGATCATGCGGGCCACCCGCCTGCCGCTGCCGCTGCGGCGGCTGTGCTGGGCAGTCGGGCTGAATTTCGGCCGCCAGCACGGCAACTGGTTCGGCAGTTTCGCGGTCAGCTCGGTGGCTGCCTATGGCGGCGGCGAGCTCCACCCCATCACGCCCGGACCCTATATCGTCAGCTATGGGCTGGTCGAGCCCGATCAGACCATTCATGTCGTGATCCGCTGGGACCACCGGGTGACCGACGCCGCCCCCATCGCCCGGGTCCTGACCCGGCTGGAACAGGTCCTGAACACTGAAATCGCTGCCGAATTGCGGGCGGCGGGGTCCAAGCCGATCAGGGCCGTCGGGACGTAATTCAGGGCCTGATTGCATTGACAAAACAGCCCGAAGTCACCTAAAAGCCGCCTGCTCGCAGGCCGGTTTCGGCCCGCGAAGCGTTTCGCGACCCGTGGTCTGGTCCCTTCAAGCTTTGGGGATCGGACCTGTCAGTGCCGGGCTAGCCCGTCACACAGGAGGGCGCGTCTCCTCAAACCATGCAACCGAAGAGGACGCGATGACTAAGCGCAGTGAGGCGAAGTACAAACTCGATCGCCGTATGGGCCAGAACAT
>Ga0207426_1000864_pt1 | contig 31658 bp, 30 predicted proteins | sample AraplaMF_Cvi_mMS_FD_184265 | JGI IMG/M metagenome (GOLD analysis project Ga0207426, IMG submission 184265) | Arabidopsis root microbial communities from the University of North Carolina, USA - plate scrape MF_Cvi_mMS (SPAdes) (version 2) | ecosystem: Host-associated > Plants > Roots > Endosphere... | reverse complement strand
CGCTGGCCGCCCTGATCGTTTCGCTGGCCGCAAGCTATGATACGATCATCGCCGCCGCCACCTCGACCGGCAAGAACGTCATGCCGCGCGTCGCCGCCCTGCTCGATGTCGCGCAGGTCTCCGAGATAACAGAGGTGGTTTCGGCTGACACCTTCAAGCGGCCGATCTATGCCGGCAACGCCATCCAGACGGTGCAGGCGACCGACGCCAGACGAGTCATCACCGTGCGCACCGCCTCGTTCTCCCAGGCCGTTCCCCAAGGCCTAACTGCTGCCGTCGAGGAAATCTCGACGGCAGCTCTTTCTTCATCGCCACTGTCGACCTTCGTCAAGGACGCACTGTCGGCCTCCGACCGCCCGGAACTGACGTCTGCGAAGATCATCATCTCCGGGGGTCGTGCGCTCGGCTCTGCCGAAAAGTTCAGGGAAGTCATCCTGCCGGTCGCCGACAGGCTCGGTGCCGCCGTCGGCGCCTCACGTGCCGCCGTCGATGCCGGTTATGCGCCGAACGACTGGCAGGTCGGCCAGACAGGCAAGGTCGTCGCCCCTGATCTCTACATCGCCTGCGGCATCTCGGGCGCCATCCAGCACCTCGCCGGCATGAAGGATTCGAAGGTCATCGTCGCGATCAACAAGGACGAGGAGGCGCCGATCTTCCAGGTTGCCGACTACGGCCTCGTCGCCGATCTCTTCGACGTCCTGCCAGAGCTGGGGCAGTCCGTCTAGCCCAGCGTTAATGCGACTTTTCGATCGGGTGCGGCTGGGGAAATCACGAGTTTAGGACTTGGAATGGCTTCGGCTCGGCTGCGGCGGAAATATAGAGCGGGTGGGACGGGTACCCGCCCGCCGTGACCTCAAGCGCGTAGAGCTTCGATGTTGCAAGCATTCGACAAACGCCGGAGGCCCGATCAAGGTAGGCGCCATGCCTTCCCCAGCCGCAGACGATGCGCTCGCAGCTTTCGGGCATTTTACGCAAGTAACGATCGTTTTCCGGCCCAACGGGGTCCTCCAATTCGTAGATCAGTCTTGGCTTTGGCGATCGGAGAGCAAAGAGATTTCCGATAACAAGACCACCGAACCCCCATGATCTTGCAAAGGCGATACATCTGCGAAGCGTCGGATCGATGCTGTGGGCGTCGGCGGTGGACGGATTGAGCATCAGGAAGCCAACAGCTTCCTTCCGAGGGTCCCACTGCCGCTCCAGCCGGTAGCGGTAGCAGCCACATTCTGAAAACAGTGCAGACGAGATGGTGAAGTCGCTCATTCGCCTTTCCGTCATCTCCCAATCCTGATGCGCTGCCAGACCGGGCGCACCCACTGCTTCAGATGTCCTCCCAGGGAAAAGAGTCCAGCCGCTCCGCCCCACGGGATGTGACAAGCACTTGAGTTTCCAGCTTGATGCTCTCCGAACCTGCCTCCGCGATCAGACTTTCGACATTGAGAACCATGTTCTCTTCAATGAAACCGCCGAAGTTCTGGTCGAAATCGGGGTGGAGCAGGATGCCGGGCCATTCGTCGGCCATTCCAGTCCCATGCACTGCCAGAGTATAGCGATAAGGCTGGTACTTTTCAGGAATGCGCCAGCTCCTTTCGTTGAATTCGACGAATGTCATGCCGGGACGAATGATCGACAGGTTGTGCTCGATCTGGTCCAGTGCTGCGGAATAAAGCTCCCTTTGCCTGTCATTCATTGCCACATGGCCGCAGGTCCACGAGCGCGAGAGGTCGGCGCAATATCCGTACGGTCCGATCATGTCGGTATCGAAAGAGATCATCTCGCCGCGCTTTGTCACGTAGTCGGAGCACTCCTGGTACCAGGGATTCGTCCGTGGGCCGGCCGTCAACAGCTTCGTCTCGAGCCACTCGCCGCCGCTTCGGGCGTTTTCAAAGTGCAGCTCCGCCCAGATTTCCCGCTCGGTTCGTCCGGGCTCGGACATCTCGTACATGCGCGCCATGCCGGCTTCACACACACGGATCGTCCAGCGCATCAGTTCGATTTCTTCGGGGCTTTTGATCGAGCGCGCTCGTTCGGCCAGTTCCTGGCCGTCGAGCAACTGAAAACCGCGCTTTCGAAGCTCGGATGCCGGCGCTGGTTCCAGCCTGTCGACCGCGAGCCTCTTGTTGCGACCGTGGGACGTCAGGATATCTGCGATCTCGTCGGCCCAGTCCTGCATCCTTTGCTCGACCAGATTGCCTGACGTGAAGAACAGGAAGGATTTCGACGTCCGGATTTCATCGATACCGGGAAGTCCGTCATTGACGTGCTCCGCGCCCTCGAATTCGAACATGATTGCCGGGCCATCAGCCAGAATGAGCGCATATCGGGAGGGGTTATGCATCGTCCAGATGCTCATGTTCGATGAATCGAACGCATAACGGATGTTGACGGGATCGTATAAGAGCAGCGCCGAACAATCCCATTCCCGCATTTTCGATCGAAGGCGGGTCAGACGATATCGTCGCGCGGTATCGAGCGTCTGGAGGGGGATCGGACTGATGAGCGGCCGGTCGGTTCCTGCTGGATTGAGATAGGCCTGCTTGCGTTCGTCCTTGAATACCGAGGAGCCCTGGTCGGAAATGCTGTCGCTAAGCAGCATGGTCGATCCCTAATTGTTGTCGAAGGAGAGGGTGCCGGGCCTGTGCCGGCCCTAGCGGTCAATCACCAAGTCGCTGAGAGGCTTGGAGCAGCAAGGCAGGAACAACCCGGCGTCGATCTCTCTTTGCCTTATGCCGCCATTGTGGTTCATATCCACCGCACCGGAAACCAGCTTCGACTTGCAGGTACCGCAGACGCCGTTGGAGCAGGATGACGGCAGCCGCACGCCCGATTTCTTGGCGCAGGAAAGCACCGTCTGGTCGTCTGCGACCTCGATCTTTTTCGATTGTTTGGCGAACTCGACCTGGAAAACCTTGTTTGGGATCGTGGCCTCGCCGATGGCCGCCGGTTCCTCGATGATGGCGGCATCGAAGCTCTCTTCGATGTAGCTCCCCTGGGGCACGCCGAGTTGCGCGGTGATCGAGCGTGCCGCGGCCATGAAAGGTGCTGGACCGCAGCACATTATGGTTCTTTCCGCGATATCCGGCACGGCGAGCTTCAGGAATTCGGGCGAGATGCGCCCCGTCAGCCCCGGCCAGGATGGCTCTCCATCGACGCTTTCGGGCAGAAACTGCAGGCGAAGACCCTTCATTCGTGCCGCAAGACAGCTCAACTCATCGCGAAAGATCAGGTCGACCGGCGAGCGGGCGGCATGAAGAAAGACGATGTCGGCAGGCTCGCAGCGATCCGCAAGACCGCGCAGAATGGACATCACTGGCGTAATGCCGGAGCCGCCGGAAAGAAGCAGAAGCTTCGGCGCGGCAACGCGCGGGCAGACGAAATAGCCGAGCGGGCCCTGAGCCTTCACGGTCATCCCGCTTTGCATGTTGTCATGAAGCCAGTTCGATATTCTTCCGTTCACGGCGCGCTTCACCGTCACGGTGAAAGCGTTGGAGCGGTGCGGTGACGAGGAGATGCTGTAGCAGCGGGCCTCGGCGTCATCGCCAATCGGGAAGTCGAAGAGGAAGTATTGCCCGCCGTCGAAGCTGAAGCGCTTGCCTTGCGGCGACGCAAAGGTGAAGCTCTTGACGTCATGAGTTTCCTGATGGACGTCCAGGCACACCAGTGTGTCGTCGTGCTCGGGATCCCATGTATCGCGCGAGACTGAGCCGTCCTGCTTCAGTGCGAAATCAATATCCATTTGCGCGCATCCGATCGATATACCAGGTTGCGAACTTGTCGAGGTTCGTCTCCGAGAATTGCGAGTAGGGGCCCGGCAGATAAGCAGGATCGAGCGCGCCGGCATGGGAGCGCGCCACCAGGTCAGCGTCCTGGTCGGTTGTTGCAATCCAGACGTCAGTGAGCTTGTCATGATCGTAATCGACGCCCTCGATTGCATCCTTGTGCACCAGCCACTTCGTCCGCACGAGCGTCTTGCCAGCGGACAGCGGGATCACGATGGCGATCACAGCATGATCGCCCATGAAGTGGTTCCAGGAGTTGTGACCCCAGAGATGGGTGTCCCCCAGGTCCTTCCGCGTCATCTGGCCGAGCAGCCGCGATGATGCGGCGGTGGCGTCATGGGTCTGGGACTCGCCTGCGCCTGCGATGATCAGCCTTTGCGTGCGGAAATTCGTGGCGCAGTCGGAGAGTTGCTCGACGGCGGCAGATGGGAAGCCATCCGCCTCCCATGCCCTGGTCCGCTCCTCATACAGCCGGAAATGCTCTTCAGCCTGCGCGCGATCCTCAGGGTTCAAGGTTTCCGGGTCAAAGCCGAAGTCGAGGTCGACGAAGGACACGCAGAGCTCGGGATGGTTTGCCGAACAGTGGTAGCACTCACGATTGTTCTCCATCGTCAGCTTCCAGTTGCCGTTCTCGATCACGTCTGTCTGATGCGCAACCTTCGCATTGCGGATGTCGTAGGGAGCAAGGCGCTCGACCATCGTGCTTTCGAGGACGTCGATGTCCTCCGGTGGGGTGTCGGAAAGGCAGACATAGATAAGCCCGCCGATCGACTTGAAGGTCACAGGCTTCAGTCCGTGACAGTCCTTGTCGAAGTCCTTGCCCATGTGGGGAGCATAGCTGAGCTCTCCCGTAAGCTCGTAGGTCCAGGTGTGATAGGGGCAGACCAGCTTTGAAACGATCGTTTTTCCTGCGTCCAACAGGCGCGAGCCACGGTGGCGACAGACGTTGTGCAGCACCCGAATGTCGCCGTCGTCATCTCGCAGAAGGATGAGGCTCGTCTTGCCGATGTCGATGACAGTAGCATCGCCAGCTTCCGGGACGTCGCAGTCGAGACCGATGCAGATCCAGTGTTTGTGGAAGAAAACGTCGATGTCCGCTTCGAAGACGTCTTCACGCGTATAGAGACCGGCGGGCAGCGAGTGCCCGTTCGTGCGAGCGTCGAGAAGGGCGGAGATGGAAGAGGGAAGTTTGTTTAGCATGAGAGTCCCTTATGCTTGCCTTCCTGCAGACTGCTCTTGCTCCCAAGGTTCTTCAACGGCATAAATTCTCAAGTTCGCATAATGAATGGTAATGTGACGGGGCATGAAATGCAGTTTCGCAGGCGTTTGCCGTCGATGACGGCGCTGATCATGCTGGAAGCGGTCCTTCGCCGAAAAAGTTTTACCCTTGCGGCAGGCGAGCTCGGGGTTACCCAGGCGGCCGTCAGCAGGCAAATCGCGCTGCTGGAAGAAGAGCTGGGACAGCCGATGTTCGTGCGCAAGCACCGCGCGATCGAGCCGACTGCCGCCTGCCTCGTGCTGGGGGCGTCGCTCGCGCAGAGCTTCTCGAACATTTCCGATGCGATCGATGCCATCAAGGGGGCGGCCCAGGATGTCGTCACCATCGGCGCGACCGTGGCTTTCTCGTCTTTCTGGCTGCTTCCGCGGCTCGCCGATTTTCGCGCTCAGAATCCGGGCATTCAGATCCGCGTCATCTCTCAGGATGCGAAAATCGATCTGGACAGCGGTGCCGTCGATCTTGCCATCCGTTTCGGGCTGCCACCTTTCAACGACGCAACGGTGATCGCCTCGCGCGGCGACGTCATAATGCTCGTCTGCTCGCCGGACTACCTCGACCGGCGTGGCAACGGCCCATTGGCCGCGACTGACGAGTTCATCGAGACCGATGCTGAAGACCGATCCTGGCTGTCGTGGGGCCAATGGCTCGCCGAACTTGGCGTGCACTTCGAGGTGAAGCCGTCTCTGCGCTTCAGTCACTACACGGAGACGATCTTCGCTGCGCGCGCCGGTCAGGGGGTTGCGCTTGGCTGGGGCACCCTTGTTCAGACATTCCTTGATGACGGCACGTTGGTGGCGCTCGATGAGACGAGACTGTCCCCGGAAGGCCGGTACAATGTCCTGCTGCCATTGAAATCCAGAAGGACGGTGGCGATCGACCGGGCTTCGTCGTGGCTTACCGCTGCGCTTCACAAGTGATTGTGCCGCCGTCCTGAGCGACAATGGCCATTGGCTTCAGTCGTGCAAGAAATCTGACTCCCAGCCATTTCTTGCGCAGCCAAGCGCGCTGGCCGGGCACCTGAGAGCACGTTTGAAGCCATCCCGAAACTGTCGTTGATATCTAGCGTCCGAGCTTCCTTGAGCAGATCCAGGAAGAGGAAATTTGACGTCCGGCTTGACTGTCTATCATATGTCTACATAATGTCTTCCAAAAGGAGATCCAATGATTGACGGCATGATCACCGACCCTCCGAACATCGACCGCAAGGCCAGCCTCGGTCTTGCGCTGCGACAACGGATCCTGACCATGGAGCTTTCTCCGGGCGCGGTCCTGGACGAGGTGGCGCTCAGCGAGGAGTTCGGCCTGTCGCGCCCGCCGGTGCGAGAACTGATGCGCCAGATGGCCGGCGAAGGCTACATCGAGTTGGAGGCCAACCGGGCTGCGCGGGTCAGCTCCATGAGCTACCAATCCCTGCGGGATTTCTTTCTTCTGGCGCCGATGATCTACATCACGGCAAACAAGCTTGCCGCCGAGAACCGGACCCGGGCGGAACTCGACGCTCTCAGGCAGATCCAGCAATCCTTCCAGAAGGCGATCGATGCCAACGATGTGGACGGTCGCGTGTTCTACAACGATCAGTTTCATCGCCAGCTCGGCGAAATGGCTCACAACGTCTATCTCGTTCCGAGCCTCCGCAGGCTTCAGATCGACCACGCCCGGATCGGGAAGATCTTCTACACGCATCCAAATACGCCGCGTATGCAGGAGGAGCTCGAACTTGCTTCCAGGCAGCACGAGGAAATGATCGAAGCCGTCGAACAGCGCGACGTCGACGCTGCGGGTGAGCTTGCGCGCCTGCATCTCGAACTCTCTCGCAGAAACATGGCGATGTATGCCACCCCGGAGGGTCTCGAGGCGCCGACGCTCTAGAGGCCGACATCGCGACCTCATCGGCGCGCTTGCCGGGGGGTAAGATTCTGATCATGCGGCGCGCGACATTCGATGTTCGCGCGGCCGAACAATGCAGGCTGCTCACGGCAATCTTGCGCGAGCTTCCGACAGGTTACCTCAGGAGGATCAAACGAATGTCAGAGTTCCAGTTTCCAGGCCTCAATCTCGCGATCACCACGCCTTTCGACGACGCGGGGCGGATCGACTACATCAGTCTGGAGTACAACCTTGAGCGATATCTGGCGGCTGGCGTTCGCAGCTTCCTCCTCAGTTCGGGAACAGGCATGCACGTCTATCTTTCCAAGGAGGAATCCGAGGGGCTGATCAGACGTGGGGCGCGGATCGTGAATGGTCGGGCCAAGATCATCGCCCAAACCTCTGCGCTTCTCGTTGAAGAGGCCGTGGAGCGCACGGCGCGCGCCCGCGATGCCGGCGCCGAAGGCGTGATGGTTCTTCCGCCGTTCTTCGAAGGGCCGACCGACGACCAGGGCATCGTCGACTTCTACGCCGAGGTTGCCGGGGTTGGCCTTCCGGTGATCGGTTACAACGTTCCGCAGGCTGTCGGTGTCGCGATCACGCCGGAGCTATTGCTCAAGTTAAGCGAAATTCCCGGCTTTTGCGCCGTCAAGGATAGCGGTGGCGATCTCGGCAAGCAGGCGGAACTCATTCGCACCGGCAAGTTCGTCATGAATGGCGCCGACAACCTCGTTCCCTACGCGCTTTATGCCGGCTGCCACGGTCTGATCTGGGGAGGCGCGAACTTTGCGCCCAGAACATGCCTCGCAATCGTCGATGCCGCCGCCAGGGGGAACTGGGCTGAGACCCGTGAGCTCTGGAAGCTGCTCGAGCCGGTGATGGCCCTTCTTTCAAAGGGCGACTACGTTCAAACCGTCTATGCTGCCGCGCATCTGGCCGGATACGGTGCCGGGTCCCCGAGAAAGCCCCTGCGCGCGCTTTCGTCCGATCGCATTCCGGCGCTGCGGCAGTCGATCGAAACGCTCATCGAGCGGGAGGCGATTTGACGTGCCGCGCACTTCCAGCGAGGTCTTCGTCGCATCCAGGCTTCCGAAACGCGCCGGTGTTTCAGGCTGGGTGGCGACGCTCCCGTCGCGAAGGCCCCATCCAGCGCTGCATGGTTCGTCTACCGTTGATGTCGCGATCATCGGCGCCGGCTTTGCCGGCCTTTCCGCGGCCCGGCGGATTTCGCGCCTCGACCCTTCCGTACATGTTGCGATCCTGGAAGCAGGGATCGTCGGTAAGGGGCCCGCAGGTGCGAATTCGGGCTTCATCATCGACCTTCCGCACGAGGTTTCTGCCGACGATTTCAATGGAGAATCCGAGGACAGGTTCAGCCAGTCCGTGCTGATACAGCGCTCGGCGATTGCCTTGGCCACGGAAATGGCCGTCGAATATGGCTGGGGCAGCGACATTTTCGACCCGTGCGGGCGATATAGTGTTGCGATCAGTCCCGAAGGCGACAAGCACCTCACGGATTACGCGGCGCGTCTTTCCAAGATGGGCGAGGATCACCGATTGCTGAGTGCCGGCGACATTGCGGCCGTGACCGGATCGTCCGCCTACACGTCCGGTCTCTTTATGCCCGGTACGGTTATTGTTCAACCGGCCGCCTATATTCGCGCTGTTGCCGACGGCTTGAACGAGCCGATCAGACTTTACGAGCAGACGCCGGCGCTTTCGTTCGAGCGTTTCGGGAACGGCTGGCTCATCAAGACGCCGCAGGGCTCGGTGCAGGCGGAAAAGATCATTCTGGCAAACAACGGTCACGCGGAAAGCTTCGGCTTCTTCCGGGGGCAGCTTTTGCATGTCTTCACATACGCCTCGCTTACCGAAGAGTTCGATCCCTCCCGCCTTGGCGGAGAACGGAAATGGGCGGCAACGCCAGCTCTGCCGATGGGAACCACCGTTCGCCGTATCAACACGACAGGCGGTGACCGGATCCTGATCCGCTCGCGTTACAGCTACAATCCGGGCATCAAGGTGAATGACGCCGCGATAGTGCGGGCCGGGTACCTGCATGACGGGAAGTTTGTTCAGCGCTTCCCCAGCCTACATGGTGTGGGAATGCAGTATCGCTGGGCGGGCGCCATGGCTCTGACACGCAATCATGTCCCGGCCTTTGGCGAAATCGCGCGCAACGTGTTTGCCGCATGCGGCTGCAATGGCCTTGGGGCCTCGAACTCGACGGCATCGGGAATTGCTGCCGCCGAACTCGCTCTGGGTCACGAGTCCGAACTTGGCCGGGTCTACGCCAGACTGGCCGCGCCGACGGCACTGCCGCCGCAGCCGCTCACAACGATCGGCGCTAAGCTCCATCTTGCATATCGCGAATGGCGTGCCGGGGCAGAGTGATCGCCGGGTCCGTCCTAAGGGTTTTCTTAGTACTCTAAAGCGCTAAGCCATCGGCCTCGTCGGAGAAAGCCGCGCTGGAGCTGGGTGCGCAACACCGCTTGTGGCCCTCGATCATTCGCTCTTGGACGACGAGAGTCCCAGCTGGTCGCCATCGTTGATCTGCGCCTCTCCCCGCTTTTCCAAGGCCAATATTGGACATCTCGCTCCCGTTTTTGCGGACGATCAGATAGAAAAATACGAAGGCATATCAATGGCATATAGACACGCTCCCCTGAAATTGTATTTCCACTAAACTTTTATTGTGTACGCAAAGTACACAATTTATTGACAGCATATTAGATGCGTGCCATGTTTTAGCCATAGCCCAACCAACGGCGTGGAGTGACGCATGGCGAAGACCGTGAAGAGCAACCTGTACGAGGACTTGAAACGTCAGATCCTGACAATGGAGCTCGATCCAGACGCCGATCTCGACGAAGCCAGCCTGAGCGAACGCTATGGCCTTTCCCGGACGCCGGTGCGGGACATCTTCCGGCGGCTGGCAGGCGAGGGCTATGTCGATATTCGTGAGAACCGCGGCGCGCGCGTCATTCCGATGAACCACGCCACGCTCAGAAACTTCTTCCTGGTTGCGCCGATGATCTATGCGGCCATCGGGCGTCTGGCGGTGCAGAACTTCAAGTCACAGCAGCTGGCAGACTTGAAGCGGACGCAGGATCGCTTCCGCAAGGCGAGCGCGAACGGCGATGCGCTGGACATGGTCCTCGAGAACAATCGTTTCCACGAGATCTTCGGTGAGATGTCGGCAAACGTGTACTTGCAGCCAAGCCTCGGCCGTCTGCTCATCGACCACGCCCGAATTGGCCACACCTTCTTCCGACCGAAGAACGAAGACATGAAGCGCAGGCTTCAGCTGGCGGTCGAACACCATGACGCATTCATCGAAGCGCTTTCGGCGCACGACGAAGATGCCGTCGTCGATCTCGTCTTCGAGCACTGGGAATTGTCCCGCGAGAACATGGAGATGTTCATCGCGCCGCAGGGGCTCAAGGCGGACGTCCTTATCGGCGGTCCCGCCGCCAAAACATTGGAGAAATCACAGTGAAGTTCGAGGGGATCTATACCCCGGCCATCACGCCGCTCGATGCAAGCGGACAGATTGACCGGAAGGCTTTCGCGGCGGTGCTGGAGTCTCTGATCGAGGCCGGGGTTCACGGGATTATCGTCGGCGGATCGACCGGCGAGTACTACGCCCAGACAAGCCAGGAGCGCTTCGACCTGGCGTCCCATGCGAAGGACGTCATCGCAAACCGCTTGCCGCTCATCATCGGAACGGGCGCGACCAGGACTGAGGATTCCGTCGAATACGCGAAGGCCGCCAAGGAAATCGGCGCCGATGCGATCCTCGTTTCCACGCCTCCCTATGCGCTCCCGACCGAGCGGGAAAATGCGGTTCACGCGCTCACCATCGACCGTGCGGCCAATCTGCCGATCATGCTCTACAACTACCCGGCTCGCATGGGTGTGGTGATGGGCGAGGAGTATTTCTCGCGCGTCGGCAAGTCGAGGAATGTCGTCGCCATCAAGGAAAGTTCCGGCGACATGAGCAATCTGCATCTGCTCGCCAGGAAGTTCCCGCATATCGCGCTTTCCTGTGGCTGGGACGACCAGGCGCTGGAGTTCTTCGCATGGGGCGCAAGAAGCTGGGTTTGCGCGGCATCGAATTTCCTGCCGAAAGAGCATGTCGCTCTCTATGAGGCCTGTGTGGTCGAGAGGAATTTCGACAAGGGCCGCGCCATCATGGCCGCGATGTTGCCGCTGATGGACTTCCTCGAATGCGGCAAGTTCGTCCAGTCGATCAAGCACGGCTGCGAGATCATCGGCCTTGGGGCCGGTTCGGTGCGCGCGCCGCTTCGCCCGCTCAATTCGGAAGAAAAGCGAACACTCCAGACCGTCGTTGCCACCTTGAAGCGCACGGTCGGCCAGATCACGTCGGGAGCCAATTGTCATGCATGAACCATTGACCGCCACCGAATACAGGGCGATCGCAGCCGACATACAGTTTCCGACGAACGCGTTCATTGATGGCGCATTCCGTCCGGCACGCTCTGGCAAGACTTTCAAGTCCAGCAATCCCGCGACCGGCGAGACCCTTGCCATCGTTGCAGCCTGTGACAGCATGGACGTCGATTATGCCGTACTCAAGGCGAGGGAGGCGTTCGATGATGGCCGCTGGCGGCTGCGCTCGCCATCCGAGCGCAAAGGCGTGCTCTTGCAGCTTGCCAAGCTGATTGAGCGCAATCGTCACGAGCTTGCCGTGATGGAAAGCCTCGATAGCGGCAAGCCGATCCGCGAGTGCCAGACAGTCGACGTGCCCGATACCATTCATACGCTGCGCTGGCACGCCGAGCTGGTGGACAAGCTCTACGACAACACGGCGCCCGTCGGATCGAATGCGCTGACAATGATCGTGCGCGAGCCTGTCGGCGTCGTCGGCTGCGTTCTGCCCTGGAACTTTCCCCTCCTTATGCTTGCATGGAAGATCGGCCCCGCTCTTGCTGCGGGATGCTCCGTCGTCGTCAAACCCGCTGAGGACACGACGCTGACGACGCTTCGCATCGCCGAGCTTGCTCATGAGGCGGGCATCCCTGCCGGCGTCTTCAACGTCGTCACCGGAAGCGGCAAGGATGTCGGCGAGCCGCTTGGCATGCACATGGACGTGGATATGATCGCCTTTACAGGTTCGACGCCGACGGGACGTCGCTTCCTGCGCTATGCGGCGGACTCCAATCTGAAGCGCGTGGTACTCGAATGCGGCGGCAAGAATCCGGCAGTCGTTCTCGACGACGCTGAAGATCTCGACCTTGTCGCCGAGCAGGTCGTCAATGGCGCCTTCTGGAACATGGGCGAGAATTGCTCGGCCACATCGCGGCTGATCGTGCATGAAAGCGTCAAGGACGAGCTGCTCAACCGGATCGGCACTTACATGCGTGAATGGAAGACCGGAGACCCACTCGACCCGGAAAACCGCATCGGTGCCCTCGTCAACAAGGCTCATTTCGAAAAGGTCGCTTCCTTCCTCGACGATGCGAAGAAGGAAAAGCTTTCTGTCGCGCACGGCGGCAAGACGCGCGACGGCATCTTCGTCGAGCCAACGGTGGTCGAAGGCGTCACCCCGTCCAGCCGGCTTTTCAAGGAGGAGATTTTCGGGCCGGTTCTCTCGGTCACGACCTTCAATTCCATCGCCGAGGCGATCGCCCTCGCCAACGATACGAATTATGGTCTGACGGCTTCGATCTATACCGGAAGTCTCAAGAACGCGATCAAGCTCTCACGCGAAATCCGCGCAGGCGTTGTGACAGTCAACTGCTTTGGAGAGGGGGATGCGACGACGCCGTTCGGAGGCTACAAGGAGTCCGGCTTCGGCGGTCGCGACAAGTCCATCTTCGCCCACGACAATTATTGTGAGCTGAAGACGATCTGGATCGACGTTTCCGATCGCTCGGTCGACGAGACGATCCGATGACGAAGACTGTGGTCAGACGGCTTCCTGCTGAATCCGGCGTCTCTGGCTGGGAGGCGATCAGCAACCGCATTGCCCCCATGCGGACGCTCGAGGGCAGCGTGACGGCCGACTGGCTCATCGTCGGCGCGGGGTTTGCGGGATTGTCCGCGGCGCGACGACTTTCGCAAATCCGACCTCACGACAAGATCGTCGTCATGGAAGCCGGTGAGGTGGCAAAGAGCACGGCAGGCCGAAATTCCGGTTACATGATCGATGTGCCGCACAACCTCTCGGCGGGCGAATATTCCAGCGCCAGCGAGGCGGCAACGACGCTTGAGATGGCGCAAAACCGCTTTGCGATCGATTTCGCAAAAAGTGCTGCGGACGAATACGGGATGTCCCGGGAAACATTCGACCCGTCGGGCAAGATCAATGCCGCTGCAACGGCGAGGGGAATGAGGCTGAACGCCAGCTATGGCGAGTCGCTCCGGCGTATCGGCGAAAAGCACATGTTTCTCGATCGAGCCCAAATGCGCGAGCTCACAGGCTCGGACTACTACCTTGGCGGCCTCTACACGCCCGGCGCGGTCATGATCCAGCCAGCTGACTACGTCCGCGGCTTTGCGGCCGGGGTCGGGCAACGTGTGACGATCTTCGAGCGCTCGCCTGTAATGGAACTGCGGCGTGAGGGAGGGACCTGGACCGCCAAATCGACAAACGGGGCAGTCACAGCGCCGAAGGTCATCCTGGGCGTCAACGGACATATCGAGGACTTTGGCCATTTTCGCGGACGGCTGATCCATATATTTGCCTACGCCTCGATGACGGCTCCGTTCGCCGCGGACGATGCCGCGCACGCAGCTTCCGGACAAGACCGGTGGGCCTTGCTCCCGGCCGATGCCATGGGGGCGACGGTTCGCAAGATCACATCGAACGCACTTTCGCGGATCGTGCTTCGGACGAGATACACCTATGACAGAACGATCACCGTCACCGACAAGCGCCTTGCCAAGCTCGCGGCCGCTCATCGTCGGTCGCTGGATGCGCGCTTTCCGAAATTGACCGATTTGCCGTTCCAATACAGTTGGGCCGGACGTCTCTGCCTCAGTCGCAATCATGTGCCGGCCTTCGGCGAAATCGACGACGGGTTGTTCTCGGCCTGCTGCGAAAATGGCCTTGGGACCGTGAAGAGCACGCTTGCCGGCGTGCTGGCTGCCGAGCTGGCGACAGGAACCGGCTCGGAACAACTCGACAAATACATGGATCATGCGGCGCCCACGAGACTGCCGCCCGAGCCGCTGGCATGGCTGGGGATCAATTCTGTGATCCGGTTGCAGGAATTGCGTGCAGGCCGCGAGGGATGATCCCTCGCCGCGCAATGTGAAGACTGAGGCTACCCGCACGTCTTCAATGAAAATGGGAACAAAGAACTAGGAGTAAGAGCAATGAAGGCTTTGTGGAAAGCGCTCTGCGCGGCTGCGATGGTCGGGATCAGCATTCTTCCTGCCCGGGCGGAAGAAAAGACGATCACCATGGGCACGATGTCATGGGAAGACCTGACGCCCATCACCGGTATCACCAAGAAGGTTCTCGAAGACGCCGGCTATACCGTCAAGGTGACCGAGTTCTCCGAATGGGGCATCGCCTATGCTGCTCTTGCCAAGGGCGACATCCAGGTTCTTACCTCGCAGACGGACTATGTCGCTCAGGATTACTGGAACAAGAACAAGAGCCGGCTGGAGAAGATCTCACCGGTTTCGCATGGTCTCTACCAGGGCATCGCCGTCCCGAAATACGTTCCGATCGACTCTCTGGAACAGCTCAATGAGAACGCCGACAAGTTTGGCGGCAAGATCATCGGCATCGAGCCGGGCGCCGGCCTGATGCGGGACTCCTCCAACGCCGTCAAGGACTACGACATCAAGTTGCAGCTTGTCGAAGGCAGCACGGCTGCAATGACGGCCGCACTCAAGTCGGCCTATGACCGCAAGGAGTGGATCGCCGTCACGATCTGGGAGCCGTCATGGATGGTCCAGAAATACGAGGTGAAGTACCTCAAGGATCCGAAGGGCGTCTTCCCGCCGCCGCAGAGCTACTACTGGATCGGCCAGAAAGGCTTTTCCGAAGAGAACCCTCACGCCCGTGAGGTCATGGCAAGCGTCTACGTTCCGATCGCCGACATCACCGCCATCAACGGCGAGGTCAAGGACGGCAAGACAATGGATCAGGCCGTCGAGGGCTGGATCGCAGCGCACGCTGACCTGATCAAGCGCTGGGAAAACATCAAGAAGAACTAGTTGCGCAGGGCCGTCCGATCCGGTCGGACGGCCTTTGAAGCCCAACGACAAAAGCCAGCACCAATTGGCTCAAGGGGATCGCTATGAAAGCCGCAAATGCCGATACCAATGAAGTCCTGATTGACTGCCAATCCCTCTGGAAGGTCTTTGGAGACAAGTCCGCCGCCGCCATGAAATCGATCACCGAGCGCGGACTTGGCAAGAAGGGCGTGCTGAAGGAGTTCAACTGCGTCGTCGGCGTTTCCAACGCCAGCCTGCAGGTCCGGCGCGGCGAGATCTTCTGCATCATGGGCCTGTCAGGCAGTGGAAAGTCGACGCTCATCCGATTGCTCAACAAGCTGATCACGCCAAGCGCCGGAAAGGTGTTCGTAAAGGGCAAGGATATTGCCGCCTTGTCTCCGGGCGACCTCCGGCAGATGCGCGCCAAGAACATCGGCATGGTATTTCAAAGCGTTGCGCTGCTCCCGCACCGTACGGTGCTCGAAAATGCGGCCTTTGGGCTGGAAGTTCAGGGCATTCCCAAGCCCGAGCGCAACAAGACCGCCAAGGCTGCGCTGGAGACGGTCGGCCTGGCAGACTGGGTCGACCGTTACCCGAAGGAATTGTCCGGCGGCATGCAGCAACGCGTCGGCCTTGCCCGCGCGCTTGCCTCCGATCCGGAAATCATCCTCATGGACGAGCCTTTCAGCGCGCTTGATCCGCTGATCCGTCGTCAGCTTCAGGACGAGTTTCGCCAACTCACAAAATCGCTCGGCAAGTCCGCCGTCTTCATCACCCATGACCTCGACGAAGCGATCCGCATCGGCGATCGCATCGCCATCATGAAGGACGGCGTCATTATCCAGACGGGTACCGCCGAGGAGATCATTCTCAATCCGGCGGATGACTATGTCGCCGAGTTCGTCGCAGGCATATCGCGGCTTCACCTGATCAAGGCGCACTCCGTGATGCACAGCGTCAGCGAGTTTCAGCGCAGCGAGCCACACAACGACATCTCATCGCTGGTGCGAACCACTCCGGACGCCGACATCGACGAACTGATCACGTTGACCATGCAGACAGACCGCGACGCTATCGCCGTCGTCGACAACGATCAGGTTGTCGGCGTCGTCACGCCGCGCAGCCTCCTCATGGGCGTCAAGGGCACCTCCAACAGCGATCGCGTGGCCGCCTGATCGCAGAACGGGAGCTGAGTGACATGGACATATCAAGCTTCACAGACATCTTCGACGAATGGACAGACACCGCGCTCGAGTGGGTAAGCGAAAACGGAGAATCCCTCTTCGACTACGTCAGGTGGGTTCTTGAGGGCCTCTACGATGGGATCCTCTGGCTGCTGCAGCTTCCGCCCTTCTACGTCGTCGCAATCGTGGTGGCGCTGGTGGGCTGGCGGCTGGTGAACGCCTGGTTTGCGATCCTCAGTGGCGCTGCGCTTCTCCTGTGCTTTTCCATGGGGCTCTGGTCCGAAACAATGAGCACCCTGGCACTGGTTCTGACGGCGACGGTGATTGCGCTCGCGGTCGGCATCCCCGTCGGGATACTGTCAGGCTTCTTTACGGCACTCGACCGGTTCATGGAACCGGGTCTGGACCTGATCCAGACGCTTCCGCCGTACATTTATCTCCTGCCTGCCATCGCGCTCTTGGGCTACGGCCCGGCGACAGCGCTTATCGCCACCATCGTTGTTGCCATGCCGCCGGCAATCCGGCTGACCTCGCTTGGTATCCGCATGACGCCAAGGGAGTTCATCGAGCTTGGTGAGGCAAGCGGAATGCGCCCGAGCCAGATGTTTTTCAAGATCCGCCTGCCATTTGCTCTTCCCAGCATCATGGCTGGCATCAACCAGAGCCTGATGATGGCGTTCGGCATGGTCGTCATCGCCGGAATCGTCGGCTCCGGAGGCCTTGGCGAAACGATCTATGGCGCGATCCGCACGCTCGACATTGCGACATCCATCAACGGGGCGATCGCCATCGTCGTTCTGACCATGGTCATCGACCGCATGACCCAAAGTGCGGGCCGGCTTGGCGCAGGGAGGCATTCATGAACCCTTCGACACTCGAGTTTTCGCCAGGGGCTTTCCTCGCTCCGGCGGTCGACTGGCTGAACACGAACCTGCACCCCTTGTTCGCTGCAATCAGCTATGTGGTGGAGGCCGTCCTGTCGGCAATCGAGGCAGCGCTCCTGTTCGTCCCGCCTTTCGCCCTTATTGCGATTGTCGTCGTCGCGGCCTTCCTTGCGGTCAATCTTCGCGCGGCCATCCTTGCCGGCCTGTGCCTGGGTTTTTGCCTGATCGTGGGGCTTTGGACGGCATCGATGCAGACCGTCGCACTGGTGACGGTCGCCGTCTTGATCTCCGTGCTCATCGCGTTTCCGATTGGCGTCCTCTGCTCGCGCTACAAGACCCTCGAAGCCTTCGTGCGCCCAGTCCTCGATGTGATGCAAACCGTGCCGCCGTGGGTTTATCTCATCCCCGCTGTGATGATCTTCAGCCTTGGGCGGGTGCCGGCCATCATCGCAACGATCGTCTACGGTATTCCGCCGATGCTGCGATTGACGACTTTGGCCTTCAACCAGGTGCCGCACGAATACGTCGAGCTTGGCAGCGCCATCGGAGCGCCCCCTCGTTCCGTGCTCTGGAAGATTGAGATTCCGCTCGCCAAGCAGACGCTCTTGGTCGGCCTCAACCAATGCATTCTTCTTTCCCTGGCCATGGTCGTTCTGGCGGGCCTGGTCGGGGCAGGTGGCCTTGGCGCCGAGGTGACGCGCGGTTTGACCCGGATGGAAATGGGACTGGGCTTGCGCGCGGGTCTCGCAATCGTGGCTGTTGCTCTCTTGCTCGATCGAGTGAGCCGTGGTCTTTTCGATCGCGACAGGGGACCTCGGGCGGCCTGACATGAAGGAGATTGAGATGCGACCAGAAGACTATCGGCAGGCAGGAGCCGTCGGCAAATCCGCCAGCCGACTGAAGGTTGGTTTTGTTCTTGCCCGGTCTTTCACGCTTTCGGCGTTCGCGCTCTTTGTCGATACGCTGCGGCTTGCCAGCGACGAGCATGATCGTTCCGGACGCGTGATGGCGGACTGGCAGGTGCTCGGAAGTACGAGGCATCTGATCGCCTCCAGCTGTGGCGTGCAGGTGGCCCCGACGTCGGATTTCGTGGACCCGGCGAGGTTCGATTACATTGTGGTCGTTGGTGGGCTTCTCACCGCGAGAGACCCGGTCGATCACGATACGGTCAGGTTTCTCAAGCGTGCGGATGCCGCCAAAATCCCGTTGATCGGTCTCTGCACCGGATCGTTCATTCTTGCCGATGCGGGGCTGATGGACGCCCACGAGACCTGCGTGAGCTGGCTTCACTACAAGGAGTTTCGCGAGCGCTTTCCCGATCTCGCCGTGCGGTCGGATCGGATATTCAATCTGGATCGGCAACGTGGCTCCTGTGCGGGTGGCAGCAGTGCAGCCGATATCGCGGCAACCCTGGTGCGGCGGTACATCAGCCGGGAGGCTGAGAGAAATGCCTTGGAGGTCCTCCAGATCGAGAAGGCGCGTTCCGCCGGCGACATTCAGCCTCGGCGCCCGCTACACGACGACTACGAAGATAACCGCGTCAAGGCTGCAATGATCCTGATGGAGCAGCATGTCGAGGGGGGCATGACCATTCCCAGGCTCGCGACGTCGGTTCGCCTGTCGCGGCGACAGCTCGAAAGACTGTTTTTGGAGAAGGCGGGGATGTCTCCCGCGAAAGCCTATACCCGCGTTCGAATGGAGAGGGCACGCGCGCTGCTTGTGCAATCGAAGGCCTCTCTGATCGAAATCGCGCTCGATGTTGGATACGAGAACGCCTCCCACTTCACCCGAACGTTCAAACGCATATTCGGCCAGACGCCAACGCAACTTCGGGCTTCTGCACTGGGGTTTCAATAGATGCGCAAGGTCGGGACAATCAGCGAGTTGTGGCGCTACCCAGTCAGTTCCACCGCAGGCGAACTGATCGAGCAATGCGAGGTCACGGCGACCGGTGTCGTCGGCGATCGTCGGCTTGCGCTCGTTGATGCAGCGACGGGTGTCGTTGCTCATCCTGAGCGCGACAAGCGATGGCAGAAAGCGATCTTCATCAGATCGAGGACCATCTCGGATGGCACCGTAGAAATCAAGTTACCGGGCCACGACTGGCTGTCCGTCGATGCGCCGGGGTTGACGGGAGCTCTCACGGGGTTCTTCGAGTTCGAGGTAACTGTAATGCCATATGAACGCGCAAAGCCGGCGGATGATCGAACCACCTTCGCCATCGACCGGTATGACGTTTCGCCGCTTCACCTTCTGACAAGCGCGTCGGTCGACCATCTGAAGGCCATCCATCCCAACGGAGATCCTGACCGGCGCAGATTTCGCCCGAACATTTTTCTTGAAACCGGGCCGGATCTCTCCGGCTTCGCCGAACTGCAGTGGGTCGATGCACCTGTAAGTATAGGACATGTCCGCGCAACGGTGATTGCACCGACCAAACGATGCGGGTTTACGATCATCGCTCAGGACGGACTGGAGAACGATCCGGAAATCCTCCGAAATGTGATGAAGTTTGGTAACCGTAACATGGGCGTCTACTGCCGACCCAACGAGCCAGGGGTTGTCCGTGTTGGAGATGCCGTTTTCATTTCCGCGTGACCGTCCTGCTACATCCCTCAGCTTAAGGCTGTCATCCTCGTTGAACCTTTGGGCCGCCAGCGAAGGCCGACATGACCGACCAACACTGAACGAGAAACCAGCAGGATGGAAACGTCGCCTTGGCGGGTGAGCAGTTTTCAAGCTCGCACCCGCTTGCAGTCCTCGCCAAGGCCGTGGCCAGCGCCACGTCGGCGTTGCAACGAGGCGCTGAGACCTGAGAAAAAATCAGCCAATTGCTACTGGCAGACGCGCATGCTCTCCATATGCCATCCACCATCGTAGGCATTCGGCACCCGCCGGTCTTCGAACCAGCAACGCGGCGGTGGTGGAGGCGGCGGATCGATGTAGCGCGGCTCGCTGTTGTTTACGATCGCGCCACCGATCAACCCACCGATGACGCCGGCAGCCAGACCACCGGCAATCGCGGCGCCATTGTTGTCGTGATGGTGATGGCGCCGCGGTGGAGGCGGCGGATCGTCATAATGTGGCCTTCGCCACTCCTGGGCAGACGCAGGCGCGGCCATCGGCAATAGAGCGGCAACGCCGCAAGAGGCCATGACTGCCCAGGTAAGTATCGTTTTCATTGCAACTCCGATATCGGGTAGTGGATCTGAAAATAGCTTAAGGTGGCCGGATCACACGCCAGCGACCTTATCCTGGTTCTTGGTGTCAAAGTCGGCGGCATCATGGCGCGCCTCAACAAGAGCCTAAACGGGAGTAAGGATAGCCAAATGTCGCCTGATGAGCCTTCAACCAGTCAAGCCTTCTTCGAACTCCTTGCACAAAGCTTTCTGCGTGCTGTCGGCGGACCGCTTGTTGAGCCAGGGCAGGGAGCCGAATGGCTCTACTTCGACGCCCCTTTTGTGGTGGTCGCTCACAACACCGAGCCGGATCCTCGGTTCATTTATGCAAATCGCACGGCACAGCGATGTTTCGGATACTCGTGGGACGAGTTTACGAAATTGCCTTCTCGATTATCTGCTGAAGCTCCGGATCGACTGGAGCGCCAGGCGCTTCTCGATGAAGTCGCAAGGCACGGATTTATCGCGAATTATCGTGGGCTTAGAGTTCGCAAGTCCGGCGCGCATTTTTGGATGGAGGACGGGCTCGTCTGGGAACTGCGGTCAGAACCCGGAATTCGGCTGGGGCAGGCTGCCACGTTCTCCAGCTGGACGGAAGCATAAGCTTATTGGGGAGCGCACCGGGACCAATGGCATGCCGGATTGCCTGGCCAGTGACTTGGAGTTCCACGGCAATCACCTGGTATTTCCGCCGTTTGATGTCGGCATGAAACTCGCGAGACGGCACTTACCCATTCGTCTCCTCGTGCATTGCGATTCCGTCCCTGCTTCCTGCTTTACCAACCACGCCACGTCGAATTGCGCACGAGACGCCTTTGCAGAATTTACGGAAATGGAGTCGAGATCGAGGCGGTTGTGATCGGATCAGCAACGTGCCTGCCGTAGGGGGTGATGGCGGCGAGGACGATGAGACGACGTGCGGCGTAGCCCTCGGCGCGAACGCATTACAAATCGCGAAAGAGGCTTTGACACACATGGGTCAAGAATCGGTGCTCCTTGAGCAACTTCGCATGCAGAAGATCCGGATCTGCCCGCTCGTCTGTGCCCAAAATTACCAAGAACGAGACGGTCTTTGCGTGGCAATAACAGCACCCGCAAAACGCACAATTAAAAACCCAGTCACCCCACCGACAAAAACTCAAAAGGCAAGCTCAGGCACCTGCCCCGCGTACGCTCACATCGCTGCCCGCGAGGCAATTCCGCGCGACAGTGGACGTGGGCGAACCGCAATGACCTTTACGCATTCCTGTGGCCGCGACCTTTCTTGTCGCCGTCCTGGCCGCGGAATGCGCTGGACTTGCAGTTGGGGTTAGGCCGCCAATCGCAGGACCCCTTTCAGGAGCTTTCTTAGTGGGCTTCAATAGTTTGACAAACTTTGCCATCACAGGGTAGCCTGAGACCTCAAGGAGACTCTAATGGCAACCATGAATGTATCCCTGCCGGACCCGATGAAAGACTGGGTCGAAGCGCAAGCCAAGACCGGTCGATACTCGAACGCGAGTGACTACGTTCGAGACCTTATCCGCAGAGACCAGGCCCGGACTAACAAAATTGCGGAGATGCAACGTTTCGTCGATGACGGAATCAATAGCGGCGTAGGAGGCCGTTCGAAGGACGAGTTGTTTTCCGCTGCCGTTGCGCGTGCCGAGATCACCCGCAGACGTGATTGATGCCATTCAGGCTCTCTGTTGAAGCGGAAGAGGATATCGTCGCAATCGCCGAACAAGGTATCCGCAACTTCGGATCCTTGGCCGCCAAACGATATCACCATGAGCTTTTTGATGTGCTCGATCTCATAGCCTCGAGTCCTCGAATGACGCGTGAGCGCCATGAGATTTCGCCGCCTGTCAGAATCCATACATTCAAGGCTCACCTGGTAATCTATCGGATCAACGATGATGGGAGCGTTCTCGTGATCCGTATCCGTCATGGTCACGAAGATTGGATTGGAGACTCCCTCTAACGCGCCGCAGTATCGCGTTTTGCAACTAAGGCTTTGGACTTCCCGGTAGCAGAGCTCCCCACCACGCAACTATAGGCTGCCGCCTCGACTTAGGTCGATCCGCTCCAACACTGATCAGGACGATCTTCCCAAACGGGCAGCCGGATAACATAGCCGAAGATTTGACCGTGTTGTTCTCAGTAGTGAAGAGTGCCTATCGGAAGCCAGCTCTGTATCCTACAGTCGGACATATTGTGGATCCGCGTCTGATGAGGAGGCATTCGACACTATCGCGCGATTTCTATTTGCTGACACGGAGGTTGGAGAGTGAATCCCCGATCTGCTTGAAGGCCGACTGGAGCGCGGCCGTTGTCGGCGAGTTGAAAAAGAAGGCATTCTGGCTGGCGCAGTTGCGCAGGAGGTCCTGGGTGGCTTCGCTGGGCCCATTGAAGGCGATCGTGTAAATAATGATGCCGGAATTCTTCATCGCCGTGCAGACCGAGGACAGACGGTTGTCGAGTTCCGTCTCCGCATCCGTCTCGTTGCTCGTCCCAAGTTTCTTGTCGGCCAGCCAGCCATAAGCGCTGTAGACGTTTGCCGACATCGTGTTCTCGCCGTCGGTCATGATGACTGCCGCCTTGTTCATGTTCTTCGTGTAGTAGTCGAGAGGCAGATTGTAGGTCGACATGTCGCCGCCCCAGAGACCACGCCATTTGGGAGACAACATCCGCCAGCCCCACACGGCCCCGAAATTGATGTGGGTGTTGCCCACCGCCTTCATTGCCGCGATGGCGGCAACAACCGTCGCCTTCTTGGGGGTCAGGCGCGTTACCTCGGCGGGGCAGTTCTTGTTGGGACCGAGGGACGTGGTGAGAGGGTTGGAGTATTTCTTCTGGCCGCTTTTGTTGACGCTGATCCAGTTGTTATCCGTCCTGTCTGGCCAGTAATAGGGCGTGATTGGCTTGCTGGAGGGAACGGCGTCAGAAATGTCGTCGGCCTTGACGGCCTGCGCCTCGACGCAGCCACCCCATGAGCCACCCGTTGATGTCGATCCCCAATCGAGCGCGGCGATGGAGCCCGATTTCATCCAGCCGGCATGGCTCGTGCCGACATTGACCGACTGCGAGAACGGAACGATGCCGACATAGAGGTTCTCGGCAACTGCGTCGTTGCCATAGAGGATGTTCACCAGCGTATTGGCCGCAGACTTGAGGCTCTCGAGCGGCGTTCCGGACATGGAGCCGGTGTTGTCGAGAACAAGTGCCAGTTCAAGGCCATTGGTCGATCGTTCGATGATACTTTCCGCGCTGGTGCTGATCGTCTGGACGCCAAGGATTTTCATCAACGTCGCCGGAGCGCTGGCCGATGCCTTGACGGTCAGTGTCTTGTTGTCCGAGCTAATGGTCCAGGTCAGGCTGTCGAGTGTCCCGCCAATCTCCCCATTGTTGAAATTGGCGACCGCAAACTTTCGCAGCTCCACGTCTATGGTGGCGGTGTCCAGCTTGGCGACGGTCGAAAGAGCGCCGGCGTCGATGGCGCGCTGAAGGCTCGAATGGAGAAGCATCAGGCGGGCCGCGTCGATGCCGAACCCCGTTGCCCCGATCAGCGCCAGGCTGACGATGCCGACGAAGGGGAGGACGGCACCTTCCTCGGCCTTGCGGAAGCGGGAGATCATGGACATCAACGACATTGGATCATCCTTTCCTTGTGGACTAGCAACCGGGCGCGCTCGTGAGGCTGCCGAGACGGGGGCGAAAGACCGCCGTCTTGTAGAGCTGCGTCTCGACCGGCGTAAAATTGGGAAATAGCGGGGTGTATTGATAGAAGACCTCGGCGACGATCACATTGTCGGTCGCATCGAGGGTGAGGTTGCCCGGAAGTGTGGCGGTCTTGGTGACGACACCGATCTTGCTCGTCTGGGCGTCAGAGCCGCCTTTGCACTGCCACGCAACGACCGGCGCCGCGCCGCCAGTGCGCGAAACCGACGTCAGGATCACGTAGCCGTTCTGCTTGAAGTCTTCGTTTCCCATGACCTCGGACGACACCGAAAAGATCGAAGTGATGTCCGACGACGTGATCGCTTCGTAGCGCGCAACCGCGTCCGCTACCGTCGATGCCATCTGCGCTGTCTGGAAGTGCGAGCGGGCATAGAGGCTGACTTCGCTGCCGCCGCAGAGAAGGAGCAGCAGCACGGGCGTGATGATCGCCATTTCGATACCTGCGACGCCTTCGTCGTTTACCGCCAGCCGACGGGCTATGGAAGAGAGAACGCGCAAGGGCTTGGAGATCAGGTCAGTACGGCTCATTCTGCACCACCGCTGTTGCCGTCAGTTCGACGGTGCCGTCGTTGCCAACGAGCTGCTTGAGGACGGGAGTGTGGAAGGTCCATGGGTAGGTCACGGTGTAGAGGACGACTTGTGCCGTACCGCCGTAGCCGTTCGCCCCTTGGTCGATGTCGTAGACACCGTTCCCATTGACGTCGGTGAAGTTTTCTCCATCGTCGCGAACGCCGTTGCCATTCTTGTCTGTGAATGGCTCGGGCTTTTTGAGAGCATCGAAGCCCTTGTAGGACAGGCTGGTGATGACGAGCTTGTCGGCATCCATGAATACGCCCGCCTGGTTGCGAATTTTCGCCTTTACGGTCGCATCCTGTGTCGAGTTTTCCGACACAAACCCCGTTCGGCCGGTCCTCGCTGCGTCATAGGTAGCGTTTTTGAGAACGATGTCGGCAGCAAAGGCAATACCGGACTCGACAATAGCGAATGTCAGGAAAATAAGAACGGGAGCGATGATTGCGAATTCGACTGCGGTCGCTCCGTCCACCGAGGTGCGGAAGCGCGTCAATACAAGTCCCCTCACGAAACACCCCATTCGCATCCATTCCGCGATCTTTTTGGGTGTTCTAGCGCCGAAACATTCATAGGAATGTAACGCGATAGATAAAATTCTATGCAACTGTGCCTTTTATCAGCAATTGGCTACATTCCGGCCGAGCTGGAGGCGTTTGAGTATGGCGATCGGTTTCATGGAGAACTTCCCATGAAAATCCAAGCTCGTGCCCGGTATGCCCCCGAGGTATCCACAACGACCTCAAGCAGCGGGGTCGGGGGGCTCCCGGCCATGCGCGTCCTTTGAGCTGCCTGGGCGTTTCATCCCTGGACGCCTCCGCTGGCGATCAGCGCAGCCCGGGCGGCAGCGAATGAGTCTTGCAGCGCTTTGTGACCTTCGAGCCGGTCAAGGGCATAGCTATTGAGAAACTGGCGCCCGGCGAACAGCTTGCGGTCGACGGCATTCAGTTCGGCCCCATCGCAGGCGGCTTGCCAATGCTCGGCGATGGTCTTGATCTGGTGTTCGATCAGCGCGGCGGCTTCCGCCTCTTTCAGGTGATAGTCCGGCGCGGCGGCAAGGCAGGTGGCGAGCGTGCTGGCGCGGCTCTCGCCCTTGATCAGCATGGCCTGCGTGGCTTCGTTGCCGGTGCGGCCTTGCGGGCAGATATCATAGGCCGGTGTCAGGGTCAGCTTCTTGCCGTCCCAGAACGCGGCATGGTTGCGGGCATGGTCGTCGGTATTGCCGCACAGCACATTGAAGCAAATCCGCCCGTAAAGCTCCTTGAGGGTCTCCTTGGGATCGGTGAAGCGGTGGCGGATGAGTTCGGCAAGGTCTTCGTAGGAGGCATAGCGGGCCATCATCTCATCCAGGCCCAGCATGGTCAGGGCCGAGACCATGCCGTGGCGTATCCAGCCGTCCTTTGTGTGTGTGCGGTCGAAGCGCTCGATCAAGAGGACGTCTTTTTGTGCGGCGCGAGTCATGGAGACTGAAGCGGCGTTGAGACCGCAGGCGGTCGCCAGCTTCATCCCGATGAACTCGGCCTTCACGACACCGTAGGTGTCGTTGATCGCCGGGAATTTGGCGATGAACTTCTTCGTGTCGTCATCGATCAGAGCCTTGGGACGCGCGCCGCCGATCGAGGTGCCGTTATTGAAAGCCTGGTCGAGCGCCGGGGTAAGAGGGAGGCCTCTTTCAATGAGTTCGGCCGCTTCGACGAGTTCGGCGAGCGAAGCTTGCGAGGCAAGGCGGGGGACATACTCCGTAGCCGATGCCTGAAAATCGAGTGCGCCAATCCTGTCGGAGCCTGACTGGAGCAGAAAGGTCAGTTCGCTGATCTCCGGTACGCCGGCAGCGTCGGGCTTTTTGCCCGTCAGCCTGTTGATGATGACCCGGCGGCCCCAGGCGTCAGGCGAGGCGTCGCGAATACAGCTTGCCATCGACAGGCCGGTGATCGGGGCGATCGTGCCCTCTTGAAGCGGCAGTTCCGGCTCATAGAGGGAAATGGCGCTCTTACGGCGCCGGTAGCTGGCGCCATAGGTGAAGAGCAGGCGATCGCCGTCCTGATCGAGGCGGCCCGCGACCACCGGTTCCGTCGCCCCCGGCAGCCAATTCCAGACAAAGGCTTCGGGAGTATCCGCCTTAGAAGTCATCATCGACCTCCTTCACGGCGTGGCGGACGCTCTTGGGCAGCAGGGTCAGTTTTTCGTCGAGGCGGGCATTATGCATCTCTAGGGTGCGCTCGTCGTAATCGAACAGGCGAACGCCGACGAGCGAAGCGACCTCGAAGACGATGCCGATCTCAGGGCCCGGCGCGCCCTTTTCAATGCTGGAGAGCGTTGTACGGCTGATGCCGGCGCGGTCGGCCAGTTCCTGCGCGGTTTGGCCCCGTTTGGCGCGGGCGACGCGGATCAGCTTGCCGAGCATCGTGAGGGCCTGGCGCGTGACTCTAGAGTAGCTTCTCTGACGGGGCACAGCTATGCCTTATTTGTTCATTTGAGTGGACATGAGACCCTCTCACGTCCAGAATTCTGCACATTATGGCATTGGGCTGGCGTCTGGTCAAATTTTGTTCATTTGATTGGTCATAAAGGCAGTTCGTGCCCAGAATTTTGTACACAATAGGCGAGGAACTTGGTCTGGTCGATGGACCTCATGGCCGACCGGGCACGGCCAACCCGTCGAGATGTTCGAGGACATGTTCATTGCAGCAGCAAGAAAGAAACGACGAGAAAATTGTCAGTCGCCAGGTTGCTGCACCTGGGTGGCAAGGGCATCTGCAACAGCTGTCGTTGCACTAGGCTTGTAGGGATAGTGCTCCCAGCACCACCATTGCGTCTCAATCGACTTCGATGAAGCATGGCCAAAACCGCCCCATGTCTCGCAGCCAGCAACGGAACACCAATGGTTCACGTGAATGGCCGCTGCCGCCGCGCTGCTGCGTCCGTCGATACTCACGGCGCGGCGATCCCAACAATGCGCAATGTCCAGCCAGCCTTTGGCGGTGAAATACCGATGGCTTGCGCTCTTCTGTCCGCCTCCCTCATTGCCATGGCCTTTGCCGTGCCGTGGTTCGCGGCCCAAACGGTGACCCTCATTTTACCGGCAGTGAACGTGAAGCGGCGAACCTTCTTTCTCCGTCCGGCAGCGAAGCCAGCTTTGAAACCACGCAGGAGTTCATCCATATTGTGAAGCGCTTTAAAATCGCTGGATTGCGCCGACCACCAGTCGTTAAAGGCTGTTTCCGTTTCAGTGGTCCGTTTTTGAACCCGCATTAGCATGCGAACCTCCGTCGCCGCGACGGCGCTCTTGCGGAGGATGCCAGTCGAACGGTCAGGTTAATTTGGTATGTTCACATTTTGTTCCATTGGTCAGTCTTAGTCAAGTTCGTCTCAGGGGAATTCAGAGCAGATCGATATTGATCACCTTCGGTCCTTTCCGGTTGGATCAGGCCCAGTCTTGAACGAGACATCCTGGCTCGGCCCCCCCCCGCAAGAGGGGAGGCAGCAGGGAATGATCCTTCTGGAGACTAGCTCGATACCGCTCGGAAGTGCATCAGCAGCGCATGTGCCCACAAACCCTCGCGAGCGATTTAGCTCGGTGCTTTGCACGCTGGCTGTCAGGGGGGTAGACTGGCGGGAACTCGGTCTTTCTCTTGATCAAGAGCGCCCGGCACTTTGAACTCATTCGGTCTGGTTGGTGGGATCAGGGTGTATCCGGCCCGACAACGGCACCGGCACCGGCGCCCGTGACGCTGACAGTCAAGGTGGCAAACGCGATCTCACCATCGGTAATGTAATGGTTGACCTTTCCGGTGTTCAAACGAGAGCCGGATTGGTGCCGCGCGACCTCCCCGATTACTTGCTTTGCCCTCAGTTCATTGACTATGTAGTCGCGCTCGGCGTTCGTATCGGAATCGGTCTTATGTGTGACTTGGAATGTCAGCCAAGTCAGAGAAAGCCCGGTATCTTTGGTGCCCGCCCCAACCCATAGGACGCGCTCCTCGGGCGATGGCCTGTCGGTATTCAACCAGAAGCTCGCCGTGCTCATGTCGTCCTCGGAATGGGCAAGACTAAGGGCCCAGAAACGGATGTGATGGCGCTTGCGGGGGCTATCGTCGATGGGCTCCTGGAATCCTATGTCCTGCCGTCTTCCAAAGAGATAGAAGGTGCTGAAAGGTGCGGTGGGATAGGCAGAGTTCATCAGGAAAGCGCGTATCATTCGCAACGTGCTTGCGATCCCCAAATGGTCGGCCGTGGTCCAGCCCGCCGCTGCAAAGGCCTCGCGGAGTTGTTGAAGATCGCCGATGAGGGCGAAATTTATAGGGTCGCCGGGCAGGCCATCCGCCGTGATCGTGTATCTGGGGATCAGCCCCCGATGAAGAACCTTCAGGGACAATCGGACCACGTTCGGAAGAATGACGTAAGCAGCCAGGCCATATGTGAGGCACACCGCAACGAGCCATGGAAACCTGTGGTCCGCAGTATCGAAAACAACGAAGACGATCAGCCAAACGCTGAGTACACCCAGACAGAAAACCAGAAACCTCCGGAAAAGGCGCGTCAGCAATCTCAAGACACGGGCTCCTCGTCTGGCGTCTGATGGGCTGGCAGTCGCCCTCGCTGTTCGTCGCGGGGATTTTAGCACCCGAGACTATGCAAATGATAGCGTCGCCCTCGCTCATTGTGGGCAATATCGAGCGGGCCGCATAGTGACGATTCCAGTTGCGTAAATGTATCCGGCCTCTCCCGAGAGGGCTGCTGTTGCAGCCAGGCCATGATGAGATCCGCGCACGCCGTTCCCATTAAATGTATGGTCCGTCAAACTGCGAGAGTGAGCAACCTCAGGAGCTGCTACCTTCGCCCTCAGTTCCGGGATAGGCTGTTGTACTTGGCATCCGATAATCAATATGATCGGTTATCAGGAGACGAAGGCCCAGCGGATATGGGGTGGCGGCGATTTCGACAAGCCCGTTCCCAACGTGCGCTTTTGACAACCTTGTCCACCACAAAAGGCCTTCGGACGCGGTGCCGTGGTTGGCTTGCGCTGGAATCGGTCTGAGATTGCCGTAATGCGCCGCCTCACATCAGCCGCGCCTCCCAGCCGCAGCGGATCTCAGGTTGTCCAACAGAACGGCGAGCAGAAGGATCAATCCGCGCACGACATACTGATAAAAGGCCTGGATATTGAGGAGGTTCATCACGTTCTCTGCAATGCCCATAATCAGGACACCGACGATCACTCCGGTCATAGCTGCACGACCACCTGCGAGCGATACGCCACCCAGAACACAGGCCGAAATGACCGACAGTTCCAGCCCGGTTGCAGCATTAGGCTGACCCGATGTGATGCGCGACGCAAGCAGGACACCCGCCACGGCGCAAACGAGTCCCTGCAGCGCAAAGATCCAGATGCGCATTCTGGAGACATTGACACCCGCGAGACGCGACGCTTCCGGGTTGCCGCCGATCGCCAGCGTGTTCTTCCCGAAGACCGTCCGGTTCAGTACGAAGCCAAAGATCACGAAGAAGATCGCCATGACCCAGATCGGAGTTGGGATGCCCAAGAACTTCGAGAGTGCCAACTGGTAGAAGCCGGGATCGTTGATACCGACTGCGCGGCCATCGGATGCGATCAGCGCCAAACCGCGAACGATCTGCATCGTCGCCAGCGTGGTGATAAGCGCGTTGATCCGAAAACGGGCGATAACCACACCGTTCACGAGACCAACAGCACCACCACAGAGGAGCGCTGCTATAAGTCCAAGGACGATCGAACCGGTGGCGTTCGAGGCCATGACGGCTATCATCCCCGAGAACGCGACGGTCGATCCGACCGAAAGGTCGAAATCGCGGGATGCAAGGCAGAACATCATGGTGCAGGCGACAATGCCGATGGTGACGACCGACTGCAGAAGCCCAAGCATGTTTCGCTCGGTGAGGAAGTTTGGAACGGTTGCTGCCACGATGGCGAAAGCGATGGCAAAAATAACGACGAGGCCTTGCTCGCCGAGTAGGAGTTTTTTCAGAGACGTCATCGCTACTGGACCTGCTGGTTGGGGAGTTCGCTGGCATTGGCCACATCGGGGAGGGCGGCGGCGAGAATTCGCCGCTCGTCGAAGTCGTCGCGCTCGATATCTGCTGCGACGCGACCCTGGCACATCACGACGATGCGGTCGGTGATGCCCATCACTTCCGGCAATTCGCTTGAGACAACGACTATTGCCATGCCCTGTGCAGCAAGCTCGTAGAGAATTTCATAGATTTCAGACTTCGCACCGACGTCGATACCGCGCGTTGGTTCGTCAATGATCAGAACCTTCACGCCCTGTTCGGACAGCCAGCGTCCAAGGATCACCTTCTGCTGATTGCCGCCGGACAGGTTGACGATGTCCTGCTTCCTGGACGGCGTGCGTACACGCAGCTTGGCAATGAACTGCTCGGCGAGTTCGGCTTCCTTCTTGGGCTGAAGGATCCCGAACGGCGAGAAGTGCCGGCGAGAGGAGATCGCCATGTTCTCTTCGATACTGCGGCCTTGCACAATGCCGTCGAACTTCCGATCCTCCGGGCACAGAACAATTCCCCCGCGAATTGCGTGCGGAGGGCTGTCTGCCACTACCTCTACGTCGTCGACACTGACCGTGCCTTGCGAGCGTGTGTCCGCGCCGTAAACCAGACGCGTCATCTCACTGCGGCCCGCGCCGATCAGGCCGAAGAACCCGAGAATTTCTCCTTGGCGAACCGTAAAGCTCATTGGCGTGCGGAGTTTGCGGCCTGCAATGTCCTTGACCTCAAGACGGACGTCGCCGAGCTCGCGCGGCCGGTATCCCCAGATGTTGGATATCTCGCGCCCGACCATTTCCGAGATAATCTGCTCGCGGGTAACAGCGGTGATGTCCGCGTGATGCGCTGCAAGCTTGCCGTCACGAAGGACCGTTAGGCTGTCGCAAAGACGGAATATCTCGTCGAGGCGGTGCGATACGTAAAGGATGACCTTGCCCTGAGAACGTAGGCGTTCGATCAGG
>Ga0207426_1000863_pt1 | contig 31669 bp, 24 predicted proteins | sample AraplaMF_Cvi_mMS_FD_184265 | JGI IMG/M metagenome (GOLD analysis project Ga0207426, IMG submission 184265) | Arabidopsis root microbial communities from the University of North Carolina, USA - plate scrape MF_Cvi_mMS (SPAdes) (version 2) | ecosystem: Host-associated > Plants > Roots > Endosphere... | reverse complement strand
TCCCTAGTACGAGAGGACCGGGATGGACATATCTCTGGTGGACCTGTTGTCCTGCCAAGGGCATAGCAGGGTAGCTATATATGGACGGGATAACCGCTGAAGGCATCTAAGCGGGAAACCCACCTGAAAACGAGTATTCCCTATCAGAGCCGTGGAAGACGACCACGTTGATAGGCCGGGTGTGGAAGTGCGGCAACGCATGAAGCTTACCGGTACTAATAGCTCGATTGGCTTGATCGTTCTCATTGACTATGCTCATCACAAGGCGAACACGAAATGTTCGTCCTGATCGATGATCCAGACCTTTGTCCTGACGCGCCAATGGCGCTGCGGACGGCCCGCGCTACAAAGCGCGACGGCCTCTGGCCTGTATGGGTGCCACAAGCACCCGCAGCTGGAAAAGATCAAAAGACGTGTTCAAAACAAACCACGACCGACTAGTCACTAACTAGTCACTCAGTGTACCAGCTTCTCAAATCAATAAGTTGCGCTTTGCCGACCTGGTGGTTATGGCGGGGTGGCTGCACCCGTTCCCATTCCGAACACGGCCGTGAAACGCCCCTGCGCCCATGGTACTTCGTCTTAAGACGCGGGAGAGTAGGTCGCTGCCAGGTCTGCAAAGCGCAACTTATATCAATCAATCTTCTCAATCACGCCAAACGGCCCATAGCCGAGACAAAAGGGCCGCCCATCAAGCGGCCTTTTGTGTTAAATTATATCTCGCGGGGTGGAGCAGCCCGGTAGCTCGTCAGGCTCATAACCTGAAGGCCGCAGGTTCAAATCCTGCCCCCGCAACCAAATCCCACATAGACCGCCATACACACTGATACAAAAAGCCCGCCTCGTGCGGGCTTTTTGCGTTTCCAGACGTGCGAGTTAATGCCTCAGCAGGTGTCCGCAATAGGGACAGGCGATGATCAATAGCCGATCTGCCTACATGCCCGTTCGAGTGTCTGAACCACGCCTTCGCCCCGGTAGGTCAAGCGTGCATAGTCCTCGGATCAACCCATTTATCGGTTCTTAAGCAAAGAATGACAGCTTAGCTCCAATCGGTGGTGAGGGTGCATTCGTGGTAAATGGTTTGATGTCGCGGGTTCGCATTCAGACGAAGGTGCTCGTACTTTTGGCGCCATTCGTCATTAGTCTATGCGCAGTGGGACTGACGGGGTACTACGCGTCCAGCCTTCTCGAGGGACGCATGGAGATCTCCAACCATGTTTTGCAGTCCCTGAACGGGTTCAAACATGTTTCTTCCAGCATGACCGGCTTTCTGATGAAGCCGTCGCAGGAAGCTCGTGATACCGCGCTTGCCGACGCCCGAGAGCAACTGACAAACCTGCAGCAGACGATCGAGAGGCTAAGGCCGACGACCGATGTGGGGCTTCTTGACCGGGCGCTTGATCAGTCGCAAATCATACCGCAAAAGATCGAAGCGATCTGGCAAATCGAAACGGGACAGCAGAAAATTCTGAGCGATGTGGACGCTGCTTCCGCGGCACTTCTTGACCTGCAAGGGCAGGTTGGCAAGCGCTCGTTCATGCTGATGGCCAGTGCGAAAAAGATGGAAAATGCCAACAAGAGCGGCCTGAGCAATTCCGTCTCCATCAGCGCCGCCGCCGGTATCGCGACAAAACTTCGCAATGACTATGCGAGCGTGACGACGCCGGCTGACAAAGTTGGCCTGTTAGCCAAATATGCCCCCGATTTGCAAAAGGCAAAGGAACAGCTTTCGCCTGCTGTAGGGACCGACAAACAAGCCATCGCCGCCCAGTATGCCGCTGCTGTGGATGCTGTCGCCAACGCTTCGAAGGTGTCGCCTGACACTTTGGATGTCCCAGCAACGGATGCCGCCGTCGCCGATCTTGCTGCAACTGGCGACAGTCTCAAGACGATTGGCGACGATCTGATGCGGACCTCCGTGTTGGCGCTTGCCGCGTCGGACAAAGATATCTCTCAGGCGACCAATGTCGGCAACGAACTGCGCGCCATCGTTAACAGCAATAATGAGATCCGCGTCGGCTTCGCCGAACTCGCCGGCAATCCAGACGACGCGCGAGTGAAGAAAGTCCAGCAGTCGATCTACATGTATCAGACCGAGCTCGGCCGTCTCGCCGGCGTGGTGAACGACGATCCGGTCTTTGCCGAAATTCCGAAGAAGGCTCAACCCGTCCTCGATCTGCTTGCGGCGAACGCGGCAGCGCTTTCCGAAGGTGCGGTGCGCAAACTGGCTGAGTTCGACAGCGCTGCGGGGCAGATCGACAACACCTGGAACCTGCTTGCTCAATTCGCCGAGACGCAGAGGCAAAATGCTGGGCAGGATCGTCAACAGGCCAATAGGATATCCGGAGGCGCGATTGTCATCGGCATCCTGATTGCTATGACCGCGGGTGCCGCACTGGTCGTCACCCTGAAGGGACCGATCACCCAGATTACCGCAGCGATGCGCAAGATCGCAGAGGGACGGCTCGATACCACAATCACCGGCGAGGCACGGGGCGACGAAATCGGGGAAATGGCTCGTGCGCTTTCCGTCTTCAAACAAAATGCGCTGTCGAATGTCGAAATGGAACAACAGGCCGAGATCGCGCGCAGTGATGCGGAATCTGAGCGCGCCCGCAACGAACTCCAGCGACGTAGCGCTAAGGTCCAGGTTGACGCCGCAATCGAGGCGCTTGCAGAGGGGCTCACGCGGCTGTCGCGCGGGGAGTTGAATTTTTCGATCGATACGCCCTTTGCCGCCGAACTCGACCGGATCCGCACCGATTTCAACATGTCGGTGGCGGGTCTCAGAGAGACGCTCTGCGATATCCGCGAGACGTCTTCCCTCATCAACGACAATGGCCGACAGATGGCGGAAGCCGTTGATGACCTGGCCCGTCGAACGGAGAAGCAGGCGGCTGCACTTGAGGAAACCGCAGCAGCAGTGGAGGAGATTTCTTCCGCCGTCAATACCTCGTCAGGACGGGCAGCAGCAGCGCTTGCGCTTGTCCAACGCGCCAAACAGGGTGCCGACGCCTCGGCTTCAGTGGTCCAAAACGCGGTTTCGGCCATGGGACGGATTGAGGACGCGTCGGGCAAGATCGTTCAGATTGTCAGCGCCATCGACTCCATCGCTTTCCAGACCAATCTCTTGGCCCTAAATGCGGGAGTCGAAGCGGCGAGAGCGGGTGAGGCCGGCAAGGGCTTTGCTGTCGTGGCACAGGAGGTGCGGGAGCTGGCGCAGCGATCGGCTCGTGCAGCCAAGGAAATCGGCGAGCTCATCAACAATTCCGTCCGCGAGGTTGCGTCCGGCTCCGAATTCGTCGGCCGCACCGGCGATGCGCTGATGGAGATTTCCAGCGAGATCGTCCACATCGTCGGCCATATTGAACTCATTGCCTCGTCAAGCCGCGAACAGGCAACGACACTTCATTCGATCAACGCGTCGGTCAACGATATTGATCGTATGACGCAGCAAAATGCGGCGATGGTGGAAGAGACGAATGCTGCCACCCAACAGCTATCGTCCGAGGCGCTTGCCCTTACCGACATGATTGCACGCTTTCGGCTTGAAGGCCGCGAGAGCCCGGCTTCAAGAGGGTACGAGGCTGCGGCATGACGGCAGCATGTATTCGCAAAGCACTTGCTTTGAGATGCATGGTTTCCGATCAGAAAGCTGATGAGCGATACGTTTCCCTTGATCAGTTTTCAGGCGCACGATAGTTGCTAAATTAGCAATATTCTAATATACGTGGAGCCGGCGTTTTAATATTTTCGCAGCGGCAAGCAACGTCCCTCAAATTGGCGGGCGTTTATTGTCCTATTCAGCAGGGCGTTCGATTTCATGAAGTAGATTAGAGATTTATAGGGGGGAGGAATAATGGGAAAATGGGCATCTTCTCTACTGACGACTCCGCATGGAAGGCGTCGTCTTCGGTTTGCTATCTCGGGATTGCCACCGCTCTGCGCAGTGGTGCTCTTCGCAGGCGTCGCGTCCGCGCAGGCGCCGACTGAGGAGCAGCGCAATGCGATCAGGGCGGAATGCCGTTCCGATTTCATGGCGCAATGTTCCGGCGTCACGCCGGGCGGGATGGAGGCACTCACCTGCCTGCAACAGCATAGCGCCACACTTTCAGCCGGCTGTAAGAAAGCTGTGTCGGCGGTTAGCAAACCGAAGTCGACATCGGCGGAGCCGTCTCCGGCCGCGCCGGCAACCACCGGAGCGGTCACCCCGGCGCCCGCGACCGGCGCGCCGGCGCATCAGCCGACGCAGGCGCAGCGCAACGCCGTCAAATCAGCCTGCCAACGCGATTTTATGGCGCAATGTTCCGGCGTGACGCCGGGCGGCGCAGAGGCGCTCAGCTGCTTGCAGCAGCACAACGCCGCTCTGTCGGCACCGTGCCAGCAGGCCGTTGCGGCGCTCGGAGGGGCAGCCGGATCAACCCCGGCCACCGGCGGCGGCGCTGCGGCGGTCGCGACCACGCCTGCTCCTCAGGCCATGATGCCGGCCTTCTCGCCACGCGAGGAACTGATGATCCTGCGTGAAACCTGTGGATTGGACTTCCGGGCTTTGTGCCGGATGGTGCCGCTCGGCGGAGGGCGGGGTATCGCTTGCCTCCGGGACAATCTGCAACGCGTGTCGCCGGCCTGCCACAGAGTGTTGACTTCGGGATTATAGCCTGCTCAGACCCCGATCTGTGAAAGCGGTAATCCGAACAGCATCGCGCTTCAGGTGAGCGCAACGCGGTAAAGACCGGCAGGTGGCCGGTCTGGCACATGCACAGTTTGCGTCTGCACACTTCATCTCCGGCCGGAATCGGTTCGGCACCTGCATATCCGATGAAATCAATGACGGCACATATGAAAGGCATTGTCATGTCATCGACTTTCTGTTTCCCGCGATTGAAGCGGATGCTTGTCTATACCTCGCTCGCCGCCGGCCTGGCGCTGCCAACGAGCGCTTGGGCGGATGATGCAAAAGCCCTACTCAAGGCGATGTCCGATTTTCTGGCGGCGCAGAAGACGATATCCTTTACCTATCAATCGTCGCTCGAAGCCGTGACGCCCGAGTTCGAGAAGCTCCAGTTCGTCAGCTCCGGGACAGCCAACCTGACACGTCCCGACAAGCTGCGTGTCACCAGAACCGGCGGTTTTGCCGATCTCGACGTCAGTTTCGACGGTTCGTCGCTGACGGTGCATGGCAAGAACCTCGACGCCTATGCCAAGATCGATGGCAAGGGTTCGCTCGACGAACTGATCAACAGGCTTATGACCGCGGGGGTCGAAGCGCCAGGCGCCGATCTCTTGTCCTCCAACGTCTATGATGTGCTGATGTCTGAGGTGACCGATGCCAAGCACATTTCCAGTGCTTTCGTGGATGGCGTCGAATGCGCATACCTGGCCTTCCGAACGCCTGAAATCGACTGGCAGATCTGGATACAGACCGGCTCGCAACCGATACCGCGCCGTTACGTCATCACCAGCAAGCACGTCGTCCAGGCGCCGCAATACACGCTTGAAATCAGCGATTTCAAAAGCGGCGCCGATGTCGCGGCCGTTTCCTACAGCATCGAAGTTCCGGCCAGTGCGAAGACGGTCGATCTCAGCGAGCTGCAATCGCTTGATGAGCTTCCGGCGCCTGCCGATATGGGAGAGGTGAAATGACCTATAACAAGCTGTTCTTCGCTCTGGGCCTCGCCGGCGTCGTGACATTCACCGACATTCGCATCGAGGTGCAGGGATTTCTGCCGTTGTCGATCGGCTTCGCCACGCCGGCGGGCGCCGTCATCGGCAGGCCGCTGACGCCGCTCTCTTATGCGGGCGTGGCCCGTCGGACGACGCGGCGGGTCGTCACACGCACGACGACGACCATCGCCGTGCTTCCGGCAGGCTGCCGCTATGGTCCCTATTACGGCGGCTACTATTATCGATGCGGCGCGTATTATTACGCCAAGAGCGGCAACGTTTATGTGCAGGTGATCGTCCAATAATGCTGCGGTCGTCTATCGGACGTTCGATATCTCCGCCTCCGTCACGCTCGCGGCCGTGTTTGCGGTCGCTCCGCGCCGTTTCAAATATTCCTCGAGGCGCTGCAGCAGGACGTAGAAGGACGGTACGAAGAGCACGGCAAGACAGGTCGAGGCGATCATGCCGCTGAAGACCGATATGCCGATCGACTTACGGGCCGATGCGCCGGCGCCCGTCGCCAGCACCAGCGGCAGGACGCCGAGGATAAAGGCGAAGGACGTCATCAGAATTGGCCGGAAACGCAGCCGGGCGGCCTCGACGGCCGCATCCAGGATTTCCATGCCTTCCGCCCGCTTTTCCCGCGCATATTCGACGATGAGGATGGCGTTCTTCGATGCAAGTGCGATCAGCAGGATAAGGCCGATCTGCGTATAGAGGTTGTTGGCAACACCCGCAGCGGTAAGTGCTGCTACCGTGCCCAGCAGAGCGAGCGGCACGGCGAGTATAACCGCCAGTGGCAAGATCCAGCTTTCATACTGACCGGCGAGCACGAAATAGACGAGCAGCATGGCGAGCGCGAAGATGAAATAGATCTGCCCGCCCACGGCCTTCTCCTGATAGGAGAGCGCCGTCCACTCGAAGCCCGTGCCCGGCGGCAACGTCTGGTCGGCAATCTGTTCCATGACGTCGAGCGACTGGCCGGAACTGAAGCCGGCGGCAGGACCGCCGACGATGGTTGCTGTGGGGTAGAGATTGTAGAGGCTGATCAGGGAAGGACCTTGCGTCGTCGTGACATCGACGACCGTGCCGAGCGGCACCATCGTCCCGTCGCCGGCTTTGACCTTGAGATTGCGGATGTCTTCGGCGCTGACCCGGAAATCGGAGGCGGCTTGTGCATAGACCTGGAAGGTGCGGCCAAATTTGTTGAACTGGGTCACATAGCTCGATCCGACATAGCCGGAGAGAGCGGAAAAGACCTGGCCCACGGTAATTCCCAGCGTCTCCGCTTTGATGCGATCGACGGAAACAGCCAGCTGCGGCACGTTCGAGCGAAAAGGCGTGCTCAGCCTTTGCAGCGACGATTGGGCACTGCCGTTCCTGACGATCGTATCGGCAAGCGATTGCAGCAGCGGGTAGTCGGAAATGCCGTTCCTGATCTCGACCTGCATGGTAAAGCCGCTGGCATTGCCGACGCCCTGGATCGGAGGCGGCACGATCACCAGCGTCTTGGCCGTGAGCACGCTTTGCAGCGCGCCGTTCAGATGTTGGTAGATCGACAGCAAGTCCTGCCCCTTCTGCTTGCCGCGTTCATCCCAATCCTTCAGCACGACATAGGCGACGCCGGCATTCTGCAGGCTGGCATTGTTGTCGAGAACGGAGATGCCGCTGATGGTCAGCACCTGGTCGACGCCGGGTGTGGCTTCGGCGATCTTGCCGACCGCGTCCATGACAGCATCGGTGCGCTCCTTCGAGGCACCGTCCGGCAATTGCGCATTGATCAGCACGTAGCCTTGATCCTCGATGGGCAGGAATGCCGTCGGCAGGCGGGCAAGCCCCCAGGCTGCGACCGCGATCAGCACCAGTGCCGCGACCGCCATGATTCCGGCGTGACGGGTCATCGATCCGATCAGCCCGGCATAGCCGCGCTCGCCTTTGTCGTAGACCCTGTTGAAGCCGCGATAAAGGATGTTGCGTTTCTCGGGCGGGGCCGGCGGACGCAGCCAGAGGGCGCATTGCGTCGGTTTCAGCGTGACGGCATTGATCGCGCTGATCAGCGCGGTCGCGGCAATCACGAGGGCGAACTGCCTGTAGAGCTGTCCGGTCAGGCCGGGCAGGAAGGCGGCTGGAATGAAAACGGCCATCAGCACCAGCGTGATGCCGATGACCGGGCCGAGCAGTTCCTCCATCGCCTTCTCGGCGGCCTTTCGGCCGGACATGCCCGCCTCGATGTGCCGGGCGACACCTTCGACGATGACGATGGCATCGTCGACGACGATACCGATGGCGAGAACGATGGCAAAGAGCGTCGACAGGTTGACGGTGAAGCCCAATGCCGCCATGGCCGCGAAGGCGCCGATGATGGTGACCGGAACGGTGGTCGCCGGCACGAGCATCGCCCGCCAGTCCTGCAGGAAGACGAGAATGACGATGAGAACGAGAACGCCGGCCTCGATCAAGGTGACGTAAACCTCGTCGATGGAGGCCTCGACGAATTTCGTCGTGTCGAACGGTACATGATATTCGAGGCCCGGCGGAAAGCTCTTCGAGAGCTCTTCCATTTTCGCCCGCACGGCCTGTGCAACCGAGATCGCATTGGCTTCCGGCAGTTGGAATATGCCGATGCCGGCCGCCGGCCTGCCGTTCTGCATGAAGGACTGGCTGTAGGTCTGGGCGCCCAGTTCGACGCGGCCGATATCGCGGATCCGGGTCACACGGCCGCCCTGTCCGCTTTCCACTTTGACGACGATATTCTCGTAGTCGGTCGCCTCGTTCAGCCGGCCATTGACGTTCAGCGTATATTGGAAGACCTGTCCCTTCGGCACCGGCGGAATGCCGATCTGGCCGGCGGCGACCTCCTGGCTCTGCTGCTGCACGACGCTAACGACATCCTGTGGGGTCAGGCCGCGCGCCTGCAGGAGGTTCGGATCCATCCAGATGCGCATGGCATATTGACCGGCGCCGAACACGGTGACGTTGCCGACACCTGGCAGGCGGGCGAGTTCATTCTGCAAGTTGATGACGGCGTAGTTCGACAGGAACAGGCTGTCATAACGGCTGTCTGGTGAGGTCAGGCTGACGAAACCGAGGATCGCCGTCGACTTCTTCTGCGTCGTCACGCCCTGAAGCTGTACCGCTTCGGGAAGCGACGACATCGCTATGGCAACGCGGTTTTGTACCAGGACCTGAGCCTGGTCGGGATCCGTGCCGATGGCAAAGGTCACGGTCAGCGAGTAAGTGCCGTCGCTGGCGCTGGTTGACTGCATGTAGAGCATGTCCTGCACGCCGTTGACCTGCTGCTCGATCGGCAGCGCCACGGTGTCGACCAGGGTCTGGGCGCTGGCGCCGGGAAAGCGGGTCGTCACTTGCACCGTCGGCGGAACGACATTCGGATATTGCGCCACGGGCAGTTGGATGAGGGCCACCGCGCCGATGAGCACGAAGACCAACGCCAGGACGTTGGCGAGTACCGGTCGCTCGATGAAGAAGCGCGAGATCATGCTGCTGTCCTCAGACGTTCAGATGAACCATGATGGCGAATTCATTGCGTGGTGGTCTTGGCCTTGGCATCGCCGGCGGCAGTTGCCGGCGGGTTCATTTCCATCTTCTCGGGCGTGACCTTGCTGCCGGGAATGGCCTGCTGGATACCTTGGGTCACCACCCAGTCGGCTGCATCGAGGCCTGACTCGATGACGCGGAGCGAACCTTCACGCTGGCCGGTCTTGACCTGCTTCTGCTCGATGACATCGTCCTTGCCGAGAACGAGCAGATAGCTGCCCAGCTGGTTCGTGCCGATCGCATCGTCGCGCACCAGTAGGGCCTTGTCGTTATGGCCGACCGGCACGCGGACCCGGACGAAGAGACCGGGCAACATGGCGCGGTCCTTGTTGTCGAACACGGCGCGCACCTGAAGCGTGCCTGTGGAGGCATCGAGCTGCGGCGATACGTAATCGAGATGGCCCTTGTGCGGATAACCTTCTTCCGTCTGCAGGCCGATTTCCGCCGGTATGGTTGGAAGGTCCGTCTGCTTGAAGGTGTGCCCCTGCTTTGCCAGGGTTTCCTTGATCGTCAGCACCTGGGTTTCGCTGACGTTGAAATAGGCATAGAGCGGATCCAGCTGCACGATGCTGGCGAGTTTGGTGGGACCGGATACGCCGACCAGCGCGCCGATATCGACGAGGTGGTCGGTGACGGTGCCGTCGAAGGGGGCAAGCACTTCCGTGTATCCCAAGTTGATCGTCGCGAGCTCGAGATTGGCCTGGGCATTGAGGATGGACGCATTCGCCTCGTCGAGTGTCGCCTTGGCGCTGTCGACTGCGGTCTGCGTGGTGACCTGTTGCTTCGACAAATTGAGCTGCCGGTCGTATTCCTGCTGCGCGCCGACCTGAGACGCCTGTTGCGAGGCGAGCGATGCCTTCGCCTGATCCAGTTGCGCCTGATAGGTGTCGCGCTCGATGCCGAAGAGCTTGGTGCCCTTCGTTACCGTCATGCCGTCCTGATAGTCGATGGATTGGATGTAGCCTTGGACGCGCGCCTCGATATCGACGGAATTGAGCGGCGCCGTGTTGCCGGTGAGTTCGAAATAGAGGGTGACCGGTTGCTGGACCGGCTGGGCGACGCGAACCGGAGGTGGTGGAGGAGCAACATAGGTGTTGCCGCTTTCCTCGCAGCCAGCAAGAATTGCCATGCCGGCGAGCGCCACAGACAGGCACAGACCCTGATACAATCTCACACGCATTGCCGCCGCCCCGATGTTGAAGAGCCCCAGTCTTCATGCGTGCCTCGGCGGAGACGACCCCTCTCCGAAAAGTTCCGGGCATGCGATATTATGTCGCGGCATTGCTAAAAATTGCAATAGCTGCTGGTGCACAATTGAACTGTGTTGGAGTCATCTCTTGAGAGACGTCAAAACACTACGGTTTCCCGAGCCGTTCGATGGCGGATTGCAGAGGGGCATCCGAAACACGGATCAGCCCGACATAGGGATTGGCCATATCCGAAACCAGAAAGATCGCGCCGGCGACGGACAGGGCGCAGACAAGCAGAATGGACAGCACCGTCGGATTGGCCGGCGCCTGCAGCCCGAAGGTCGCAAAAAGCAGCCCGAGCCAACAGACGAGAACGGCAAGGAAGGCCCAGGGTAAACCCTCTTTACCGGATTCGACCAGCAGCCAATGGGTCTCGGCCAGCATGCCGCTCACCTCAAGAGCGCGCGCCTGCAGAGAGCGCTGCACGGCATCCTTAGGCAGCAGGGATCGAAGGTCGCCCTGAACCGCTTCGATATCCTGATATTCTCCCAGCGCCTTGGCGGATGGCTCGTCGGTCGTCTCCGTCGTCCAGCCGCGGCTCAGCCGTTTCTCGATGAGTTCACGCAGCAATTGACGCGCCCTGTCGGTTTCCGGCCCGTATTGCGCCATGACGCGGTCAAGCAGGAGCACCCGCGCCGCCGCCGTTCTCATCTCCACTTCGGCGTTGTCATAGCTCGACTTGGCGGATGCGATAAGAAGGCCGAGTGCCAGGGCCGACAGCGTTCCGACCACCGCCGTCGCCAGCCTGATGACATCCTTGGATTCCGCATTGAGATGATGATCCGGCAAACGGGCGCGCACCATCAACCCGATCGATGTCGCCGTCGACAGAAAGATAAATACAAGCCCGCCAAGCAACAGTGAGCCCAAGTCCGGCCTCCGTATCGTTCACGATCCTGCAGCCACTATGATCGCCAAAATATGCAAATCTCCGATTATCATAGCGGAAGACGGTCGAAGCTTGGAACTCTTTACTTTCCTGATCTTGCGGCCGGGCGTCATTGCTGGAAAATCAGCAGCACATAGGCCAGGAAAAGCACCAGATGGACGGCACCCTGCATGAGATGGGTGCGGCCGCTGGCAAAGGTGATGATGCTGACGGCAAGAGTGAGCAGGAGCATCACAAGATCTCCATGCTCGAGGCCGAGTGTCACGGGGTGTCCGTAAAGCTGACTGACAACAAGCATCGCCGGCACCGTCAGCCCGATCGTCGACAGCACCGAACCAAGGAAGATGTTGACGGAGCGCTGCAGATTGTTGGCGATGGACGCACGCACGGCGCTGATGGCCTCGGGCGTGGCGACGAGGACGGCCATGACAACACCGCCAAATGCGGTTGGAGCATGCAAGGTTTCGATAATGTAATCGATCGGCCGGGCAAGCTGTTCGACCAGAAAGACGACAGGACCCATGTAGGCGAAAAGCAGGATGGCATGAGGCCATACCGGCCCATGGCGAGGAGCACGTTCGCCGGGAGGTTCGTGACGGTTGCTGTCGTCGCTGAAATAGTCCCGATGGCGGCCGGCCTGAAGAAACAGAAACGTGGCGTAAAGGCCGACCGATATGATGCCCAGTATCAATTGCCGCGCCGCCGATGGATGTTGTCCGTCCGGGCCTGCAAGAAATGTCGGCATCACCAGGCTCAGGGTCGCCAGCGGTACGATGACTCCGAGATAGGCATTGGCGCCCTGCAGGTTATGCTGTTGTTCCGGTCGCCGCCATGCACCCAGCAGCAAGGACAGGCCGACCATGCCGTTCAGGATGATCATGACGACTGCAAACAGAGTATCGCGCGCAAGCGTGGGATTGTTTTCGCCGTGAAGCATGACGGCCGAAATCGCCATCACCTCGATCGAGGTGATGGCAAGCGTCAGAATGAGCGTGCCGTAAGGCTCCTTCAGCCGCTCCGCCAAGTGATCCGCGTGCCGCACTACCGACAGAGCGGAACCGAGGACGGCAGCGAACAGCCAGACAAAAACGACAGTGAACCAAAGCGGATCGGAAAGCTGTCCGAAGAGCTGCTCCTGGAAAACAAGAAACGCCAGGCTGGTCGCGACGCTGACGCCCAGGAACCATTCCTTGCGTAGCAGGCTGTTTGCGCCGACAGCGCGCAATGCCGGACCGTGCGTCATTGAAGCCACCCGTCTTCTGGCAAATGTCGCCGCAATGCGATCCCCAAGACCATTGTGTCCGTCCGCTGTCTCGCGCCCATCACGTGGGCAGGCGGAGACGAGGCTGCCTCAAGGCGAACCGAACCTCAAGCCAGATCGTGTGTCATTGACTAAAACTTGCAGGTCTCTCTCGTCTGATCATCCACTGACGGCGGCTCACGTCGCATCTTCCGTTATTCGCGGCCGGTCGCCGGGATTGCCGCGCCGGTGACGACGGCTGCGGCCGGCGAAATCAGGAAGGCGATGAGGCGGGCGATCGATTGCGGCGAGACCCAGCCGTCTGTCTTCGCATCGGGCATGGCCGCGCGGTTCTCAGGCGTGTCGATCGTCCCTGGCAGGATGCAGTTGGCGGTGACGCGGTCGTCGCGGCATTCGGCAGCGATCGCTTCGGTCAGCCGGATAACGGCGGCTTTCGAGGCGGCGTACGCGGCCTGCCTGGCGCCGGCCTTCAGTCCGGGTGCGGCAGCAACATGAACGATGCGGCCGTAGCCTGATGCCTTCATGGTCGGGAGAACCGCGGCGCTGATCGTCAGGGCGGTGCGGGCGTTTGCAGTCATCATCGTCTCCCATTGGGCAGGAGCGTCCGGTCCGACCGGCCCCATCTGGAAGCCGCCGACGGTGTTGACCAATGCGCTAACGCCGCCGAAACGCTTGACGGCCCGCGCAACAGCGGCGGCGCAGGAGGCGTAGTCGGTGAGATCGGTTCCGGCGATCGACAGAAACTCGGTGGAGGCGGGAAGAGTGGCGGCCAAGGCTTCCAGCTCGTCGCTCGAACGGTTCATGCAGACGAGTTTTGCGCCGGCGCCGGCAAGCTCACGGACAACGGCGCTGCCGAGGTTGCCGCCGGCGCCCGTGACAATCACGGCTTTCTGGTCGTTCATGATAGTTGATCTCCTGACGGTGCCGCTGCTGGACGATGCGCGCATTGTTGATCCAGGCTGCGCGCCAGCGCAAGCCCGCCGCAAGGCTTATGTCGACACGTCTTGCGGAACTGCCGGCGAGTTGCCGCGGGCAGCTTCGTCTATCATCACCCGATGGTCGTGCCGGCCGGCTGTCAGTGATATTTCGCCCGTTCGCGGCCGAGGATGACAGGCGCGTCGAGGCTTGAGATCGGGCGGGTGACATCGCCCGGGATGTCGCCGGTAAGCTGGAGATCGAGATAGCGGGCGCAGCAGACTCGCAGGAAGGACGTGAAGTTTCCGAGATCATGTCCGGCATCGATCGATTCATGGTGCAGCCGGGTGATCAACTGAACGACATTCATGCCGTCGCGCCGCGCGATTTCCTCCAGCTTCGACCAGAAGAAGTTTTCCAGCCTGACGCTGGTGACCATGCCGTCGATGCGCAGCGACCGGGTGGTGCTTTCCCACAGCCGCGCATCCGCCTTGATGAAGAGTTCACACATGTCGTCCTCCCGTGCCGCCCTTCTAGGCGGCGTTGGTTTCCAACAGGGCTGCGGCATCGAGCACGGCCATGAACTGGCGCAGCCATGAGGGATGCGCCGGCCAGGCGGGCGCGGTGACCAGATTGCCGTCCGAGACCGCATCGCTGATGGCGATGTCGGCATAGATGCCGCCGGCAAGTTCGACTTCCGGCCGGCAGGCGGGATAGGCTGAGCAGGTGCGGCCCTTCAGCACGCCGGCAGCGGCAAGCAGCTGCGCGCCATGGCAGATGGCGGCGACGGGTTTTCCGGCGTCGAAGAAATGGCGGACGGATTTGATAACGTCGGCATTGAGGCGCAGATATTCAGGTGCGCGGCCGCCGGGGATGACGAGCGCATCGTAATCTTCGGCCCGCACGCTGTCGAAAGTGGCGTTCAGCGCAAAATTGTGGCCGCGTTTTTCGGAATAGGTCTGGTCGCCCTCGAAATCGTGGATGGCGGTGGCGACGGTCTCGCCGGCCTTTTTGCCCGGGCAGACGGCGTCGACCGTATAGCCGCAGGCAAGCAGCGTCTGGAACGGCACCATCGTTTCGTAATCTTCGGTGAAATCACCCGTAATCATCAGGATCTTCGAGGCTGGCATCGTTTCCTCCCTTTGAAACCAACAGGCGGAGAGTAGCAAAGCGCGAGAGGCAGAGGGTACTATGGGAATACTACAGGCGAAATTCCCTGGAACAGGATGATTTTAGGTCCGGTTGGCCCACAATCTGAATCCCGTTCTAAATTAGCTAGTTAGAGGATGATGTCGCCCGAAAGCCGCTTACACTTTTCGGCATCATTCTCTAGATCGCCTTGACCGTCACATCCGGGATGGCGCAGGCCTCGCCGCCGCCGAAGAGGCGGGAGCGGGTGAGGAAGCGCTTCTCGCGGCCGTTGTCGAGCGAGAACATGCCGCCGCGGCCGGGCACAACGTCGATGATCAGCTGCGTATGCTTCCAAGCCTCGAACTGGCTGGCGCTGATATAGACCGGCACGCCGCCGATCTCGCCAAGCTTGACGTCGCTGTCGCCGATCATGAAGTCATCGGCGGGATAACACATCGGCGAGGAACCGTCACAGCAGCCGCCGGACTGGTGGAAGAGGATATCGGGATGATCCCGCCTGATCTCGCCGATTAGAGCGAGTGCCGCGTCGGTTGCAAGAACACGCGGTTCGCCGTTGACGGTCGTTTCCATTGTTCTTCCTCCGAAGTTTCGGGAGGGGTTTGAGACCCTCCCGCCATGTTGCATCTCAGAAGAAGCCAAGGGCTTTCGGGCTGTAGCTCACCAGCATGTTCTTGGTCTGCTGGTAGTGGTCGAGCATCATCTTGTGGGTTTCACGGCCGATCCCCGATTGCTTGTAGCCGCCGAAGGCGGCATGGGCCGGGTAAGCGTGGTAGCAATTGGTCCAGACGCGGCCGGCCTGGATCTCGCGGCCGAAACGGTAGCAGCGATTGGCGTCGCGGCTCCAGACACCGGCGCCGAGGCCGTAGAGCGTGTCGTTGGCGATTTCGAGCGCCTCCTTCTCGTTCTTGAAGGTCGTGACCGAAACCACCGGTCCGAAGATCTCCTCTTGGAAGACGCGCATCTTGTTGTGGCCCTTGAAGATCGTCGGCTTGACGTAATAGCCGTTCGCCAGTTCGCCGCCGAGATCGTTGCGCGAGCCGCCGGTCAGAACCTCCGCACCTTCCTGCTTGCCGATATCAAGATAGGCGAGGATCTTTTCCAGTTGCTCCGACGAAGCCTGGGCGCCGATCATCGTCGCGCTGTCGAGTGGGTTGCCCTGCTTGATCGCCTCGACGCGTTTGACGGCCTTTTCCATGAAGCGGTCGTAGATCGATTCCTGGACGAGGGCGCGGCTCGGGCAGGTGCAGACTTCTCCCTGGTTGAGGGCAAACATCGCAAAGCCTTCGAGCGCCTTGTCGAGGAAGTCGTCGTCATCAGCCATCACATCGGCGAAAAAGATGTTCGGCGATTTGCCGCCGAGCTCCAGCGTCACCGGAATGAGGTTCTGGCTGGCATATTGCATGATCAGCCGGCCAGTCGTCGTCTCGCCGGTGAAGGCGATCTTGGCGATGCGGGGGCTGGTCGCCAGCGGCTTGCCGGCTTCGAGGCCGAAGCCATTGACGATGTTGAGTACGCCGGGCGGCAGGAGATCGCCGACGAGTTCGGCCCAGAGCAGGATCGAGGCGGGCGTCTGCTCGGCGGGCTTCAAGACGACGCAGTTGCCGGCGGCAAGCGCCGGAGCGAGTTTCCAGGTGGCCATCAGGATCGGGAAATTCCAAGGAATGATCTGGCCGACGACGCCGAGCGGTTCGTGGAAGTGATAGGCGATGGTATCATGGTCGATCTCGCCGATCGAACCTTCCTGAGCGCGGATGCAGGAAGCGAAATAGCGGAAGTGGTCGATCGCCAGCGGAATGTCGGCCGCCATGGTTTCGCGGATCGGCTTGCCGTTGTCCCAGGTCTCGGCCTGGGCAAGCAATTCCAGCTTGTCTTCCATGCGCTGGGCGATCTTCATGAGGATATTGGAGCGCTCGGCAGCGGAGGTGCGGCCCCATTTTTCCTTGGCCGCATGGGCAGCGTCGAGCGCAAGATTGATGTCTTTTTCATTCGAGCGGGGAATGTCGCAGAGCTTGCCGCCGGTGACGGGCGTAACGTTTTCGAAGTATTTGCCTTCGATCGGCTCACGCCATTCGCCGCCGATATAGTTGCCGTATTTCAGTTTGAACGGTGACTCGACGATTTTCTGATGAAGCATGTCATCCTCCCTTGATGATCCAGGTTCCCAAGCGAACCAGTGGGAGGAAAATGAATATGTTTTGGCGCAGGGACTAGGGTGGGTCTTCCATACCGCAGTGCACAGTGTCGCAGAGCTGCGACAGCATCGGGTCGCGAGTGCCGCAGCGGCGGAACCCTTGAGGCCGGTCAGTGGAGATCGAGCTTCTTCATCTTCCTGTGCAGCGTGGCGCGGCTGATGCCGAGCGCGGTCGCCGCCCGTGAGACGTTGCCGCCGGCGCGCGACAGCGCCCGAAGCAGCGCTGCCTTCTCCGCCTCGATGATCTCATCCTGCTGCGAGACGCCAGCCTCATGCAGGGCATCGGCGGCCGGAATGCCGGCGGCGATGCGTCTGTCGTCCAGCTGCAACGCGATGCGGGCGGCGCGCGTCGCGCCGAGCACCAGATCGTGCCTGTCGACGGCAAGCAGAGCGGCGGCGGAATTGGCGCCGGCCGGGACCATGAGGAAACGTGCGCCTGTAAAGGCCGAACGGAAGAGGTTGAGCTCGATGCGCATTGCCGCATCGCGCACGGTCTGCGTCAGGATCGCCAGCGTCATCTCGTTGACGTCTTCGCGGCAGGTGGAGATATCAAGCGCCGCGGCCAGCCGGCCACGATGATCGCGGATCGGCGCCGTCGTGCAGCTGAGGCTGGTGTTCGAGCAGAAAAAATGCTGATCGCGGAAGATGGCGACGGCACGCTCGTCGGCAAGTGCGGTGCCGATGCCGTTGGTGCCGATGCTCGCCTCTGTCCAGATCGAGCCGGTCCAGAGGCCGAGTTCGCGGAATTCCTTGTCGTCGCCGGCAGCCCCCCGGCGCTCCAGCGCGATGCCGTTCTTGTCGGTCAGAAGCAGGCAGCAGCCGGCTTTGCCGACGGTGGTAAAGAGACGATCGAGCTCTCCCGTCGCGCTGGCGATCAGCTGTTCGGACTGCTCGCGTGCATTGCGGAATTCCTGATCGGTAAGGCGCAGCGGTGCCCGTTCGTCCTCGGGCGCGAGCTGGTGCATGGTCATGCATCGACGCCATGAGGCGACGACCGGAGAACTGGCTGCGGCGGAATCGCGCTGGGCAGACGTGTAGACGTGCTCGGCGTGCGCTGAGTGTTCGTGCATCGGCTCCTCCCACCGAAGTTCAGCATAGTCTGATGGAAAAGCGGCCGGTTTGCAATTGCAAGTGTCGACGGCCATCCTCCCCTTCGCCCCGGCAATCAGGGCACAATGCTGGAAAGCGTCAGCGATCTTTGCACGGCATCATCCGTCATTTCATTGATCTAGATCCGGTTCGAGATCATCGGCATCGACCGCAACAGCCAGGCCTCGATGCCGCGCGCGGCCGCCCGGCCGGTCGCCAGGCAGGCGGTGAGAAGATAACCGCCTGTCGGCGCTTCCCAGTCGAGCATTTCGCCGGCGACGAAGGTGCCCGGCAGCGCCTTCAACATGTAGCCTTCGTCGATGCCGCTCCAACAGATGCCGCCGGCCGAGGAGATCGCTTCGGCGATCGGGCGGGTTTCGATCACCGGCACCGGCAGGGCCTTGATCAGGCCGGCCAGGCGTTCGGGATCTGTCCGGTCGCGCTCGGGCGCGAATTCGCGCAGCAGCGCGGCCTTGACGCCGTCGAGGCCGGCGCCCTTGCGCAGGCGGTTTGAAAAGCTGGATTTGGGGTCCTGCTGCGCAAGATCGTGGCGCAGCCTTTCGATGGTGCGGCCGGGTGCGAGATCGAGCGTCAGGACGGCGCTGCCATGGTTCAGCAGCCGGTCGCGGAGGCTGGCGGTATGGGCATAGATCAGGCTGCCCTCGATGCCGCTTCCGGTGATGACGAATTCGCCGGGAAAGGTGCCGGCCTCGGAGGTTGCGGTGACCGATTTCACCGGCTCGCCGGCGAAACGCTCGCCGAAGTTTTTGCTCCAGTCGACGACGAAGCCGCAATTGGCGGGTTTGAAAGCCTCGATCTCAACGCCCCTTGCCGATAACAAGGGTAGCCAGCTTGCATCGGAGCCGAGGCGCGGCCAGCTTGCGCCACCGAGCGCCAGCAGGGCTGCGTCACAACGGATGATGCTGCGCCCTTCGGGCGTTTCGAAGACATAGCCGTCTTCAGCAAAACCGATCCAGCGATGGCGGGTGCGCAGCGTGACGCCCTGTGCTTCCAGCCGCCTGAGCCAGGCGCGCAGCAAAGGCGAGGCCTTCATCACCTTCGGGAAAACCCGGCCGGATGAGCCGACGAAGGTCTCGGTCCCGAGGCCTGCGGCCCAATCCCTGATATCATCTGGGGTAAAGGCATCAAGGGCGGCGCGTAGATGGACGGAGGCGGGGCCGAAACGCGTGGCGAAACGGGCATAATCCTCGGAATGGGTGATGTTGAGACCGGATTTGCCGGCCAGCAGGAACTTGCGGGCGAAGGTCGGCATGGCGTCGTAGACCGTCACCGCATGACCGGAACGGGAAAGCAGTTCGGCAGCCGCGAGACCCGCCGGGCCGCCGCCGATGATGGCAATCCGCTTCTGGTTCATAGAGGTCTTCGCCCGATTCTGTCTGCATTGAGTTTTGGCGCGGGCGCGGATCGCCTGCAAGGGCTGAGATCAGTGGTGCGGATGCGTGCACTGGCCGTGGTCGGCGAGAACCTCGATGACGCGGCATTGATCGACGCGGCCGTGGCCGCAGCCTTCCACCATGGTTTCCAGCTCGGCCTTCAGCGCCTTCAGGCTGCGGATGCGCTGCTCGACCTCGATGAGGCGGGCCTTGGCGATGGCGTCGGCCGAGGCGCAGGACTGGTGCGGATCATCTTGCAGGGTGAGCAGCGTGCGGATCGCCTCGATCTCGAAGCCGAGTTCGCGGGCGTGGCGGATGAAGGCGAGGCGGCTGACATCGGCCGGTTCGAAGGAGCGCTGGTTGCCCTCGCTGCGGCTCGGGGCGGCGAGCAGGCCAATGCTTTCATAATAGCGCACTGTCGGCACCTTGACGCCGCTTTGGCGCGCGGCTTCGCCGATCGTGATCTTTTTCATGATTTTCCTCTTGCACCTCTAGTCGCTAGAGGATGTAGGAGAGATGCTTCTATTTGACAAGGAAGCGGATCATGGCTGAGAGCGAGACACGATACCGGGTCGGCGGCATGGATTGCGCCGCCTGCGCAACCAAGATCGATACCGCGGTCAGACGCGTGGCGGGTGTCGCCGATGTTTCCGTTTCGGTGATGGCGGGCACGATGACCGTCCGGCATGACGGCAGCAGCGATCTCAAGGCGATCGAGAAGAAGGTGACAGGGCTCGGCTATTCCGTCGCGCCGCTTGCCGGAAGCGCGGCACCCGCGCAGGAAAACGGTGCGCAGCATCGTCACGACCATCAGCATGACCATGGCGATCACGCGGGCCATGACCATGACCATGACGGCCATGATCATGCAAGTCATGACCACCCGCACGATCAGGGCGCGAAGGAAATCGAGGGCCTGCACGGGCACGACCATGCGCCGATGGCCGGTCCCTGGTGGCAGAGCCGGAAGGGCCGGCTGACCATCCTTTCGGGTATCGCACTCGTTGCCGCCTATGCCGTCGGCCATTTGGTGCCGGCGATTGGTTCTTACGCCTTCATCGTCGCCGTGCTGGTCGGCCTGGTGCCGATCGCGCGGCGCGCCGTCATGGCCGCTTTCTCGGGAACGCCGTTTTCGATCGAGATGCTGATGACCATCGCCGCCGTCGGCGCCGTCATCATCAATGCCGGCGAGGAGGCGGCAACCGTCGTGTTGCTGTTCCTGGTCGGCGAGTTGCTGGAAGGGGTGGCGGCGGGCAAGGCGCGCCAAAGCATCCAGTCGCTGGCGGCCCTGGTGCCGAAGAATGCGCTGCTTGAAGACAATGGCCAGACGCGGGAAGTGCCGGCAGAAAGCCTTGCTGTCGGTGCCATCATCATGGTGCGTCCGGGGGACCGGATCTCGGCGGACGGCATCATCGTTTCCGGCGAGAGTGCGATCGACGAGGCGCCGGTGACGGGTGAGAGCACGCCGGTGCGCAAGGGCGTCGATGCCGTCGTTTTTGCCGGCACGGTGAATGGCGATGCTGTGCTCCGGGTTCGCGTCACGGCGGCGGCCGCCGACAATACCATCGCCCGCGTCGTCAAGCTGGTGGAGGAGGCGCAGGAATCGAAGGCGCCGACCGAGCGTTTCATCGACCGCTTCTCGCGCTATTACACGCCCGGCGTGGTCGTGGTCGCGGCACTTGTCGCCATCGTTCCGCCGCTGCTGTTCGGCGGGTCGTGGGGCGAATGGATCTATAAGGGTCTCGCCATCCTGCTGATCGGCTGCCCCTGCGCGCTTGTCATCTCGACACCGGCGGCAATCGCCGCTTCGCTTTCGGCGGGCGCGCGGCGCGGGCTGCTGATGAAGGGCGGCGCGGTGCTGGAAACGCTCGGCAAGGTAACGATGGTCGCCTTCGACAAGACGGGCACGCTGACCGAGGGCAGGCCGCAGGTGACCGATATCATTGCCTTCGGATTGAAGGAGGCGCAGGTCTTGTCGCGCGCCGCGGTGCTGGAGCAGGGCTCCAGCCATCCCTTGGCGCTGGCGATCCTCAACCGCGCCAAGGCGGACGGCGTTCCCGTGCCGCCGGCCTTCGAACTGGAAGCGCTGCCGGGCAAGGGTGTCAGCGGCAAGGTCGGCGGCGAGACGCTGGACCTGTTGTCGCCACCCGCCGCCCGCGCGCGCGGAACGCTCAGCGCGGAGCAGGATGCACGCATCACGGCGCTCAACGACGAGGGCAAGAGCGTATCGGTGCTGCTCGTCAACGGTATCGCGGCCGGCCTGATCGCCATGCGCGACGAGCCGCGCGAGGATGCCGAGGCCGGGCTCGCTAGCCTCAAATCGGCAGGCGTCAAAGCGATGATGCTGACAGGCGACAACAAGCGGACGGCGGCAGCGGTGGCCGGCATGCTCGGCATCGACTGGCTCGGGGAGATGATGCCTGAGGACAAGCAGCGTGTCGTCGGCGAATTGAAGCGCCAGGGCTTGATCGTCGCCAAGGTCGGCGACGGCATCAACGATGCTCCGGCGCTGGCCGCTGCCGATATCGGCATCGCCATGGGCGGCGGCACCGATGTGGCGCTGGAGACCGCGGATGCCGCCGTGCTGCACGGACGCGTCGGCGACGTGGCGCGGATGATCGAACTTTCCAAACGCACGATGGGCAACATCCTGCAGAACATCAGCATCGCGCTGGGGCTGAAGGCGGTGTTCCTGGTGACGACGATCATGGGCATTACCGGGCTCTGGCCGGCGATCCTCGCCGATACCGGCGCCACCGTGCTGGTGACGATCAACGCGCTGCGGCTGCTTCGGATAAAGATATAAGCATTCCCCGACTTCATCCTCCGGCGCCCGTCACCGGCGGGATGTCCCATCGACGATTCGGGCCTGATCTCGAATCGAAATCTTTGGACCGGTCATAGGTCGGCTCCCCTCGTGGGGCTTCTCCACAGCCTGCTGTCTTTAAGCTTTGGTTGTCCATGTTCTTCACAGGAATGTAGCGATTTCAAACCTGTCGTAACGCAACGCACAAACCATCCGTTGACGCGAATTTGGATTGGCGTACTATATCTAGTGTTCGAGGTTCCATCGATTCGTAGGGAGCGATGGCTAAGACGGGAATACGGTGCGTTTCGCCATGACGGCGCAACAACGCCGGAGCTGCCCCCGCAACTGTGAGCGGAGAGCAACTGTCCGATTTCAGGTCACTGGAGCATGATGCTCCGGGAAGGCTGGGCAGGGTGCTTTGACCCGTGAGCCAGGAGACCTGCCTCGAACAAAACGTCCACGGGCGGGGTGTCCGGAAGGTCGCGTTGCATGGCTGCGGGGATATCTCCGCATCGCGTTTCGCAGGCCCGAACCTCCGCCGCCGAAACCTTCGCATTGAGCCACTTCGGGGTGAAGTCATGTCAGTATCTCAGTCCAGGCCGCCACCCGCCAGAGGTAGGGGGCGGATCACGCCCAGCGGCTGAACGAGCCGTATCGCTGCAAAATACAGAGCCTTTTCGACGGATATCGAGAGATTTCCGATCGATATCCTGCGTCCCAATCGCGTCGCCACGAGGAATATCATGACCATTACCGTCTACAGCAAGCCTGCCTGCGTCCAGTGCACCGCCACCTACCGCGCCCTCGACCGTCTGGGCGTCGATTACGACATTGTCGATATCTCGCAGGATGCTGAAGCGCTCGATCGGGTCCGCAGCCTCGGCTACATGCAGGCGCCCGTCGTCATCGCCGGCGAGCAGCATTGGGCGGGCTTCCGCCCCGACATGATCAGCGCGCTCTCCTGAGCTGAGGATAAGCGATGGGGTTGATCGTCTACTATTCCAGCCGATCCGGAAATACCCATCGGTTCGTCGCCAAGCTTGGACTGCGCGCGGCGCGCATTCCAGCCGGTGGCGTTGACGCGTTCCATATCCGCGAACCCTTCGTGCTTGTTGTGCCGACCTATAGCGGCGACGGCGGCAAGGGCGCCGTTCCCAAGCAGGTGATCCGTTTCTTGAACGATGCGGAAAACCGAGGACACATCCGCGGCGTGATTGCCGCGGGCAACAGCAATTTCGGCGAGACATACGGGCTCGCCGGCGACGTGGTCTCGCGGAAATGCCAGGTGCCTTACCTTTACAGGTTCGAGCTCATGGGTACGGAAGACGACGTCGCCAAGGTCAAACACGGGATGGAACGATTTTGGACACGGGAACAACTCTGACGCGGGATGCGGGCGCAAAACCGCATAACACTTTTGCTCATCCCGCTGGCGAACGCCCTTTGAAAGCGGCCGAAACGCTCGACTATCACGCGCTGAACGCCATGCTGAACCTCTATGACGAGGATGGGCGGATCCAGCTCGACAAGGATCGTTTGGCGGCGAAGCAGTATTTCCTGCAGCATGTGAACCAGAACACGGTGTTCTTTCACAATCTGCGGGAAAAGCTCGATTACCTCGTGACCGAGGGCTATTACGAGCAGGAGGTTCTCGACCAGTATTCCTTCAATTTCGTGCGCGACCTGTTTGACCAGGCCTATGCCAGGAAATTCCGTTTCCCGACCTTCCTCGGCGCCTTCAAATATTACACCAGCTATACGCTGAAGACCTTCGACGGAAAGCGCTATCTCGAGCGCTACGAGGACCGCATCTGCATGGTGGCGCTGGCCTTGGCACGCGGCGATGAGGGCCTTGCCCGCGACATGGTGGACGAGATCATTTCCGGCCGTTTCCAGCCGGCGACGCCGACCTTCCTCAATGCCGGCAAGAAGCAGCGCGGCGAGCTGGTTTCCTGCTTCCTGCTGCGCGTCGAGGACAATATGGAATCGATCGGCCGGTCGATCAATTCGGCGCTGCAATTGTCGAAGCGCGGCGGCGGCGTGGCGCTGTCGCTGACCAATATCCGCGAGGCCGGCGCGCCGATCAAGCAGATCGAGAACCAGTCGTCGGGCATCATCCCGGTGATGAAGCTGCTCGAAGACAGCTTCTCCTATGCCAACCAGCTCGGGGCGCGGCAGGGCGCGGGTGCGGTCTATCTCAACGCCCATCACCCCGATATCATGCGCTTCCTCGATACCAAGCGTGAAAATGCCGACGAGAAAATCCGCATCAAGACGCTGTCGCTCGGCGTCGTCGTGCCCGACATCACCTTCGAGCTCGCCAAGAACAACGAGGACATGTACCTGTTCTCGCCCTATGACGTGGAACGCGTCTATGGCGTGCCTTTCACCGAGATTTCGGTGACGGAAAAGTACCGCGAGATGGTGGCGGATGCCCGCATTTCGAAGAAGAAGATCAAGGCGCGCGAATTCTTCCAGGTGCTTGCCGAAATCCAGTTCGAGAGCGGCTACCCCTATATCATGTTCGAGGACACGGTGAACCGGGCCAACCCGATCGCCGGACGCATCTCGATGAGCAACCTCTGCTCGGAAATCCTGCAGGTGAGCGAGGCCAGCGACTATAACGACGACCTCTCCTACAAATATCTCGGCAAGGACATTTCCTGCAATCTCGGCTCGCTGAACATTGCGGCGGCCATGGATTCGGCCGACTTCGGCAAGACGATCGAGACCTCGATCCGGGCGCTGACGGCCGTTTCCGACATGAGCCACATCTCCTCGGTCCCCTCGATCGAGAAGGGCAATGACGAGAGCCATGCGATCGGCCTCGGCCAGATGAACCTGCACGGCTATCTCGCTCGCGAACGCATCTTCTACGGCTCGGAGGAAGGTGTCGATTTCACCAATATCTATTTCTATACAGTGACCTATCACGCGATCCGCGCCTCGAACCTCTTGGCGGTCGAACGCGGCACGAGCTTCAAGGGCTTCGAGAATTCGAAATATGCTTCCGGCGACTATTTCGACAAATATACCGAGCAGCTCTGGGAGCCGGCGACGGAGAAGGTCAGGGCGCTGTTCGAGACGGCGGGCATCCATATTCCGACAAGGGAAGACTGGGCCGCGCTGAAGAAGGCGGTCATGGCCTCCGGCCTCTATAACCAGAACCTGCAGGCGGTGCCGCCGACAGGCTCGATCTCCTACATCAACCACTCGACCTCCTCGATCCACCCGATCGTCTCGAAGATCGAAATTCGCAAGGAAGGCAAGATCGGCCGCGTCTATTATCCGGCACCGTTCATGACCAACGACAATCTCGATTATTATCAGGATGCCTACGAGATCGGACCGGAGAAGATCATCGACACCTATGCGGCGGCGACCCAGCATGTCGACCAGGGGCTGTCGCTGACCTTGTTCTTTCGCGACACGGCGACGACGCGCGATATCAACAGGGCGCAGATCCATGCCTGGAAGAAGGGCATCAAGACGATCTACTACATCCGCCTTCGCCAAATGGCGCTGTCCGGCACTGAGGTGCAGGGCTGTGTGTCTTGTACGCTGTGAGTTGATTTCGGCCGCGAGCCTTTAAGCAAATGGCCCCCTCATCCGCCTGCCGGCACCTTCTCCCCGATGGGGAGAAGGCATTTGCGGCAGGCGCGACATCCCCTCTCCCCTGGGGGAGAGGGCAGGGTGAGGGGGCTCCGAGCGCCATCAGATCTATTGAGGACATAATCACCATGAACATCGCCGTAAAGCCGATCAGCCGCGTGCGCGCCGTCAACTGGAACCGTATCGAGGACGATAAGGATCTCGAAGTCTGGAACCGGCTCACCGGCAATTTCTGGCTGCCGGAAAAGGTGCCGCTTTCGAACGACATTCCTTCCTGGGCGACGCTGACGCCGGTCGAGCAACAACTGACCATCCGCGTCTTCACCGGGTTGACGCTGCTCGACACGATCCAGAATGGCGTCGGTTCCATAAGGCTGATGGAAGATGCGGCAACGCCGCATGAGGAGGCGGTGCTTTCCAACGTCTCCTTCATGGAGGCTGTGCATGCGCGCTCCTATTCCTCGATCTTCTCGACGCTGTGCTCGACGCCCGATGTCGACGATGCCTATCGCTGGTCGGAGGAGAATGAATTCCTGCAGCGGAAATCGGCGCTGATCATGGAGCAGTACGGCTCCGGCGATCCGCTGAAGAAGAAGGTCGCGAGCGTCTTCCTCGAAAGCTTCCTGTTCTATTCCGGCTTCTACCTGCCGATGTACTGGTCGAGCCGCGCCAAGCTCACCAACACGGCCGACATGATCCGCCTGATCATCCGCGACGAGGCGGTGCACGGCTATTATATCGGCTACAAGTTCCAGCGCGGGCTGGAGCGGCTCGGTGATGAGAGAAGGCAGGAGATCAAGGATTTCGCCTTCGAGCTGCTGCTCGAACTCTACGATAATGAGGCCAGATATACCGAAGCGCTCTATGACGGCGTCGGGCTGACCGAGGACGTCAAGAAGTTCCTGCACTACAATGCCAACAAGGCGCTGATGAACCTCGGCTATGAGGCGCTTTTCCCGGCTGATGCCTGCAAGGTCAACGCGGCGATCCTGTCGGCACTTTCGCCGAATGCCGACGAGAACCACGACTTCTTCTCCGGCTCCGGCTCCTCCTATGTCATCGGCAAGGCAGTGGCGACCGAGGACGAGGACTGGGATTTCTGAGGTTTGATCGCCGTCTCCCCCTTATCATTTGCTTCCCTATCGCCCACATTCAGCTGAAACTAAATTCAGTACTCGCCGATATGGCGCAGCAGGAGTTTTTGATGTCGTCTCTTTTGGACAAGGCCGGGACTACCGTCGAAGCGGATGATGGCGTCTGGCCGATCCGCAGGAGACGGATCCTCGACTGGCTGGTGAACGAGACGCGCGGCGAGCGGTTCATCGACAACATCCTGGTGGAGATGTGCGAGAAGCTATTGGCATCAGGGGTGCCGGTGGCGCGCGCGACATTGCATTTCAGGACGAACCATCCGCAATGGATTGGCGCCCGCATCCTCTGGAAGGAGGGTCTGACGGAGGCGAAGATCAACACTTTCGCCTATGGTGTCGAAAATACCCCGGAGTTCCTGAAAAGTCCCGTCAATGCGATCCATCAGGGTGCGGAGGAGGTGCGCAAACAGCTGGAAGACACAGCCGACGGCGACGAGGATTCATTCTACCAGGAACTGCGCGACGACGGTCTCACGGAGTATATCGCCTGGCCGGTCGAGCATACGTTCGGCAAACGGCACGTCGCGACATTTTCCACCAGCCGGCCGGGCGGTTTTACGAATGATCATATCGATTCCCTGCGCGACCTGCTGCCGGCCCTGACCCTCGTCAGCGAAATCCGGCTGAAGAACATCATGGCGCGCACGCTGCTGCAGACCTATGTGGGACCGCATGCGAGCGAGCAGATCCTGTCGGGTGTTACGACGCGTGGCAGGGGCGCGACCGTCGGCGCGGCGATCATGATCTGCGATCTGCGCGACTTTACGGCGATTTCGGATCTCTGGCCGCGCGACGACGTCATCCATCTGCTCAACGATTATTTCGACGCTATGTCCGACCCGATCGAGCGCTATGGCGGAGAGATCCTGAAGTTCATGGGCGACGGCTTGCTGGCGATCTTCCCGCTGAGTAAGGAAACGGCCTGTCATGATCTGCTGCAGGCGATCCGTGAGGGCCAGGAGTTGATGGCGCAATTGAACCAGCAGCATGCGAGCAATGGGCGCGAACCGCTGCGCTACGGCGTCGGCGTGCATGTCGGCGATGTCATGTACGGCAATATCGGCTCGCGCCGGCGGCTGGATTTCACCGTCATCGGGCCGGCGGTCAATGTCGCCTCGCGGCTGGAAAGCCTGACCAAGGAGGTCAAGCGTCCGGTGCTGCTATCGCGGGCCTTCGTCGAAATGGCGGGCTGCGCGGAGGAGATGGACAGTCTCGGCACCTTCCCGCTGCGCGGGCTCGGCGAACCGGTCGACGTCTTCGCCTTTCCAGAGGGCAGGTAGCTCAGACCCCTCGCTTGTTTCCCCAAAGCAGCACGTGCAGTTGAGGCAGCACGCGGGCTGCAAACCATTGGTCCGCCGTCAGCTTGTCGACAAGCCAGTGCATCCGATCCATCACACCGTCGATATCAATGCGGGCGTCGTCATCGTCGGGCGGCGGCGGGGTGTGGTTGCCGGGTTGGAGGAACAGGGGAATTTGCGGATAGCGCTCACCTGCCCGTTGGGCGAATGCGTAGTCGGCATCGTCGAAGACGACGATCTTCAGGACGATCTCGGGGCCACCGGCGGCCAGTCGAAGACAGTTGTCCACCTGGTCCCAATCCGTCGGCATGCCGCTGGATGGCGGTTTGGGGCTGATGACCAGGACGTCGAGATCGCGAAACCAGGCCTGGGCTATGCTTCCCTGCGTTTCCAGTGCAAAGCGGTATCCTTGGGAATGGCCAAGTTCGATCAGCGGCCTTAAGGGCTGGATCGCCGGATTGCCTCCGGAAAGGGAAACCGTCAGTGGCTTTGCCCCGGAGAGTTCGGTGACCTTATGCCAGATCGCCTCGGGGGACATCGGAATCCATTGATCGCGGAAGGCGCTGTCGACCGCGTGCAGGCTGTCGCACCAGGAACATCGATAATCACAGCCGCCTGTTCTGACGAACACCGTCGGCAGCCCGATCAAGGCGCCTTCACCCTGGATGGTCGGGCCGAAGATCTCGCTGACGCGAATGGTTCCGCCACTCACGGCCTGTACTCCGCCCAGGTTTTCGGCGTCTCGCTGACGCGAACCGACGATGTCTCCGGGAAGCGCTGCTTGCACCAGTCGTAAAAGTGCCTTGCCAGGAACTCGGAGGTGACTTTCGAATGGCCGAAGACGTCGTTCAGGTGCCGATGATCGAAGGTTTCGTCGATATAGCGCTTGAGCGACGAGAGGTCGTGGTAGTCACGAACGAAGCCGTCATCATTCAGGCTTTCGGCGGAGAGCTCGATGACCACGATGTAGTTGTGGCCGTGGAGCCGAGCGCATTGATGGTCGGCGGGCAGGTGATCCAGCTGATGGGAGGCGGAGAGGTGAAACTCCTTGGTGATGCGGTACATCAACGCGCCTCCGTCGCCGAATATTGCGACAGGGCCGCTTTCCAGAAGTCCCGGTCATCGTACTCGGTCGGATCGGGAACGCCGGTCAGATGGAAGGCCTCGCGGCGTTCGACGCAGGTTCCGCAGCGCCCGCAGTGGAGCCTGCCGCCCTTGTAGCAGGACCATGTTTCCGAAAACGGCGTGCCGTGTTTTTCGCCGTCAACCACGATCGCCGCTTTGGGAACATCGACATAGGGTGCAAGCAATTTCACGCTGGCATAACCCTCCAGCGCTTCGTTCTGCATGCGCTGGAAGGCGTCGATGAAGCCCGGCCGACAGTCGGGGTAAATGAAGTGGTCGCCACCATGCACGGCGACGGCAACGGCATCTGCCTTTTGCGCTGCCGCCAGACCGAAGGCGATGGCCAGCATGATGGCGTTGCGGTTCGGGACGACCGTGGCTTTCATGGTCTCCTCGGCATAGTGGCCGTCGGGAACCTCGACATTGTCGGTCAGGGCCGATCCGCTGAGATGGCCGCCGATGCTGGCAATGTCGATAATATGATGGGGAACGGAAAGGCGTGCGGCACACTTCGCGGCGAATTCGAGTTCCTTGCGATGCCGTTGGCCGTAGTCGAAGGAGATTAGGCCGATAAGCTGTTTTTCCGCGGCTATCCTGTGGGCAAGCGAAACGGAGTCCAGTCCGCCGGAGCAGACGACGATGGTTTTCATATTTTGGATCCCTTGTTTTGACCGGGTGGGCTGCGACCGGATTACGCGGTGCTTCTAGGACAAATCACGCGTCATGCAAACAGTTTTAAGAGGTCGGCCGTCACAGCCGAGCGGTTAACCGACCGGAAAGTTGATCTGCGGCGGCAGCAGAAGCTGCAGATCTTCGGCGTCCGGATTGTTGATGCGCTGCAGCAGCATGCGGCCGAGATCCTCGCCGGCGGCCGTCAGGTCCTCGTGGATCGTGTCGACCTTCGGCTGCAACTGGCTGAGAAGGCGGGACGTCTCCTTGGCGACGATATCGTAATCGATGGCCAGTAAACGGCCGGCATCGCTCATGCCGCTGATGACGGCGAGCGCCGAAACTTCGCCGGGACAGATGAAACCGTCAGGAGCATCCGGGGCATCAGCGCGGCTGCGAATGAAGTCGCGCAGCACACCCGCCGGTGTATCCAGATCGATGGCTTCGGGGATCTCATAGGCGATGCCTGCTTCGCGCACCGCCGTCATGAAACCATGCAGAATATGCTGGCAGAAGGTCAGCCGTTTCGGCGGCAGGATCACCGCCACCTTTCTGCGGCCCTTGGCGATCAGCCGGCGCGTCGCCTCATAGGCAAAGGTGAAATTGTCATAGTCGACATAGGGGTGCGGCGTCGAAAATTCGGTGCGGCCGTGACAGATGAAGGGAAAGCCGGTTTCGAGCAGCAGGCGGACACGGGCATCGAGCGGTTCGGTGCGTGTGAAGATCAGCCCGTCGGCGAGGTGGTTGCGGATAATGTATTCGGCGGCCTCGACGTCGGTCGTCGACAGGAAGTTCGGTGCGACGACTAGATGGTAGGCGGTCTCTTTCAGCGCCTTGGCGATGCCGTACATGATCGAGGTGCTGAAGCCGACCACCTCCTCGTGCGAATCGAGCAGAATGGCGATGACGTTGGTGCGGCCGGTCTTCAGACGCTGCGCGGCCCGGTCGGGGAGATAGCCGATCTCGCGGGCGATACGGTGCACGCGTTGACGGGTCTCCAGCGAAATCTGCGGCGCGTCGGAAAGCGCCCGTGACACCGTCGTCACGGCAAGACCGGCGATCGTGGCGATCGTTCGCAAGGTCGGCTTGCCGCGCCTGTGTGCGATATCGAAATTTTCGCCGCGTTGCGGCCGGGACGGTTCGGTCACCCTGAGCTTTCCATGGTGGATTTGCCGACACAATAACACGATGAATCCGGCACGCAATCAACGAATGAAAACGTTTTAAATTTTTACGTTTTGTTAATCTTACAGAAAATATCTATTAGTTTCAATGCCATGGAGAAATAACCATATTTTTCTCGACAGTCGAGAAAGGACTTGACGATCAAAGAGTTATAACGTTTTAAATTAGCAACCGCGCGGAGGAGCGCGGTCGTATGTCGACCGCCACAATGGGTGGAAAACATCGGGCGGCAGGGAGGGTCCCGCCGCCGATTTGCAAATGGGAGGAAATTCATGCGCAAGTTTTTGAGCTCGGCAGCGATTGCTGTCGTGATGATGGCCGGCCTGAGCGCAGCGCAGGCTGCCGACGTGAAGGAAGTGCAGATGCTGCACTGGTGGACGTCGGGCGGCGAGGCAGCGGCGCTGAACGTTCTGAAGCAGGACCTGTCGAAGGAAGGTTTTGCCTGGAAGGATGTTCC
>Ga0207426_1000860_pt1 | contig 31819 bp, 34 predicted proteins | sample AraplaMF_Cvi_mMS_FD_184265 | JGI IMG/M metagenome (GOLD analysis project Ga0207426, IMG submission 184265) | Arabidopsis root microbial communities from the University of North Carolina, USA - plate scrape MF_Cvi_mMS (SPAdes) (version 2) | ecosystem: Host-associated > Plants > Roots > Endosphere... | reverse complement strand
GGAGCGCTGAGCCGATGGCCAGCCTCACCCTTCCCCGCAACGGCGGCGGTCTCGAGAGCTACGCGATCCGCAACGCGCCGCTGCCGATGCCGGCGCCGGGCAGCGCCCCGGCCTTCAACCGGGTCGCCTATGCCGCGGCGCATGTCGTGGCCGACCCGCTGGCCGACAACGATCCCTGGCTGGACACTGCGGTCGACTGGGACCGCACCATCGCCTTCCGCCACTATCTCTGGGACCTCGGCCTCGGCATCGCCGAGGCGATGGACACCGCCCAGCGCGGCATGGGGTTGGACTGGCCGACCGCCAAGGCGCTGATCGGCCGGGCCCTGGCCGGGGCGAAGGAGCGGCCGGGCGCGGTGATCGCCTGCGGCGCCGGCACCGACCATCTGCCGCCCGGCCCCGGCGTCACCATCGCCGATGTGATCGCCGCCTATGAGCAGCAGATCGAGGCGGTGGAGGGCCTGGGCGGACGGGTGATCCTGATGGCCAGCCGTGCCCTGGCCGCCGTGGCCAAGGGACCGGACGACTATGTCCGCGTCTATGGCCGGATCCTGGGCCAGGTGAAGCAACCGGTGATCCTGCACTGGCTGGGCGAGATGTTCGACCCGGCGCTGGCCGGCTATTGGGGCGATGCCGACCACGACCGGGCGATGGACACCTGCCTGGCCGTGATCCGCGACAGCGCCGCCAAGGTCGACGGCATCAAGATCTCGCTCTTGTCCAAGGAGAAGGAGATCGCGATGCGCCGCCGGCTGCCGGCGGGCGTGCGCATGTACACCGGCGACGACTTCAACTATGCCGAGCTGATCGCTGGCGACGAGCAGGGCTATTCCGACGCGCTGCTGGGCATCTTCGACGCCATCGCCCCCGCCGCCTCGGCCGGGCTGGCGCGGCTGACGGCCGGCGACGAGGCCGGGTTCCACGACATCCTGACGCCGACCGTGCCGCTGAGCCGGCACATCTTCAAGGCGCCGACCCGCTTCTACAAGACCGGGGTGGTGTTCCTGGCCTATCTGAACGGGCTGCAGGACCATTTCCTGATGATCGGCGGCCAACAGAGCACCCGGTCGCTGCCGCATCTGGCCGAGCTGTTTCGCCTGGCCGACGCCGCCCGCGTGCTGCGCGACCCGGACCTGGCGGTGCATCGGATGCGCAAGGTGCTGGCCGTGGGCGGGGTGGAATAGCCGATCGTGAGCGCTCCCCGCCTGCGCGTCGTCGAGGCCCGGCTGCATGAGCGGCGGGTGCGGTTCCGGCTGCCTTTCCGCTTCGGTGCCGCCACCGTCACCGGGGCGCCGCAGGCCTTCCTGCGGCTGACGGTCGAGGCCGCGGATGGCCGCCGCGCCGAAGGTCAGGCGGCCGAGCTGATGGTGCCGAAATGGTTCGACAAGGACCCGGCCCTGACCGAGAAGCAGAATTTCGACCAGCTGCGCCGGTCGCTCGCCCTTGCCCGTCCCTTCTATCTCGAGGAGCGCCCTGTCCCGGCCTTCGCCCTGAGCGCCGCGATCGAGAAACGGCAGCACACCGCCTGCGCGGCGGAAGGGCTGGGCGGGCTGATCGCTTCCTTCGGCCTGGCGCTGTTCGACCGCGCCGTGATCGACGCGCTGTGCCGGATCGAGGGCATCGACGCGGTCACCGCGGTGCGCACCAACCGGATCGGGCTCACGACCGCGACTGCGCCCGATCTCGGGGATTTCGACATGGGCCTGTTCCTGGCCGGGCTGTCGCCCTCCGACACTCTGCACGCCCGCCACACGGTCGGGCTGGCCGACCCGATCACCACCGCCGAGATCGCCGAACCTCTCAATGACGGGCTGCCGCAGAGCCTGGAGCAGGCGATCGCCGCCTATGGCCACAGCCATTTCAAGCTGAAGCTGAGCGGCCGGGCCGAGCCCGACCTGGACCGGCTGCGCCGGATCGCCGCCGTGCTGGATCGGCTGCCGGAGTACCGCGTCACCCTGGACGGCAACGAGCAGTTCGCCGAGGCCGGACCCGTCGCCGAATTCTGGGACCGCCTCAACACCGATCCGGCCTTGTCCCGGCTGCGATCCGCCGTGCTGTTCCTGGAGCAGCCGATCTCCCGCGCCCGGGCGTTGGCCGAGCCGATCCATGCGCTGGCCGAACGGGTGCCGGTCGAGGTCGACGAGTCCGATGCCAGCATCGACGCCTTCCCGCAGGCGCGCGCCCTGGGCTATCGCGGCATCTCGTCGAAATCCTGCAAGGGCTTCCATCGGGCGCTGCTGAACCGGGCCCGGATCGCCAAGTGGAGCGCCGAGGACGGCGTCCGCTACTTCCTGTCAGCCGAGGACCTGACCACCCAGGGCGGCATCGCCCTGCAGCAGGACCTGGTGCTGGCGGCGCTGGGCGGCACCCGCCATGTCGAGCGCAACGGTCACCACTATGTCGACGGCATGGCCGGCGCGCCCGCGGTGGAGCAGCAGGCCTTCCTGGCCGCCCATCCCGACCTCTACACCGAGACCGCCGGCCGTGCCCGGCTGAGCATTCGTGGCGGACGCCTGGCTATCGGCTCGGTGCTGGCCGCGCACGGCCTGGGCACCGCCCTCACCCCCGACTGGTCGGCGATGGCCGACGGACCGACGGAGATCTGATCCATGGCTCAAGGTCTGTCGATCAACCTCGCCACCACACGCATGCAATGGGACATGCGCCAGGCGGCCGAGGCCTGCCTGGGCCACGGCATCACCGCCATCGCCCCCTGGCGCGACCAGGTGCAGAAGATCGGCCTGGACGAGGCGGCGCGGATCGTTCGCGACAACGGCTTCAAGGTCACCGGTCTGTGCCGCGGCGGCATGTTCCCGGCCGGCGACCCCGAGGCCCGCAAGGCCGCGATCGACGACAATCTGCGCGCGGTCGACGAGGCGGCGGCCCTGGGCGCCGACTGCCTGGTGCTGGTGGTCGGCGGGCTGCCGGCCGGGTCGCGCGACATCGGCGCCGCCCGGCAGATGGTGGCCGACGGCATCGCAGCCATCCTGCCGCATGCCCGGGCCAGCGGCATCCCGCTGGCGATCGAGCCGCTGCACCCGATGTACGCGGCCGACCGCGCCTGCGTGAACACGCTGAAGCAGGCGCTGGACATCTGCGACCTGCTGGGCGACGGCATCGGCGTCGCCATCGACGTCTACCATGTCTGGTGGGACCCTGAGCTGATGCCGCAGATCGCCCGGGCCGGCGCCGAGCGGCGCATCCTGGCGCATCACATCTGCGACTGGCTGGTGCCGACCACGGACCTGCTGCTGGACCGCGGCATGATGGGCGACGGGGTGATCGACCTGCGCGGCATCCGCGCCGCGATCGAGGCCGCCGGCTTTTCGGGCCCTCAGGAGGTCGAGATCTTCTCGGCCGAGACCTGGTGGAAGCGCCCGGGCGACGAGGTGCTGAAGACCTGCGTCGAGCGTTATCACTCAGTTTGCACGCTGTAACGGGGCACCCTGTAACGGGGTTTGGAGGCGGAAATGGGCAAGACGAAGGTCGCGCTGGTCGGAACCGGCCATCGCGGTGCCGGAACCTGGGGCCGGGAGCTGCTGGCCCAGGTCGGCGACGTGGTCGAGATGGTCGGCCTGTGCGACCAGAACCCGCTGCGGCTGGAGCGGGCGCGGGCGGCGATCGGCGTCGACGCGCCGGTGTTCACCGATCTCGGGGCCATGCTGCGCGAGACCCGGCCGGACCGGCTGATGGTGTGCAGCCGCGACAGCGCGCATGACGACCACATCGTCCAGGCGCTGGAGGCCGGGGTCGACGCCATCACTGAGAAGCCGATGACCACCACGGCGGAGAAGTGCCGCCGCATCCTGGCCGCGGAGAAGCGCACCGGCCGCCGGGTCGACGTCACCTTCAACTACCGCTACGCGCCGACCTCGCAGCGGATCAAGCAGCTGCTGCTGGACGGCGCCATCGGCGACGTCGTGTCGGTCGACTTCCACTGGTATCTCGACACCAAGCACGGCGCCGACTATTTCCGCCGCTGGCACGCCTATCGCGCCAATTCCGGCAGCCTGTTCGTGCACAAGGCCACCCATCATTTCGACCTGCTGAACTGGTATCTGGCGTCGGAGCCCGAGGAGGTGTTCGCCCGCGGCGAGCTGCGCCATTACGGCCGCAAGGGCCCGTTCCGCGGCACCCGCTGCAAGACCTGCGCCCGCGCCGGCGAGTGCGACTTCCACTTCGACGTCTCGTCCGACGCCTGGCTGACGATGCTGTATGAGGACCCGTCGCGCGAGGACGGCTATGTCCGCGACGCCTGCGTGTTCCGCGAGGACATCGACATCCCGGACACGATGAGCGCGGCGCTGCGCTACCGGAATGGCGTCCAGGTCTCCTACTCGCTCAACACCTTCATGCCGATCGAGGGCCACCACCTGGCCTTCAACGGCACCAAGGGTCGGATCGAAGTGCGGCAGTTCGAGCGCCAGCCCTGGACCACACCGCCGGCCGACGAGATCCTGCTGATGCGCAACTTCGGCGCGGTCGAGCACATCTGGGTGCCGCAGGAGCATGGCGGCCATTGGGGCGGCGACCCGAAGATGCAGGCGATGCTGTTCCGCCCCGGCCTGCCGGACCCGCTGGGCCTGCGCGCCGATGCCCGCGCCGGGGCGCTGGCGGTGCTGTGCGGCGTCGCGGCGCTGGACAGCATCGACAGCGGCCGCAGCGTCGCGGTGGCGCCGCTGCTGGAGGGCTGAGCGCGCCTATTGCCGGGCGATCTCGCCAACCCCGGACAGCGTGCACCAGCCGGGCTTCCTCGACGTCCAGTAGGCCCGCGCCGGCGGCTCGAAGCCCGGGTCGGCGAAGCACCCGACCGACACCGAGATCGCGCCGGGGAGGCCCTCGGCGCGCATGAACACCAGGCCGCCGCAGGTCGGGCAGAAACAGTGCTCGAGCCAGCGGCCGGCCTCGCTGCCGCGCCGCCACTGCCGCTGCTCGCCCTCGACCGACATGATTGCCGCCTCCGCGAACCGGGCCCGGACCGCGAAGGCGCTGCCCGTCGCCCGCTGGCAGTCCAGGCAGCAGCAGGCATAGACGCCCAGTGGCGGGCCCGCGAGCGTCAGCCGCAGGCTGCCGCAGGCGCAGGACGCGACCCGCGTCTCTTCCGCTTCGTCGTTCATGGTCCGAGCTCCCCTCTCCTCCTATTGAATATACCGGCTGAGCACGGCGAAATCGTCCGGCTCATGGCCGGCCGCGATTGCGGACCGGAACACCCGGTCGAAGGCGTCCGGCACGGTGCGATCCAGGCCCCGCTCCCGGTAGAGCTCGAGCAGTTGCCGGAAGGCGGCATGATGCGCGCCGACCGAGGCCAGCGTCCCTTCGTCCCCGGCGAGGCGGCCCCGCCGGACCCGGCCGACGAGATCGGCCACCGCCAGGTCCACCACCGGCTTGAACGCCGGCATCTGGGCTTCGTACGCGCCGAGCGGGATCGCCTCAGCGTGGCAGACAGCGATCCCGTGCAGGGCGCCGAACAGCGCACCCCACATCTGCACCAGCAGGGCTGCGTCGAGCGCCGAGGCATGACCAGGGTCCTCCCCGACATGCTGCGGGTTGCCGCCGAGCGCGAGCAGAACCGCCCGGTGCCGCTCGAACAGCCCGGCCGGACCGGAATAGAGGATGGTCGCGCCGGGCTCGCCGATGAAGTTCGGCGTCGCCATGACCGCGCCGTCGAGATAGTCGATGCCGTGCCGCGCTGCCCAGGACTCCGCCTCGCGCGCCTGGCCCGGCGACCCCGAGGTCAGCTGCAGCAGCAGCCGGCCGCGCAGCGCCGCCTCGACCTCCGCCGTCCGCAGCAGCCGGTCGCCGGCGGCGTAGTCCGACACGTTGACGATGACGATCCGCGCGGCATCCGCCGCCGCCGCCACCGACGGCGCCGCCTGCGCCCCGACCGCCAGCAGCGGCGCCGCCCGCTCCGCCGTGCGGTTCCACACCCCGACAGGATAGCCCTGCCGCAACAGGGCGCGTACCAGGGCGGATCCCATCCGTCCGGTGCCGATGACGGAAATTTCGGGCTTCATGTGCAATCTCCGGATGAAAAGGCCGGCCCGAAATCTACGCTCGACTTGAGCCCCATCAAGTACTTACAATGAAATCCGTCACGCACATCCATGTCAGTATTGCGGAAAATGGGACCTCATCGGAAAGATGGCTGCGGCTGGAGCACTGCCCTGGCGGTGATCGGCGGCAAGTGGAAGACCGACATCCTGTGGGAGCTGCATCTCGGCCGGCGCCGATTCGGCGAGCTGAAGCGGCTGCTTCCCGGCATCAGCGAGCGGATCCTGACCCTGCAGTTGCGCGAGATGGAGGCGGACGGCCTCATCCGCCGCGAAGTCTTCGCCGAGGTGCCGCCGCGGGTGGAATATTCGGTGACCGAGTTCGGCCTGACCCTGAACGACGCGGTCGTTGCCATGTCGCACTGGGGCAAGGCCTATGAGGCCAGGATCTCGGCCAGCCGCCGGATCGCCTGATCACCGCGCCATCCCCGCAATGCCGAATCCCGGCCCTTCCCGTCCGGCCGGATTTCCGCCACCTTGCCGGCCCGACGGGAGGAAGCGGGGAATGATCGACCTCGACACCAGGCTGGGCGCGCGCGCATGACCCAGTCCGCCGACATCGCCGGCAAGGCACCTGCAGGCAGCGCCCCGCTGCTGGGCCTGCTGCTGCTGTGCTCCTTCCTGTGGGCCACCGCCTATCTGCTGATGAAGATGCTAGGCACCGACATCGCCCCGATGCCGTTGACCGCCATCCGCGGCATCCTGGGCGGCGGCTTGCTGGCGCTGTGGCTGCTGGGCCGGGGCCAGGGCATCCTGCCGCGCGGCCGGGAATGGCGCGACTGGATCGTGCTGGGCATCCTGCAGGGCATCGTCCCGAACACGCTGACCGCCTATGCCCTGGCCGACACCGAAGCCGGGCTGGCGGCGCTGATCGCGGCGTCGAGCCCGCTGATGGTGGCGGTGCTGGCGCATCTTCTGTTCGCCGACCAGCGGCTGACCGGCCGGCGCGCCGGCGGCGTGCTGGCCGGCTTCGCCGGCATGGCGATCCTGATCGGCCCTGCCGCCGTCTCCGGCAGCGGGCTGTTCGGGCCGCTGGCGATGCTGGCGACCGCCGCCAGCTATGCCGTCGGCGTGATCTATGTCCGCAGCATTCCGGCGCCGCAGCCGGTGCGGCTGGCGCTGGGCCAGCAGGTGTTCTCCGGCCTGCCGACCATGATCGCGGTGCTGGCCATCACCGGCCCGGCCGCCTTCGTCGCAGTGCCGGCGCATGGGCTGGAGCTGGTGGTGTTCGGCGTCTTCTCCACCGCCCTGCCGATCGCGCTGTACATGCAGATCCTGCGCCTGGCCGGGCCGACGCTGGGGTCGATGAACGCTTATCTGACCCCGGTCTGGACCGTGCTGCTGGGCGTCGTGATCCTCCACGAGACAGTCGGCCCGCGCGAGATTCTCGGCGGGCTGGTGGTGCTGGGCGGCATCGCCATCGCCTCGTCGGCGAGAGCTCGAGGAGGCCTTTCGCGAACAGGGAGCGCAGCCGAACCATGACCGTGACCCCACGCGATCCTGCGATGGCTCGCGATCCTGCTGCCTTCGTGGCCGGAGCGATCGCCGCACAGGTGATCGGCGGGTTGGTCGCGCAGATGTCGCCCTTCATGATCGGCGGATTCATGGCCGGCCTGTCGCTTTCGGAACGGGAGGCCGGCCTGGTCGCCTCCGTCGAGTTCCTCACCCTCGCCATGACCTCGATCGTCATCGCGCCCGTCCTGCCCCGGCTATCCTATCGGCGCGTCGGCCTCGCAGCCGTCGCGCTTGCCCTGCTCGCCCAGGGTGCATCGATCTTCAGCGCTTCGCTGGAGGCGCTGGTCCTGTTGCGCGGGCTTGCGGGTATCGGCGAGGGCGCGCTGTGCGCCGTGTCGCTCTCCGTCGCCGCCTCCCATTCCCGCAACCCAGACAAGGTCTACGGCTACTTCCAGGTCGCGTGGGCCCTGGGCAGCGTCCCGCTTTTCGCCGCCGGCGGCGAGCTCACCGCCGCCTATGCGCATCGCGGCATCCTGGCGCTGATCGCCGGCGTGACGCTGGCGCTCTCGCCGCTGCTGCTGCTCATCCCGGACACCCGGGCCAGGCGCGAGGATGCCGTGGCGAACACGGCGCAGGCCTCACCGCTGCTCGGCGTCATGACGTTCGCGGCGATCGTGCTCTATCTGGCGGCCTCCGCCGCGCTGTATGCATTCAGCGCGGCTCTCGGCGAGCGCGCCGGCCTTGATACCAGCGCGGTCGGCTATGCGTTGACCGTCGCATCATTGGTCGGTCTCGCCGGCGCCGGCGCGGCCGCCGCGCTCAATATACGCTGGGGACGGGCGATCCCGATCTCGGGGTTCTGCGCCGGCTTCGTACTCTGCGCGCTCGTGCTGTGCCTCTCGCACGACCGGAGCGTCTACACCGTCGCCCTCGTCGCGTCGGTCGTCATCTACTACTTCTCGATCCCCTATCTGTTCGGCCTCGCCGCCGCGCTCGACCGCAGCGGGCGCTGGGCCGCGGCGGCGGGATCGGCCTATCTGCTCGGCTTCGCCGCCGGCCCCCTGGTCGCCGGCGCCGTGATCGCGGCGGCGGGCTATGCCGGCTTCGCCGCGGCCTGCGTCGCCCTCACGGCCGTCGCCTGGGGGCTGGCCATGGCCGTCAATCGGCGCCTGAGAGGCCCGGCGCGCGCCGCGCTCCCCACCGACGCGCCGGCGACCTAGGCCTCAGCCGTCTCGCGCAGCTCGGCCGGCAGCGCCTCCCAGACGCGAACCAGCTCACCGACGGAATTCAGCTGCATCTTGTGCATGACGTTGCTGCGATGGAGCTTGACGGTGACCTCGCTGATGCCGAGGTCATAGGCGATCTGCTTGTTGAGGCGCCCCAGCGCCACGGCGCCCATCACCTGCCGCTCGCGCGGGGTCAGGGTCTTGTAGCGGTCGACATGCAGCCGGGCGACCCGGGCCTTAGCGCGATGCGCGGCATCCATCGCAACGCCTGCAGACACGGCGTCCAGCAGCGTCTGGTCGCGCACCGGCTTGGTGAGGAAATCCACGGCGCCGGCCTTCATCGCCTGGACCGTCATCGGGATGTCGCCATGCCCGGTGAGGAAGATGATCGGCTTTGGGTTGCCGCTCTGGGCCAGATGATGCTGCAGGTCGAGGCCGCTCGCCCCCGGCAGGCGCACGTCGAGGATCATGCAGCCGGGGTTGTCCAACACGCCGGCGTCGAGCAGTTCGCGGGTCGAGGCGAAGCAGGCCGGCTGGAGGCCTGCCGACAGGACCAGCTCGGACAGCGCCTCCCGAACCGGCGCATGATCGTCGACGATGATGACGAGCGTTTGCTCCGCCTCGCTCCTCCGCTGCTGCGATGCCGGTGCCGAATTCCGCAGGTGCGGCTGGTCAAGTTGCATGATCATCCTCCCTGTCTCGATTGCGCAAGGCGTCGCCGACGGCCGCAAGCAGGACCTTGGCGTCGAAGGGCTTGCGGAAAAATCCGCTGATGCCCTGGGCCCGAACCTGATCCGCGATTTCGTGGCGGCCGGTGATCAGGAACACCGGCAGCTCCGGACGCACTTTCCTGACCAGGTCGCGAAGCTCGAAGCCGTCCATGCCGGGCATTCCAACGTCAGTGATCAGCACATCCAGGCCGGACAGCCCGCTGATCAGCAGGGACGCCGACGACCGGAAGCTGCGGGCGACATAGCCCGCGGACTCCAGAAGCTCCTCCAACGACTCCAGCAGCCTCGGATCGTCATCGACGATCGCCACGACGGATCTAGGCTCGCTCACGCTCAACTCCCCCCGCCCGGCGCGAATGCGTGATCGGTATGTCCAGTCTCTCCGCGATCCGCACGAGATCGGCGAGCGACGCCGCCGCCATCTTCTGCATCACGTTCCTGCGATGGATCTGCAGCGTGACCTCGCTGATTCCCAGCTCGGCGGCGGCCTGCTTGTTGAGCAGGCCGCTGATCACCAGCGGCAGCACCTCGCGTTCGCGCGGCGTCAGGTCGAGATAGCGTTGCCGCAACGCGCCGAGCTCGGCGCGCTCCGATCGCTGTTCCCGATCCAGGGCGATCGCCGCCTGGACCGCGGCCATGAGGTCCGCATCGCTGAAGGGCTTGGTCAGGAAGTCGACGGCGCCGAGCTTGATCGCACGCACCGACGACGGAATGTCGCCATGCCCGGTGATGAAGACGATCGGGGGATGGACGTCGTGGGACAGCTGCGCCTGGAACTCCAGCCCGTTGATGTCGGGCAGCTCGACATCGAGGATCAGGCAGGCAGGGAGATCGGGCCTGGCAGAGGCGACATAATCCGAGGCGGCGGCGAAGGTCTCGGCCCGCCATCCCAGGGATTCCAGCAACTCGCCGATCGCCTCGCGCACCCGCGCGTCGTCATCCACCACGAAGACGATCTCCTCGCGCGGGCTCACGACGCCTCTCTCGCCGTCAGCGGAAGCGTGAAGGCGACGGTCGCCCCATGCGATTCGTTGTTGGCGGTCCAGAGGCGGCCGCCATGCGATTCGACGATCGAACGGCAGATGGCCAGCCCCATGCCCATGCCATGCGGCTTGGTCGTGAAGAACGGCTCGAAGACGCGCTCGGCGTCATTGAAGCCCGTTCCGGCGTCACGGACCTCGACCCGGATCGCATCCGAGCCGTCGCGGAAAGACCCGATCTGGAGTGCGCGCGCGCCGTCGACCACGCCGTCCATCGCCTCGATCCCGTTCCGGATCAGGTTCACGAGCACCTGCTGCACCTGGATGCGATCGAGCGCGACCGACGACAGGTCCGATTCGAGCGTCGTCTTGATGCGGACGTCCTTCGCCATGATCTCATCGGCCATCAGCCGGCAGACTTCGCCGATCAGCCGGTTGACGTCCTCCGGCACCCTGGCGTGCGGCGTGCGACGGAACAGGGCACGGATCTGGCTGACGACATCCGCCGCCGCGTTGGCGTCGCGGGTGATGCGTTCGGCCGTGATCTTCGCGCGCTCGATGTTCGGCGGATCGGCAGACAGCCAGCGGTGGCAGGCGTGGGAATTGGCGACGACCGCGGCCAGCGGCTGATTCACCTCATGCGCGATCGAGGCGGAAAGCTCGGCCAGGCTCGCGGCCTGGGTCGCCCGCGCGAGCTGGTCCGAGGCGCGCCGCAGCGCTTCCTCGGCATGCACCTGATCATCGATGTCGTGACAGAGACCGAACCACTGCACGATGCGTCCGCTCTCATCCCGCATCGGCTCGGCCCGGCCCGACATCCAGCGATACACGCCATCCGCGCGACGCAGGCGATACTTCATCGAGAAGCGATCGCCCGTGACGAGGCAGCGGCCGAGAACGTCACCCACCTCCGCCACATCGTCCGGATGGAAGATGGTGTCGAACACCACTTCCAGCTGGCGCTTATCCGCCAGGTCCATGCCGAGAAAATCCGCCATGTGCTTGTTGGCGAGGGTGGTCTCCCCGTCCGGGGTCAGGCGCCAGAGGTTGCTCGGGATCATGTCCACGAGCAGCGACAGCTCCCGTTCCCGGCCGCGCAATGCCTCTTCGGCGTGCAACTGATCGTTGATGTCGCGGCACAGGCCGTACCACTGGACGATACGGCCGCCCTGATCCCGCATCGGCTCCGCGCTGCCCTCCATCCAGCGATAGACGCCGTCGGCACGGCGCATGCGATACTTCATGGAGAAGCTTTCGCCGGTGACGAAGCAGCGATTGAGCGCCCGACCGAAGCCGGCTGCGTCATCGGGGTGGACGGCGGCTTCGATGAAGGCGGCCAGCCGGCGCGTCCCGGGCTTGTTCGCATCGATGATGCCCGGGCCGAGAAAATCGATCAGGCGCTTGTTGGCGAAGTTCGGCTCGCCGTCCGGCGTCAGCCGCCAGAGATAGATCGGAACCATGTCGACAAGCTGCGAGAGTTCCCGCTCCCGGTCGCGCAACGATTCCTGCGCCTGGACCTCGTCCTCGATATCGAGGGAGACGCCGTACCACTGCACGACCGTCCCGCCCTGATCGCGCCGAGGCTCAACCCGGCACTCCGCCCAGCGATAAACGCCGTCGCCTTCACGCCAACGAAACCGCATCACGCCGCCACGGCCGGTTTCGGACGTATCCTGCAACGAGCGCATCACCCCCGGAGCATCCTCGGGATGAACGAGCTCCTGTAGCAGCTTGTCGATCCGCGGCTCCACGAGATCTTCAGGGCGCGCGACGACGGAGCGGAGATAGTCCCGGTATCTCTTGTTGAAATAGACCGGCCCGCCTGTCGACGTCGCGCTCCAGATCCGGATCGGCACGGCGTCGATCGTCTCCTGAAGCTGTTCCCGACTCTGCCGAAGCGCCTCGTCCGCCTGCATCTGGTCGTCGATGTCGTGGCAAAGGCCGTACCACTGGACGATGCCTCCGTCCTGATCCCGCATCGCTTCCGCCCGGCTCGACATCCAGCGATACACGCCGTCGGCACGCCGCAGGCGGTACCGCATGGAAAAGGGCTCGCCGGTGGCGATGCTGCGGCTCAGCACGTCCGCGAACGCTGCCGCCTCGTCCGGATGGACCGCGGCCTCGATCATCGCCGCCAGCCGGGTCATTCCCGGTCTGCTCAGATCCGGCACATCCAGTCCGAGGAAATCCACCATGCGCTTGTTGAAGAAGGTCGGCTCGCCGTCGGGCTTCAACCGCCAGACGTGGCTCGGGACCATGTCCACGAGTTGCGAGAGCTCCCGCTCCCGGTCGCGCAGCGCCGCCACGGCCTTTTCGTGCACGCCGATGTCGATCGACGGAGCGGCGGCGTCCTCGAACCGTTGCTGGGGAGGCACTGCAATCATGATCGGCTGCTCCTGCCGGACAGTGAACGCCAGGGACCGTCAACGCTCCGTCCAGCACCTGTCCTCGACGCCCGGGCCGGCGACATGGCACCCCATCCTACTCCCGGCCGGGCCACCGCCGCACCTCATGGAAAACCATGCATTGCACGAGACGGGCCGATGCGGCAGCCGCCTCCGCACGGTCCGGCACCCCGTCGGCCGGCGCTGCGGCTACGCCAGCTTCCGCTCCCGCCGGATGATGTCGTAGGCGGCGTTGATCCGGGCCATCTTGTCGGTGGCGATGGCGATGAAATCGGCCGGCATGCCGTGGGCGATCAGCCGGTCCGGATGGTGCTCGCGGATCAGCCGGCGATAGGCCGCCTTCAGGCTCTCGTCATCGATCTGCCGCTCGACCCCCAGCACGCCATAGGGATCGACATCGCAGCCGGCGCACTCCTCGGCGCAGAGCCGGTGGAAATCCGCCTGGGCCAGGCCGAACAGCCCGGCCACGGCGCGCAGATAGTCGAGCTCCGCCGGCTTCACGTCGCCATCGGCCTTGGCGATGGTGAACAGGCACTGGAGCAGCTCCTCCAGCACCTCCGGCCGGTCCTTGAACATGCCGGCGAGCTGGCGGGCATAGGGCTCGAACCCCGCGGAATCGCGGCGCGCCAGGTTGAACAGGCGCTCGACATTCGGCTCTTCCTCCGGCGGCACGCGGAAGACCCGGCGGAAGGCCGTCACCTCCTCCGCCGTCACCGCGCCGTCGGCCTTTGCCATCTTGGCACCCAGCGCGATCACGCCGATGGTGAAGGCGATGTGCTGGGTGGCGTCGTCATCCGCCGCCGGCTGGCCGCGATACCAGTCGACGGCATGGCCGGCCACGGCGCCCAGCAACGCCCCGATCGGGCCGCCCATGGCCAGCCCGGCAGCCGCGCCGACGATCTTACCCCAGATGCTCATCCCTCGTTCCGTTCGCCGATACGCCGCCCCTCGCCGCCATGATAGCAGGTCGGGCGGCGGAACGGAGGGTCCGCGATGACGCGGGCTCAGCTGGCCTCGGCGGGATTGCGCAGATAGTAGCGCCGGGTCGGGAACACCGCCTTGATCGTGGCGAAATCCGCCGACCCGGCCGAGCCGCCGCCCGCCGGCAGCCGGGCCGCCGCTTCGTCGATCAGCTCGATCCGGTCACGGGTGCCGGGGTGGGTGGAGAACAGCGAGGTGGTCTTGTCCTCGCCCGGCGGCACCAGCGAGTCCAGGGTCTTGAAGATCGCCGAGGCCTGGCGCGGATCGTAGCCGGTGGCGCGGAACACGGTCAGGATATAGGCGTCGGCCTCGCGCTCATGGCCGCGGGAGTAGCCCGAGGTGATCAGGTCGGACACCGCCGGGGTGAGGGCGTCGAGCCCTCGGCTGGTCCAGTCGTTCAGGCCGGAGACCTGGGCGTTGATCTCCGTCTGGGCCACGCCTTTGACGAACCCGGCCATCCTGTCGGCGAAGCCCTTGTCGTCCAGTTCCTGCACCTGGTGGCTCAGCTCGGCATGACCCATCTCATGTGCGATCACCGCCGCCAGCTCGGACTCGCTGGCGGCGTAGCGCAGCATGCCCTTGTTGATGCCCAGCTTGCCGCCCGGCAGCGCCCAGGCGTTCGGGCTGTTGTCGTCCAGCACCGTGATCTCCCAGCGGAACTGCCGCTTGGACACCCGGAACAGCGGTTCGGAGAAGCTGCGCACCGCCGATTGGACCCGGGCATTGGAATAAGCCCCGCCCGACTGCGCGACCAGGCGCGGATACAGCCCTTGGCCGAGGGCGGCCTCGTCGACCGAGCCCGCCTTGTTGTCCGAGGCGAACAGTTGGCCGAGCGTGTTCGCCGCGCCCATCGGATCGTTGGCATAGTTCTGCGCGGTCTGGCAGCCGCCGAGCGCGAGCGCCGCGAGGCTGGTGCCGGCCCCGGCGAGAAAGCCGCGGCGATGCAGGGTGAATGGCTTGATCAAAATCTCCTCCTCATTCGTGCTTATTTCGTGGTCAGGCTGAAGCTGCGGTCCCAATCGGCGGGCGGCGGTGTCTGGGCACAGGCGCGGGCGCGGTCGCGGTAGAGCGCGGCGGCCGGGTCGGTGCCGGCCATCGCCGCGAAGAGGTCGGCCGCCTCGGCGAAGCGGCGGCGGTAATAGAGGGCCAGCGCGGCATGGAATTGCCGCACCGCCTGCACCTGCTCGACCGTGGCGTCGACCAGCGGCACGATCGGCTCATACACCCGGACCGGCCGCAGCTTGCCCTTGACCGCCAGATAGTCGAGCCGCCGCACCAGCCAGCGCCGCGGCAGGGCGCGATAGGTGGCCTCGCCGATCATCAACTGGCTGCCGTAGAGCTTGTTGGCGCCCTCCAGCCGCGAGGCCAGGTTCACTGCATCGCCGAGCACCGTGTAGTTCAGCCGGGTCGGCGACCCGACATTGCCGACCACGGCCGGGCCGGAGTTGATGCCGGCGCGCAGGCCGAGCGGCGGCAGGCCCTGGTCCTGCATCGCCACGCGGTTGTAGCGACCGAGCGCCGCGAACGCGTCCATCCCGGCGGCGACGGCGTGCTCGGCGCCATGCGGGTCGGGCAGCGGCGCGCCCCACACCGCCATCACCGAATCGCCGATGAACTTGTCGACATAGCCGCCATGGCGCTCGACCGCGTCGGCGACGCGGGCCAGCAGGCCGTTCACCACCGCGACCAGTCGTTCCGGCTCGTCCTCCAGCCTTTCACTCAGATCGGTGAAGCCGGCGATGTCGTAGAAGGCGATGGTGATCGGCCGGGTCTCGCCGACCAGGGTCAGGCCGTCGGGATCCTCGGCCAGCCGCTCGACCAGCGCCGGGGCGAGGTAATGCCGGAAGGCGTGGGTGACACGACGCCGGGCGCGGTCCTCGACCACGAAGCGGTAGACATAGATCGCGGTGTAGGTCAGGGCGAAGGCCAGCAGCAGCGGCAGCAGCGGTGGGACGACGCCGCCGCCGAGCGCCAGCAGCGAGGCGAAGACCGTGACCGCCACGGCGCCGAGCAGCGCCAGCAGGCCCCAGACCGGCGGTAGCAGGAACAACAGCGCTCCCAGCGCGGTCGAGGCGACCCCGACCATGGCGGCGGCGGCCGGCGGTGGCAGCATCTGCGGCGACCGGCCGAGGGCGAAGGTCAGCGCCGCGATGGCATGGACCAGCGTACCCGGCATGTTGGACCGGCTGAGCGTGCTGGTCTGCGGCGCCAGCGGTCGCGCGCAACGCGCCGCCGGGTCATGGTCCGACGCCTCGGCGAGCAGCCGCCGCGCCGTGAGGTGGCGGTCCTCGACGTCGAGCAGCGGGCCGATGATGACGATGCGGTCGGCGAATTCACGGCGGAAGAAGTCGGCCTGGCCGGCCTCGGCGCAGGCCGCCAGGTCGGCGAAGTCATAGATCGGCACGTCGCGCGGACCGATGGTGAAGTCGATCACCGAGACGCCCTGCGGCACGGCGTGGCCGGCCCGGGCGACCAGCTCCGCCGCCAGGGTCGGCACGGTGTCTCCGCCGTCCAGGCGCGGCATGACATCCGGGTAGACCCGAACCACGTTGTCGGGGTCGTAATGCAGGTTGACCGGGCTCAGGTTCGGGTCGCCGCCGACCGCCATGACCTGCCCCTGCTCCGGCCGCACCGGGACATCGCCGGACTGGGCGAAGCCGAGGACGATCCGGCCGGTCGGACCGATCCTGGCCAGAGCCTGCTTCAGCGGCCGGTCGTATTTCTCGATCAGGCCCCGCCGGTCCAGCGTGGTCGGGAAGATCTCGTCCAGGCCGATCACCGCGGCCCCGCCATCGTTGAGAGCGTCGAGAGCCGCGCCGAGCTGCGGCGTCCACGAGACCTTCGGCCGGTTCCACAGCGGCGGGGTGCGGTAGGTCTCCTCCCGGATCGCCACCACCGCCACCGGCAGGCGGTGCGGCAGTGGCCGGGCCGTCCAGCCGAGCGGCCGGTCGAGCCACAGCAGCACGTCGATGCCGAGGCGCTGCAGGAAGCCGGCGCCGGGCAGCAGCAGGCTGCAGCCCAGGACCAGACCGATCCCAAGCGCCACGGCTGGACGACGGAGCCTTCGCATGATCGGAGAGGGAGCGGTGCGTCCGGCCGCGCGTCAGCGCAGCACCACCGTGCCGCTCCCCTTGGCGCCGGGATCGACCGAGAACACGGCGGACCGGCCACCGGCCACGATCTTGTAGGGCACACCGGTCTGCAGCTTCGGCGCATTGCCGGGATAACGGAAGCCTCTGCCGCCCTGGCCTTCCCACACGGTCTGCTCCGACGGCGCGTCCAGCATCACGATGCGGACGGAGCCGTCGGCGCCGGAGAATTGCGGCCGGGCGGAATTGACTGTGGTCTCGGCCCAGAGCCGCGGATCGAACGGGCTCTCGACCGCCCGGTTGACGCCGGCGCCGGCCTCGGCCGAGCGGGCGTTGACCGCGACCTGCGTGCGGCCGCAGCTGCCGCTGCTGGTCTGCACCTGGCCGCCGGCGACGCGGCTGGAGGCGGTACCGACCGTGACGACGCCGCCGCGGATGGTCTCGACCGTGCAGCCATTGCCATAGGCCAGCGTCAGGTGACCGCTGCGGCCGAGATCAATGGTTTGGCCGGGATAGACGCTGTCGGTCACCTCGACGTCGGCCCCGGGAGCGCCGCTGATCGCGGTCACCTGCGCCGACGGCTCCTGCCCGGCCGGGGCGGAGGTGCCGGCCCCGGTGGCGGACGAGAAGATGTCCTGCAGCACGTCCAGTTGGGCGGAGGCCGCCGACGGAACCAGGAGCGCCGCCGAGAACAGCATGGCGGCGCAGGCTGAAACCAGCTTGCTCATAATGATCAATCCCCGAGCTCAAATTCACGACGGAGATCCTCCGCCGCCCCCGGCTATGTCCAATGCTCTGCATTTGTGTCGCATTGACGGCAGTGTTGTTGCGGGATTGCGGCCGCCGGTGTCGACGGCGCCGCCTTGCCGGGCGGCGCGCGCGGGCTTAAGGTCGACAGTCGTCCTTTTATGTCTGACCTTTGAACCGGATCATGGCCGTCCTCCAGTCGACCCGCCCCGCCCTCGACGATCACGCCCTCGCCGCGCTGCGCGCCCTGCTGGGCGACCGCTTCTCCACCACCGCCGCGGTGCGCGAGCAGCATGGGCGAGAGGAGAGCTGGCACCCGACCATGCCGCCGGACGCTGTCGCCTTCCCGCACTCCACCGAGGAGGTCGCGGCGGTGATGCGGATCTGCGCCCAGCGCGAGGTCCCGGTCGTACCCTACGGCACCGGCACCTCGCTGGAGGGCGGCATCGCGGCGCTGCGCGGCGGCGTCACCATCGACCTGTCGCAGATGAACCGGGTGACCCGGGTGTCGGCCGAGGATCTCGACTGCACGGTCGAGGCCGGGGTGACCCGCAAGCAGCTGAACGAGCATCTGCGCGACACCGGCCTGTTCTTCCCGATCGATCCCGGCGCCGATGCCAGCCTGGGCGGCATGGCGGCGACCCGCGCCTCCGGCACCAACGCGGTGCGCTACGGCACCATGCGCGACAACGTGCTGGGGCTGACCGTGGTGCTGGCCGACGGCCGCATCATCCGCACCGGCGGCCGGGCCCGCAAATCCTCGGCCGGCTACGACCTGACCCGGCTGTTCGTCGGCTCGGAAGGGACGCTGGGCCTGATCACCGAGGTGACGCTGAAGCTGTACGGCATCCCGGAGGCGATCTCTTCGGCCGTCTGCGCCTTCCCGACCGTGGCCGATGCGGTCAACACCACGATCTCCACCATCCAGCTCGGCATCCCGGTCGCGCGGATCGAGCTGCTGGACGAGGTCCAGATCGGCGCCAGCAACGCCTATTCGAAGCTCGACCTCGAGGTCGCGCCGACGCTGTTCTTCGAGTTCCACGGCACCGAGGCCGGGGTGGCCGAGCAGGCGGAGTCGGTTGCGGCCCTGGCGCAGGAGAATGGCGGCGGCGAGTTCCGCTGGGCCACCAAACCCGAGGACCGCACAAGGCTGTGGGAGGCGCGGCACAAGGCCTATTACGCCGGCATCGCGCTGCGCCCCGGCTGCCGCGGCATGCCGACCGATGTCTGCGTGCCGATCAGCCGCCTGGCCGACTGCCTGGTCGAGACCAAGGCCGACATCGCGGCCAGCGGCCTGGTGGCGCCGATCGTCGGCCATGTCGGCGACGGCAACTTCCACACCTGCATGATCCTGGACCCGGACGACCATGAGGAGATCGCCCGGGCCGAGGCCTTTCACGACCGGCTGGTGATGCGGGCTCTGGCGATGGGCGGCACCTGCACCGGTGAGCACGGCATCGGCTACGGCAAGATCCGCTTCCTGGAGCAGGAGCACGGCGACGGCGTGGCGGTGATGCAGGCACTGAAGCGGGCGCTCGACCCCGCCGGCATTCTCAACCCGGGCAAGGTGCTGCCGGGGAATTGAGGCGGGGCGGCGACGCGGTTACCCGAAGAACAGCCACAGCAGCAGGATCACCGCCGCCACGGCGATGATGGCGACCACCGGGGCGTTGCGCTTCGGCTCGGCCTCATGGCTCGGGGCGCCGCTGGTCACGGCGGTCGGATAGGCCGGCGGGTCGCTGGCCGGGAAGCTCTCCTCACCCGCCTCGTCGACCTTGTCATCCGGCACCGGCCCGGCCGGGCGCGGCTCGGCAGCAGACATCGTGGCCTCCCTTGGTCGCCTTCAATCTCAACGGAGACTGCGGTGCCGAGTTCCCCCCGGCCCCGCCTGCCCGTATCATGGCACAATCATGCCCAGGCTGCGCATCCGCATCGACTTCGACCCCGCCGGCCCGGACCGGCAGCTTGGCCCCGGCAAGATCGGGCTGCTCGAGCACATCGCCGAGACCGGTTCGATCTCAGCCGCCGGGCGGGCGATGGGGATGTCCTACCGCCGCGCATGGCTGCTGATCGACAGCCTGAACGGCTGCTTCCGCGAGAAGGTGATCGAGACGCGGCATGGCGGCCCGCAGGGCGGCGGCGCCGCGTTGACGCCCTTCGGGCAGTGGCTGGTCGAGCAGTTCCGGGCCATCGAGCAGGAGACGGCGGCCAGCGTCGCCCGGCGCCTGGCCGGGCTGCAGACGGCCACGGCGGCGCCGGGTGACGCCGTCGAGCCGGCGGAGATCAAGGACTAGCCGAGGCGACCGGCACCGGCCGGTGCCCGGGGCAAGGCGGTGTCCGGCGAGCGGCCGGTGACTTCGTCCCGGGACTTCCGCTCTTCGTCGGGATGCCGGGACGCGAAGGCCGCGCCCACCACCATCCCCACCGAGGGGCCGACGACCGCCCAGAGGATGAGGGAGACGGTCACGACCAACCCTCCCACCGTCCGCATTGCAGGCAGGATCGCGGACGACTCACGGGGCCTCCGGCGGGTCGGCTGCTTCCATCGGTCCGGCGGAGATAATCCAACAGCGGGAGATCCTCGTCCTCCTCATCATCGCACCAGGCGACGACCACCATTCCCCCGACGAACGCCAGGACCGGGCCGAGGGCGGCCCAGACGATCAGGCCTTCCATCATGGCCGGCGCTCCGCCGGAGTCGCGGCCGTCGACCGCGGTGGCGGCCCGCGGCGGAGCGGAATGCGCGACCGCAGAACCATCTCGAGCCACGGCAGCATCAGCAGGATCGGCTGCAACATCGGTCGCCCCTCAGAACAGGCCTGACAGCCGGAGGAAGGACAGGCTCGACAGCTTGTCGATGGCGAGGTCCATGAGCATCAGCCCGACGCCGGTCATCGCGGCGATCACGAGTGCGGTCACCGCGATCCGGCGGACCACGTCCAGGCCTTCAGCGCCGCGTGGACTGCCTTCCGCCGCGACGGGCGTCAAGGCCTCTCGGGTGATGGTCGGTTCCAGCGCTCGCATGGTCGCTCCTGATTTGTGGGAATTCGTCCCACGAGAAATCTGTGGGATTCCTTCCCGCGTCAAATGAATTCGCTCGTTTGTGGGTATTTTTCCCACAAGCATGCCGTGCTACAGTCCGGCTGAATCGATGCATCACACCCGAGAATGCCCCCCTCTCAACCCCCTCCTCCCCAGGCCCTGCTCAAGCCGCTGGCGCGCCTGCTGAGGCCGCTGGTGAGGCTGCTGATCCGCAGCGGCGTGACCTTTCCTGTCCTGGCCGACCTGCTGCGCGGCCTGTATGTCGATGTCGCCGCGCGCGACCTGCTGCCCGATCCGAAGGCGCAGACCGACAGCCGGATCAGCCTCTTGACCGGCGTGCACCGGAAGGAGATCCGCCGGCTGCGGACCGAGGCGCCGGAGGCCGGCGGGGTCCCGGCGGTGGTGACCTTGGGCAGCCAGATCATTGCCCGCTGGCTGGGCGCGCCGCCCTATGCCGACGCCGACGGCCCCCTGCCCCTGCCGCGCACGGCCCGCAGCGCCGGCGAGGCGTCGTTCGAGGGGCTGGTCGAATCGGTCACCAAGGACGTCCGGGCCCGCTCGGTGCTGGACGACTGGATCGGCCAGGAGATCGTGTCGCTGGACCAGGACGGCCAGGTGCGGCTGAACCGGGCGGCCTTCATCCCGCGGCCGGGCGGGGAGGAGCAGCTGTTCTACTTCGCCCGCAACCTGCACGACCACATCGCCGCCGCGGCCGCGAATGTGACGACCGCCGGGCCGGCGCCGTTCTTCGACCGCAGCATGCATTACGACCGGCTGCGGCCGGAGACGGTGGCGCAGCTTGAGGCCACGGCCCGGGACGCCGCGCAGCAGCTGCTGACCGACGTCAACCGCGTCGCCCTGCCGATGGCCGAGGCCGACGACGAGGCGGCAGGCACCGGCGCGCCGATGCGGCGGATCAACCTGGGTGTCTACGTGTATGTCGACGATGACCCGATCGACGAGGAGACGGCATCGTGATGAGCCGCATGCGACTCCTGGCTCTTGCCCTGCTGGCCGCCTGCTCCTCCGGCGGGACCGGTGACCGTACGCCTGCGCCGGCGACGACGCAGGCGGTCGCCGACCGCGGCATCGGCGGCACCGGCATCACCGCCGGCCCGGTCGAGGACCGCGGCATGGGCGGCACCGGCATCGTCGGCGTCATCACCGGCTTCGGCAGCATCTGGGTGAACGGCATCGAGGTCGAGTTCGACCCGGCGACGCCGGTGCAAGTCGACGGGCGCAGCGCCCCCGGCGGCGAGGCCCTGAAGGTCGGCCAGGTGGCGGTGGTCACCGCTTCGGGCAGCGGCTCGCGGCTCGATGCCCGCAGCATCGCCATTCGGCACGAAGTGTCCGGACCGGTCGAGGCGGTGGATGCGAACGGCAGCGCATTGCGTGTCGCCGGGCAGCGCGTCACCGTCGCCGGCCAGGTCTGGGGCGACGCCACCACGCCCAAGGTCGGCGACTGGGTGGCGGTCAGCGGCCTGGCCGGCCCGGATGGCGACATCGCCGCCACCCGCATCGACCGGCGCCGGCCCGGCCGCATCACCGTGCACGGGATGCTGACCGGCACCGCCGAGGCGCCGCGCATCGGCACTCTGGCGCTGCGGCCGGGATCGCGCCTGGACATCGGCGAGGCGGTGATGGTCTCCGGACGCTATGCGGATGGGGAGCTGGTGCCCGACTCGGTGTCGCGGGACGCGCTGGCGGCCGATCCGGCCGGCTGGTTCGGCCGGTCGGTCAGCCGGCTGCTGATCGAATCCTATGCCAGCGCCAGCCCGGGCGGCCTGCGCTGGGGCCGCGGCCTGAGCGCGCCCGTCGCCGGCACCTTCGGCGCCCTCGGCGCCCAGCCGCAGCGCATGATCGTCGAGTTCCGGCGCCAGCCGGACGGCGGGCTGGAGGCGGTCGGCCTGCGCAGCACCATCGGCCGGACCGGGTTGGTGCCGGAGGCGCCGCGCAGGTTCGGCATCGACCGGCCCGGCGGCCCCGCCCCGGGGGGCTGGCCTGGCAGCAACTCGGAGGGGCCGCGCGGTCCTGCGGATGCGCGCGACCCGGCTGGCTTCGACCCTGCCGGCGCGGCGCGCGGCGGGTCGGACTGGCTCGACCGCCGAGCAAATCCGCAGCAGGGAAGCTTCGACGGCTGCGGCGGCGGCCCGGGCCAGAGCTGCGGCCCGGGACCGGCCGGGCGTGGCCATCGCGGCCGCCTGCCCTTCGGCTGAAGCGCAGTCGGCTTGCGACGAAGCCGTGCGTCAGGCCGACGCCTTGCGCTTCGTCAGCAGGTGACGGGCGATCGTGAGGTCCTGCAGCGACAGGCCGGAGCTGTCGAAGACCGTGATCGCCTCGTCCGAGCCCCGGCCGGGATGCCGGCCCGACAGCACCTCGCCCAGCGGCGTAAGGACGGCGTCGCGGTCCGCGTGCTGGAACTCGCCGATGCTGCGGGCCTGTTCGGGAAGATCGCAGAACAGCGCCGCGCGGCGGAACAGGTCCGGCGGCAGCTCCTGCTTGCCGCGCGCATCGGACCCCATGCTGGCAACATGCGTTCCCGGCCGCACCCAGTCGGACTCGAACAGCGGCGCCCGCGCCGGCGTCGCGGTGACGATGATGTCGGCCGCGGCGCAGGCCTCCTCGGCCCCGGCCGGCGCGGCGTCCAGCCCCTGCTCTCGCAGCTTGGCCGCCATGGCCTCGGCGCGCTCGGCGCTGCGGCCGACGATCAGGACGCGGCGCAGCGGGCGCACCCGGGCCAGCGCGGCGCATTCGTAGCGGGCCTGATGGCCGGCCCCGAAGACCGCGAGGGTGGCGGCATCCGGGCGGGCCAGGGCGTCAGCCGCGACGGCATCGGCGGCGGCGGTGCGGTAGGCGTTGACGATGCCGGCCTCGATCGCGGTGCCGATCCGCCCGGTCTCCTGGTCGAACAGCAGGATCAGCGAGTTATGCCGCTCCAGCCCGCGGTCGCGGTTGCCGGGCCAGTAGGAGCCGACCTTCAGCCCGGCCAGCTCGGCCGTGGCGGCGGCCTTGACCGTGAAGCGGTCGGCGGTCGAGGAGCCGTGGCCGAGCACGACCGGGAAGGATTCGGTGGCCGGATCGCAGGCGGCGATCAGCGCCTCGCGCGCGGCGGCGAACGCGAGCTCGTGCGTTACCAGCGCCGCGGATTCGCTTTCGGACATGAACAGCATCGGTCTCACCAGCCGTTGAAGCGGGGCCAATGCGCCAGCGGCGCGGCGGGGTCGGCCGGCAACACCTCGTAGCCGGCGAACTGCGCGCCCGTCGCGCAGGCGTGATTGGGCAGGATGCGGAGCCGGGTGCCCAGCGGCAGGTCCGGCAGCGTGGCCCCGCTGCCGGGCCGCAGCGCGACGATGCCGTGCTCCTGGTTCGCCGAGGCGACGATGAGGTCGTCCAGCACGCGGCCTTCGATGTCGCAGACCAGGCCGTAGCCCTGGTCCACCGCCTGGCTCGCCGTGCCGCGGTCGCGCGACATCGCCATCCAGCCGGCATCCACCATGATCCAGCCGCGCTCCTTCTGGTGACCGATCACCGTGGCCAGCACCGAGAGCGCGATGTCGTCGGGCGTGCAGACGCCGATGCCGGCCATCACCAGATCGAAGAAGACGAAGACGCCGGCGCGCATCTCGGTGACGCCGGACAGGTCGCGGGCGAAATAGGCAGTGGGCGTCGAGCCGACGCTGACCACCGGGCAAGGCAGGCCGGCGGCCCGCAGCGCCTCCGCCGCGGCCACGGCCGCAGACCGCTCGCGTTCGGCGAAGGCGGCCAGGGCCTCGGTGCCGACCGCGCCGTAGCTTTCGCCGGCATGGGTGACGACGCCCCGCAGAGCCGCCCCCTCGCCCTGCAGGATCCGGCCGATCTCGACCAGGGCGGGATCATCGGGCAGCAGGCCGGAACGGTGGCCGTCCGAGTCGATCTCGATCAGCGCCGGGATGGCGTCCCCGGCCCGGTGCGAGGCCTCCGCCACGGCCATGGCCTGTTCCGGCGAGTCGAGCACGACCGACAGGTCGCAGCCCGCTTCGCGCAAGGCCAGCACGCGGGGCAGCTTCTGCGGCGCGATGCCGACGGCGTAGAGGATGTCCCGGACGCCCGCCGCGGCGAACACCTCCGCCTCCTTCAGGGTGGAGACCGTGGCCGGGCCGTGCCCGCCGGACAGCACGCGCCGGGCGGCGTCTACCGATTTCACCGTCTTCAGATGCGGCCGCAGCGGGACGCCGAGCCCGTCGAGGTGGCGGCGCAGCCGGGCGACGTTGCGCAGCATGCGCCCTTCGTCGAGGACCAGGCTGGGGGTGGGCAGGGAGCCGAGGGTCTGAGCGGCGGTCATCGCAGGCCTGTGAGTGATCTCGATCCGGACCTTAGCCGGCCCGGCCCTCGGGATCCATCGAACAGGCCTGCCGGATCTCAGCCCCGCGCCGCCTCGCGCCCGATCAGCTTCAGGCGCAGCCATTTCGACAGGGTGTCGATCAGCGCGACCACGGCCAGCACCAGGATCAGGATGAAGGCGACCTGGTCCCAGGCCAGGATCTTGATGCGCTCGGAGATCTGCAGCCCGATGCCGCCGGCGCCGACGATGCCGAGGATGGTGGCCGAGCGGGTGTTGGATTCGAAGAAGTACAGCGCCTGCGACAGGAACAGCGGGATCGCCTGCGGCAGCACGCCGAAGCGCAGCACCGCCAGCGTCGAGGCGCCGGTCGAGCGCACGCCTTCGATCTGCTTCTTCTCCGCCGTCTCGATCGCCTCGGCATACAGCTTGGACAGCGAGCCGATGTCGGAGACGCAGATGGCGAGGATGCCGGCCAGGGGACCGAGCCCGACCGCGCGCACGAAGACCAGCGCCCAGATCAACTGGTCGACGCCGCGCAGCCCGTCGAACAGCCGGCGGAAGCCGAAGCGCAGGAACCCGATCGGCATGATGTTGCGCGCGCCGAGGAAGCCGAGCGGGATGGCGATCAGCGAGGCCAGCAGCGTGCCGATGAAGGCCATGGCGACGGTCTGGCCCAGCGCGGTGAAGATCTCGCCGTACTGCCATTCGTCCATGCCCTGCCAGGACACCATCTGGGTGGCGATGACGAACAGGCCGTTCGGGCTGACCAGGCCTTCGTAGAGCCGGGCCGGCGAGAAGTCGAAGGTCCAGAGCAGGTAGCCGAGATAGCCCGCGGCCAGCAGCAGCAGGGCGGCGCGGACCAGACGCTCGCTGAGCGGCCGGCCGAAGGCGCGCGGCATCGCGGCACGGGCATGATCGACGTCGATCGGGCGGATGCGGGCGAACCGGGTGCCCATCAATGCGCCTCCCGCGGCAGGAAGGCCGAGCGCAGCCGCTCCGAGCCGAGATCGATCAGCGTCACCGCCGCGACGATCATCAGCACCAGCGCGCTCAGCTCCTCGTAATAGTTGAAGCTGACGATGTAGTAGAGCTCCTGGCCGATGCCGCCGGCGCCGACGAAGCCCAGCACCGAGGCCGAGCGGATGTTGATCTCCAGCCGCAGCAGCCCGTAGGAGAGGAAGTTCGGCAGCACCTGCGGCAGCACGCCGAAGCGCATGATCTGGACCCAGGTGCCGCCGGCGGCGCGGATGCCCTCGAGCGGCTTGTCGTCGACCGCCTCGTTGACCTCCGAGAACAGCTTGCCGAGCGCGCCGGTGGTGTGCACCGCCATGGCCAGGATGCCGGCCAGCGGCCCGACGCCATAGGCCCAGACGAAGCATAGCGCGTAGACGATGTCCGGCACGCTGCGGCAGATCTCGAGGAAGCGGCGGCTGAGATGGTAGATCCAGTGGCTGCGCACCAGGTTGCGCGAGGCCGGGAAGCTGAGCAGCAGCGCCGCCGTGGCGCCCAGCACCGTGCCCAGGATCGCCATCTGCGCCGTCTGCCACAGCAGCACCAGGTAGCTGCCAGCGCGGTAGTACCAATAGGCGAAAGACCCCTTGGTCTTGCTGTCGGAGATCAGCTCGGCCCAGTGCAGCGTCGGCAGGGTGCGCTCGAAATACTCGCCGATCCGCGGCAGGCCGGCGGCCAGCTTGGACGGGTAGAACTCGCCGATGATCGCGCCGGCGATGACGGCGGCGACGAACAGCACCAAGCCGATCAGCGTGGCACGGCGCCGCTGGCGCAGCAGCGCCCGGCGCCCGGCCTCGAAGGCCGCGACCGGGTCGGCGGGACGGTGTTCGGACAGGAGGGTCATCGCACTTTCAGAAGTCCGACACCGTCATCGCGAGCGCAGCGAAGCAATCCAGGGCCGCAAGAGCGGAGGCCTGGATTGCTTCGTCGCTTCGTTCCTCGCAATGACGGTCAGGGTTCAGGCCGGAGTCGGATCAGCTGCGCCGCTGGGTGGCTTCGGTCTCGCGCATCTTGATGATGCCGTCGAAGAAGTCGTGCTTGACCGGGGCGTAGCCGGAGCCGGCGCCCTTCTCGACCGCCTCGTAGATGTCCGGATGCTCGGTCGGCAGCTTCGACAGGAAGTCGAGCATGTCCTTGCGGAAGGCCTCCGGCAGGGCGGTGCGGGTCGCCCAGGGGCCGTTCGGGATCAGGGTCGACTGCCAGACGATGCGCAGGTCCTTCATGTCGAGCATCTTCTTGTCGACCATGCTGCGCAGCGCGCCGCGGCTGTAGCCCTGGGCCGGGTCGCCCTGGCCGGAGATCCAGGTCACGCCCGCGTCGTACTGGCCCTTCAGCACCGCGACCACGCCCTGCTCATGCCCGCCGGAGAAGGCGGTCGAGCCGAAGTAGCTGGCCGGGTCGTAGCCCTGGTCCTTGAGCTGGAAGTTCGGGATCAGATAGCCCGAGGTCGAGTTCGGGTCGGCGAAGGCCAGGGACTTGCCCTTGAGGTCCTCGAGCTTCTGGTACGGGCTGTCGGACTTGACGAACAGCACCGAGTAGTAGCCGGTCGACCCGTCGTCTTCCTTCGGCACGACCAGCGGCTCGACGCATTTGCAGTCCAGCCACAGGCCGGCATAGCCGGAGGCGCCGAATTCCGCGAGATCGAGCTGGCCCGCGGCCATGCCCTGCATCACCCCGGCATAGTCGGTGGCCGGATACAGCTCGACCTTCACGTTGTAGGTGGTCTCGAGCAGCTTCTGGAAGCCGTCGTAGCGGGCCAGCCGGTCGGCGTCGTTCTCGCCGCCGAGGATGCCGATGCGGATGACCGGAACGTCCTTCTTCCAGCTCGGATCCGCCGCGACGGCGGTGCCGGCCAGGCCGGCAAGGGCGACGGCAGCCGTGGCCGCCGCGAGGATGGTGCGCCGCATGAACATGGGTCTATCCCTTTTGCTGTCACTTGGTTCGGACGCCCGGCGTGTGCCGGCCGCCGTCGGTTGGAGCTCCGAGACCGTTTGAAATGCTACTGGCGAGGCCGTCTGACGGCGGTTTCTGCGCTTCCGGTGCTCACGGACCCAAACGTCCGCTGCGCTCCGGTTCTCGAAACCACCGCCAGCCGACTCACGCCAGCGCATTTCCAACCGGTCTCTCAGGCCGGGACCAGCTCGCGGTCTCCGGTCCGGGGCTCGATCGCGGTCGAGGTGATGCGCTCGTCGAGAGCCTCGCGCATGCCGTCGACGCCGTAGATCCGCTCGACCACCTCCATGGTCAGCGCCTCGGGCGCGCCGTCGAAGACGACCCGACCCTTGGCCATGCCGACCACCCGGTCGCAGTAGTGCCGGGCGGTGTCGAGCGTGTGCAGGTTGACCAGGACGGTGATGCCGTCCTCGCGGTTGATGGCGCGCAGCGCGTCCATCACGATCTTGGCGTTGCGCGGGTCGAGCGAGGCGATCGGCTCGTCCGCCAGCAGCACCTCGGGCTCCTGCAAGAGGGCGCGGGCGATGGCGACGCGCTGCTGCTGGCCGCCGGACAGGGTGTCGGCACGCTGCAGGGCGGCATGGGCCATGTCGAGCCGGTCGAGCGCCTGGATGGCGAAGGCCCGCTCGCGCTCGCCGAACTGCTTGAACAGCGACGGCAGCGTCCAGTGCTGGGAGATGCGGCCGAGCAGCACATTGGTCAGCACGTCGAGGCGGGTGACCAGGTTGAACTGCTGGAAGATCATGGCGCAGCGGGCGCGCCAGTCGCGCAGCGCCTTGCCCTTGAGCCGGGTGACGTCGACGCCGTCGAACAGGATGCGGCCACCGGTCGGGTCGGCCAGCCGGTTGACCAGGCGCAGCATGGTCGACTTGCCGGCGCCGGAGCGGCCGATCACGCCGACCATCTGGCCGGGAGCGATCGACAGGCTGACGTCATCCACCGCGTTCACGGTGCGGAAGCTCTTGGTCAGTCCTTCGATCACGAGTTCGGCCATGGGGCACGCTCCGCTCGGGGGCGGCGCATGACGGGACGTCATGGCCGTTCGGCGTGAACGGCCTAACAGAGCCGGGTTACAGTCGCGTGATCCCCAGATGTCGTTTCGATGAACGCCAGAGCCCGGGCGGCACCGCGTCGCACGGGTTGACGTTCTCCCTCAAAGCGGCTTCTTTGCGCGCCAAGGCAGCAAATCATCATACGATTTGAGGGAGTAGAACGCGTTGCCCGAGTCCCGCCCGCAGACGATCGCCAAGATCACCTGGCGGCTGATGCCGTTTCTCGGCCTGCTGTATCTGATCGCCTATATCGACCGCCAGAATGTCAGCTACGCCAAGCTGCAGATGGTCGGTGACCTCGGCCTCAGCGAGGCCGCCTACGGCCTCGGCGCTTCCCTGTTCTTCATCGGCTACTTCCTGTTCGAGGTGCCGTCGAACGTGATCCTGGCCCGGGTCGGCGCCCGGCGGTGGCTGGCCCGGATCATCTTCTCCTGGGGCCTGGTCACCATCGCGCTGGCCTTCACCCAGAATGCGACGATGTTCTACATCCTGCGCTTCCTGCTGGGCGCGGCCGAGGCCGGCTTCTTCCCCGGCGTGCTGTTCGCGCTGACGCTGTGGTTCCCGCAGATGTATCGCGGCCGCATGGTCGGGCTGTTCATGGCCTGGAGCGCCCTGGCCAACGCGGTCGGCTCGACCGTCGGCGGCGCGCTCTTGGACATGGACGGCCTGCTCGGCCTGAAGGGTTGGGAATGGGTGTTCATCGCCACCGGCATCCCGGCCGTGATCATGGGCGTCGTCACCTATTTCTTCCTGCCCGACCGGCCGGAGACCGCGACCTTCCTCGATGCCGGCGAGAAGAAGTGGCTGCGCGACGTGCTGGAGCGCGAAAACGCCGCCCAGGGCAAGCAGCAGCACGGCAGCCCGTTCGCGGCGCTGCTCGACCGCCGGGTGCAGCTGCTGGCGCTGTTCTACGTCGCCTTCCCGCTCGGCGCCTATGGGCTGAGCTACTGGCTGCCGACCGTGGTGAAGGGCTTCGGCGTGTCGAACACGACCAACGGCCTGCTCAACGTCATCCCCTGGGCCTGCGTCGCCCTGGCGCTGTGGTGGGTGCCGCGCAACGCCGCGCGCACCGGGGACCAGACCTGGCACATCGTGATCCCGGCGCTGATCGCCGCCGTGTGCCTGGCGCTGAGCGTGGTGGTGCCGGGCAACGGCCTGAAGTTCGCGCTGCTCTGCGTCGCTGCCGCCGGCATCTTCGCGCCGCAGCCGGTGTTCTGGTCGCTGCCGCCGAGCTTCCTGAGCGGGGCCACGGCGGCGGCCGGCATCGCCGCGATCAATTCGGTCGGCAATCTCGGCGGCTTTATCGCCCAGAACGCGGTGCCGTGGATCGGCGACGTCACCGGCAGCCAGCTGGCGCCGATGTGGTTCCTGGCCGCCTGCATGGTGCTCGGCGCGCTGATGACCTTCGTGGTCCAGGCCGCGCTGCGCCGCCACAAGCCATCGACCACCAGCCGGATGCGGCCGGCGGAATAGGGGTCAGCGTCCCTCGAAGCGGGGCGGGCGGCGTTCGGTGAAGGCGGCCTGCCCCTCGCGGAAATCGGCGCTGCGATAGGCGGCCTCATACAGCGCCACGGTCTCGGCCGTGTCGCTGTCGGCGCCGGCCATGATCGCCTCGATCATCCGCTTGGCCGCGCGCAGGCTGAGCGGCGCCCGCTCGGCCAAGCCGCGCGCATAGTCCAGCGCCGCCGACTCGACCGCATCGTCCGGCAGCACCCGGTCGACCAGCCCGATCGCCAGCGCTTCGGCGGCGTCGAGCAGACGGCCGGAGAACAGCATGTCCTTGGCCCGGGAAGGCCCGACCGTCGCCACCAGCCGCCTGGTGTCGGCGAAGCCATAGGCCAGGCCGAGCCGCGAGGGCGTGATGCCGAGCCGCGCCGTGTTGCCGGCAAAGCGCAGGTCGCAGGCCAGCGCCAGGCCGCAGCCGCCGCCGACGCACAGGCCGCGGACCAGGGCGATGCTCGGCCGGTCCAGGCCTTCGACCGCGGCCAGCCCGGCCCGGACCGCGGCGTTGTATGCGGCGGTTGAGTCGGCATCGGCGAAGACCGTGCCGAATTCGGTGATGTCGGCCCCGGCCGAGAAGACGCCCTCCCCCTCGACGATCACCGCCGCGACCTCGGGGTCGGAGTCGATCTCGCGGCACAGCTCCGGCAGCGCCCGCCACATCGCAGCAGCGATCGCGTTGTGCCGCGCCGGCCGCTGCAACCGCAGCCGCGCCAGCGTGCGGTCGCGGAACCATCGGATCGGGGTGTCGGTCATCGGATCCTCGGTTGAGAGTGGCCGAGTGTGTCACTGCGCGGCCGGGCCGGGCAATGGCAGCGGCGCAGGTGCCTCCCTCGCGCCGGAACAGGGAGAGATCCCCTCGCCGCTTTACGCTTGGCCGTCATTCCCGCGAAAGCGGGAATCTCCCTCGGGTCCAGGCGTGACGAGATCCCCGCTTTCGCGGGGATGACGGGGTTTTTATAGGATAGCAGACGCGTGGACGCGCGCAGACCCTCCCCCAACCCCCTCCCGCAAGGGGAGGGGGAGTGTGGAAGGCTGCGCTCATTGAGTGCTGAATGGTGGTGAAGACGGCGCGTGCGCCGGCGGCTCACCCGGTGTCCGGCGGCCTGGGCTTGCGGCCGGAGGCCGGGCGAGGCTTGGGCGGGTCCGCGGGCGGATCGTCGTCGTCCGGCAGGAAGCCCAGCTGCTCCATGGCCTCGTCGGCCATCTCGAGCCAGCGCTCCACCCGCACCGGCAAGCCCCAGCGCCGGCACAAGGCCGCCACTGCGACCGCGGC